>Ga0100392_1001238_pt1 | contig 23682 bp, 15 predicted proteins | sample CryGeymeta201516_FD_81548 | JGI IMG/M metagenome (GOLD analysis project Ga0100392, IMG submission 81548) | Groundwater microbial communities from Crystal Geyser aquifers in Utah, USA - Crystal Geyser metaG 2015-16 | ecosystem: Environmental > Aquatic > Deep subsurface > Groundwater | place: USA... | reverse complement strand
CGCGGGCAGTCCCATATACTGACACAACCAGGACGACTCTTCTTTCCAAGTCGAGACACCAAGTTGTCTATGATTCAATTCCTTCCACATAAAATCGACATATTGGTTGTCATACTCGTCACTTGAATTGATATTATTGCCAGGCCGAAGATTATAATGTGTTATCGGACTCCAATTCTTTTCAATCGAGTCAACGATAACACCGATCCTTACAGCATGCAGATTATTTTCATCGTGTCTCGAGTCCCAATATATGCTGTTGACATTTATGCTCTCAGTAAACTCAACATCCGATAGCTGCATCTGTTCCTCTACTTCGTGCTGGCAGCAGCTCTCCGGTGAAAAACTTTGAAGAATTTCTGAGATCTTTCCATGGACAACTTCTTGCTGACCCTTTCTGCCATTTACAGAGATTTGTTTGGATGTGAGGGTCAATGTGCCTCCAGCCACAGACTTGCAAATTCCCGATGAAGGAAGGCAACTATAGTGAAAACTATCCACAAATATAACATCGTATTGCCCCAGCAAACACCGACCTGGAACTCGTACGGTGTGGTCGACGATGCTCGTTCCCCAGGGACTGTACGTTGCAATCGAAGGATCTTGCTTTTGAAGCTGAATCATTCTAGCTTTGTCGCCATGTTCGTGCCAACGCTTCCAGTATCGTTTTTCTCTCTCTTGTAGACTTTCACCTTGTTTCTTTTCCATAGTGTTCAGCTATTTTTTGTTAATTTCAATCGCACAACTGCATCAAGACCAGAAGTAGTAGTTTAAAGCTTAAACTGTAACCAGAACAACAACTGCTACTGTTATCGATTATAGGAAAGATCAGGCTTCTCTGATATGTTCTGCACTGTAATACTACTACAGTAGTAGTGAATAGAGTAGAGTAATTGCATTGAAATGGATCAACATAATATTATAATAGTGGTGTATGGTGGTTTGTGTCAGAAACATTTTTTACACACTGATTCACACAGTTTCACAGTTTCACACAACTTTACATTTTTTTACACTAGTAAAAAGCACGCTTGTAACAGCTTGTACGTAACACTCTGTAACGCTTTGTAACATTTCTTTCTTTTTTTGTAACAACACAACTTTTTTTACTGGTGTACTAGTCTAGTACTCTCTCACGCACACACAGACAAAGCAACGGTCATGATTGGGGGGCTTCGCGTTATTATTGCGATGGCTCGGTTTCGATGTTCGTCGTCAATCACGACTGTACCTGGTAGCACAAACCCGTTGATCCTATTTTCGTCCGCTAAAACGTATTTTAGCTAGCTAATACTGTACCTACTGTACCTGGTAGAGTAGCTACTAGCATTTGCAAATCGGCCAGCAAATAATTACTCCGAGTATTTTTTATGTTCAAAGATAATCATTATCTATCGTCACAATTTCGTTTATATATATATTCTATTTCAATGTGTGTAATGGATCTTTTAGCAGACATAGAAAAACCGGCACGGCTCAACCGAAAACACGCCTAACGTATTGGCGAATCCAATGGTCAGGTCCATGGTGTTGCTTTTTTGCAAAGTGCAGATCCTCACCCTTTTTGTGGCCTGCTTCGAATTCCTCTTCTGTCCACCCACATGCTTTCAGGGCTTCTCGATGATGTTCGTCATCGATGTGATGCACAGTCCGGTACTTCAAAAGTTCCCTCTTACGTTCTGCAATGTGATGGGACGCTAATAAATTCTTTAAAATGGCAGCGTACCGGTGTTCTCCCTGCTCGTTACGTAGATGCGTCCAATGTCCTGGATCTTGAATACGCCCACTGGCCAACATGACCCGTTGCGATTTCAATTTTCGCACAACGTCCCAACTTAAAGTAGCTTTCAAAGATCGCCGCAAGTGATCCTCGCGTTCCAACAAATCCACCAACTCGGTACGATCCCACGATATTACTTGTACATCGGTCTCTGCTTCGACGCTGCAACAGGAATCTACGCTTCCCTTCAACATTAATCCTGCGTGCAGTCCACTCTCCGCAATAAAGTTGCCCTCGTCCAGAACATATGTTAATGCACCATCCCTCATGACATTCAATTCACCTGACAGGACCACTCGCACCTTGTCGTTTGGTTGGTTTTCCTCCGCAACCAAATCTCCTTTGCGGTAGGTTTCCACGTGAGCAATTCGTGCCAATTTTCCAAAATCTTCCTTTTCCATGAAAGAAAAATGTCGTTCGCGTGCCAATTTCAGTTCCGGACTCAAAACATCGGCCAAATATCGATCGTAATAGACGCGACCAATCCTGTAGGAATTAATGGCAATAAACAAGCAATTCCACTGAAAGGGCAACCACAAGACGCGTCCGTGCGGGTGAAAGTACGTAAAAACCAACATGGAAGCAGAACCTGCCACCGCAATGATACGGAGCCAAACAAAGTCATCGACGGCATAGGATGCTGCCACCAGGATGAAGGAGGCATGACCAAAAATTTCCGAGTATGTGTAGGAATAGTGCTTCGGCGTGACCCAGCGAGGAATGGGAATGGTATGAGGTGTGCCCAATATATCGGCCAATTCTTTGGCGAGGTGTTGTCGCAGGGAGGTGGAAGTACTGGCGTTGGTAGCAGACGCACCGTTGGTAGCGGAAGTTGCCAGAGTTGCGTTTTGCCGTTGCCCAGATCTTTGAGGGTCGAAAGCTTGTTTTAAAGCAGACCTTCGTCGATGCCGCCGAGGAAGACTTTGTTTGGACGTGGCATTTGTTGTCGGTTTGTGCAAGTTGTAATGCCTCGTGGAGGAAGATAAAGTGCGCCCTTTAAAAATTGGCACAGATTGAAAGTTGTTGCAAATCCGACGAGGTATCAGATGTGCGGTCATGCAAGTGCCACAACTTATCCGAAGTGAGGAGGATATAATGGGAGGAATCATTTTGACGGATTCTAATACACAGTACTCTGTTGACAATTACTAATAGTAGTTGCAGTAGTAGTAGTGTTTGAGGAAAGACTAAACAGACATTCAAAGCCACAGATGTGAGGCGTACAATGCAGACCCATCCATCAATTGAAAGGTAACTTTTCGTGCAAACGAATAATAACAAGTGGCAGATAAGATTGACTGACAAGGTGCAAGTCGTGATCACAATGTCATCATCACATCGGACATTTCCCGAAAAGGTTGTGAAATTGCAAGAGCCATCACAATCATCAAAGCATTCCGCGAATAACACGAATACGAATGTTTAATAAAATGACTCACAGTTTTTCGTACCAGGTATGCGACTTTAATGCGGGAAAGTTGACACAGTAAGTTTATATCTTATACAGTACTGCAGTATGTTCGAAGATATCAAACACCAAGTGTGTTTGTGCGTGTTTTTTGTTAGAATAATAATATAACAAGGTCTAAGGGCCATCATCGCAGACATCATCCTACTAGTAGTCTAGCTAGTAGTAGACTACAACATCATGCATCATCGTCGCCTTTCACATCCGACAAAACATTCGACAGAAAGTGCTGCTTCGACGTCATTCGAAGGACTGAGCTGTTCTTTTGAATCAAGGATAAAGCGTGACTCAATTGCAACCAAGCTCTGAATGAGATTTTAGAGTTTCAACTTTCAACTGCCGAGCACGAGAACTGCAGCCAGCAGCACATCAACTTTTTAATACTACTAGTAGTAGACCTACTAGCTAGCAGAACAAACCGAGCAAACTATCAAACCAAAAGTCATGTCGTCTAAGATAACAACTGCCGCCACTAGCACCACCGTGGCTAACAAGAAAGCCAGGACAGGTTTGTCTATGAAGGACACCGTATATTTCGATCCCACCTCCATTGGTTTACCAGAAAATTGGTCGTTAACCGATTGGAGTGATCTGAAAGGTACGCTCTCCCTCGACTACTAAAAATACGATTATTACCTTGATGTACCCTCCTGTGGAAACATTTGACTAACTTTACCTTTATTTTTTGTTACTATCAATTGGCAGGATGAGCCTGCAAGATTCCCCAAGGGGAATTGCAGTAAGTATTTAGAGTACAGTATTTGCTTTTTGCTTGACTGATTGCGGCTCTTGAGAATTAGTTAAAATCTTCTCTCTTTTTTTTTACAACAATTCTCTCATCACGCCTTCCTTCACAAATATTCTATCATTCATTCGTTCACGCAACAATACCAGAGAAATGTTGAGTTCGCTGGATTTGGGAGATGGCCAAAACCTTGGAACAGCGGACGGAAGGATTGCTTTGGATTGCAGTGTCAGAGAGACACGACAGGGACATTTTGTGATTTCCACGACCGATTTCTTTTTCCCCCTCGTGGATTCACCGTACCTGCAGGGACGGATTGGCGCGGCCAATGTTTTGTCAGATTTGTACGCAGAAGGTGTAGACCATTGTGACTTTGTGCTGATGCTGTTGGCAGCCTGTCGGGACATGCCACCCGATCAAAGACAAATATGTACACAACAAATGGTGCAAGGATTTCGAGATGCCTGTTTAGAAGCCGAGACCAGTATTACGGGCGGACAAACCGTTCTGAACCCATGGCCCATTATTGGAGGTGTCGCCACATCTATCGTCGCAAAGGGTGAATTTGTACCATCGGATGGAGCACAAGCTGGCAATGTAGTGGTTTTGACCAAGCCTATCGGAACCCAAGTGGCCGTGAACGTTCACCAATGGAAACATCAAAACAACAAGTTTTGGAAAAAGATTATGGACGAAAAGGTTATTACAAAAGAACAAGCGGACAATATGATGCACGAGGCAGTTTGTAGTATGGCCAGGTTGAATAAGAACGGAGGGAAACTCATGGTCAAGCACAAGTCGTGTGCGGCTACGGATGTAACAGGATTTGGTATTCTGGGACATGCGCAAAATTTGGTCGAAAATCAAAAAGCCAAGGTGGGCATTGAATTTCACACACTACCCTGTATTGCTGGAACCAAGGATGTCAACGACAAGGTATTTAACTTTCGATTAACGGTTGGATATTCGGCAGAAACGTCGGGAGGACTCATGATTTGCATGCCGCTTGAGACGGCGCAGGCTTACATGGACGAACTTAAGGAACTGGACGGCACAGATTCATGGATCATCGGAAGAGTCATTGCTGACGAAAACCAAAAAGCGAGAATTTTAGACGACGTAAAATACCTTGAGGTATAATAGGGAACTCGTGCACGGGCTGCTGATTTTTATTCGTCTTGGCAAAATGCGTCTTTCGGTGTTGGAAAGCAAGTCCGCCGGGCAGAATGACGGATTATCAGGATGCTGCAGACACGATTGTACTGTGGTGTTGATATTCTTGACCATGCTTGTCGGATGTACTGGTGAAGAAGTGACTGTTGCAGCAGGAGGTCATCCATTTTCAACATTTCTGGATGCTACCATCTCAATCTCCTTGCACAGCACATCCACGGGGCTGCTTTCCAATCCTTGGCGCTCGTTGCAAAATCAAAGGGTAAGCGGCTGATTGCCAGCTGAGATGCCTTCTCGCCTATTACGGGCAAAACCAGTTGCTACTTAACTACAGGGTTGAACCTCCTATTTTATTTTGTATGCAGTTATTGAGCCATGTATAGAAGATTTTTTCAAATTTCGTGGCGATGATAAGGAGCCGGCATGGAATCTTTAATGCTCTTTTCCATGTCATCCAAACGAGTTGTGATTTTAGTATTCATTTGGTCCATCCACCGCCGCAAGAGACCTTCCATCCGAGCTTCGACTTCTCGCAATTGAATTTGCACTCGTTCGTCCACCATCTTTTCAATGATTTCGGCAGAAATATTATTATTAGCAGCGCTGTTGCTATTATTGACAGCTGCCTTTTGCTGCCACTTTCGATTCGTCGAGGCATTAGAGATAGCTGAGGTAGCTCCCACAGACGCGACTTCATCCGAAGTACACGCAGCAACATCATAGGAGTCAGTCCTGGATACTTGCTGAAAGCAAGATCGACTATTCACTGAAGATCCACCAGTATTGTTGTTGTTCGTAGTGCCTTGGGGACCATTAATACCATTCAAGTACGAGTTGACAAGCGACGACGATCCTTTGCGTGCAACTGCACCTGCATAATGACGATGAGACTGCTTGATTTGGCTGGGGCGCATCTCTTTCGAGGCAGTATCCGATGCTGTCGCGCTGTAATCTGTATACGCCTGGGACTGAGAATAATCTTCGTCTTCTTGAAATTCTTGACCTTCCACATACTCAGAATTTGACTCAACGTATTTGTCCAATCTGCTTCGGTTTGACTGTTCGTAGATATCAACCTTGGGAGGAGGAGGACTCTTCATGTAGCTTACAGAGGGACCGATGGTATTGCGACGAGAAGTTTTGGAATCTCCTGAGCTGGCTTTTGCTCCACCAAAGGCACGCATGCGATCTTTGATGGATGGGATAGCACCAAGTTCCTCTTTGTCCCCTGCTCCTGACGCGGACTGACTTTCGTCATCATTTTCTTTCTTCTCGTCCTTTATGGCCATGTTGTTGCTGCTGTGGTTGCTGCTGTAATCCATATCTTTTGACATGCTGTTACTGATGGAGCGATAATTGGAATGACTAGAAACTGCGCTACGAAAGACATTTCCACTACCTCTACCGTATTGAGGTCTAGCGTCAAAGGAATGTGAACGTTTCGGCTTTGTGATTGTCTCCGAGCCGTTAGTTGGAGATGACTCCAACGGTTGTTGAATTGCAGTTGAGGCATTATCAGCAACGTACGTATCATCCGCGACTTGATTTTTCGGGGGAGGCCATATACCTCGAACGGACCATCCCCGCGAGAGACTCCGCGCTCGTTTCTGACCTTCACTTTCGTCGAGTTCATCATTCGCACCTGGCTCCATGACTCCTCGGCCACGCCCGCGATCCTCTCCGCTGCCGCCGCGCGTTGCCGCCGCCGCAGCTTTGTACCGGCCACTGAATTTGTCCTTCATTTTTCCTTTCGAAGTAACACTGGCACTTTGATTGGTATTATTGCTGGTAATGGATTCAGAAAATGATCCTTGGTTTTGAATACCGTCCTGCTGGCCGTAATATTGTTGGGGGTTGGCACTGGCATTGGCATCATACTCCATGTTACGGCCATAGCTCAAGCCCATGCGGTCGTAGACACCTTTGACCAGATCACGTCCGTCGGGACGCACCGCCTGACGTCCCAGACTGCTGGAGCGACGAGGGCGTTCGTGCGACTGCGACAGCTGCTGGTCGCTTTCGTTGCGGGAAGCGACAACATCGCGAATCGATTTACCGCCAAAGGCACTGGAAGGCATGGCGACTACCTTGTGTCCTTGATACCAGTCGTCACTGATCGGAGCAACATGTTCAAAGCGAGCATCCACGTCTTGGTCAATGCTCGTATCAAGACGATTGAAGTTGTTGCTGTAGTCCATCGTTAGTAATTGTTTGTTTTTTGTTTGCGTTACGCGTGAGTTCTCAGGTAAACTGGGAAACAAGATACACTATCCGATTACTTCCTGCCTGGTTAAGTAAACTACTAGACTAGTGTAAATCAAGAAAAGCTACTGGTTGATACTCGTACGATCTAATCGCCGATGCCATTGAAGTGATTGCACTCGGAATGATGATTTAACCTATTAATATTATTTTATTCGTATTCTTATTATTGTTATTGTTTGTAGTTGCGATATCCTTACTGACTTCTTTCGCAATTTCTGAGGATTTTTTATTTCTGCCTGCGTGCCAACGGCAAGAAAACATCGCGCATTGGCAGACAGTCGGGGGAAATACAGTAGCAATACTCTAATAAACCATTCCAATAGCTGGTACGCGAGTGCCGATAGATAATAACAACATTAACTTTTAGTAGTCTAGACTATTATTAGTTGGTCTAGTACCATGGTACTGCTACTACTCTGAAGTTTAAGGGTTCGATTGGCCGGGTTGGAAATGACTCTGCACATCAGAGATTGGGTAGGTGGAAGTTGTAGCGCCGTAGATAGTGCATGTACCTGGTATGTAAACTTGTAGCTCTGGACATCATCGTAAGTCTCGACATAAAATGCTGGCGAATTTAAGAGTACGTAACTATTCAGTGGTGGTAGGTAAAAATTAGAGTAGGCAGACATGTGGATAAAAAGTCTGTATGTGTATTCTAGTAAAAATTAGTAGAGAAAATGCATTCCACAGAGATGCCTTTCTCGTTCAGTGCCAGCTTCCTACTGCTTCCGTCACCAGCGCCTCCTTTGCTTATCTACAATACACGTCTTGCATTAGTATCGTGCAGCATGATGCATTGAAGTAGTCGCCTGATAGTAGTACTCTAGCAGTAGTACTAGCTACGACTAGTACTACTGTAGCTAGCTAGTAGTACTAAGTACTACGCTACTCGGCTGCCTGCATTGTTGGACGAAGCTGCAAATGAAGTTTGCTTTTATCCAGTCTGTCCGTCGCTGAAGAAAGAAAGAAATTGCATTAACGTCATCGGGCTTGCTCGTCCGTTAGACTCTAATCTCTAAAACTCTCGTGCGTTCTGAGCTAAATGAATCGGATATGTTCGCATACAATGCCGAATGTTCATATTGGATGGTATTTAGGCTCTCAAACTTATTCGTGCAGCTCACTGGTCGGTCAATGCACGAGGAAGTATATTGCTACTACCGCAGTAGTAGCTATTAGAGCTAGCTAGTACTGTATTAGAACAACTCCATAGATGTGGGATTAATTGGTAAACAACAGCCAAGAAGCAACAAGTGGCATCAACAAGAGCATTGTATTTCAGCTGAGAAGTAAGCATATCAATTTATTTATTCGCCACTCCTACTTCGCAATCAACTGAAGTGATCATCTTACGCTCAACTCTTCAATAAGGGATTTCACGTGATCCAACTCTTTCTCTTCATTGGGTAACGGATTCTTCCAAGCAGAACTCGTATTTTCTTGTACTGCACACTCCGACGAGACTCATATATCCCTTGATTTCAACCGACCAAATATTACTGAACTAGCTCTTACTTCAAACGAAAAATGGTATCCGAACGAAAGCCAATGATGGCTGGTCCTCCTCCTGGAGGTCCCGCAAACAAACGACACAAGACTGATGGCATGCCTCCTGGACATGGCCAAATGCCTCGGTACCCTCAACAAGGCTACAGTGGTCCTCCTGGATATATGGGATGGCAAGGTCAGTATGGACCTCCTCCTCCTCACGGGTGGCAGGGAGGACCTAGTCAGGGGCCTCCTGGAATGTATCCTCAAAGGAGTGGACCTCCCATGACCCCAGAGCGTGGTGGGTATAGTTATCGAGGTCCCCCACCTCCAGCTGGAGCAAAGGGACATCCTTCAGCGGGAAGAAGCGCCAAACCTGGTCAGCCTGGTGCCTCCAAGGAAAAGGGAACGGGGCCCATGCCGCCTCAGCAATATGGTGGTGCTCCGGGCTACGGACAATGGGGCGGCCCGCAATGGCAAGGAGGACCCCCACCACCTGGCGGATGGCACGGTGGCCCACCTCCGTCACACTATCAACACGGATGGACGAGTGCGTCTCAAACGCCTCTTCGTCGACCAAGGGGGTCACCTGATATGATGAGTCGCGGCATGATGGGACCCAACGCTTATTCGCCGGGGGCAGCTTGTCAACCCGTGGGAATGGATTCTCCCGATGATTTGTATGTTGCATCTCGCGGAGTTGGCGTCATGCACGACGATGATACTTCCAAGGCCATGTCGGACAAGGACAAGGGGCGAGGTAGCTACAAGTGCGGACGCGTAAGTGACGACGAATTATGGTTGCGTGGTGTTTGCTTGATTGTGTGCGATGGAACAACTATTGATGCTTAAAGATATTGTTTTTTTATGTTGCAGTGCGGTGTACCAAAAAAGGGTCACGTCTGTCCGTACCAACCGAAGGTGAAACGACGCAGTGGTGAACCTGCTCCAGAAATGAAAAGTGCTGCTATCCAAGTAGAAATGGATGAATTCATGACTTTGCGAAGGTTAAATATCCGCATCCAAGGATTTCCCGAGTCTTACGCGACAGATCCTACCATGTCAGATATGGTTGTCGGCGAACCCAGGCATATGCGACGACCACCTGCAATGATGCATACGGCCGATGGCCCAATGATAATGGGTGGACCAGAAACGGGTGTTGGATCCTCTCCGCAGTCAGTGGCGGCCCTCTCAGGGGTGCCTCCAATGCCAGAGGTTACCAAGGTATAATCTAGGGTGAATGCGGTCACGGGTTACTGCAAAACATTCCAAATTTAATTACGACGGCATGCAAACAAACTTAAGTAAAGAAAATCAATCAAGGCTACAGCAATTTATAAAAAATGAAACTGGGATTGCTGTGTTTCTCATGTAAATTCTCTCAATAATACAGTTCCTGGTTGTCCCTTCTAAGACCAACAAATAAGGGGTAGATACAACAGCTTCGCTCTTCAAACTGTTGTAGTGGCAACTTAAACTAAAACACTGAAAAAGGCATATTGAGACGAGTCCTTGGGAATTGGAAGATCATCCGCCAGAGGTTCTCCTATCCCCCAGCTTCCGGCTGGGTATACTTTAAGTTGGCTAGGGTTCTCTACGTCGCGCAAGTATCTCTCAACGAATTTCGCATCGTTTCGTAGTATTTCTACCTTAAAATCAGCGATTGTCCATTCAATAGGACAGATCATTTCAAAGGGTACCTGATCTCCAACGATAAACCAAGCTTTGAACCTGGTCAGGTCAAATGGAGTGGGCGTGAAAGGAATGTTGTAGTTTTTCCGTTCAACACCAGGAACTGAAGAAAGGATATAACAAATAAGACGATTGTGAGTTCAACAATTATGGGGCACGTATAATACCAAAATCAAGTAAAGCAATGGGAGGAGCTTACAGTCATCGTCTTTGTCTTCCTTTTCCATTTTCTTCTTCTTTTCTTTTTCGACGGGCGTGGAAAGATCCAAGACAGATCCATCTTTGAGTCCCATGGCACCGGCGGTCTTTTTGTCCGGCATAACATTGCCTTGGAACTTGAGAATCTGTTTGGGAACTTCGATGCCACTAATTGGTGCTACTTTTTCTTTGATAAATTCAGTGGTATCGGTTGGTTTCATGGTGACTGGAATATTCTTGCCATCGGGTGCCCTTACAGTGACGTTTATCGTATTGGGCATCAAATCAATAATGGCACCATCTTCCAGACCAGATTCGCGAGCCGTTTTATCGTTAGATAAAAGGTTTCCGTGATACTTCAAATTTTGGTCAGCGACTTCTACACCACTTTCAGGAGCAACCTGTTCCTTGAGAAATTGAATAGTATCGGTTTGCTTCATAGTCACGGGAATATGCTTGCTGTCCGGAGTTCTTACGGTCACTTGAATTGTTTTGGGTTCCAAGTAGATCGTTGAACGGTGTTTGATGCCCGCATCTTTGGCCATTTCGTCGTCGTCGGCCAACTCGTTTCCATTCACAAATAGGTTCTGATTTGAAGCAGGAACACCGGATGGTTCTGCAAATTTTTCCTTGAGCTGAGAAATGGTGTTTTTGGGGTCAATCATTTTCTTGAATTCCTTGTCGTTATGAGTGCATTTGACCGTCATTTCGATCATTTTTCGTGGCATGGTTTTCTTTTTTCTCTTAGGGCTGATAATTAGCATATCAATCTCTGGTCGTGCCATTTTCTTAACTGGGACAGGTTGTACATAAAATGACCGAAGATCAGGTGACAGTTGTTGCTTGGCTCGAGGAACATGAACAAAGATTGCATTTTGTTTCGAGGAGCCTTCGGGTAGTTTATCCGTTGGTTTGAGAGGCTTTGGTAGGCTGGGACCTCCCTTATCGTACATTGCTTTGGTCACACCTAAGGGATATATTTCAATATCTTGGACTTTGCAGGCGGCTGTATCTTTGTTTTTGACGAGAAACTTGATGGCAGATTGCATGTTGCCCACTTTATCGTACGCTTTTCTGCCTTCGGGAATGCTCCATCCTGTATTCATTTCCACAGGCAGGCCCTCGTCTAGGATGTAGAATACGATCATGATTGGTATATTTCTGTTTTTGGAAGGGAATATATACTGTTGTGCTGAAGAGATTTTGAATCAGTATTGTTTTGATGAACGATGAATAATAAACCCGGTGAGTGAGTTTAAAAGTTACAGCAAAAATTAAAAGTAGCAACTGAGAAATCTTGGTCAAGATCACAACATGCATGGATGAGATATGAGAGTCATTCACTATGTCTCCAAAAAATTAGACACCCGAGCAGTATAATCAGTCTCATTTTTCACAGCGGAATACTGGGTAAGTAGATAATAGTACCTGGTAGACAGAAGAGTGTTCACGAAGAGCTGATGCTTGCAAGAAAAGCGGATGTAGTGATCTCATTTTTAGACTCCGCTCCTGTATGGAAAACAATGACAACTTTCGCGGAGATTCCGACTTTCACCTGTTTTAAAAACAGTTTAGAGATTTGCATATCCCAACGACTAATACTAGGATAGATACAGAAAGTAACAAGCAATTTCTCGAAACCTTGACTACTAAAGTAAAGTCATTGTACTCAACCACCCCTTCTTGCTTGCAGTTAGATTACCTCCCGCAGAGCTTGGAGTTCCTTTTGCAGTTCGCGGACCCGTTTTTCTCGTTCTTCAATTTCAACCGATTTGCGTCGTTCTTGGTTTAATTTATTTTGTGCCTCAAATTCGGCACGTTTTTTGGCTCTCTGCGTACTGCTTGGTTCAAAGGCTTGGGTGTGTGCACTGTTCCGAGGTGTCAACAGAGTGTCCGCAGAAGCAGCAGAACTAGCTCGCCCATCGCTCGATTTGACGCTTAAAAAGTCCAGGCCGAGCAATGCAGGACTAGCTCCGTTGACGTGTGAGGCCGACTGGAATTTGGATAGAATATTGAAAGGACCGGTAAGTGAATCGTGTTATATTGAGCGTGTTAGAATGCAGTAACAATAGGAGGACGTACATTATTATTGGGTGTTGTCGTTGGGTTTTTGACCATTCCAGTAGAGGTTCTCCTAGATTGCGTTGGGTTCTCTTTTCCCTTAACAATGATACAGGAGTGTCGCCTTCTAGGACCCAAACAAGGCGAGTTAGGAACTGTGACAGGCCGTTTGGGTACCTTGGGAACTCCCGATTGGCCAAATCGTCCCAAAGCGCCAGAGGTGGCTGGCATCGGACGCGCTTTGAACACACACACTTGATGCAAAGAGTTCGTCTTTGTCTTTTCTGGATGAATTGGTTCCTGTTTATCAACCGCACTTGGTTTGGTCGCTAATGCTTGGAGAGCTTTCACTTTTGGGACAGCCTTACGCCGGGCTCCGAGCAGAGGCGACGAGGGGACAGTCGTAGGTCGCTTGGCAACTCTTGGAATTCCTTTGCCCAGGCCTATGTTATTTGCGGGAAGAGGCCTTGCTTTGAATTGCTTTTTCTCATATTTGCAGCTCGCCTTCTTATTGTTTGGCGAAGGATTTGTTTGCGCCGGTGCCACTTTCAACAAGGCCACAGCCTGTCGTTGCTGACGCTCTTTATTCACTAGCGAGTCTCTCGATCTGGCTAAATTCTTCTTTCGCTTTTGGGCTGCACCGCGCAGTTTTTGAATAAATTCCAAAGACGTGCCAGCCAATTCTTTCTTGGCTTGAGAATAATCACGGTTACCGCCAGGAGTACGGGGTGTATTGGGAGTTCCAAATGAAATCTCTGCACTTCGTCGTCTCGGTGGAGACTCCCAGATACGTATTGCAGATGCGCTTTCGTTATTATTGTTGCTGCTGCTGATACTAGAAGAATTAAGTGCTTTGGTAGACTCAGGGTTCATGTCGTTGTTTTCCAAGTCAAGTTGTTCTTTGGACTCGTGATCGTTTTCGTTGCTCGTGCTTACATTGGCACTAGCAGTTGGCATGGCTTCGGAAGAAAGATATGCTTCTTCTACTTTGTGATTTGCTGGTGATGCTACACCATTGTCGATCGATGATTCTTCGTTCCCAAGTTTCGCATCATCATCAATACTGCGAGTACTATGATTGCTGTTTCTTGTCTCTGTGATTATTAAATTGGATTCTTCCAGGTCGTCGCCGCCGCCATAGTTTGATTCGACTGCAGATATTGACGATTCCGTGAGGACTATTTCTTGGTCACTTGACACGTCTACAGCGTCCTCTTTCACATTGGAACCGTTCATGGAAAAGGACAAGCTGTGAACAAATCTTTTGACTTTTTCGGTGGCATCTTGAATCAAGGCCTCGGTATCTGGAGATCGGAAATCAGCATCCACTTTACTCGCTGTCATTGTTTCGGGAGTTATTTCGTCCATTTCATCTCGGACGAGGCGATGAGATGGAATGCTGTCATCTAATGATTTTGTTGCTGACAAAGAAACGTATTTTTCAAGGAGATTCTTTGTATCCTCTGGCACTTTAGCTGGTAGAATCTCTTTTTCTTCGACTGTCCCTGCGGGTGAAAGATATTGCTGAATAATATGCTCCGTATTCAGCGTCGCAGGAGTGGGAACATCCTGGTCTGGCGCGGGAATACTTGCTGCGCTATTTGCGTTGGACGCCGGCGAGTATAGTTGAAGAAGTTCTAGTGTTTCCAAGTGCAAAGAATCGTTGGAAGGTTCGCTGTCGCTGTTCGGCTGTTGAATGCTGCTGGTATTTTCAATGTCTGTTGGAACGGAAACCGTATCACGGTGGCCGTTGACTTGTCCTAAAGGGATAAACGCTTTGCCTGCGATGAGTGTTTCCTTGTCATCCTTGGACTTGGACTCTAATGGCATGTGCTCCTCCTCTCGTTGTTCGCAAGCTTTTGCCGGTCCGTCTTTGCCACTAACAGCAATGTGTTCTTCTTGTCCGTGGAAGCTTTCTAGAGACAGTTCAAAGGAAGACGGCGATTGTGGGCTGGCAACTACCTCTTGTTGTTGTTCCATGCACAAGTACCACGATGGATTCTTTGTGGTCGCGTTATCTTTCTCGGCATTGCCGATCGATAATGGTTGCTCCTGTCTTGGTGACGAATCGGTTCCCTGTTTTATTCCCGTTGTTACAAATGCGCCCCCATAACTGTCCCGATTTGGTGCAATCGGACTCAACGAATCCGTGCCCCCAGTGATCTTTCCAATCGGATTCGGACTGTTAAGCTCTGGCACCAGGATATCGTCATCCTCGTCGATCTGGAATGGCGGTGGATCGTTCGTTTGCATCGTCCTCGTGTTAATGACAGGAAGCTCGGACCACCCTAGCCAGCGTACTGCAGAGACTCAATTATTTTTTAAGAGCGTGTAGGCTGTTTGATGTTGTGGTTTTTGTTGTTAGTATTATTAAGTTGTGCTGCTCTCGATTACTCGAGTAGTAGTAGACTAGCTACTGTTATTTTTCTAAAATGTGAGTAGCAACGGTTTTCCGCGCGAGGCGAAGAGATTAACCTCAACTCTGATGATCGATTGTAAACATGAAGATTTACGTCTGTGGTCAGCAGGTGGTGCGGAAGATGGTTAAGGTTTTATAAGGATTGCTGAAACTAGCTAGACTACTGCCACCATCCCGCCACCATTACAACCCACAAGAGGCCAAACTACGCAGTCTTCTTTCATACTTTACAACAGTCCATGAGGATATCGCATTCAGGCACGAGATTCTTGCTTCCACTAATACTGCGCGTTTTCCCTACTTCTGCTTCTTCCAGACAAAGTAGGCCCTTTAAACATCATTTTCTTCATTGGCAGGACGAATTGCCAGCATCCCAGCAGCAACGACGACAACTCTCCTACGCTTCTGTCTTCAAATTACGAGCAGGATCTCTTGATACCAGCAATCGACTAAAAAGTAGCATGTCGGATATTAACTCCGTAAACAGTAACAATGTAGATTTATGGAGTGGCAAAGATCAGAATTTGTTTGACTCCTTAGACCACCCAGGTTACACGACCACATCGGATCCCATCACGCACGTAGGAGGTTGGTTAGCTCACCGTGTTCTTGAAGAGGGTGTTTCTTGTTGGATCCAGGACGAAGTGGCTCCCTACATTACCAAGTTTGATTATTCCTCCATGCCAATCGGACGTCCACCCAGACTACTTGTGCTGTACGGATCCTTGCGTCCCACATCCTTCAGTCGCAAAATGGCATACGAATTCGCTCGGCTATTGGAGCTGGTGGGGTGCGATGTTCGCGTTTACAATCCACGGGGACTTCCTGTGCGCAATCCAGAATTGGAACAAGAAATCAAAGTCCAAGAACTTCGGGCTCTCACCATGTGGTCCGATGGACACGTTTGGGTCAGTCCGGAAATGCACGGGACCATCACGGGTGTTTTTAAGAATCAAATTGATTGGATCCCGCTCAATACGGGATCCGTCCGACCCACACAAGGTAAAACTTGCCTTGTGGCACAAGTCAATGGTGGCAGTCAGTCCTTCAATGCCGTCAACTCTCTGCGTCTGTTGGCCCGTTGGATGCGCATGCCGTGTTGTACCAACCAAAGCAGTGTCGCCAAAGCTTGGCAGGAATTCGATGACCACGGTCGCATGAAGGATTCCAGTTTTCGAGAACGGGCTGTCGACTGTGCGGAAGAATTTGCCAAGTTTACTGCCGTCATGGCACCCGTCTCGGACGACTTGACGAATCGATACAGTGAGCGCAAAGAAAAAGAAAAGGAAGGACGACTACTAACACAAGCCGAAAAAGAAATGAGCAAAACCATTGAAGAGGCTCGGAAGGCATGATTGCATAAATTCTTCCGATTGTAAATAAAATACCGCGAATCAATACCATTGCATATTTTTGTTATTACAAGAAGCGTCTATTTTACGAGATTTACATTCTATGTTGGACACAACTGTTTTGCACAGGAAACGTCGACTGGCACTTTGAGTGAACAAGAACATGTAAGTTGTTGTGTAAATGATGAAAAGTTGGCACACGTCCATGTCTGTTGTTGTGTAATTGTCATCGTTAACGTGAGCGAAACCGGGATGGTAGCACTTAAATAAAGAAGCAATTAATTGCATTGCATTGCATTGCATTACATTGCATTACATCCCATTCAGCCGACCAAATAATTTAATTATCTTTGTTTTGAGAAAGCATATCTCTCCAAGTCGAAATGGATGGTGAAGCAAATGGCGTCGCAGGCAAGTAGGGAGTTGCACTTGCTGAACGTGGTGTTTGCCCTGTTCCCGCTGTCAATCCTGCATCATCGCTTGATATTTGCTCGTCTCCGTCGCCGTCTGGGAAGATCGTTTTGAATCCGCGGTGAATCAGGTAAATCCAAAGGACGGTCCAGAATAAGGGAATGGATAAAAACACCAAAAAAGGAATGGCCCAAGGCATGAGCATGAGTCTCGTCAAAGCAATAAAGGAGGCTTCGATGGAATGGGTTCGCGTATTAAAGACGCGATGACGGCAAAAGCCTCGGCCATCGGTTGGGAAGGATTGATGCGTGGAAAAAAAATTCAGCAGTCGATCCTTTTCTGCCCACTTCTTGTCCAACCAACTCGCGTCTTGCAACACTTCCTCCATACTGTACCGTTTGATGCGAATGTGAATCTCTGTAGGAAAGCTATTTCGCATAAGGTTCCATAAGGAACGGAAGGACAAATCAAATTTGGGCGGAAGAGATCCATCGTATCCACTGTAAGCCTGTGTTTGGTCCATAAATTTCGTTTTGTTGCGCGTTGAGAAGTTGATGGTGAGCAATACAAATACTTTATAAACAGACATTCACAACAAAGACACGCATATACAATCCAACCAGAACATGAACGCCTAATATTATGACTTACCATGGTGACATCGTACAGCACTGGACTCGATTCTCGTAAGCATTCCAGACTGGCATTAAAGCCGGTCGTCTTGGGCAGAAGCAAATGTTTCAATTGAGGCCGTCCTTCTCTTTTGGCAAATTCGTTGCTCATGGCCAATACTTTTTTCCGATCGGCACCATTGTGCAACGACCATCCTTCCGGAAAGAAGAGCAAATGCACAGGTGCTTCTGCTCCATTGTTTTCGGCAAAGCTTCGGAGTAGCTGAAAAAGATGTTCTCTGTCGGAAATATAGTCTTCTCCGTTCAAAAGAGGAAATTCCATAAAAGCGTGCAACAACTTGGCCAGAATTCTCAAATCTCTCGATGTATCATGTCGTGTAGCAAATCCATTGCAGGTTTGAGAGGATGATGTTGGACTGGAACTGTGCACGTTCGTAATACTTTGTTCCCCCAAAACTGCGGTTGCTTGCTTCGGCAACGAAGGTGTCAATTGATGGTGGTGTTGGGGGACACTTCTTCGTTCTTGACTGCTGCTCGATGCGCTGTCATTCCCGCTAATCGAGGACGGAGTATTGTTTTGCACATTTAGGTTCAGAATTTCATTTCGAAGCATGGCCTTGACACTGCCCCTCAGTCCCACACACCGACCCAGCATGAGAACAGGCCACCAGTCTCCATCCATGACATGATTGCAAACCAAAATAGAGGTTCCGACGGGACTTGGGACATCTGAATCGCCCGTTAAATACAATCTCATGTTCGGCAACAAAAGAGCAATGGCGTCCAAGAATGAAGCTGCCGCCAGTTGGTTGGCTACTCGTCGATACGCCGACACGGAAAAGGGTCGGACCACCACGTACAGTATAGCCAGTATCGTTAAAACTCCCAAGAGGCAAATAGAAGCAATGCCACCAAAAAAGAGTCCCGATATTTGGCCTACGATAAAGTCCAGTGCATCGTAATCATCGTCGACTTCTAATTCGGCTGGAAAGCGCACACGAGAATTATGAGAAGTATCTCGATTACTCCTGCTGCTGCTGTTGTGTGGATTGTTGTTGCCGTTGCCATTGTTGTTATTGCCTTTCCGGGCAGGATGAAACCCATTCATCTTACTACAAATACGACGTCGGCAACAAGAACCTCTGCACTTCTGAGCTTCTGAGGAGCTCTAAAAAACTTTGATTGTATTTTCCGTTTCTTGTTACCCCTTTTGGATCTTAATGGATACTAATAGTAATAGCAAGCTATTTCGTATTCAGAAATACTGCAGTTGTCGGTGGATTCTGCTTTGGCGCTTGTACTTGTCCTAAAGAATGACGGCGTGCATACTACTACTACCTGCTAGTAGTAGTAGTAGGTTTCAATGAGGCTCCGTTTCAGTAATTTTCTCAGGCCTACTACTCTAGTAGCTACTCTAACTAGACTAGCTACAAGACTACCGTACTACTAGCTAGAGTAATTATTGATAATAAAAAATATCCTTGAGCTAGAGAATCGATGATTATTATTTTGTTGTTGAAAAGAGGAATCTAATAAAACCAACGACGCCGAAGAAGACCTGGAGACAGCTTGTTTCTGGGAACACATCACGGCTCGTCACGTCTTGCAGTAGATAGCCAATGACACGGCAAGAATTCTGGAGCGTCACTGACAAAGGAACACATTTAGAATTAGGGGGAATTATTACCATAGTATACTAGTACTATTAGCAGTAGTAGTGCGTAGTAGTAGATCGCTCCTAGAGTTCTTGCGAGTAACACAGTTCAAGAGGTGATAACAACAACTGAGGTACCGTACTACTAGTAGTCTAGCCTAAGTCTACTAGTAAAAAAGTAGTATTTTGTTACTGTACTTTCATACTCCCTAGGGAGTATTTCATACGTAGGCAGGAGGCCACTTCTACCCTAAAGAGCATTCATTACGATACAGTATCCAACAACATGAAAAATGGCTAGTCCAAGAACAATCCATAGTCAGTTCCTGCTCGTTGAATAGAGCGATGAGGGAGACGCGCCACCACTTCTACTTTGTTTGCCAAATCCTTTGTCTTTTCTAAAAATGCCCGGTAGCGAGGTCCGTCCTCGGGGCTGTCGAAAAAGAAATTGGGTTTCGGTTCTACTCCGGCATCTACATAATCCTGCTGAAAGCGTTGTAGCCAATACAACATTTCTTCAATCCAATTGTCATCTCGTTCGATTCGCAAGATCAGAGCTCCTGACGTCGCCGTCTGGCGCACCATAATGGCAGATTGGCATGCAGGGCCCAGACACAAGATTTCCAGCATCAATTGTGGAACGTAGAGCGGGAAAATGTAGGGTTTTTTGAAAGGTAGGTCTCTTACGGTAAAACGTTTTTTGGGAACGTTTTTTCGTTTTGTTTGGCGTGCAGTGACAAACGGACAATGATTTTTCACTTCCAAGGCTTGGAGCGTTCCGTCCGGATATTCAATAACGCCATCCGGGGTGGCTCCAATTAGTAGATTCGAAGGAGACGATCCGTCCGTCTGATTGAGTTTGAGACCTGCACCACACATACCAACTTCTTTGATTTTGCAACCAGGATGTTGTTGCATAAAGTAATTCAAGGCTGTCAGAACAGACGTCGCCTCTTGAGCGTCGCCCCAAATCATGCGAATGCCCATTCCATTTCCCGAAACGTGCTTTGCCCGAACTTTTCGTTTCTGTTTCTCGGCATTAGAAAGTCTGTGCAGATAAGTGGCAACAAAAGCCGAATTGTTGTCAGCGTTTCTAGTAGAAACATTGTTCTTTTTCCACAGTTTACTACTGAAATCGTCGGATTGATTCTTGTCGATATTGTTGTCAGAGAGACCCATTCGTGTGGCTTGTTCCAAAACCGATTCACTCAGCAATTCTTCATTCATTTCATCGAGCGTCCGTAAGGCTCGTTGTCGCAATCGGGTATACGCTCCAATGCCTCGGCGTTGCCAAGTGGAGGGGACTTCCAACAACCGTCCCGCTTTCTGTTCCAAAAATCCCAAGGCTGCAACGGCCTGAGATGTGGTACACCGTCCATTATGTAACAGATCCCACTGCCACGAGTCTTGTCGAATGTTGCGAACATCTTCAAGAGTCTCGAGAGGGTACAAATCTTCTGGTAGAGGTAGAGACTCAAAACATGGATGCAGTCGCAAATGTTCCATGGGAATGGAACCCCTTTTTGCGTAATAGTTGTTAGGGGAGGGCACAGTATAAAAGTACACATTAGGTGAGATAAATGACGTGATACGAGTACTTCACACCAAATAGCTAAACAGTACTCAAAAATGTTTACTCACCATTGAGTATCAGGAAGACTTCCAAACTGTGTCTGTCGTCGCGATGTCCTGGTGGGTCGCAAGTTCTTCTGTCCAACTCCATCCTTGACAAAAGTACCTTTCGTGACGTTGTGTGCAGTATTTAAACTACCTATTTCACTCTGCTTGACCGCTGTTTTGGGTCTTTGTTGCCGTCGACGTCGCGGATTCTTTTTCAAATGATTGCTACTGCTGGTGTCGTTCGCAATAGCCTTTGTGCTAGAAGATGTTCTCTCTTCGACTTGCTGGGCATCTTGAGAGGCCAACGCCGATAATCCTGGTTGTTGATCGTTATCTTTCTCCTTCTTCAACTTGCTTTGTTGATTTCGTCGTTTGGTTGCAACTCTTTTGACTTGCGATGGTATCAGATGAGCATGTGTTGGAGTGGATGCCGCAACTGATGCTCGGTTGGGATTTATCAAATGTACTCGTGTGTTGGCAGCAGCTGAACGACTGTTTGAATGTGTTTTTCTGTTGGTCGTTGTTTTGAATAAAAAATTGGACGATGATACGACCTGAGAAGGAACAAGAGCATTGGCTGGCACAGGAACCATTGTGGTCGTCGTGGGTGCGTGGAATGAGCCAACGTCCTTCACAATAACTGTCAGTAAAACAGTTACAACGAAAAAAGCTAATATCTGATGTTGCACAACGACAAGCGCCATGACAGCTGATATCTGTCCCGACGTCTTGGTACTTTTTCTTCTGGTGTCCTGATGGTGTTTAGACGAAAGAGTCAATATCTGTTTCGTTGACTCATCATTCGTTTGCTCTGTTTAATTAATTATTGTTCGATCGGAGGGAGGGGAAATTTTTCTCTTGGTTGCTAGTACAGTTCTTAAAAAAGCAAAAGTACAGTACGTACTGCACAGTTGCTAGCCAGCGCACCAAAGAACAGTAGGCTCTCTTGATGTAGTAGTAGTAGTAGACTACTACTACTACTAGTAGTAACTACTACTCTGTCTACCTGGTAGCTAGTAGAGTAATCTACTACCACACGCTACTAGCTAGTAGTATTAGACGAGTGCACTACCAGGTACCTGGTAGACTAGCTACTAGTATACTACGACTACTACTATCTAGCAGGGTTTTTAGCACCGAGTTCCCACTACAGTAGAGTACTAGTTTTAGTCCTGAAACGACTCATATCGATGTTTCCTAATGTCGAAGAGTACGAGCAGTAACAGTTTATGAGTAGCGGTAGCTACTCGAGTACTACAAGTAGTCTACTGAGTTGTGGTACTCGGAGTACTCTACCTGGTACTAGCTAGAGTCACTGACAAAAACAACTGTAGAGCTCATACTCGAGTAGTAGTAATCTAACCAAATTTCAGAGGCGCAAATCAGTTGATCGATCAGTGTAGTCTACTCTATAAAGAAATAACGGAGTCAGTCAGTTCCTGTTTTGTCCACCAATTAGAATATATCTAGTGTGGCCCGTGCTTGGAAGGTCAGCCTGAATTCCTTCCAAGTACCTGGTACTAGCTAGTACTAGTAGTAAGTGTTGACTTCAAGGCTGGTTGTTACCAGCAGAGGCCCCATCCAGATGAACGGAAACCTTTCAGACAGTTGATTCCCATGTGACATCTGCTAGCTTGAGCTCTGTTGGGAGGTACTGTACTGTAGCAGCCCGAGAGAGCATGCTTGTTTGTACCTGGTAGGATTAGTTGCATTTATTATTATTACTCGTAGTCCAGTCTAGCTGGAAGTAGACAAACGCATACTAGTACTAGGAAAGGTTCATTTGCAATCCCGGTACGACTCAAATCGATGAATTGCAGCCTGCAGCCAACACAAAACCCGATACGACAAACTACTCTACTAGACTACTAGTAGACAAAAATGCAACACTTGATTGTTTGTCTCCCTTTCATATTAATACTCATTATATTATAATATCGTTTCTGTAGTTTATCAGATATCAGAGTAGGTTATTTGGATGTCAATCGGCCAGTACAAGCCCTCAATTGTGACTTATCAAGTTTCAAATATAATAATAATAATAATAATAGCTGTTACATGGGAGACGTTGCCCAAATACTAGGTGCTGGCCTCGGCCGTTACGATGAATCATCCAACAATCCAAAATCTGCCAGTGCACCCAAGCCACCTCCACCACTTCCCAAAGGCCATCATCCTTCTCGTGCCATGAAAATGACGGGCATACCCAAAGAAGTGATGGATTTAGTTGGTGGTTCCAATCAAGATCCTGCCACGGTGGCTCTTCCTCCCATAGTACCCACTTTTTCTTCAGCGGCTTTTGCTGCAAAAACCAGCAACAACGGTGCTGCTGCTGCTGCTGATCCCGCAGCCACGACTAAAACGATCGTCAAGATTGGAAACAAATGGATTGATACTACGAAACCTGCCCGAAAATGGGTCTGGGCCAATTTTGCTAGCAGTGCCAGGTCCGATGGTCTCCTCTTGAACCACTGGGTCCGTCACGGCATTGATTATCCCGACTATCCGTACGCCAAATTTGATGTTCATTTAGATCCGGTGCAATACACTGACGAAGAATACAGGGATCGCATTCAACCGCTTGACAACACAAAAAATACGAGCAAACATTGGACCAAAGCAGAAACAGATACTCTCATGGAATTGGCGCGCAAACACGAGCTGCGATGGCCCGTTATTTACGATCGATGGTTTGATCTGTACCACTACAAGATCCAACAT
>Ga0100392_1001214_pt1 | contig 23871 bp, 8 predicted proteins | sample CryGeymeta201516_FD_81548 | JGI IMG/M metagenome (GOLD analysis project Ga0100392, IMG submission 81548) | Groundwater microbial communities from Crystal Geyser aquifers in Utah, USA - Crystal Geyser metaG 2015-16 | ecosystem: Environmental > Aquatic > Deep subsurface > Groundwater | place: USA... | reverse complement strand
GTACTGTATTACCTACAGTAAACTTATTCTCAATCGTATAAAAAAATGTATTAAAATAAAATAGTCAAGCCCTTTTAAGCTAGCATTTAACAGGTAGCTGCTGAACCACTTTAATTTAATTCATCTAAATACAATGTAACATTAACCTATTCATTCCGAATATAAGCATAAAATACATCCCGTGATTTTTCAATATCCCTGAATTGGTGATCACTAAATCGTCAAACAAGCCCGGGATATGGACATCCCGGAAAAATGGATACACAGCCCCGGGATTTTTCCATATCCCGGGAATGGTGATAACACATCTGAAATCGAAGGGTATGGATGTCTGCAAGAAAGCACAAGGCACAAGGAATCATAAAATACTAGACTACGTCTATCATGTTTCGACCAGGAACTGTCGTAGAGACCTCCTTTGGTGTGGGCGTTGTGGTTGCTAATAATCCCGACAACAGCAATGCACCCATACAAGTATCGTTGTGGCGACAACCAGGACGCTCCATTGGTACTTCTACAACAGCGTTCCTACAACCCGATGCTGTACGTGTTTTTGTCTTGTTTCTAGTCTCTACTAGCTCGAACCCGATCTACCTGCCTTTCTTTTATATTATATTCTCACCCGCTGCTTCCCTCCTTCTATTCCTGTACTCCTAGATCCTTCGAGAATTACCAGCAGCGCCTGGTATGACCACAACGACCAAAGATGATATTCCCAAAAAAGTCTTGATTCATTCGTACAACAAATCGTCAAATCTTTATTTGGTAAGCTACGCCGACGAAGAAGACGCCGCTGCCGTGGCGGCTATTATGCCTCAAATCGCAGCTCTTGGACCAGGAAACGAGGACAATGACGATATATTCTTCGACGCGACCGAAGAAGACGAGGTTGATAATTTCGATGACGCTAACCTAGATCCTGCTGCTGCCACCAAAAAGGAACCACTCGTTTTGTTATCGTACAGACCAGACCAGTTAAATCCAGCGCACGGGGCCAAATTTTATCCTCTTTTACTTGAATTAATGAAACGCGGAGATCAAGCAGCAGCGCAAGTGGAGGGTTTGTACGTCCAAAATAAAGATCAAATCCACAAAGTCGCCGGTGTTGTCCAGCAAAGCACGCAAGATGTTTCCGCCAAGGTACTGGGACAGACACAAGAGCTATGGGATCAGAATACGGGTGGCAAGGACACAAAACAATTGGTTGACAGTACCACCGAGGCAGCTGAATCTGCCGCCGACCAGGCTGTGTCGACTCTGAAATCACAAGTTGAAGAACATGCTCCCTCGGAAGAACAAGTTCAAAAAATCATGACCATGTTAAAAGATGAAGAGCTAACCGTCTTGCTTGAAAATGGTAAAGAGCGTCTGAATCAATTGGTACAAACAGACATTTCTCAGGCAACGCAGACCGCACTTGATGCATTAGGTATTCAATGGAAGCAAGTGGCAACCGAAAAAGACAAGGCGCTGGAAGAAACACAACAAAAGGCACTCGCGGCAGTGGAGGACCTACTGCAATCGATTCAACAGGCTGCCAAGGCCCAAGGTATAGATATTCCAGAAGATCAACTCAGCCTCAAAAATCTGAATTTGAACATGCTCGAGTCCCAATTTAAAGAATTGCATCTTGACCAAAAATTCCAAAATATGTTTGATAGCTTTGTCGAAGCCAGCAAGAGTGATCGTCACCTGAGTGGAATTATGGACGATGTTACTAAATACACAACGGAATGGCAACAAATGACTGGACGATTACTGGCAACGAAATCGGGAAGCTTGTTCCTGGAAGGAGCCGGTCGTCTCCAAACCAGAGCAGGTCTTATTTTGAGCGGCGGAAAGGCCCCTACCGTCGACTTGAACCAGTGGAAGCAATCCATGACAACAAAATTCACCAAAGCATTTACAGAAGGAGATGCTGCTGTGGCACGGATCAAGTCGATTGAGCTGGGCGATGCAGTTCGACAACGACTGGTGACGGCCATTGAAGTGCGAAGTGATTCTTTGGGGGGATTGGATGGAATCATTGCCCGTGCCTTGGGCGCTGTTGAGGCGCACACCAAAAAAGCAACCAAGTCACTCAAGCGGCAAATCAACCCCAACAGTATTTCTTCCATGTTGGCCCAACTTCAGACATCTGCGACAGTTACAAAAAAGGAAGCCAACGAGACTTTGATATCGGTACTGTCGAGCAAGAGTATGTACCGAGATCTCGCCTTATTAAAATTGGAACGAACGTTTTGCGATTTGGAAGAGCAATTCTTTGGTGCAGATTGGAATAGCAACGATGCTTGGTCTGCAGAAGATTTAGCTAAATTAGCAAGAGGGGAAGGTGGCACGGCGGAGCTGTTTGAACCGATTGCGAAGCGAGCTAAAATTGAAATTGACAGGCAACTGGATGCGGCCGAAGCTTCCGTACAGAAGCAGCAAGAAGCACGTGGCGGGACGGATCGGAATGCTGACATGATGTTGGAAGCCTTACGGAAAGTCCGAAAGATGGTGTCAGGTGAGTTGACGATGGATGCCATTATTGGCGATGTGGTAAATTTGCTGAATGATGACCAAATCGTCACTGCAAGTGAGTCGCTTATCCAAAGAGGAGAGTCCATCTTGGATGCGATTGAGGGCGCCGCAAATATGGAAGGAAGCATCAATGATCCCACGAACCGTATTATCTCCGACGCCATGCGTGCAGCTCAAAAAGCTGGAATTACCAAAGATTCCGTCATGCAGGAAGTGGAAAAGCTTAATGTGGATGAATTACTAGACACAGCACAGGGAGCTGTTACGGATGAGAATAAAAGACGACAGCTGCTATCCAAATCAACAGACGCCGCCCTCGATTTCTTTCTGAAAGTGCTGCCTTCTATGCCAGTGCCACCATTCGATGGCGTCAAAGATGGTCTCGTGTATCATCTATCGAATTTATCCATGGAAGGATTTAAGGTGAAGAAGGAAAATATTGCCATTGAAATTGCCGGCATGCGAGCGACATCGGACGCAACTGGCGAGCATAAAAGTTCGAACAACTCTATGCGTATGAAAGCAATGAAAAACGCTGCTAAGGGCATTCCACCGGTCGCTACAGCGGGGACAGCCATCGATGCCCCCGACTCGGGCTCGTCCCTCATGGACAATAGCAGCGAAAGTGACTATAGTATTGATTGTCAGCAAAATTTGGAGATTTCCACCACTGAGGCTATTGGTAATACGAAAGCAACAGAGCTGCTCATTATCGAGATTACCGATGTTGCTGCCGTCCTCGATGGTGCCACTTGGAGCTTTGAACAAACATACTTTCCCTACTTGAAAGGAAGTGGGAAATCAGACGTTAGATTGGCGGAAGGAGCTGTCCGCCTTCAATTTGAACTTCGAAAGCGCAAACGCAAAATCAAGACACCTAAAACCAAAACAGGGCCAGGAGACGAATTAAGCGAAGCAGGCGATCAAGAGACCCAAGAAAAGGAAATTTGGGAGCCTGTCCTGTGTCTTCATGACAGGAGCTGCAATATTGGCGAAGTCTTTGTTTCCCTTCAGGGTGAAGGGAAAATGGCGTGGATTCTCAATAAGCTCGCCAATTACTTCAAAGGGCCTATCGGATCTTATGTTGCGCGACAGATTGTGGCACTCATGAGCAATAAAAGTGGTATCATATTAGACAAGCTCAATAATGTCTTGTCGCCATACTGGGATTTAATATTGTCAACGGCCGGCTTGAAAATGGACGAACTCGTCGAGGCTGATCACCGAGTAGTGACTACTGCGGACTCAGAAGACAAGGAGAATACCATCGAATTGGTTTGGCGAGAACGTCTTCCCCTTGGGTTAAATCTACTGCTCAACGACGAGAGCGGACAAGTAAAGGTTGTTGATTTTCCTCGTGGAAGCCAAGCGCGAAATGTTTGTGAAGCCCGGAACCTGGACCCAGATCTTTTCAAAGGTGCCACGATTGTTGCCGTAAATGGTTGTCGTTTCTTTGAACCCGAAGAAGTATATGATGCCCTACGGGATCCCATTCGACCGAAGACGGTTTTGTTTGAGATTGCAGAAGAAGCTGATGCTGCCCGAGTCAAGGACTTTGTGGCTGAAGCCATGGACGAAAAGCAGCGCAAGATTAGAGAGAAAACCACTGGAACTTCGTATCTAGAAAACTCGTTGTCGGAGGATGATGATGCTTCTGTAAAGAGAAAGTTCAAAACGAGGACTTTCGAGATCACCGAACCTGGCGCTCTAGGTATTGAATTTGGAGAGACCACCGATAACTTTGGATTAATGGTTTGTGGCTTTGTCAAGAAAGTCGACGGTTCTATGAATTCCGTAGAAGCAAGCGGAATTGTAAACCTGAATGATTTATTGACCCATGTCAACGGCAAGCTCGTCATCGGTGCCAACGGAGCCGGACGAGACGAGGCGTTTGAAATTCTCCAAGCCGAAGGGTCGGCTCGACCATTATCGTTGACCTTTTCGGATCCGTATCTTTGCCAGCAAGTCTTCGAGGCGAATCCAATGGATAATACAGCCAGTTTAGGAGGACCTGCAGAGCTCATCTTTGCAGAAACTAGAGTCGGAGACGAAAGCAACACTCACAACCGAATAGTTCTCTCCGGGTACAAGGACACGGACGGTGTTGCCGAAACCGAGGGTATATTCATAGGCGACTACTTGGTCTACGTTAACGGAAGGTCGGTTGGTGCAGGAAGTCGATGGCTGGGTGAAGGAACTCCACCGTCGTTAGAGGAAGTGTACGAATTGCTTCGCGATCCGGGGCAGTACCCGATGGGCCTGGTTTTTGCCCGACCAAGAAGAGGCGGCGACATGAATAGGAGTTGGTCAAACTCCAGTCGCAAGGCTGAGGCGATGCAATTTGAGGACGAAGAAGCAGAAACCACAGCTGTATCTATTGAACGTTTAGAATTGTTAGGGTGTGTCTTTGACGTTGCCGAAGGGACGGCCGCGGATGTCATTGTGACTGATTTCTATGCTGTCCCTGGTTTCTTCCAAACAACAATGATGCCTTTAACGGGTCCCAGTGGACATCGAATGAAAAAGCTCGCAGTGGAGTCAATCGATGGTCAATTTGTTCCGTCGTATGCTTCAAAAGACATGGTATTGAATGCTATGAAGCGAAGTTGGTCCAAGGAAAAGAAAGTGGAAGTGCTCTTTTGCGATGATGAACTTAAAACATGGTTGCACGAGATGGCGAGTCTTCCCTCGGATGCGTCAACAGCTGAAGCTACAGAATCATAATCAAAACTGGCTAGCCTTTTTCTCTATTTTGTAGTTGCCTTCCTGGAACGACGAAGCGCTTTCGGTCAATTTTAGACAACAGCGCTGTACTAGTAGTGATTCTACTCTGTATTTTCATCAGAGCTCGGGATACGAGAATAAAAGTATCACATTTGCTCCAAAATAGTACAGTACCACAGCGTCGAAAAGATCTTCCCTCGCACTTCAACTTTGGTGCTTCCCATTCTTGTACCCGGTAATTCGAATGTTGTTTTGCCTCAGATAATAATTATTTATTATTTGTTTAACCAATAGACGAGAAGACGATGCCACCTTGCCTATCATCTTTCTTTATTGCCTTTGCTTGGAATATATTTTTATCAACGGCTGTTGCCAGTACTTCTAGCAGTGCAAGTAGTAGTACTGTACCTCGACCACCCTTTTTAAATTATTTGACGGACGAAGATTTGAATGCGGCTCGGCAATTGGCGTCAGACCGGCACCAAAAAGCTGTGAAGGATGCATTGGCCCACTTTCCTGTTGACGACATTCCCTGCAGTCCAAGTGAAGATGAAGCAACCGTCGCCAACTATCCCTTACAGGAACTTCCCGTCAAGATTGCTTCGAAGCTTCCCGATTTTCACGACGAATTACCGAGTTCCGTCTTTGTGTCCGAAAAACCCTTGCTATCACGAGAAGAATGTGCGCGCATCATTCAAATGGCAGATGAATACTTTGCAGAACACGGCGAGAACGGCGAGTGGACGGCTCTGCCGGCGGGAGAATACAAAATGCGTGGCTTCAAACTGAAAGATATTCCCGCCATTCGCGAATTCTTTACGGAAGTCTTTCGCAAGCGATTTATTCCCATTGTTCGGCACACCAATCCCAAATTCGCCGAATCTGTTACAGACCTAGCCCTCGATAACTGTTACCTGATGAAATTCAGTCCAGAAACAGGTGCTCGCATGGACATACACTGTGATGATGGGTGTCTGTCGTTTACCATTCAAATGAACCCCAGGGAAGAATACGAGGGCGGCGGCACTTGGTTTGAAGGACTAGCAGAAGACGAATGCGATCATGCTGCGGGTATTGTAAAAATGGACGTAGGACATGTTCATTTCCGCCCCGGGGGCATTCGACACTGTGGTTTCACCATAACTTCTGGGAAACGCTACGTCGTCGGAGGATTTGGCATTCATCGCAAAAAGGTGGAAAACAGTCGATTGCTCATGAGAGGCAACAGAGAAGAAATGGATTTGGCGCTGCCAGCCGTTGTTGCATTGAACCCGGAGTACGATGAAGGCTATTCCATGCTGGCACATCATTGGACCGGACAGGGTAAACTCGACCAGGCCAAGCAAGCTTTGGAATATTGCTTGGAGCATGTTAATCCAAAGTGTTCCAAAGTCGCCTTTTCTTTGGGCGTTCCCCATTATCGTCGAGAGGGGAAATTCGATAAGGTCATGGAATGCATGAAAATTGTTTTAGCATACGACCCCTACGATGTTACTGCCATGAGCGCCATGGCAGAAGCGGCCAGCGAAGTTGGTGACGTCGAAACCGAAAAGGAAATGTACCAACGAATTGTTCAAACCTTCGGAGTCGACCCGCAAATTCAGGCCGATTCGTATCGTGATCTGGGACTTTTGCACAAGGGCCAGGATCTCCCGTTCGAAATCGACTGTTACCAAAAAGCCGTTGCGGCACACGACAATTATCATGCAAGATTCAGTCTTGGAAGGGCCTCGTTTGAAGCTGGTAAATTTGACAATGCTCGTGAATCTTTTTTGGTCGCCTACTCACAGGATCCTGCTTCCGTTGGGGCATTGAAGGCGCTCTACCGTACCGCTAGAGCAATAATGGAGAAAGAAAATGGCACATCACTAACGATGGATGCTCAGACACAGAAAATGACCGAGTTGGTGGGCGGGGAAGAAATTTACAACAAGATACAATCTCTGATGGCCAATCCTTATGCATACCAGGCGTAAACCTCTTTTTAGACAGATGTTACTCAATAGATACAACAACTAGCTAGAGTAAAGCGTTGTTGAATACTAGACTACTTGAATTCGACCTTGATGGAAATTGTAGAGCTTGAGCTCAGCAGCTTCTGAACGAGTCCTGTTCGGGTTTGGATGAGTTTAGTCCATTAACACCAGTCTACTACTACTAGAAGTCTAGCTAGTAGTCTACCTGCCTATTCCAACAAATCCATCGTCCAACCCCCAACTTTTGCTTTCACATCTTGCTTGAGACCTCCTTTACATCTGCCCCAACGCTTCAACCTGCATAAATGAACGTATCAAGTTGAAAAAATATATAATCGAGCTATCAGGAGAGATCTGAAAGGCACCTTAGCAGGAGACAGGAGACACTCGACACAGAGCTGCGGAATCCCAGGATACCTGCTTGGATTTTTTTTGAAGCCAATTAGCCAACAAGCAATACATCAATATCAACACATTAACTCTCCGTTCCCGGCAGATTTGGCGTGTGCTGGCTCTCAGGAGAGCGTTGTTGGAAGGCATACTAAAGCTAGCGGACTGGCGGATCATCTCTGAATAACTCCTCCGTACAACATGGTGATCCAATATCAGTCTCCCAACGCTACTCGAGGTATGGTCTCCGTGTCTTCTTTGATTCCGACATCTTCTCTAAATCGAAGAAGAGGGACCTCCGCAAATTCTCAGCGCGTGAGCAATGACAAGCTTCTTGTCTTTCTGTTTGGCGGACTCGCCGTCCTCATGGCGATGGTAGCTGGAATTTTTATTGGAATTTTGTTCTTTGGAAATGCCAGTACAATCACAGGCTTAGGCAGTGCAGGCGCCCCTCCACAAGAGTTGTTGTACGTCTCCTCCACGACAGGGCTGTTAAGGGGTTCCAAATTGCGAAATCATTGGAATTCCAAAGCTGATAAGTTCAAGGAATATTTACATCACAAGCACGAACTAGGTGTTGCTGCGACAAATTCTGAAAATCGCATGGCGCACAGCCAGTCTGTCTCGAGTGCCTATCCTCACATGGGCCTGGCACCACCCAAAAACTACAACATCAAAGCCTCCTGGAAGCCTCCCGGAGGCAAACGATTTGAGGAATACAAGGACGGCACTAGTCCGTATCCCATTACCGACCAAATCAAACAACAATCGGATGACTTGGCACGAATACGGCGAGAGTACGTGAAGATTGCCATGGAAGTCACCTGGGAAGGCTATGAAACGTACGCCTTTGGAATGGATGAAATCTTACCTATTTCTCGCCGTGGTACGAACAACTGGGGAGGCTTTGCTGTGACCATGGTAGATTCCATGGATACTCTGTGGCTCTTGGGAATGAGGGACGAATTTTCTAGAGCACGAGACTACGTCAAAAACGTTTTGAATTACGACAAAGGTGTCCGAGCGGTATCCTTTTTCGAGACGACTATTCGATCCGTAGGTGGCCTCTTAAGTGCCTATGATTGGTCGGGAGATACACTCTTTCTAGATTCGGCACTGGAACTGGGGAGACGATTAATACGAGCTTTCGACGATAGTGACACTGGAATACCATTTGGCCAAGTGAATTTACAGACAGGAAAATCCTCCAATGTTCCATGGGCTGGTAACAATGCCATTCTTGCAGAGTTTGGTACTGTCCAACTAGAATACCGATGGTTGGATGCGTATATTAACACGCCAGAAACTGCCGAGATGAGACGAAAGGTAGAACACATTTACGATGTTCTTTACGACATGAGAACTCCGAACGGCCTCTTTCCTTACTACATGGATATGACGATCCAACAAACGTCTAGTACTCTGGCTTTTGCCAACAACCATTATACATTTGGAGCCATGGCAGATAGCTTTTATGAGTATTTGTTGAAGACTTGGATACAGGGTGGCAAGGTCGAAAACAAATACCGAGAAATGTATGACAGTGCCATGCAAGGAATGCATGATGAGCTCCTGCATTTCTCTGTTCCCTCTGGTCTAGCATACATCGCAGACAAGAATGGAGAAATAGTGGATCACAAGATGGACCATCTCGTCTGTTTTATGGGTGGATTGCTAGGTTTGGGGGCCTACACAGATCCACTCGGATTAGACTCGGAAAGGGCCCAGAGAGATCTCAAAACAGGTCGTGCCCTGGCCTATACGTGTTATCAAATGTACGCCAGAATGAATACCGGGATATCTCCGGAGTATGTACAATTCGTCAATGGCGATGATCTCAGGATAGGTGCAGGTGCTTCGCACTACTTACTGAGACCGGAAGCTATAGAGTCCTTTTTCATTCTGAACTATTTGACGGGGGACCCAATTTACCGGGAATGGGGATGGGAAATATTTCAGTCCGTGGAGAAATATTGTAGGGCTGGTGTGGGATATGGGACGCTTAAGGATGTTTCCAACACAAACTTGTCACCGGACGACAAAACAGAGACATTTTGGATTGCGGAAACACTGGTACGTTTCAATTTATTGTGTTGAATACGCTGGATGGCAATGCGCGCTTTCTTAGCCACCTTTTGCTGCTATCTTTTTTCTAGAAATACATGTACTTGCTTTTTGATCCGGATACAGAGGTTGACATCCTGAACAAGCACGTATTTAACACGGAGGCCCATCCAGTACGGACGTTTACAGAAATCCGGAAAGGCTCCAAGCTACCTGCGAATACTAGATAGTCTAGTGCTAATCCTCCGCTAACATAGCAGTATGATTTGATCTAGCTATCGATAAAGCTAAGTAGCTACTAGATCAGTCAGTCTAACTATTTTTATTACTACAGTATCTTACTCTACGATTACTCAAAGTCTACTAGCTAGCTACTGCAGCTAGCTAGCTAGTAGCTAGCTACTACTACTAGCCAGCTTCTTAGCTACTCTTGCTAGTAGTAGTACTGAGTAGTAGCTAGTAGAGTAGCAGTCTACTAGTACTAGCTATAAAATTACACGTCTACTAGACTACTAGTTGAGTCTACTAGTAGCTTCAGTTGTGTACTACAAGCACCATTATCGTTTACCGTACTCGAGTATTGGTACTCGAGTGGTGGTACCAGGTACGTAGCCCCGCTACTCTACTAGTAGCAACTCCGTACTGTCGTAACACAACTACTACTAGCTAGTAGTAGTAGAGCTAACTACTACTACTAGTAGTAGAGCTAGAGTAGAGCTAATAGTACCAGGTACTGTAGTAGCTACTACTAGCTAGCTAGCAGCAGTAGCTAGCAGACCAGCCAATAGTCGCTAAAGTACTAGACCTACTAGTAGTAGGTAGCTGCTAGCTAGTAGTATCTGGTGGTAGTATTATCGTAGTAATAGTAAAGTAGACTCTCTACTACAGTACCTGGTAGCTAGCTGTAGCGATGATGTCTTTACGCATCAGCTAATAACAGCTGTTCTTTTCGCTCGAAAGAACTTTCGACGGACGCCAGCACATCATAACGAACGCTGCCACGAAACGAATATCACAATATTGGATACGATCCACTTTGACAGGTAGCTAACTGTAGCATACTACTAGTACCTTGTAATAGGATATCGTCGGGTATCTCATCAGTCCTTCATTCAGTAATAACAACTTAACCCAACATCACAAAAACCATGAGATCAAAAGTTTGGAGTACCTCGGCTTTGTTGTCTGCGGTCCTAGCATTGTGGACCATCAGTGGCAGCAGTCACAATTCTTCTCCTTTGTTCGTGCATGCCTTCTCCTCCGCTCGATATTCTGGAACAAGAATTCGTTCTGCAACTACTACTGAACTGCTTGGGGCGACGACCGTAGAACCTCCTACCCGCGAAAAGACGGACCGCGACACTAAGAAACAAAGCTACGATGAAGATGATATTGCGGACATGGACGACCCAAACCAATATGACGATCTGGAATACCTGATTGACAGTGAGAAGTTTCGAGACTTCCAGGACCCCTTCCACATCTTATTAATGGGATCGACGTTTGAAAAACCCAAGATCAGCGTAACATATGTGGCCACTGCGTTAGAATATGTGTTGAACATGCCTAATAATGAAGGCAAAGAACTCTCCAATTTTGCCAAGGAAGAAGGATTCAGTTGTCTGGGTACTTGGCCGCGGGAAAAATGTTTAATTTTTGGCAAACAATTGCAAATGAGAGATATTGTCTGTCGTGTTGTTCCCTTTTGTGAGGGCGGTCAGCGTGGATGGCAAGCCAAGGATGCTAACGATGCTAGTTACGGAAGCAGCAGCATCGGAGGTGGCGGTAACAGCGGAGATTATTTTGGATAGAGCTGAAGCACAAGCAGCGAGGACATTTCCTGCGACTTTTAGAGGCATTGTGACTCTTTTGCGTTTTCTTATGCAACAATAGAGCAACGCAACACAGCCAATTTTAATTAAATCTTGAACATACTGTACAGACTTGTGGCAATCTGATCTTTGCAGCAATGTCTTGAATTGAAATTGAATCTCAATGTTGGCTGCTGATTTCTATCCGCAGTCAATTGCGTTTTGCAGCGTGTCGAATTGTCTTTACAGTAGCTCTGCTTTCAAAAGCCTGATTTCGCAAAGGTTTGCTGGCCTTTCTGAGAAGCTTCTGATCAAAAGCAGTTGCAGTTTTTGTCTGTTCATTGGTTAAACAGTGGCAATCCAATGATCCTGTGATTTCAGCTTCATCACTTTTCATAGCAATTCCAATGAACTTATCTGCCCGAAATTGCTTCGCTGACGCCTGACGCCTCACAGAGTTTCCAATCGACCAGCAGCTGCTAGACAGCAGCTATTTGGTGTTACGAAAATTCACAATTAAGCTGCTAGTGTTATTCCTCCATCTGTTCTGAATTTCGCTTTTGGTCTCCACCCGCACGCTGCTACAATTAATTTTTAATGAATTTTGTCTAGCGCAATCCGATGGCAGCGCTGGCTACTCTTTATAACCTCTTAAAAAGTATGGTAGAGTAAGTTCTGTAGTAGTAAGTACAGTTGTCTACTCTAGCTAAAAGAGGTATGTAAATTACTGTAGTACTGTATTTTTTACTTATGGTAGCACACTTGTCCGAGGTTCTTTTTTGCAATAGCGTCAGAGTTATGTTACTCGGTACCGGTACTATTTTACAGAAGAGTGAAAAGATTGACGACAACTCGATGCACTATAGTTCTTATAGTAGTTCACTGGGTGGCTGAAAGCTGCATAAGCTGGTAGCCTAACTTAAGGGGTGTGTAATAAGGAAGTGTCTCGAACAATCTCACTGTTAAAAGAAAAAGACCTCTCGGCGATAATACTCAAAATGTTACGAACCAGCGAGCGCCGAAAAAAAAATCAACTGATGACTGGCAACCCAACATCCTCTCTCCCGGAAAACTTTTTCATGTTCGTTGTTACTTAATCCGGATTGTTGCCTACTACTCTAGTAGTCTAGTCTAGCTACTGCTATTGTACCCTGGTACTATTTTGCGTGTTGCTTGAAGGTCTGTTTTTCCTTTTAAACGTAGTCTAGTCAACTAGTATTCAAGAGGGGGCCTGGATATCGCAAGACAAGACCAACACGCTTACAATGTGTAGGATTATGATATTTATTACTTTTATCTTTTATTACATCCAGCAGTAGTTTCTCCCGCCTAGAGGCGTGTAGTTGAATTCTCGGACTGGCTTCGCAGCTTTCTTTTGTGCTTGTTTCGTCTTCTTGGGTGTTGTTGTCTTGTTCGAAGGAACCTTCTTCGTTGCGCTAGCATCGCCAGTAGACGTTGCAGTTGGAGGAACCTTGGGAACAGGAGGTGCCGTCTTCTCAAATGCCTTGCACAGGCCAGACCGGGGCGCTTCCTCGACTGCCGCAGATTCTGTATTTTTTGCTGCTGCTGCTGCTGATTTATTCCTCGCTTGTTCTTTCTTATTCTCTTGCTTCTTGACATCCCGGAGGCTCTGCTCCGTCATGAGAGCTGCCGATCGAATTCCACCCCGAGTCATACCGGCGCAAAGTAAGGCATCATACGCCGAGTTTTGGGTACACTTTGGTCGACTCAAACCATCAATCGTAGGCGTTTCCTTTTGCCAAGATGGCAACTTGATATCGGCTGAGGAAAAACCTGGCTGCTTGTAAGCCGTGACATGCTGGAGGCCAACCAGCATCTGCCGCCGTCTCAACAGTTGGTTCTTAAATTGAATGTGAACCGGAGCCGAGGCCAACATTTCTTGAGGAGCGGTCCTGAGATTATTCAAAATACGAGGTTCATAGTGAGCCAGCTTGTCTCCCTGCTTCTCAAGTGCACTGGCAGTTTCCGAGACTTCTGATAAGAGAGACAAAGGGTTCAAGGCGGTTTTCCAGACAGCAGGGTCGCTCGTACAATTGCTACGACTTATTGTGCTAGTAGTAGTAGGAGGAGTTGGGTTCGCCATGGCGGCCCAGCGCTTCTTCAGTGGCTTTTGTGACATGCAGTCGCCACGATCAGCATTGATGGCCTCACCATCGTGTGCCAAAGGACGTTTTTTACCTGTCATACTAGTAGGCTCAGCAACTGCAGCGACGACACAGTCTAGTTTTTCTGTTGCAGGTCGCATGCTGGTAACTTCTACTCGAGTACTGGCGAGTTCGTAGCTAGGGTATAACAGGATCAACTGATTTTAGTCGCAACTCAATATCAATTTGATAATAATAGGAGATGATTATTCGGATATGAGAGAGGCTGCCCTTGAAGTGTAAAAATCCTTTATCGGGGCTCTTAACGAATACTCGAGTACTCAGTACTGGTAATTAGTATTGTTTTGTGGCCTTTTTGTTTGTGCTGCGTTGGCGACCACGGCCATTATCATAATTGCTGACGCTGACTCGAAGAGCTTCAGCATTACAGTAGTAGTATTTACAGAACCTGCTGCTCGGTGTAATGCACTGAATGTTCTGCACGTGCACATCGCCGTCTGTAGAAGTTGCTGTAAATATGTTAAAGAACGTTTAATTATGAAAACTTAATGCCAAAATCTTTGTATTCATTGTACAGTACCAGTACTAGTAAATCCTGTACCTTCTGTCGTAGCGACAACACTGAACCAGCATACCTGGTAATAGAACAGTTGGGAACTTGCACATTAGTTAACGCTGACATTTGCTCGGTCCCTATTATCGCAAGACAGTCCGGGATTTACCAAGATAGCCCAAGATAGGTTCTATTCGTATTCTGAGACCTTATAAACTCGGGATTGACGGGAAAGAGGTCATAAATAAAAAATGTAATAAAGCCTACCACTACTACTACCAAGGCTACCAGGTACCATACCTGGGGTAGCTAGTAGTCCTAGTACTAGCTAGGACTACCTGGTAGTAGTAGTAGAATACTAGTACTACTAGTAGTAGTGCGGAGTATTCTAGAGTACTGTACCAGGTAGCTAGTTCAGCATACTACGACCTACTCCTACTACTCTAGCTAGTACTAGAGTAGTACTCTTAGTACTGGTGTGCTACTACTACTACTAGTAGTAGCAGCTATTAGCTATTAGCTATTATTAGTACCTGGTAGTCTCCAGTAGTGGTACTACTACTACTACTAATAGTACCTGGTACCAGTAGACTAGACCTACTAGTAGCTACTACTTAGCTAGTACTACTAGTAGGTACTGTACCTGGGTACCATTCATTGCTTCTTCTTACGGTACGGTTACTAGACTAGCTACTACTAGTAGTAGTTGCAAAACAAGAGGATGTGGTCGGACGGAAGGATGACGGAAAGACAACACAATTCCTTGGAAACAGGGCTGAGTCAATCTAGAAGACGTGGTGATGGCTAAGCTAGCTACTAATCGAAGTCTACTCTAGTAGGAGTAGTAGAGAGCTTTGCTACTACTACTAGAGCTAGCTGTAAGTAGTCCTACTAGTAGTAGAGAGCTTTGGTGGTCGAGAGCCACTAGTAGCTGCTCTACTAGCAGAGAGCGTGAATGTAATATTATGCAGAATTTTTGACCCCGACTTGGGCATCGTGACCCGCCGCCCTCCTGAAATCAGCACTTTTTCAGCAGTGCCGTGCTCATCCAGTCATCATCTTTTAGCTACTAGTAGAGTGTAGAGTGTAGAGTAGGTCCAGCAGGGTGCATTACTCGGTGATGTGATGCCTGATGGTGACTCGAGATAGCCTGGTGTATTTTTACCTATTTCTATCAAGTAGTACTGTAGTATGTGAAAGTAGTTTTCTCCGTGTGGCTGGCTCTGCCGCACTCTCAATCGAACAGTGTGGGCTTTGAATCTCTGGAATCCTGTGATGATCGAGACGTTTTTTCAGTGTTTTTATCAATCATAGCACTATTATTGTGTGTTAGTAGTATTTACTGCTACAGGACTAGCTCTACTACTGAAAAAATGCGACCCTTTTATTTTGCTTCTGGTGATCCAAATTCGCGATAACATTGTCGTGAGGTTCATTTTCCTGTAGCTTTATCGATCTTTTGCAATTTAGCACTACTCTCGGTCAGCCTAAACAAGCAGAAAAGATATTCGAAAAACTAGGAAAAGTTGATGAAGCAGTGCTGAACTGAGCTAACTATTTCAAACGTCAGAACACGAAGAACTCTGCCGTGGTAGCGCTGTAGCTTTCCTTCGCGTCGCCGCACCTTGGGACGTATCAGCCTGGCAGCATTTCACCGCCTACAGCAGTAATTTAGATATCTTACTCATAGTCTGTTGCTATCGCTGATCTCTGACATTCCGTGTCCAAGAGTCGGGAAAATCGGTCATGCTGAATTGCTTGGTTTTAGAATTGTAAGCACCTTCCGGAAGCAATTCTTGAAGAGTGTGACTGGAGACGGCGTTGCGAAGCTGCACCAAAACGCCCAGCGATACTTGACCTTGTCGACAGGCTTCACCAAAGACTCGAATACCAAACTGTGAGTCGTCCCAAAATATATTGTTGGCGCAAGCTTTGAGTACAGTACCAAAGGTAAAATGATCAGGGGCTAGCTGGTTCGATTGTCGCGGCTTTTGAAGGTAATGGACAATTTCTTTCTCCGTACCCTCGTCGGCGGCGACACATTGGTGGTTTCCCTGCAACAATTGAGAGTATAAGGTTTGAATCATTTCTTGGAGATAGCAGGAAACGATCATATCGTTGTCCGTATCAACGTCGTCATTGAATGACAAGTCACTGTACGAAAGAGGAGAAGATGTGGCGCAGGCATTGAGGACGGAATTATACGTGACAGTATTCGGTAGCACCTGGGGGTCGGCATCGCCGCGTATTATCATTTCTTGTAACAGTTCAGATGATTTTCGTGCCTTTAAGGGTTCCTTGGAATAGGCATAGGCATTAATAACCGTCGAATACGAAATACAATTGGGCTTGACTTGTGGATTACCCGTTCGTTCGTACAAATCCTTGAGTTCGTTCAACAATGCATGCGCTCGTGACGTTACACTTATCTCGCTGTCCTCATCATTCATGAGAGTGTTGTTTGGTGTCGACACGGACCCCACCGACGAAGAAGACGATCGACTCCAGGCATCCATCACAATCGTATACGATCGAGCATTGGGTGCCACCGGCATGCTCCTTAAGATAGCTTCGGCTCGTTCTCCAGCGTCTGGGGCACCAGAACGTGCCCAAGCGTGCAAACAACAGTTGTACGAAACAACATCTGGCTCTACCGGCATGGATTCTAAAAAGGCTTGACAGTCTTCGGCGGCCTGTTGCCCTCCTCTGCATTTGGAGTAGGCACTCAGAATGGAATTGTACGAAACGATATTGGGTTGTAGGGCCACATCGTTGTTTGCTTCATATCGTTCTTTCAACAATTGCAACACTTGGAGCGCTTCGACAACATTACCCGTTCGACTCCAGGCATCCATCACAGTACTGAACGACCGAACATTAGGCTTGACACGAACGCGAGGAGGTCCTGCCACCAATTCTTCTTCCGATAAGTTACCGCAAGCATTGCGCTCGTACCAATCTTGATTTTGGGCTCGTTGTTGTTCGTGATCTTCCACCATTTCCAATAGCAGCGTTTGTGCTCGCTCGGCGGCAGCAATCCGGGGCATATTTTTCCAATGCACAGTGTTGAGGTTTGGTGTATCACTACTACTACTACTACCGCTACCTCTACCAGTATCACTAAATGTAGTGGCAGCAGTGTTGGGTAAATCCGTGAGCATGGCGGGTGTCGATTTTGCCAGTGCCTTCAGTACAGTATTGTAAGCTACCGTATCGCGATAGGTCATGTTCCGTAAGATTTGGTAGGCTAGCATGGCAGGATGCGGTGTTTTATTGCTATGATCCCTGTGGTTCCTGGCACACTGAGTAGCCAATTTGGACAGTTCAATATTGGTGCGATGTGTCTCATCAGCATCTTCTTCGTTACTTCCATAAAGGCGATTGCAATCATCGTATTGATCTTGCACATCTGATTCGTTTTCTTTCTGAACATCCAGAGGTGATGCAGACACAGATGATGCTGCTGTGCAAAAGCACCTTTTTAATGTTTTGGTCAAAGAAATTACAGAGACGGAGCGTGGATGGCAAACGTTGATCTGATGTCGTACAGCGGCATGATTCTTCCTGGAGTTTATTATTCTTCGTGGAAGAGTAGTGTATGCGGTTGGAATCATTATTATTTGAAATGCCTGGCATTGTAATGATATTGTCGTTGCGCTCGCAGAGAGGAGCAACAATCGAAACACTAATATTATTATCATGCTGCTCGAATTCATTTATTCTTTCTGTTTTTAATACAGGCGAATCAGTAATAATCCCTACCGACAAATTTTGAGATGATAGAGTTCAATTGTCACCCCAATAAAAACGAGAGCTAATTTGAAAACAAAGAAAGCCACGGGCATATCCTCTCTCAATTACGTCTTGTTGTTGTTTCTCTTTATTGGCTGGGGGTTTTCTGTATGTGTTGGCTGTTGGCTGGAGGTTTTCCGTGTTTTTGGGTTTTTTGTTTTGTTAGTTTTAGTAGAGAGTACTCTAGTAGCTACAGGTACTAGTAGCTACAAGTAGCAACACTAGTAGTAGTAGCTACTACTAGTAGTAGTAGCTAGTAGTAGTAGTAGCTAGTACTAGTAGTAGCTACTACTAGCAGTAGTAGCTACTACTACTAGTTGCTCTACTACTCCTAGGTAGAGAGTGCTACTAGCTACAGTAGCTACTGACTACTAAGTGGCCAGTATTAGTAGCGTAGTACTCGAGTACGGTAGTAAGTTTAGCTGAACCTTACTACCACCTGCCTTATTAAGAAGCTACCAGCGACGAAACTTGCCAAAAAAGTTGTTATTACAGTGCATTTTACACTAGACCCGACTGCTTCCGAAACGTAAAACAGGACAAAAATATATTAACCCTGATCATTGAATTCAATGAAAAATATTCGAATAGATACAGCCAGCAAGCTAGCTGGCCATTGCTAATGGCTCGTCGTTAGTGATTGTGAAGCCTACCACAAGTAATTGACAACAAGGAGGGCAATGCCCGCGACACGAGCCATGAAACCGATAGAAAGATTGATCGCGGAAGAGACTTGGTCGCTTTCAGTCACCGAAGATTCCGAATCGGATTCTGCGTCTTCCGTATTTTGGTCCGATTCTGCGTCTGACTCTTCATCAGTCTCTGGAGACGTTGTCACCGCGTCGGATTCCATGTCTTCCGTCACGTCAGATTCCAGGTCTTCAACCTCTGGCGACGTTGTTGACATATCAGATTCTGGGTCTTCGGTCCCTTGCTCTGGGTCAATGGTTTCAGGGACGACAGTAGCAGGGGCCTCCGGCATAACAGCTTCAATACCAAAGTTTGTTTGCCAAAAGTCGGGGTCTGCGTGGTTGCCCTCTAGTGTCGCGACGCTGTCCGATGCGACGCCGGGTTCTCCTACTTGTCCCTCAAAGATGACCAAGTTTTCAACTTCGTCGTACAAAAAGAATTGAAAGGGGCGGTTGGCCAAGAAAAGCACCGCTTGCGGAGGAGGCAATGATGTCAACGACAATCCAAGGGCCGTAACAGCTGCTGCCTCGACTCCTTTTTCGTTGACGTCAATGAAAGTCTTCTGGATAATGGCATCGATGAACGCATCACACCGACCTTCTACAATGCACATGTTGTCTGGTCTCTCTTCAAACGGAGCCGTCATACCCAACGCTAGAAGAGCAGCCTTCAAGTCGTCTTTGTACTCGGATTCAAACTTGAACTTTGGAAGCGCAAAGGCGACCCGTGTGCGCTCCAACATGGGAATGGCCGCCAGCACATCCACGGAGGAGGTCATGTCACCAGCGAATTCTGGAAAGGGGAGAACAAAGATCATGGAAAGACCCGAGGAATCTTCACCTCCAACGAAACTATGCTGCAAAACTTGGTACCCGGGAAGAGCCTCGTGAGAATATTGAAAACTTTCTACCTGGTTCATAAAATGAGCTGTGCTTTCTGCTTCTGGAGTGACATAGAACAAGTCAGCATTCGTATAATCTTCTTCGAATTGGTGCATCCATGATGCCTTGAGGTAAATAGAATTTATGGCAACCATGAACCAAGGACTGAGTGGACCTTCGTTCACAATGGAGTCAATGAGACCGTTAGTGGATTCGTTGACCCATGCATTCACTTGACCACCCGCATCGTCGCTGGAAAAATCCAATGTTTGAACGAAATCACCTACAACAGCTTCGTACGTTGCATTGAGGGTAAACTCATCGTGCAGAAAGACGCTATTGGCAAGTTCCAGTGCTGGCTCGTTTCCACTGCATTCCCCATCAAATTCATTGTAACAGCGTCCCTGGTAGCGATTCGTAAGACTCGTGGCCATGGCATTCCACAACAGCGTCGACTGGCTGTTGGTGGTATCATCCGGATATCCCAAGACGGTTCGCATTTGCATTTCACTGTCACTGATAGCACTCGGATAGACCAGACTCATGGCCATGGATACACCCAATGACGATGTACACTCGTTCTCACCCACCGCCGTGTAGAGTTCCTGGGTCAATTCATCAGCAAAAGGAGCATGATCAATACTTTGAGCTCCCGTCAACGATGGAAATGTATTGACACTTCCTGCTACTAACACAAGTGGAATAAGACTGTTGGAAAATTTCATTTTAGTTCTTGTTGCTGTTGTTGTACTCTTTTTTTTTAATAATTTATCACGAAATTGCTTTTTATTTTCACGAAATTGCTTTTTATGAGAGAATACGGATGACGGGTAATCTTGCTGGTTGCTTGCTGGTTATGTGGTATGTGTGTTTTGGAGGAATAGATACAGCATACAGCAGGTAGCTCAATTTACGCTAAATGCAATTGAAGACTTCTTGATTTGTCTCTTATTAATAATAATTCAATCGATGCGATCTATTCAAAGACTTCAATCGTATACAGTATATATAACATACAGAGCTTCTTAGTTTTTCAACTTTTATTTTTTTCTGTTGGATAACAAAAGGTCTTCAGTCGGATACAGATACAGTACGTAACCAAACAACGATTGAGAGGACGAAAATGAGAACACTCTCTTGAATCAGTAGTGGTGGACTCGTTCTTTTCTTGCCTAAAAATTTCCGAATCCTAATCTTTGCTTGCTCGACCATGGTATGAAATAATGATCGTACTCTTTTAATATGGTAGTAGTAATAAATAAATACTAAGTTATGGGTAGTCTACTGAACAGAGAGATATTGCTCAATTAGTTGTTTTAACGTTAACGGTAACCTGGACTGCGCAAGCCAAAAGAACTGAATAACCTTTCACGCAGAGGAAGAATGTTACATGACTGGTGGGCTAGGAATAACGGGCACCTTCTTGGACCTTCTTGGATCTGATACGCATAACAGAGTGAAACCAAAGCACTTTCAACCAACACTCTTCGTCTTGATGTCACTGGTCGCAGAAGTGTACCCTTCGTCTCCGTCGGAAGCGAATCGTGTAATTTTTCTCCGCTGCGGTACAGGTGGGGCTCCACCATATTCCCTGCCATTTTCCTTCAAGGGGTGTGCATCAGCTATGCCAGACTCGATATCTTCTTGGATGGTATCAAAATTGAAAGTAGGAAGTTCACTCGTATGCCGAGACTTTTTCTTTTTGTGTCCTTTGGAATGGTAAATATGATGAATGCCGCCAGAATGGAAACGTCGGTGATGACGCCTTTCATCTTGGTGCACAATCTGCAGCAGCTCTTTGAGCTCGTCATTGTCGTTCATTCCAGAATGGACAGCGGCTGCTTAAGCTGCCCAATGGCACATTGGCGTACAATGGTCTCGGCCCACTGCAATGAAATGTCCTTGTACAATTCATGGTTGAAATCTGGCTCATCTACGAGCAACTCAGGGTGTGCTTCAGAATCCTCGAGATCAGAAAGGAACCGGAGATAGAGTGTCCCGTGGATTGTCTGGATCTTTAGAGCATCTTGATTAACAGCCTCCCAGCGCTTCTCGATATCAACAGAACTGTCTATGCGATCCCCATCTAAGGATTCCTGCCAGAATTCGCTGTGACCGTGACCTAGTTCGGTGGCCACCTCTTCGGGGCTTCTTAACACGGTTCCTGACTTTCGAATTTTTCGTTCCACGTGCACTGAAATAATCTCTGAAAAGGTGAGGTGACCAATCACTTTTCGGCCAGCTACAACATCGCACAGCCGCAAGCCTCTTCCACCTTTGGTTGCCTTGAGAGCCATCTTTCCAGCTTCTCTGAGCTGCTCATGTCTATCAGAGCCGTCATTTTCGCTAATGTGCACATACACCATCTCGTGCTTTGTGAGAACAACGTCCACCAGCGACCATTTGTCAAGCAGAGGAATTAATTTGCGCTCACATCGTCTCATGGATCGCACTAAGCGAGCATTTGGGAATTCGAATGCGCTGAGGGAGTCATACTTCTCCATTTCCAACTGAGCGTGGTCCACTTCAAATTCCAATGGACCACCAGTGACAGCTTTGTCTAAGCCAGCACGAGCAGAGGGCACCCGAGAAAGATTTGCACGAGATTTGACCGGCATTCCAAGCTCTCCAGCGAGAATGATTTCCTGAACTTCAGGGGCAAGTTTGCTGTACTTTTTGTTACCTGTCAGGTGGGTTTCGTTTGAATCCTTCACGATATTGCCTGTTGATTGAAAACCGCGATGGAGAGGCTCGTTATCTTCACTCACTCCTGCGGGGGATGGACCTCCTGTAGACGGCTGCTTTGCATCGGGCTCAAGCAGAGGATAGCGCTGCTCAAAAATATCAACGCCTAGCATTGCCTGAAGTAGCTCACCACTAAATTCGCCATATTTTTCAACAATCTCTGGATGTTCTGATATTGCAGCCTGCCAAAGTTCAACGATAGTACCGCTCTTGAATTTGCCATGGCCATGGCTTCCGCCGTGCTTAGTTGAAGGGGTGATAGCTACGGATCGTTTACTTTTTTCATATCCATTGAGTTCTTCTGTCACTGGTTCATTTCCCAAATCAAAGCGCTGAACAATTACCCTTGCCAACAGAAATCTAAAAAGCCTAAGCAAAATCAATGCCGCGAACGGTTCAACTTTTCCAAGACCTCCCTTGTGTCGCTTGCCAAAAGTTGGACAGTTACAGTAGAGGGTTGTATCTATACACTCTTCTACCTCGCTCTGGGCTTCGTAGCCTCCTGCGAGGAAGCGAGAAAAATTTTCCCTTGTCGGCTCATAACTATCTCCAGTCGTATAGGAATCAGTGATATTGCTGTAGGTCTCATTTTCTAATGCATACCCCGATTCGCTGGTGCTGTACTTACTGTCATAGACGGGATACTCGTTGCCGTCGCAACATCGCTGAATCTCGGCGCCAAAGAATATCATCAAACAAGTAAAAGAGATGACAATATCTATGGCCGCGGCTAGAAAGATAATCCAATGCTCTGCCTTGGTGCCCACTATTTCCTTTTCCTGTTCCTCGTATGGAATTTCCTTGTAGGCAGGGAAGAGGATAATGTTGTACGTCGAAATGACGAGAAACATGAAAAGCCAAAAGGTGACGCTCCAGAAATCAATATGCAAGTCGAGGTCCCATGAGTCGTCGTCGTGTGGAATAATACATTGTTGCTGTAGGAAACTTTCCACTCTCATACCGATCAGGAAGAAGCACAGTGTTGTTCCAAGCATGTGTGTGACGAATGCGGAGGTTTTTGAAAGGAAAAAACGCCTCATGTCGTTGTTTAAGCGAGCCAACCGAGTCGAACATGGCACGTAGTCTTCTTCATTTTCATCGTAAAAAGAGGAATAGCGAGTGGAGTTGAAGTTGTCAGCATCTCCAACATCACTCAACCCTCCAATGGATTTATCTGTCTCGACTGTCTCTTCATCATTATTAATGCCACTATCGCTGTCCCTGTCACTCCCTATTTTTTCGAGCGGCAACTCGCGTTGTCCAAATTGTCCTCCGTCTTCGATTGACGACCTTGATGGTGATATGACAGGTGGATCCATATAACTGGAAGAGTCTTCATGGTGTTCTGATTCTTCTTGAAGAGATTCCAGCTTGTCAGGCACCCTGCTCCTATTAACTCTTGGCTGTTCCTTATTACTAGCATCGTCCTCCTCGATGTCCATTTCTCTCGATGTTGTGGCACCATCGCCAGAAGGGACCCTCCAAAATTCCATCATTGACTTCTTGTCAAGCTTGTTCTCGTCTATTTGAAAGTCATTGCCAACTTGCATGAGCTTTATCGCTGCACTCGCAGATAAGGACTTCTTTCGATTTTGC
>Ga0100392_1001213_pt1 | contig 23875 bp, 18 predicted proteins | sample CryGeymeta201516_FD_81548 | JGI IMG/M metagenome (GOLD analysis project Ga0100392, IMG submission 81548) | Groundwater microbial communities from Crystal Geyser aquifers in Utah, USA - Crystal Geyser metaG 2015-16 | ecosystem: Environmental > Aquatic > Deep subsurface > Groundwater | place: USA... | reverse complement strand
TGAATATTAGAGTAAATATTGAATATTATGATAATAGTAGGAGTAAACTAGACTAGTGTGTGGATACAGAGCAAGCATAGGCACACGACCTAATAGAGTAACACCTAACTCCTGAGTCCTATCCCAGGAGACAAGGTAAACTGCCGTAGTCCACCTGGGCTTAATTTGCCTCATCATGTTACTGGTAAACTATCTTTCTGTCATATCAAATTGTAATCATGCTGTAAAAATTCACTCATTCTATCAATTCGTTCCATACGCCATATGGTGGATGCGCCGCGTTTCTATTTCGGCATCATTACTTGATGCGATTTGCAGACATCTCACTAAGGAAATAGTGACTTGACGCCTTCTCCATCACTAGCACTGACCAAATAGCAAGTACATTGTGTGCACCTTGTTGTCCGTAGCTTGCAGGACTCCTGTGGTGCTAAAGTCAATTCTCGATGTGTCATCCTGGTTCATGGGGCACCCCCAACTCGCCATTGGTCGGAAGAGGATACTATGAATTAATGCCATCTACATGTCCTGATCGTTAATCCGAAAGTATTTGCGGGACAGTCCAATGCTGTATTGAGTACGGGGCAGCGATGAGAACAGAACGATGAAAAAAATTGACTTTCACTTTTAATATGTTGACGTTGCTAGTGTTTTTGAACAAAGATACAATAAAATTCATCTGCAAAATTTCTGTAGATGCTTTCCTTTCTATTCCAGGAATGTGCATGATACTAGCCATGCCATCCTTCATCGCCCGCTTGCACCAGCAAAACGGTAGTACCATGATGGGCTGCCTTTGTAGCAGAAGCACAACAAAGCGCGCTTCTAAAAAATCTTGAAGACAATTTTAATTTATACCTCTTGGACCATCCAGTGTGAAAGTTTTCGGACAATTTGTGGTGCTCCCATCCAATGCCAAGCGTTGCCAGGACTACGTAGTCTAATTAACTAGGAGGAACAAACATATCGCGAATACTAGTGGGACTAGGATCGTTTGCCGACTTCAAAATGTCGCGACTGTTGAGGTACTTGGTTTCGGTAACCGGCGTAACCAGCGTTTCTCCTTCTTCTGTTTGAGAGCAAGGTACTTTTTTACTGCGTTCCGTCTCTGCTGCTGCCAATTCCTCTTGTTCTTGTTGCTTTTGTAGTTCTGCTTTTACCTTTTCTTCTTGTTCTTGTTGTTGACGGAGTTCCATTTCGGCCAATCGTTGCTGTTCCTCTTGTTCTTTCTTTCGTCGAATCCGTTTCGTATTGACAATATACCAGTGCAACTTTTGTTTCAAGACACCATTGGTAATCGCTCCCATACTCCGGAGTGCCGTTTGAAGATCGCCAAATTGTTCCTGATTATCAGCAATGTCAAACACATCCTGCGAATCATATTGCAAGCGAGAGGCCTGAGCTTCAAATTCACCAAAATCGACACACGACTTCCTGCGTTGTTTTTGGCCTTGATGAGATGAATTGGAAAGATAATGATCGCTCCATTTGGTGGGAAGACTCTTGCAGCTGTCATGATTGCTACTATTGTCATAGTCATTATTTGCTGGAGAAAGCGGCAGCTTAAATGAAGCACGAAAGCCCTTCGATTGCGCCTCTTGCAACAATTGTGCCGTGGCAGAACCCAAGTTGGCAGTAGAAGCGTGGAAGGCCCCTCCGATGGCAAAGGTAAGGTTGGATAGAGCTTGAGCAATTCCATCATCCTTGACATGCTGTTCTTCGTCCTTTTCTTCTCCTTCGTCTCGTTCGTTATCATTCCGGTCATGCCGCCGCTGCTGCTGGATCATTTCCATCAGGATATCCTCGGCATCATCGCCAGAAATATCCTCAATGATTTCAAGAATATCTTCTTCTTCGCAGGACTGGACTTCCTTGACACTGAGAATATCACCACTTAAAATAATCGGTCCTTCCATGATATTAAGTGCAGTGATTCTAAAAGACAATAATGCACACAAAAAAAATAGTATTGCCTCGCCACTAAATTTCAATCCAATTTTCGTCGCGGAAACTTTAGCAGGGTAGTTTTGAGACCTTCACACACGGCGATAGCCAGTAGGAGGGTGGCTCTCGATGGATTTAAATTAATTTATTTCTGTCTTCAGCTATATTACAGCAATCGTACTCAGTAGCACTGAATACTGAATACAGTAAGGAAAAAGAGTTGAGGAAAGTTCTTGTTGCTAGAAGTTTCCTGGTGCCTTTTCGGATTTGAATAATTATTATTATTTATCGCAGTACGAATGTTTGACGTATTTTATTATTAATCTTGATTTTTCCATTCGTATCGATTTTTCCGTTCCTCGAAAAGTGAGATGGCTGTGTTTTCATGGTACAATTTTACTATGGAAATATTTTACCTCAATCTCTGATTACAGACCTTTCAACGAAAAAGAGATGCTTGATTAAATACAAAACAACTTCGGACAAGCAGGCATCCATCTGGTATTTGCTGAATGAAAGATCTGGTTTGAACTCGAACCAGCCAGTGGTCACCATTTGAAAGTCCGGGTGGCATAATTGAAAGTTGGCGAGTGAATCTCAACCCCGCCCCCTACTGCACAATACAACACGTCGAAAAGAATGATGACATACTCGGAGTAGACTCCATGACAATGAATGGAAGCATTCGCTCCTTTAAAATATTTATTCATTACTATGGTAGGTACCAGGTAGTTAACACACTTTTTCCTTCTGGTATGGTGCTCTCTTTGCTGCCGTGCCTCAATTCGCCGTTGACGGCATTATCTCTGCTACTGCTACTGCTGATTCCTTCCACCGAGGGATTCATGGGACCTCACACACAAAAAGCAAGAGCCAGCACAACTGCTCTGAACCTGAATCCATGTCCCGAAATTTCTTTGGAGCCAAAGATGCCAGGAAATGAGGTTGCTTGTGTGGCCTGTGGCTGATTCTGGCATCCACAACTCGCATTTAAACAAATGGATGGAGTTGTGGATTGTGTGGTGGGTTATGCTGGAGGTGAGAATATTATTTTTCGCGTCATAGGGTTGCGTGATTTAAGTTTTAATCCATTGTCCTCTGACACCACTCTTTTTTCATTTATTCACAACAACTACCGTAGGTTTTGCTCCCAATCCAACTTATCAAAACATTCAAGATTATACTGAAGCCTTTATTGTCGAGTACAATCCAGATAAATTGTCGTACCGCGATATTTTGACAGAATGGTCCAGTCACGATTATCCCTGGATGCCACAAAAGACGCAGTACCGATCGGCTGTATTTTGTTTGAATACTGAACAACAGGTCAAAGCCAATGCGTTTGTTGAGGAAATGAAAGAGAAACATGCCGAAAAGGGCACCATGTACACGTCTGTTGAGCTTATTACGAAGTTTTACAAGGGCGAAGAATACCATCAAGATTTCTTGGCCAAGCAATCCAGCAGTCGTGCTCTGAAAATGTTCTAGACGGCCACGACACTTCTTCTAGGCACATTGGTCACCAAAAGAATAATAATAGAAAATATATCGGCCTTTTTGAGGAACGTTGCAAGGAGCTTGAATGATGACTAACAGAGCAGCCTACGTATTTCACAGTGGACTATTTTATTTGTCTGACAAAAGCATCTTTCCAAGCAATTTCATCTGAGGTGATATCAGGCAGGCGTGTACAACAACAATGCAGAACATCGAAAATAAATAAAGGGATAGACATATCTGTTATTTGAAAATTATTATTGCCAATGGAATCCAGGTTTCAGCCAAGCCACCACAATTCCGCCATCCAAGCGATATCATTTTTCTTTAGATTCGTTATGAATTTGGTTTTTTGCAACGAAAGAAAACTACGATACGAATGAAAGTAAGGTGTATGGTGCTTGCCCTGTCAACCGATAACGAACGTTGGTACACGACAAAACCTACTGCAAAGGGAAAATAGAAGGCGGATGCCAGGCTTAGCACACAGCCACAGCCAGACGAACAGCTGATCTGAATCGGTCCAATGCCGACTCGAAAATGATAGCGTTTTTAAGTAAATAGCTTGTATGACGTTAGAGAGAGGTGTAAAATCATCCTGATTTCCTGCAGAGGAATGTCAAGGCCGATAATGATAGGGCAGCAAAAAACTTGGTGAATTGCAGCAGTATCAACCGCTATTTTTCGTCGCTTTCACTTCTCATCATATCCATTATCTCAGATGGCTCTCCCGTAACCAAATTCTCGTATTGCGTTTGCGAGGCCTTGATCTGCTGGGCTAGACTGCTAATCTCGTCCCGTTTTTCGTCGGTGGGTGGTATCCCGTCTTTCATTAGAACTTCCAGGTCATCGTAGAGATTGAAAATCCGATCTTCAACAGCCTCCGCCAACATGGCTCGCTTAGTTCGTTCGCTGATGGACATGTCCTTAACTTTGTCTGCCCCCTTGAGAGATGCACCTTCCATGAAGGCTTCAACAGGATCTGGTTGCCGCAGTTGCTGTTTTGACGTTATTTCATCATTGTCACTAGTGGATTCATATATTCTTGTTGAGCTTCTGCTCTGCACTAGACCGACAAATCCCGAGACAACGCTACTTCTACTAATGGCCACCGCTACGGTTAGGAGAAGCTGAGCTTTCATCATGGTTATCTGATTGCCTGGGAGAAAAATTTTGTGGCATGTTTTCGTTTCTTGTAGACCCTAGTCCAATCAACCAGGATTGGCAAATCGATTCACCCTGCTTCACTATCCTGGCTTCAAGTTGGATTCAGGAAAAAACCTCATCTCTATACTCATTGTGGCAGGCAGACAGACGGCCGATCGATCAATGAAATAATATGTCTAGTTGTCTAGAGAATTCGAAATAGCCATCAGTGCTAGCGAAAGCAAGTGGTCTCCTGAGCCTCGTCTGGGCATTTAAAATGTTGGACACTCTCCGAGATATCCAAAAACCGCCTCGCTTGTTTCTGAACATCGTTCGTTGCATCTAGGTATCCAAATGTTTTCAGGGCTTGTGCACCAATGGTTTCCAAACGTGCTTGGTCCTCGTGGTCGTCTTTCAGCGCTGCTTTCCACTTTCCGTACCGTGCTAACACTTTCTTTGCATCTTCTGCATCCGCAGGACGTGCTTTATCTAGTGAGTTTCTTCTTTGGGAATGTGATGTGCCCAAGTCATGAATAGACTGATGGCTGATACAACAAAGTTGTGCTGGTGTCAGTCGTGCACCCACAAACTCTGCCAATTGGCATAGAACTTCCCACCGTGTGACTGGAGAAATAAAATCTTCGGTTCGCATTACCATGTAATCGAATTGTTGCAAATTACTGTTTTGTGTTGCTGATTGTTGCTCTTGTTGTTGAGCCCATTGCCATACCTGGTAATTCCAGTCGTTCCACAGCTGCATGGCACGTTCTCGATTGCCAATGGCATCCTTGATGCTCATTTCCACGGTTGTTCCATAAAAGGCATTATAATATTTCTCTTGGGGGCTCTGGTTATCGCTTAATGCAACATCACGTCCATCACGGACCACGTGTAAAAACTTGATGGGTCCAAAGATTTGCTGCAACAGGGGAAGTAATACCATGGAAATGGGAGCCTTCCAACCATACTGTACTCCGGCAGCTATTTCTATTTGGCTCTTGCCATCGAGCATACGGGTCTCCTCACCCATTCTCAACAAACTCGATTTTAATTCCAGAAGAGCTGAAATGGCTCGAGCTTGGACAGAATGAGGCAAATCGTGCAATGTGTAATTGGCTGAATGGGTTGCGTTAAGTACCATTTGAACCAGAGGTGGCCAGCCAATTTGTTGCTTGTTTTCATTGTCAGTAACGTGCATTTCTTCTCCGTGAACATCCAACGTGTCAGCACTTTCAGTAATCATAGTCACTCCTAATTCCTTCAAAGTTTGTACAAAGGTCCGCGTTCCACTACCGTCACTGCCCCCCACAATCAAAAAGGGTACCTGCGGAAGATGTTGTCGACTATAAAAGTTGTCAAGAGGCGACAATGCAGGATTCATCTGATTTTTTAGCGGTTGATTGTCCGATATTTCCTTGTAAGCGTCGCGTTGGAATAATGGTGGTGGTTGTGGTCGACCTTGCTGCATGGACCGTTGTAGTAGTTGGGAGTGATGAAAAGCAGGTTGAGCATGACGCGCCATTGCCTTTCGAAGATTCTCGTGCTCTTTAGATCGATATTCTGGTTGCCACCACCTCAAAATTCTTCGTCGTATCGATGCCAGATCCCAAAATGAATGGTCCATGTGAACGTGTAAATAATGTTTGTGATTGTGTTGATGTTCGTGGCTGCCTCCGCCCGTGACCAAACGAGAATTGACAGAAATCGATTCCAATTCAGTCGACAAGTAAATCAAAACCAGCAGCTCCAATAACACAATAATAACTACGAGAGAGAACCAAGGCGAGGAAACGAACGACGGGAGACGAATAGATTTGGTTGTGGAGGTGTGACTGTGACGCTGTCGCTGAATCCGTCGAGGCATTCTGAATTCTGAATCAAAGCAATTTGAAATTGGATCTTCTGTAATTGAATAGTATCTGTTACAAGTAGGATCTTGCCGTGCAGTATTGCTTCCAGACCTATCTTTATCAGTGGCTATCCCCCCGTCTTGTGCGCATTTTCTGTTGATTTCTTTTGTGGTCTAGTAGTAGATACTCGTAGTAGATAGTAGATAGCACACCAGCATGGAACACGGACTACTGACTACTGACTACTCAGCTACCAAACGGGACAATTTTTTGACTTCTTGTTTCATGTTGGAAAAGTTGATGCGAGCCAGTGTGCGCATTCGAGTTTATTTCATTGGACTCGATGTCAAAAAAAGCAAATCGAAAATTGAAAAGATACATCAACATCAACCATCAACAACCAGACACCAGCATCCAGCATTTAATCACCATCATCCTATCACCATTTTCTCATTTCTCCCACCCCATCTACAGCTCCTACTGTCTACTCCCGATTATCTTCCGTCCAATATAGTAAGATTAGCCATGGTCAACAACTCTTTAGACGGTCAGCAAGGCTACTGCATTTGCTTTGACGATGTCAAAAAAGCAGCCACCCGGATCCAAGGTATAGCTCACCGCACACCAGTGCTCACTTCTTCTTCCATCAGTTCCTTGGCCCAACGTCAACTATTTTTCAAAGTGGAAGCCCTACAAAAGACAGGATCCTTTAAATTTCGTGGGGCTTTGAATGCTGTCAAGGATGAATTAGAGCAACGAAGCAACAAGAATACGACTTTTCTGCCGGTAGTTACCCATTCCTCGGGCAACCACGCACAGGCTTTGGCTCTGGCAGCTCAATTGTCTAGTCAGTCGTCCTGCAAGGTTCAGGCGACCATTGTTATGCCCAATGATTGTCCTGACGTCAAAAAGAATGCCGTGGAAGGCTTTGGAGCTGATGTTGTGTTGGTGGAACCTACCAATGAAGCTCGCAAACAAAAGGCGGAAGAAATACAAATGGCGACGGGTGCTATCTTCATCCATCCCAGCGAAGATCCAAGAGTCATTGCGGGACAAGGAACAGTGTGCTTGGAAATGCTAGAACAAATGAAAAAAGAATATTCCATGAATTTGTTGGATGCGATCATTATTCCTGTGGGGGGAGGAGGACTCGCCTCAGGCAACATAATCACTTTGCGAAGTTTGTTGGGCGACAAAGTCAAGGTACGTTTTCGTGAGCTATGCATTCATAGTGACGTCGTTCAAATTTACAGAAAAATATATGCTCTCAGCCTTGTCGTGTCTTTCGTTTAATAGATTATATTGGCGGAACCTTCGAAACTGGATGATGCCAAACGATCATTTGTAGCAAAGCAGCTTTTAAAGCACGATCCTACCAACCCACTGGACAGTGTGGCCGATGGATTGAAGACAACATTAGGACCCAATACTTGGCCCATTATTCGAGATAAAGCAGATGATGTTCTCACGGTTACGGAAGACGATATTCTGATGGCCACAAAGCTAATTTGGGAGCGATTGAAAATCTGCATTGAACCGAGTGCCGGCGTTGGCGTCGCTGTAGCTTTGGGTCACGAGTTCCAGATGAAATATCCTAGTGAGAAATATGGCAATGTAGGGATCATATTGTGTGGAGGCAATGTGGATATTCTCAATGTTGCCGAGAAAATGCGACTGGTAATTCAATGATCAAAATCGGCTTGTAAAATAGGGATTGTACCTTATCGCAACCGGTAATCAACTTGACCTAGCCTTCGCCGGAATGACTGATTCGATATCCGCATTGGTAGGTCTAAACGCCCGTGCGTAGTTCCCTGCGCGATTCTAGATTCCAGCACGATATCGCCGCATATTAGCCTTGTGAATAAAGCACAGACGCCAATAATTCTTCCCGAAATTGTTTTCAGCAGATTGCTAAGCTTTTTCCTGAAAATAATCGATTTTTCTCTAGAACCTGCTCTTTGATTTTTGCAACGTACGATAACATTTCCTCGCTCATTATTGATCGATGAAATACGAATTTCTGAGCGAGGATGGATCCGATATTCCTGAGGAAAAATCCTAACTTCCTAAAGCAGCCTTCACTTTAGCCGCGATAAACTTTTTGACTTGATTCCCTTCGTGTTGACGTCAATAAGCAATCTATTGGAATAAAGATCGCTGGTTGAGCCATCATTTCGAATTTCCTCCTGTTAAACCTCGGCATTTGCCATGTTTAGTTACGCGGCCTCCCTGCCTCCTGTTGTAGTCAAGAAAGAAAGAGAAACAGAAGTTTACGTTTAAAATTGCATCCATTATTTGTGCATACGCTAAGCATTCGCCGCCCTTTGTCGTGACCAACAAATGGTCTGTTGGTGATGGAAACTATTACTTTGATCCGACGTCGTTTTTTTTTTCCATCGGAGGATTTTGTAGCCACGATTCAGATATCTCGACATCGGCAAATGAATGACGTACCTACCTGTGCCAAACTCTCGTTGAAATTTATGCCAGTGACTGTAAATAGGGTAATTAGTAGTTGAGTATCTAGTTTTTGAACCCCTTTAAACGAACTCTAGTGTGACGTTGCAAAAATGGTATCTTTCGCAGTTGATATACAACCAGCTTATCTCGATTGGTTTCGTCGTCATGTGTTTTTAACCACTGCGCTTGAGTGCAGGACAGCCATCAAAAAAAGATCACGTAGTAGGCAGTGATATTCTCAAGGAAAAACCAGCGAGCCTCTATTAGCTACGTATGCACTGAATGACGATCCTTTGAAAGTAAACAACAACAACAACGACAGAAAACAAGCACGAGCAGATCAAGCAGGTCCCCGGTCAATACTCACTTTATCATTTCAATAAATAAAATAAATCAGTATTCTTTTAACTTCTCAATCATGTTCCAAAAGATCATCATCGCTACTCTACTTGCCGGAGCTTCGGCTTTTGCTCCCAGCGCCGCTTTTGGCCGTCAGTCAACTGCCTTGAACAATGACCGGGTCAAGGAACTCATTGCCGAGCAATTGGGAGTTGATGCCGAGAAAGTCGTCCCCGAAGCTAAGTTCATCGATGATCTTGAAGCCGATTCTCTTGACACTGTTGAGCTTATCATGGCTATCGAGGAAGAGTTCGACTGCGAAATTCCCGAAGAGGATGCCGCCAAGATCACGACGGTTGGAGAGGTTATTGATTTCGTTGACAAATTGTAATACCGCATTTTGCTACCTTTTGGCGATCTCTGATGCCATTTTGGCGGAACAGAACGTCTTATTTCCTCCTCCTGAAACTGTCCGCGTCTCATGGTGAGGTGTGTGGACTGTGGAAGGGTACTTCTGTTTTCTCGCCTACAGAAAATGAAGGGAATGCAACCAATAGATCACACGATTGTTAAGGTTTATAGCCTGCTACATTTTTTTTTTCGACTTCTAGACTCTGTAGAGTTCAATTTTGTTTTTCTTTCTTTCTTGCCCTTCGCGGGCAGGTGTGTTCCATCTCTCAATGATGTTAAATGGGACTGCCATGCTTCTGGTTCTGAAAGCATCCCTACTTATCTTGCAAACATTTGGCCTGTGCTTTCATGCTATTACTATTTCATCAATGTAATCAACCCGAATAGAGGAAAGCACAATTATCACTGAGCAAGTGCAGAAAGGAAAGCAGAGCGAGGAATAGACGTCGCTGTGGCTGATGGTCAAGGTTTTCCTATACAAACCAAAGGTACAATCTGAAATTTTGAGAGCTTTCATTTTCTCAAACTCTTGATGACTGCATCCTGACAAGCCAGAGTCAAGAAAGGAAACGCAGGGCCAACCAAAGCAGGAAATTCGATGGTCGTGACAAAAGATTGCAGTTGTCATCCACCACGATTGAAACCAGCTGAGCAGAAAAGTTTGCAAGTAGTGGTCTAGTTTACATCAGTGTGATGACACGTTGAAAGATGCTGGCTACAGATTTGACTCTGAATTTTGACAAAGACAACTTAATTGGGTTTTTTGTCCTCGGAGGAACGTAACGGGAACAGCAACACGGCGCGCCAACAATCTCTATATTATAGTCTCTTCGTGTTAGAGAACTTTACAGTTTGTTTGGAGGTTCTCTCGGGAGACGGTTATATCTTTACGTGATTTGCATTGCAACAATCATCAACGAGTGAACGGGGAAAAGGTGTCATTCTTGGTGCATACGTGAACAGCGCACACAGTACCACACTGTTCCGTCCATCTCATTTCATTTCATTGAATACTGTACGATGAACCATTTCCATTGTTTTTCCGCTCGAAGATTTAGGTGCACGAGGTAGTTCTATAGGCTTGCATAACTACTAGTTCCCCCGTCCGGACAATTTGATTGCTTTTTGCAAGGTCACTGCTAATGTCATCCGATACACAACATATGTCACGATGATAATCCGGCGTTTCCTCTACCGGAGTAGATGAATAACGATGTACAGTTCCTGTCATGCCCACGTAACAAAACAGCTGCCGAGCTCCAATCGTGGCAACTTCTCCATAGGTCAAAGTTTTTCTTTTGTTCGCTTTGGCATTTGCAATTGATGCTTTTTTGCTTGTATTGGTTTCCTCGTCGAAATTGTCGTCACATTCATTTCCAATGCCGCCTTGGTAGTAGTTAGTAGTAGATAGTAGCGGAAAGAGTCGCCAATATAGAATCATTGACAACCAGAACACGAAACATGACCTTCTTCCACATCGGCATAGCCAGAGCGTTGGCTGCACCATGGTTCTAATTCGTCACTCAACAATTCATTGACTGCCTACTAGTAGTTTTCTAGCAGCTAATTCGGTAAGGGAATGAAGTGCAACTATCGTCATCATCGTGTTTTGATTATGGAAAAACTGTACACAGTGTATGTACCAACACTTGGTTCAAACTATTTTTTATGGAAGAACGCTCACTAGTTTGAGTTTAAGGCTCAGGATGTAAAAAAAGTACTGTGCTCGAATAGTAGTAGTACTACGAGTCCTCTACAAAGAACCATACTGGAGTCTACTAGTAGTGGTATTGGATGGAAGAAGTTGAGCAGCAGGCTCTAATGATGCGATTGCTTGGAAGATGAACAGTTTTGAGCAGGCACCACCGACAACCGACACTAGCAATGGTCGTATTTTCGCTTCAGTAACACGCAACTGTTCTCTGTATTCCAAGCCTCGTCCAGTTCACCATTGGATCTCTCTCGGCACAACCTGTTGCACCTCCTCTCTCGTGGCGGCGACGAGATAACATCGAGTGATGGCGTCCGGTCCTGCATTTCTGTTTCTTTCTCTCCTGACATATTTCCTTCTATTGCATTTTCGTCTTGATCCGCAGAAATATACGAGATCAATCCTGTATCCAGAGCATCATCTAAGTCTTCCCGAATGAATACCAGCCGTTGCTCGGTATGCGGTCCGACCTCGCAAAAGGCAACGAGTTTGGCCAAACCGCAAAGTGGTCCATGGTGTGGGTAGTCAGCAATGACGTTGATAGTACCATTTGGATGCAAAGGAGAACAAGGTGGGTAGATGGTAATATCAAAGGTATGGAAAGCGGCAAAGCCCACCATGGTTCCTTCAAGTCCTTCAAGTCGGTATCGATTAGGCTTTGGTGTACCTCGGGGAGAACGAATGCGTTTGTACTTATTTAGCCCAAAGCTCGCCTTACTTTCCAAAGGGAAACAATCATGACTTGTTGAAGGGAGGCATACAACTCTGAACTTGTGGTCCAATACTCTTTCAATTTTAGCCGCCATGTCAAGCTGTGCTCTTGTAGGCGGTGGCTTGTCATCCCACGTCGACGGAGTTGTAATCATATCAGACAAATCGTGTCTATCGCAGTTATCTTTGACTTGTGATGTCATTGTAGGCTTCTTTAAAGGTGTGCGCTGTTCTTGTTGTGCTTTTTTTATGATTGTGCTTTCGTAAGAAGTAAGACAGATGATACACGGCAATCCAAAAAGGAAAAAATGGTACAAAGCGAACCGTTCTGAATTTGCCGGCCTGCGTTTTTGAACAGTACCAAAAAGTACCTGTACAGCACTAGTAATAAATCGATTTTGAAGCTGGAAACCCAGAGAAAGCGAAGTTTTCTGTTTCTTCGGCTCAAATACGAGAAGAACGGCCCCTTGTAGGTTGGAAGAATGCCTTTTGCAGCAACCTATGAAGCAACCGTATGGAGGCTTATTTGAATATACGCTCGCGATTAATGCAAAAACTAGGGTGAAAGCCATTCCGAACTTTGACAAAAGAGATTGCGACTCCACAAAAAAGTCACACCCAAGCGAAAAAAATCGTCGTTAGTGATTTCTCCCTCGTCTTCGTAAAAGGTGAAGATATCTACAAAGTGTCGACAATCGCAATGCAAATAAGTTTTTGATATTTTTTAAAAAACACCGTTGATCTCTATAGATGGCGAACCAATAAAAGCAAATCGTCTTGGCGGTCAAAATAAGACATACCACACAAGATAATACGCTCGCTAGGTAGCATGCGACCTAAAATTCTCTCATCATTCTGGATTCGCATGGTATTTGACGTTCAGTGATTTGGCATGAAAAGGCAGTCCATCTATCCTTGACACGTCCAGGAGAATTCCATTGTCCTGATACGAGACGTACATGTGCTTACCATCTGGTGAAAAGGCTAGACCAGATGTTTCATCGTGGTACACCGGAGATTCCAGAATGGTAAAAAAGTTGCCATTGGTATCTCGTCCATGCACCCCTGCATCGACTCCTCCCTCCTCGCAAAAATACAGTATATCATCCGCATGATGTTCGCCATTTCCTCTTTGTAAAATACGAGCAATTTGATCTGGTCTTCCGTCCATCAGTCCTCGGACGGTGGACTCCTTTGTGTATCGGTTGCTTCGCAGATCCATCTGAAACAAGGCTTGTAGCTTTTTTGAGACAAAATAAACAGTTTCACCATCGCAATCAATACCTTCTGCATTTGGATAATACTTGGCAGCACTGTTTTCTGCGGCATTGCTATCCAAAACCCATTTGTAGGTTCCAGTGTTGCCGCTGCTATCATCGGGTGTCAACACCAGATATTCCGTCGTTCCATTTCCGTGCAGCATGCCCCAAGGCTCTGCCCAATTTATCGCATCGCGTGCTGGCGTGAATCGAATCATGGCGCCTCGAGCATGATCTTCTGTTACCAAAAAGTGAGGCGCATTCATGTCACTAATGTCATATGCAAATGATTCCCAACTTCCGCCCCAACTACCCATGGTGAGCTGCTGGGCTTCGCGTTCTCCGATTGGGTCCACTTTTTTACATGAGCAGCAGAATTTGAAAATACGAGGCGTGAACATAATAGCAAAAGAAGAATTGCATTCAAACATGTCGGCGATCAATACATACCTTGCCAAATAACACCTTTTGTGGCTTCTTCGCAAGAAATCCACGTATTCCACGGTGTTCTTCCACCTCCACAGTTGTGCGTCGTTTTGGTGAGAATCATTTCGTAATTCAACAACGCACCATTTTTGTCGAAGGTGAAGGCCCCAACACCTCCGCGGAATCTACCACCTGGTGGGTCTCGCACGCGCACTTCCGAATTGCTGACGTAGACCCAACCACCCTTATTGAAGGGTCGAGTATCCACAAAAGTGTCTCCAGCATCGGGACGTCCATGAAAGACCTGGCTGGAAGTAGAACCAGATGAATATTGAACAGGTTTTCCAGTCTCGGCTATAATCTTGGCGGTCAATCCTTTGCTAAGCAGGACGCCGCTTTCTGTGTTGGACAAGTCGCCTGGCCGGTAGGAAATAATGGATGGATCGATTGGATCTGCCACAATGATTTCAACCTCGTGCACAGGATTCGGATCTGTTTCCATGGGTTGCGGTGTAGTCTTGTCTGCAGTTGGCGTTTCAGTCGTCGGCGATGGAGTGGGCGTTTCAGTCGTCGGCGATGGAGTGGGCATTTCAGTCGTCGGCGATGGAGTGGGCGTTTCAGTCGTCGGCGATGGAGTGGGCATTTCAGTTGTAGGCAATGGAATTGGTTTAGGCGTGGACGATTGCGTCGGTTTTGGTGTTGACAGTGCAATTGGTTGAAGCGTGAGCGATTGAGTTGGTTTTGTTGTAGGTGGCGTAATTGGTAGAGTTGGTGTTGTTGTAGGTGGTGCAATTGGTTTGAGCGTGGGCAATTGAGTTGGTGTTGTTGTAGGTGGTGTAATTGGTTTGAGCGTGGGAAATTGAGTTGGTGTTGTTGTAGGATAGGTGGTCGGTGTCGAAGTAGGAGTGAAAGTAGGCATATCAGTGGACAGTAGTGAAGTGATGGGTGCCTGGTTCGGCCGACGTGTCGGCTTACCTGTAGGAACCTTGGTCGGCTGACGCGTTTGACGTGTCGGTTCTTCGGTAGGACGATAGGAAGGAACGTTTGTTTCTACAGGTTCGGAGGTTGGTTCGCGTGTGGCAAGAGGAAAGAGTTGCAGCGTAGGTTTGAGAGTCTCCTTCTGAGTAGGCACCACAGAAGGAACATTGATAGCAATGTCATCATCCATATTGTCATCATCAAAGACCCAATCATCGTATTCTGGCACCACGGCGGCTGGTTCCGCGCTCGGTTCTGCGACTGGTTGGATAATATCCAAAAAGGGTTTAAAGGGGGCTTTGGTGATTGGTTCAAACGTCGGCTTGGGTGGTATCGTAGGTACGTTGGTGGGTGGACGCGGTGGATTGGTCAAGTCACTCACAGAAGGACGTTCCATACCGTCCAACTTTTTGACGGGTGCCAGCGTCATCAAGGGAACCATGGAGGGAAAGTCCAACGCTGCCTCATCATTGGGGTCGTAAATAATGGATGTAGGTCTCCGGGAGAAGCCGGGCATCAATGCTGGTGGAGTGGTGACATGAATGGTTCCAAAAACGGGAGGCTTAGTGAAGGTAAACTCGACATCGACTGGTTCATGCTCGTCCTTGTCGAGTTTTGGTGCCAAGGTATCCTTGTCAAAGCCCAGGCCATCAGTATTGCTGTCATAACTGCTGCTGCTGCTGCTGTAATTGTTACTGCTCATCTTTTTGATGGTTACAGAAATAACCGCCACCGCGGTCGCAAATAAGGTCATGGTTGACACCAGACTTAAAATGGCGCGATACCTTCGTTTGGTATAGTAAGAATTTTCTACCGTCTTGAAGAGATGAGCTGTACTAACTAAATCGGAATCACTCTCTTCGGAAGCACTGCATACAATCATGGTATCATCGATGGCATCGGTATTCTTGTCTTCCATGCGACGAGGTGACGGTACCTTGCATTCAGGCAAGGGGCTAACAAATATTCGACTGCTTTGATGGTTCCTGGACGGCGGCATGGTGTCGGTGACTTTTGATACTCTTGTTTGAAAAAAAGGAGTTTTTCTAACAGATCTATCTATTCTATAATATAACGAGTTCTGGAAGACGGGCAAAACGGGGCCAGCTCAATCACAAAGAAAAAATGATTCTGCAGCTGAATGATGCTGATGATGATGGTGTTGCGGTTTTGTAGATTGAACGTGCTTCACAGTAGACTAGTGGAGGGAGAAGATACAGTTTACTTTATGATCAAAACAAAACAAAAAAAAACGGATACATGCAGTATGGTACCCCAAAAGCAGAATATTGGTTAAGTGAGCCAAATGTTTGAATTTCTCCTACTTAGTCTTTCAAACTGTAATTAAATAATTTAAAAAGATCATATTGACACCCCGGGCAGTTGTTTGATGTTGAAAAGCAGCAGGGCAGTTTGATCGTATCGTAATAGTCTACTACAGTACTAGCTAGTAGACTAGTACTAGTAGTAGTAGTAGTCTAGTAGTACTCTACTACCAGGGGTAGTTTAGAGTGCCTCCTCACATCTTACTATCCCTATCTCATTCATCATCATCAATGGTAAAATTCTTGTCTTTTTAAAAAAGTGAAGACTTTCTAGTAGGGCTCTCTAATAAGAGGTAGTAGTAGTAGTATTTGAAGTACCTAGCTAGTAGGCTACCAGGTACTCTTATGTAAAGTTGGTACCAGGAATGGTATTTATTTTGTGGAGAGGCAATCATGTTTACTACTTCTATCTACTACCAGTATCTAGTACTCCGAAGCTTCAGGACGAAGCCTTTAGCATCATCAAAAGTAGAAAAATCCATCAATTGGGCTTCAGGGAATGATTGTGACTCGGAAATACTTACTTCGTCTATTCGAACAAGCGCCCTCTGCTCCATCTAGTATTAGCTGGATTGGGTAGTGGTGCTGCAAAGTTGGGAAGACCTACAAAAACATCATCATCTGATGGTTTGAAAGCGGGAGCTGTAACACCTGTACACGACCATTATTTTTTTTTCAGTCTTGTAGAGTTGTCCTTGCTTTCTCCGATTGTTGAGTTCAAAGGTGCAATACCAGCGAGTACCAGATTAACTACCGTACACCATTTTTAGTACTTTACTACTGTACCACTACTAATAGTACTACTACCTGGTAGTAGTACACTCTACCTGGTACTTCTTCTACTAAGCTTGAGCTTCGAAAAATCTCGGTCGGCTATCTATTTTAGTCCGGGTTTCGCGATTAGGGTTCGATATAGCGTCGACCGAGCTTTCCCTGCTCACAAAACAACGGTTTTGGCGCAAGTACCGTACATCAAAAAGAGTCTCCCCATTCTGATTCTCACCGACATTTATTTTTATTTAATTTTTTCACATCGCAGGAAATGTCAACATGATTAAACTTCCTTGCCTTTCCAACAATCACAATACACAAAGTACTATACGATACATCAAAGGATTGAGTCCTGTCAAGAAGCGATTACTATTTCATGGCAATCTTACAAAAAACGAGAAGGCTCGACGATTGAAATGGGCCATTTGCTTGTACTTGACAATTTGTGCTTCTCTGAGTTTTTTGCTCTTGACATGGACCATGATGGCATCAATAAATCACTCCATAAGTCATAGTGCAGGTAGTGGTGGTGGTGGTGGTGGTGGTGGTGGTGGTACCGTACATGGACATCTGGAAGTTTTTCCTACGGACGAATGGGTCCGCAATCCGTTTAATCGGGTCAGAAGTCAGCGGAATCTATCGTGGAAGAGCAACGACAAAGAAGGCAAGACTCAGCATTATGTCAACAATGATGAACACCATAGTACTACGGTACAGCCATTCCAACAGCGCTTTCATCTTCGACCTCAAAATGACAGTCCCGATACGGAGGAAACGTATGCTTCTGGAAAACAGTACCAGTCACAGCAATACAACCAACTGCAGCAACAACAGCAACCTATTCCACCAGAACTACAAATTCCGGACGAAGAACCTATCGTTCAAATTATCAATACACGCTTTATGCAAAATCAACCCGATCTGGTCGAATTGGGTCTAGCCCGTTTAGAACTGATGCGGACGATTTGTTTACCAACTCTTCAACAACAAACATCTCAGAATTTTTTGTGGATAATTCGGGCCGATCCTGACCTACATCCTACCATCAAAACGGGACTTTTGAACATGATTGCCACTGCAACACAAGAAACTCCCGACTTTCACGTGGTAGTTATGGGTAGCAACGATAATCCCAGTGGCTTTCGAAGAGCGAATCATATCTTGGTTTCGCCTGAATTGGTGTGGACGGACAATTATAATTTATTGCAACACTTTCAACAAGCCTCGCAAAGTCGTATTGTGTTGGAAACCAGATTAGATGCCGATGATGGATTGCACATTTATTTTGTCGAACTGATGCAAGAAGAAGCCATCTTGTATTTGAGCCAAGCCAATGATGATCCACAAACAGAAAATCGCACAAACACAAGTAGTAGTGGGAATTGGTTGGTCTGGTGCGCCGGAACCCACGTCGAATGGCAGTACGGAACTCCATGGGGTGACCTGCTCCAAAGCAATCGAACCAAAACTGAAATTTTGTTGAACGGTACCGAAGTTACTGTCAATCCCAATCGATGGAAATCGACGTTACCAAGAATGAAACAAAAAGATGCATCATCCCAACCACAACAAGACGACAATGATAAAGACTCGGACGCCTACGGAAGTCTTTTACCAGGTTTGACTCGAGGATGTATTACTCCTGGTTTGACGAAGGGTTACAGTGCTCAAGCAAATTTTGAAGACATCCCGGAAGCTCAACATCATCATTTGCATTTGAAAATAGAGCAGTGTCACGAACTCAAACAAGGAGAATCGCAATTGAGCGTACCAACTTCCGAATTTAACAAGTGTCTTGTAGTTTGGAGACGTCTCATTCCAAATGCAATTCGTGGTCGAACTCCAACCAGTGCCGGTATGCAATTCGTTCTCGGCAAACACACTTCGTTTCTCAGTGAAGAAGCCAAGGATGCTTTGGGATTGGAAGAAATCGATTATAAGGAAATGCAACCAAGTAAGTTTTGTATGAAATTATGTTTGTGATGCAGTGCTGCTCCACTTCTGTAACATCTTTCGCAGTATCTCATTTCTGTAAAACAACCTGTCTTTTATTGATTGTATCATCAGAGATGTGGAAGTCCGTGCTCAAACGATTCATGATTGCCCAGCCATCAGTTGCCAAAATGCGCGTTTACTTGACCGAACATATGGCAGCGGTGGCTCAAGATAATTTACAAGGACAATGTACCAAGGGACATTCGTGCAAGAATTCCAGTCTATTTATTTTGAAACAATTGGTGGACGAACACGCATCGGCCAATGCCACTGACCGCGCTACTGATGATGCTGTTGGTTCCGCCACGGCATAATAAAAAAGTCAACAGTGTACTCTCTTATCATTGCTACTACACCATTCTATTATTTATCAGGCAGGCACAACTTTTTTGTTCCAGTCAGTGTCAACATACTGCCATTTTTTCATTCTAGTACCATGCTAGCAGGTACCCTCATAATTTTCATATTAAAAGTGCATAACGTCTTGTTGTGTTGCATAAACATATATGAATTTAACTACTCGTATGTTGTAACACTACTTCATCAATCAATCAAAGAACTCCCAAAAGGATGACAAGGTATCCGGGCGTCGGGGTAGCTCGCACCGGTAAATCCTGACCAACTCTCCTGCCTTGGGCTGGTGATCTTGTGTAACGCAGTGAGTTGGAAGAGTTGACGGCACAATTTCGAATCGATTGCCGTCGAAACCACCATTGATTGTATTCCAATGCTGAAGATTCGATGATGCGTCGCACTCGTGGAGGACAATGTTTCTGTTGTCCAATTGCAAGCAGTTGTCACTGTTGGAGACTCTGATCATGAATGTATCAACGTCTCCATTCACAAGACCAATATCAAATTGTTGTTTGGCTTCTGCCTTGCCACATTTTGCAATATACGTCTGCTTGGGATCACATGGCACGATTTCCTGTTCGTCATAACACACACCCGTTCCGGGATTGCCATCATAGTTTCGCATGATACACCACTCCCGCTCAAAATCTTCGTTTTGCCAAAAGTATCCCGATTCCCAGTAAACTTTCAGTTGCTTGTTCTTGCCCCAAACAACACGAGGAGCTGCTGGCGAGGCTTGACGAGTGGTGCTAGGGTCAACAATGCAAAAGTCAGTGCGACTCGTTTCGCGTTCTCCATTCAAACAGCCAGGGACAGGGACACCAGGCCCTCGTTGGAAACAGACAAGGCCAGTGTCACACTGAAGGATTGGCAGAGTAAAAGCAGTATACGTGAGAACACGCCAAAGAAGACAAGATTATAAATTCGGATATATCTTACATCACTGTCAACATCGCAATCTCCTTCACATCGCTGTAACGGGAACCTGTCAGGGGATGGGTTTCCTCCATATCCAACCAACGGGATAGCAGGAGTGGGAGCGTGTGGGGTTGAAGTTGGCATGAGAGTTACTGGATTGGTATTTGGGTCTATGCAATAGTCTGTAAAAGATGTGTCTGATGAGCCACCAATGCATCCTGGCACAGGCTCTCCTGGGTTTCTTTGGAAGCAAATCAGAGAACCCTGGCATTGGGAATCATTGTCACAGTCGCCCTTTTACCGTAGATAGTTAAGAAAGGTGAGCACAACAGGGGAGCGGACTATGTAGCCTGGCACTAATTCTGCATTCTTACCTGGCACCTCGTCAATGGGAACTTGCTTGAAGGAGGTGTACCACCAAAGCTAACAAGTGGAATATTTTGTGCTATCGGTGCACGCGTTGGCATGTTAGTGGGCCCAACTATAGGTTTACTGGTTGGCAAGGTTGTTGGGTCCACAATTGTGGGAGTGAGGGTTGGCAATGGAGTCAAGTTTGAGTCCAACACACAGTAGTCTGTAAAGGAGGTGTCCATTAGCCCGCCGATGCATCCTGGCACAGGCTCTCTTGGGTGTCTTTGGAAACAGACAAGTCCTGGTGCACAATCTGCGTCAAAGTCGCAGTCTCCTACAAGAGACAAAAGAAAGGGTGAGTAAAATAAGGGTGCTGGATTTTAGAAGAGACAAATGCCACATACCTTGGCAAAGCTGTAGTGGGAATCTGCTGGAGGGAGGTGTTCCTCCAAAGCTAACAAGCTGCTGCGGGGAAACTGTAGGAGTAGCTGTGGTTGGCAATGGAGGAGCAGTTGGGCCAGACATAGTTGGGGACACTGTTGGCGCGGGGGATATTGGAGCCACAACAGGTGCTGGTGTTGTGCTTGGATTTTGTACACAATAATCAGTCAAGGAAGAATCTTGGAGACCACCAAGGCAGCCAGGCACTGGCACATGCGACCCTCTCTGAAAACAGACAAGGCCAGTGTCACACTTGCGATTAAGAAAATAAAAGTTTACAATGATGTGAGCACCTCCATCCATTGTGAAAGCAAAGAGTACATTTCCTCAGTAAGTGCTTACATCACTGTCCTGGTCACAATCTCCTTCGCAGAATTTGAGTGGAAAGAGAAGAGTTGGCGGGTTCCCCCCATAGCTCACGAGCCGTTGAGGGGATAGTGTTGGTGAAGGAGTGACAACTGCAGTTGGGTCGAGTGTTGGTATAGAAGTCAGAGATACAGTGGGTCCTTGGGTGGGCCCCGTCGTTGGCCCATCAATAGAAGGTGCCATGGAGACTAATGTAGGTCCCACAGTTGGGCCTGTTGTAGGATTACTTGTAGGATCGAAAGTGGGTTGAAGCACAGGAGCCACTGTTGGGCCTGATGTGGGGCCAGAACTAGGTGGAGCAGTCGGCTGTGGCATTGCGCCTGTAGGACCAGAAGTGGGACCAGAAGTAGGTCCAGAGGTTGGGCCTTTAGATGGACTGGAGGTAGGTCCAGAGGTTGTACCACTAGTGGGTCCAGAGGTAGGACCACTAGTAGGGACAGAGGTAGGACCACTAGTAGGGACAGAGGTAGGACCACTAGTAGGGACATAGGTGGGGGCACTAGTAGGGACAGAGGTAGGACCACTTGTTGGCGTTGTTTGCAAATGACGGCTGGACTGTTCTTGAATGTGAGTGCCCACAAAGAATCGAAATCCCGATTCAGTCGTTGCAACAACACAGTAGTTGGTATCTCCATTGGCGTAACCATGGCATCCAGGTATACCGCTTTCATTTTCGGTTGGGCGGAAACACATAAGACCATCTGCACACTGTAATTGCAAACAAAAGAAAGTTTGAGCCACAATCGATTAGGTACTGCACTTTCCCAAGCATCCTTGTGAGCTTACATGTTCGTCGTGCTGGCAGGGACCATGGCACATCTGCAACGGGGGCGCATTTTCAGGTAGACGAGTTAGAACCTGGACATTGTCTTTTCCTAGCTGGCGGTGACCGGCACGAAGGTTCCATGTTGTTGTCGTCGTTTCTAATGGTGTGTCTTCTTGTTGGACAGCGGCAGAGCCTGCCGAAACTACAAGCGAGAGGACAAAAACGAGGAAAGCAGCCACACTTCTTGCCTTTAAAAGCATCATGGTGTATTGAAAGAAAGCGTTTCGAGTGAACAAATAAAAACTTCCAAATTCATGGGAGATGAAAGATTATGTTAGGTTGATGAAGTGACACGCTTCCTTCCTCGGAGCAGGAAAAGATCCTCGACGGGTAAAGGATTCATCGAAATTTTCGAACCTAGGCATCCAACCCAGTCAACAAGTCGTGCTCTGCGGGATTTGGTGACAACATTCACCTCATTTCAATGTGCATCCGACGCGAGATCCTGCCTTTAATTAGACCCTAGGCAGTAGTCGGCAAGAAATGTGACAGCCGACAGCGCAGGCTCTTCGGTCGCCTAAATGATGCAGTGTCCCTCGATCTGGGACCCGGTGAGAGGAGACCTGCACGAAAGAAAGTACAGGACTAGTGAGTCACGGGTAGGACGTCTTAACGCGCGGTGCAAAGCGACAGTGCAAAAAACGAGCGATGCCTACGACCTACTCGGAATGTTGTGTACTACTTTGCCTATTACAGCCACTACAACACACTAATATTATTACTTTAGTAGCATGTTCAAGAATCGCCGTCGCGGAAATGCGCTTCGCCTCGGGGAGCTGCTGAAGCAATAGTTTCACTCGGACACAGCGAAATCTTTCGAATAAGTGAATATTATATATAACAAGCCTCTATGCAAAAATAATGGTAAATCTAGTCATATAATGAAGCAACAAATGCTGCTCCGTTGCCAAAAAAACCAAACTAATTCTGATGCGCTTGGGGATAACGCGGCTTGGAATGCGGTCTTGTTGTGGAAAATGGACAGGAAGTTTTGCAAAACCAATACACTGTTTATCAATTATAGTGGTCTGGAAATCTGGCTGCTGAAAAATGTTCTTAGCTCTGCATGGCCATAAGATCCCTGATACTGTTTTCTGTCTCGTTCGGAGTACGGCACTTCGTGACCATCAATCAAACGTCTGACAACAACTGGTTCGGCAACAAATATTTCTCCCTGGGCAATCCTTCGCAGTGTACCACGCATGGACTTTCTGGAGGCTATCTTGGGAATAAGCGTCGACCAACACAACTTTGCCCGCGCGGCGGAAAAGATTTGATCACGAACCCAGTGCACCATTTCGTCGTGGATCGGGTTCTTCATTTTTGGTATTCTTTATGCCTGGTGTTGATTGAGTTCGCATTCCATTTTTTGTCCTTAACCCTACTGTACGTTTGCTGGCGACAAAGATATTTTTTGTTGTTGTTGGAAAAACGGCGGATACCGGATACCCTTTTCTCACAATTTTTAAATCGTATCTCACTTGTTCTTATCCTAAAGGGTAAATACGCGTAAGAAGGCGTCAAGACAAACAAAAAGAAGCATCAATGGAAGGAAAGAAACCTCATTCGTTCTTGGCGGAGGGCATCTCTGGAGTTGGTGTGCCGAGCGACGCCAAGGGTATATTGCAATTTTTGCAAGATCCATCAAACCAGTTGGATGACCTCTGTGAAGCTATTTTGTTGCGCGAGGGTCAAAAAAATAGCTTCACAGAGGTCATCCAACTGGTTTGATGGATCTTGCAAAAATTGCAATATACCCTTGGCGTCGCTCGGCACACCAACTCCAGAGATGC
>Ga0100392_1001206_pt1 | contig 23945 bp, 27 predicted proteins | sample CryGeymeta201516_FD_81548 | JGI IMG/M metagenome (GOLD analysis project Ga0100392, IMG submission 81548) | Groundwater microbial communities from Crystal Geyser aquifers in Utah, USA - Crystal Geyser metaG 2015-16 | ecosystem: Environmental > Aquatic > Deep subsurface > Groundwater | place: USA... | reverse complement strand
TGGGTTTCGCCGGCACTACCTGCCCCGGGTTGCGCCGGCACTACGTGCCCCGGGTTGCGCCGCTTTACGGCTATAACCCGGGCTACATGGTGGTACGACGATGCGGGTGTAGCCCGGGTTGAGGCCCAACGGGCCGTAACCCGGGATTGCGCGGTGCCCCGGGTTGCGCCGCTTTGCGGCTATAACCCGGGCTACAAAACGCGGGGCTAAGAGGTGATGCGATCCCAGAACGATTTGACGCCGTCCACGAACGAACTTGAGCGTGGTGAATGGCGCGCCGGGTCAATGCCGGCAAAGGTTTCCTCGAACTTTTCCAGCAGTTCACGCTGAATGTTGGTAAGAAGTACGGGGGTTTCGACCACCACCTTGCAGATCAGATCGCCGGTGCTGCGGCTGCGCACCGATTTCACCCCCTTGCCGCGCAGACGGAACATCTTGCCGGTCTGGGTTTCTTCCGGAACCCGGATTTCGGCCGTGCCATCGAGCGTTGGCACGCTGATGGTGGCACCCAGTGCCGCTTGTGAAAAGCGGATCGGCACCTCGCAATACAGGTCGTCACCGTCGCGCTGAAAAATCGGGTGCGGGCGCACCTGCACATCGACGTACAGATCGCCACTGGGCGCGCCACCCGGGCCCGCCTCGCCTTCGCCAGTGAGGCGGATGCGATCACCGGTATCGACACCCGCAGGAATCTTGACCTTGAGTACGCGCTCGGTCTCGGTGCGGCCATTGCCATGACAATCGCCGCACGGCGACTCGATGGCCTTGCCGGTACCCTCGCAGTGCGGGCAGGCTTGCTGGATCGAAAAAATACCCTGCTGGATGCGCACCCGGCCGTGGCCGTGGCAGGTGTTGCAGGTGTGGGTCTTGCCATCGCTGGAACCGGTGCCTTTGCAGGTGGTGCATACCACCAGCGAAGGCACGTGAATATCGCGTTCCAACCCTGCCACCGCTTCATCGAGATCGATCTCGATGGTGTAGCGCAGGTCGGCACCACGGCGCGGCTGGCGGGCGCGACCACCACCGAAAATATCGCCGAAGATATCGCCAAAGATGTCACCGACATCGTTGAACCCAGCGCCACCGCGAGCGCCCATACCCGACTCGAACGCCGCGTGGCCATGCTGGTCGTAAGCGCGGCGCTTGGCCGGATCAGACAGCACCTCGTAGGCCTGCTTGGCTTCCTTGAACGACTCCTCGGCGGTCTTGTCGCCGGGGTTGCGGTCCGGATGGTGTTTCATCGCCAGCCGACGATAGGCGGTCTTGAGCTCGACCTCGGTGACCGTGCGGGCGACGCCGAGGACTTCGTAGAAATCGCGTTTGCTCACCTATCCTCCACCATAGAAACGTCTACAAATTGCCCATCGCCAGAAGCAGAACGCAAGCCTGCGCAGTCAACATCCCCGTATGTTTCCGCGAGCAAACCCGCCTGCTCCCGGGCAAGCTTGGTCACCTGCCACGCCTGATCCCCATTCATGATGTCCGCAGCGGCGAAGAAGCGCCCAGTGAGTGCTTCGCAACGAAGAATGCTCAAGGCATCACGACATTCATTACTATCGACCACACCCACCCGTTTGTCACACAAAATCGATGTCTGTAACGCGTCCGTAGCCTCAACGGCAGCGAACACGTGCGAAGGTGTCGGATAGAAGATCACGGCTGCGGCAGCCATGGCGCAAACCGCCATAATAAATGCGAGCGACTTGCTTAACACAAACCGCATCAGTGCTTCCATTGCATGGCCCATCCATTGCAAACTGATGTAAACCCCGAACATGCTGCCGCATCAACGGAAAAACGCTTTCACCGGCCTGCGGCCGGCGAGGCACTTTTCACGGCGGAAAAGTACCCAAAACGCCTTGCGCCGGACGCACGCCGACGTGGCTCCTGCCACGCCGGTGCCCTGCGCTTCTCGCCGCATGCGGGCCGGCACCAACTCGCACATCCATGTGCTCAAACAGTGGTGCCTTGCTCCCGCATTTGGCTGCGATGCTCGGCGTGCTTTACGGCGCGTTGTCGCACACGACCGCGCATCCATGCGCTATCAAGCCGTGTCAAGACTTCTTGTCGTCTTTGACCTCGGTGAACTCGGCATCGACCACGTCATCGTTGTTGCTGCCGGCGCTGGTGCTGGCACCCGCATCACCCGCGCCCGCCTGGGCACCGGCAGCACCAGCGGCCAGTACCGATTGCGCAGCCTGTTCAAGCGCCGTGGTCTTGGCCTTGATTGCACCGGAATCGTCGCCTTTCATCGCGGTCTCCAACTCCGACAAGGCGCCCTCGGCGGCAGCCAGCGCTTCCCCGGGCACGTTGGCGCCATGCTCCTTGATCGCCTGACGGGTCTGGTGAATCAAGCCATCGGCGCGATTGCGCGCTTCCACCAGTTCATGAAACTTCTTGTCTTCCTCACGATGCGTGTCGGCATCATCAACCATGCGCCGGATCTCGTCCTCGGACAGACCCGAACCGGCCTTGATTTCCACCCGCTGTTCCTTGCCGGTCTTCTTGTCCTTGGCCGACACATGCAGGATACCGTTGGCATCGATGTCGAAGGTGACCTCGACCTGCGGCATGCCACGCGGCGCCGACTCGATACCGGCGAGATCGAACTTGGCCAGCGACTTGTTGTATCGGGCCTGCTCGCGTTCGCCCTGCAACACATGCACGGTAACCGCGGTCTGGCTGTCCTCGGCGGTGGAGAAGGTCTGCGCCGCCTTGGTCGGAATCGTGGTGTTCTTCTCAATCACCTTGGTGAACACGCCACCCAGGGTTTCAATACCCAGGCTCAGCGGCGTCACATCCAGCAACAGCACATCCTTGACGTCACCCGACAGCACGCCGCCCTGGGTTGCCGCACCGATTGCCACCGCCTCATCGGGGTTGACGTCCTTGCGTGGCTCCTTGCCGAAGAACTCGGAAACAGCGGCCTGCACCTTGGGCATGCGGGTCTGGCCACCGACCAGGATCACCTCGTTGACGTCGCTTGCCTTCAGCCCGGCATCCTTGAGCGCCACCTTGCACGGGTCGATGGTGCGGCGGATCAGCTCATCGACCAGCGCTTCGAGCTTGGCACGGGTGAGCTTGATGCTCAGGTGCTTCGGGCCAGAGGCATCAGCGGTGACATACGGCAGGTTCACTTCGGTTTGCTGCGCGCTGCTCAACTCGATTTTGGCACGCTCGGCGGCATCTTTCAGGCGTTGCAGCGCGAGCGGGTCCTTGCGCAGGTCGATGCCCTGATCTTTCTGAAACTCATCGACCAGGTAATCGATCACCCGCGAGTCGAAATCTTCGCCGCCAAGGAAGGTATCGCCGTTGGTGGCAAGCACTTCGAACTGTTTTTCGCCATCCACTTCGGCGATCTCGATGATCGACACGTCAAACGTGCCACCGCCCAGATCGTAGACCGCGATCTTGCGATCACCACCCTTCTTGTCCAAACCATAGGCCAAGGCAGCGGCGGTGGGTTCGTTGATGATGCGCTTCACGTCCAGGCCGGCAATGCGGCCAGCATCCTTGGTGGCCTGGCGCTGGCTGTCATTGAAGTATGCCGGCACGGTAATCACCGCCTCGGTCACTTTCTCGCCGAGATAGTCCTCGGCGGTCTTTTTCATTTTTTCCAGCACCCGCGCCGAGATTTCCGGCGGCGCCATCTTTTTGCCATCAGCGGTACGCACCCACGCATCGCCGTTGTCGTGCGCAAAAATGTCGTACGGTACCAAGTCGAGGTCTTTCTTGACCTCGGCATCGCTGAACTTGCGACCGACCAGGCGCTTGACGGCGTAAAACGTGTTCTTGGCGTTGGTTACCGCCTGCCGCTTGGCCGACGCACCGACCAGCACTTCGCCGTCCTTGGTGAACGCGACGATCGATGGCGTGGTGCGATCGCCTTCGGAGTTTTCAATGACCTTGGCCTTGCCGCCTTCCATGATCGCGACACACGAGTTGGTGGTGCCGAGGTCGATACCAATGATCTTGCCCATGTTCCTGCTCCTGATGTTGATTCGGCCGCGCGGGCCACTGTTCTGGTTCGTTAGTTTGGGTCGATGCGGCGCAGTTCAAGCCGGCAACCCCAATCAATCTGCGGCGACCACCACCAAAGCGGGGCGCAGCAGCCGATCGTTGAGCACATAGCCGTCCTGATACACCTGCACCACCGTGCCCGGAGCGTGCTCGGGCGATGGCAACAAGCTCATCGCCTGATGCTGCTCGGGGTTGAACGGCAAGCCGACCGGATGCACGGTTTGCAGGCCGTGGTCGGACGCCATCTTGAGCAACTGCCGCAAGGTCAGCTCCATGCCCTCGCGCAGCCGCGCGGTATCGGCCACATCCGCGCCCAAACCAGCCTTGAGGCTGTCGATCACCGGCAGCAGATCGCCCAACAGGCGTTCATTGGCAAACCGACGCGCGGAATCGACATCACGCTGCATGCGCCGGCGCTGGTTCTCCAGTTCGGCACGCTCGCGCAGGCTCTGTTCGCGCAACTGCTGCAACTCGGCGAGCGCCGCATTCAGCCGCTCATCGCCGGCAACCGCCGATTCATCACTGACAGCCGGATTATCCGCGGACGTTTCCGCCGCGGTCGGGTCGGTCTGATTTTGCATGGTTCAATCCTGAGTTTGATCAATCCGAAAGGGCGCAGATCGCATGGCACGTACCCGGCACCCTGCCTGCCCGGCTTTATTGGGCCGGCTCGCCGGTATTCAAGGCCTCGCCGAGCACCGCTGCCGTTGCCTGCACGATCGGGATCACCCGTTCATAGGCCATGCGTGTCGGCCCGATCACGCCCAGCACACCCAGCACCTCGCCCTTGGCGGTATAGGGTGCGGTCACCACGGTGCAGCCGTCGAGCGGAGCCATCCCGGTCTCCTCGCCGATGAAGATGCGTACCCCCTGCGCCGAAATGCAGCCTTCCAGCAGTTGCAGAATCTCGCGCTTGCGCGCGAACGCCTCGAACAACTCGCGCAGGCGATCGATATCGGACAGGTCGGACACTGCCATCAACCGCGTCTGCCCCGCCACCAGCATGTCGCCGGGATCGGCATCGAATGCCTGTTCGGCCAGATCCACGGCATTGTGCAGGGTCTGCTCCATGGCCGTGCGGGTCTGCCGCAGGTCGTGCAGCAACGCAGTACGAATGTCGCGCAGCGAGCGCCCGGCGAAATGGCTGTTGAGGAAATTGGCGATCTGTTCGAGTTCCGATGGCCCGTACGGGCGACGGGTGACAATGATGCGGTTCTGCACTTCGTTGTCGGCAAACACCAGAATCACCAGCAAGCGGCTGCCATCGAGCGCAACAAAATCAATATGCCGAAACGCGAATTGCTCGCGCGTCGGCACCGTCACCACCCCGACAAAATGGCTCATCGCCGAAAGCAGTTCCGAGACATTGCCGAGCAACGACTGGGTGCTGGCTCCCGCCGGCAAGCGGCCACGCATGTCCTGCAACAGCGCATGGGAAATGGGTTTGAGTTGCAGCAGGCTGTCCACGAACACGCGATAACCTTGCGCGGTGGGAATACGCCCGGCCGAGGCATGCGGCGCTGCCAGCAATCCCAACTCTTCCATGTCCGACATGATGTTGCGGATCGTCGCCGGGCTGACATCCAGCCCCGAATGCTTGGCCAGCGTGCGCGAACCCACCGGTTCGCCATCGCGCACGTACTGCGCAATCAGGGCACGCAGCACGCTGCGGGCACGCGGATCCAGTTCGGGCATGACGGCCATGGGGCTACAACGATCTCGGGAACATGCTCTATAGATAAGGGTGAAACGGGCTGCTGGCAAGCGTTTAATGTGAACTCGGCCGCACCGGAAAGCACAATCAGGGGCCGGCCAGCCGTTCCGGCGTTGCCCACCTGCGTTTTCGATGAACACAAACTGGTAGCATTTTGCATTCCCGAACGGTGCTGGTTGCCCATGCTGCGTACCCTGTCGATCCGCGATTTTGCCGTGGTCAGCGAAGCCGAAATCCGCTTCGGTTCGGGCATGAGCGTGGTTTCCGGCGAAACCGGTGCTGGCAAGTCGCTGCTGGTCGATGCGCTGCTGCTGTTGGGCGGGGCGCGCGCCGACAGTACGGTGGTGCGGCACGGCGCCGAGCGTGCCGAACTCACCGCTGAGTTCGACCTTAGCGATTGCGTGCAGGCCGCGCAATGGCTCGCAGAGGAAGCGCTCGACGAAGATGGCCAATGCCAGGTGCGCCGCGTCATTCGCGCCGATGGCGGTTCGCGCGCCTGGGTCAATGGCCGGCCGGCCGCACTGGCGCAATTGCAGGCGCTGGCCGAACACACCGTGGAAGTACATGGCCAGCACGAGGCCCAGGCCCTGCTCGGGCGCGCACACCAACTGAACCTGATCGACGCTTTTGCCGGCCATCAGCAACTGCTGTCCCGCGTTGCCGACATCGCCGCACGATGGGCTGCCGGTGAGCGCCAGCGGGCCGAGATCGAGAGCCGTGGCGATGTCAGCGAACGGCTGGAGTATCTGCGCCACAATCTGGCCGAACTGGAACGCGAAACACTGACGCCCGAAGCGCTGGAGGCGCTCGCCAGCGAGCATCGCCGGGTAAGCCACGGCGCTGCGTTGATCGCTGCTTGCGAACGCGCCGACGCGCTGCTGGCCGGCGATGCGTACGCGGCGCCGGTGCAACTGCTGGGCCAGGCGGCGGCGGAGCTCACGCGCATGGTCGAACACGAGCCTGCCCTGAGCGAGGTCGTCGCGCTGCTCGATTCAGCCGCTATCCAGATCGATGAGGCACAACGTTCACTGACACGCATCCGCGACACGCTCGACATCGACCCGGAGCACCTGCGCGAACTGGAACAGCGGCTCAGCCGCCTGCACGATTTAGCGCGCAAACATCGCGTGCCGCTGGCCGAACTCGCCACCCATCGCGAGCACCTGCATGCACAAGTGCAATCGTTGGCCGATGCCGGCAACGCACTCGCCGCCATCGAGCAAGCGCAGGCAGCCCATCGCAACGCGTGGCTAGAGGCGGCCGCAACGCTTGGCAGCCAACGCCGCACGGCCGCTACCGCGTTGTCGGAACGGGTCAGCGCGTTGATGTGCGAGCTGGGCATGGCCGGTGGCCGCTTTGACGTGCTTGTGGAGGCCAGTGCCAGCGATAGCCCACAGCCACAGGGGGCCGAACGGGTCGAGTTTCTGGTTGCGGCCAACCCCGGCCAGCCGCCGCGTCCGCTGCGCAAGGTCGCTTCCGGTGGCGAACTCGCACGCATCAGCCTGGCGATCGAGGTCGCCGCATTGGGCCTTGATAGCGTGCCGACGATGGTGTTTGATGAGGTCGACAGCGGCATCGGTGGTGCCGTGGCCGAAGTAGTGGGGCGCAAACTGCGCGCGCTGGGCAGCCAGCGCCAAGTGCTGTGTGTCACCCACCTGCCGCAGGTGGCGGCACTTGGCCATCAACATATTCAGGTAAGCAAGGACAGTACCGGCGGCATCACCCGCAGCCACATCGTGGCACTGGATCGTGCCGGCCGCGTTGAGGAACTGGCGCGCATGCTCGGCGGCGTGGAGATCACCCAGGCCACCCGCACCCACGCCAAACAGATGCTCGCTACCGGGCAGACCGACTGATCGCCACGAAGGCGCGTCCGCGCACCTTTTCTCCCGTTGCCACCCTCTGTACAGGGACACGGCAATCAGGAGTCGCCATGAACGACCTCGGCAAAGGGATGTTCGCCGGCATGAGCGCCGCCCTGCTCACCGGCGCAGTGGATCAGATGTTGCACGGCGTAGGCGGCGTGGGTGGTGTTGACGTATTCAGCCTAAGCGTGCTCGTCTCGCAGCCGCTGATCGGCGCCACCACCAGCGCGCCGGCGTGGCTGACTTGCGCCGCCGTTGGCGCATTGCTTTACGGCAGTGCATTCGCGCTGCTGTTTACCCGCCTGCCCGGCCAGGCAGCGGTCTGGCGCGGCATCGTGTTCGCCAGCGTAGTGTGGCTGGGGTTGATGCTGGTTATCATGCCCGCCACGGGCGTTGGCCTGTTTGGCCTGAGCATCGGTTACGGTACGCCATGGCTGACGTTAGCCACGCATCTGTTTTTCGGCATCGCACTGGGTGCGATGTACCGTCGCCTGAACCCAAAACGGCTATAAACACAGCACTTAAACTACAGGAATATCAATGCCATGTACAATATTATTCGCATATTTTGTGTGATTGCTCTGCTGCTGGTGTCGGCCCCCAATCACGCCCAGACTGGCACCCGCACCGACGATGCCGAAGCCAAGGCGCGCACAGCGCGAACCTGGCCTGTCGACGTGCTACGCGAAACCTTCGGCTTCGACGCCAGCACCCCCGCCGAGGTGCCGTTGACGGAGTTGATTCAGGGCTGCCCGGCGCGGGATTGCATCCCGGCGATCGAAAACCCGAAGTTCGTCAGTGCTGCGCAAGCAGGCTTTCTGGCCGACGATGACATCGTGCTGGCGATCTCGGTCGATGGCGTGCACCGCGCCTATCCCACCGCGATTCTGGCACACCACGAAATCGTCAACGACACCATCGCCGGCCAGCCAATCGCCATCACGTACTGTCCGCTGTGCGGTTCCGGTGCGGCATTCTCGCGGCGGATCGGCGGCGAGGTAACCAGCTTCGGCGTGTCCGGCGTGCTGCACAACAGCGACTTGGTGCTGTATGACCGTGCATCGAACACGCTGTGGGCACAGGTGATCGGGCGCGGCATCGTTGGCCCACGCAGCGGTGAAAGCCTGACTGCGCTGCCGCTCACGCAAGTAGAGTGGAAGGCCTGGCGCAATGCGCACGCCGATACCCAGGTGTTGTCCACCGACACCGGTTTTGCTGTCGCCTACGGCGGCAACCCCTACGGCGACTACGCCAGCAGCGAAAAGGTGTTTTTTCCGCTATCCAACCGCGACACCCGCATCCACCCGAAAATGGTCGTATTCGGCATGCAGATCGACGGCGCCTCGCTGGCGGTAACCGACGAGTATCTGCGTGCCAACCCGCGCATCGAAACCGCATTGGCCGGCGAGACGTTGCTGATCGAACGCGCTGCCGATGGCATGGTCAACGCCCACCGCGCCGATGGCAGCGTGGTGCCGGCAATCCGGCTATTCTGGTTCGCCTGGGCCAGCTTTCATCCACAGACCGAGTTACGCGCGCTACCACGCTGATGCACGCCGCACACCGTCCGCATTCGCTTTGCACAAGGAGTTGTCCGATGTCCCGCATTTTCGGCTGCGCAGTGATCACCGCCGCACTGATGCTCTCCTCACTGACCGCCGGCGCCGCCGGGATCGCGCCCTCGGCCACCGAGATCAGCCCGATCCTGCTCGGCTCCACCCTGCCCGATCCGGCCTTGCGCGATCGTGACGATCAGCCCACCACCCTGCACAAGGTGGTTGACGGCAAGCCGGCGGTGCTGGTGTTCTATCGCGGCGGCTGGTGCCCGTTCTGCAACGTGCAATTGAGCGAGCTGCGCGAGATTCATCCCGAACTGACCACGCTCGGTTACCAGTTGATCGCGATCAGCCCGGACCTGCCGGCCGAACTGAACAAGACTCTGGGCAAGGACCAGCTCGACTACACGCTGGTGTCCGACAGCAGCACCGCTGCGGTCAGCGCGTTTGGTATCGGCTACACCGTCGAGGATTCGCTGGTCGCACGCTACCGCATTGGTGGCATCGATCTGGAGAAGGCATCGGGCGAAACCCATCACGTTTTGCCGGTGCCATCGGTGTACATCGTCGATGGCGATGGCGTCCTGCAATTCTCGTATGTGCATCCGGATTACAAGGTGCGTGCGCCGGGACAAGTGATTCTGGCCGCCGCTCGCGAGATCGCCAAACAGACGCACAAGCTGCATCCCAAGCGCTGAACAAGTCCCGTTCGGCGCTTCCCATCTTCATTGATGGGTTGCGCTCTTTTCATTCCGGATCGAGGCTGCGTTGCGGCGCTATTCGCTGGCATCGCCGTTCCTGCTGTTGTTGCCATGGAGTTGCCGATGACGCGCCAATCCCGGTTTCGTGCCTGCCCGCTGTGTGAGGCCATCTGCGGTCTGGAATTGCAGTACCAGGACGACGCGCTGGTCGCCATCCGCGGTGACGCGCACGACCCGTTCAGCCGTGGCCATATCTGCCCCAAGGGCAATGCCCTGCTCGACCTGGAAGCCGATCCCGATCGCCTGCGCCAGCCGATGCAACGGCTCGGTGAACGCTGGCAGCCGATCGCCTGGGACACGGCCTTCGCGCTGGCCGGCGAGCGTCTGGCCGCGATAGCCAGCGCCCACGGCACTGCCGCCATCGCCGCCTATCTGGGCAACCCCAACGTCCATCACTTCGGTTCGATCGCCTACGCCCCGGCACTGCTGCGTCTGCTGAAGTCGCCAAACATCTATTCCGCCTCATCGGTCGATCAGTGGCCGCACCAGTTCGTCAACTGGGCGATGTACGGCCACCAGTTCCTGCTGCCGATTCCCGATATCGACCGTACCGATTGCATGCTGATGCTCGGCGCCAACCCGGTGGTGTCCAACGGCAGCCTGATGACCGCGCCCGGCATCGGCAAGCGCCTGAAGGCCTTGAGCCAGCGCGGCCAGTTGATCGTGGTCGATCCGCGGCGCACGCAAACCGCGCAAATCGCCAACCGCCACCTGTTCATCCGCCCCGGAACGGACGCTCTGTTTCTGGCCGCGCTGTTGCAGCAACTGCAAATCCTCGGCCCGCCCCGTTGCCAACACTACCGCGATCGCCTCGACGGCCTGGACACGGCATTGGCGGCCATCAATGCGTTGCCACTGGATAGTGTCAGCAGCCACACCGGCATCGCGCAAGCCGACATTGCCGACATTGCGAAACGGCTCCATCAAGCGCCCAGTGCCGCCGTCTATGGCCGCATGGGGCTGTCCACGCAGCGCTTCGGCTCGCTGTGCCAATGGCTTATCCAGTTGCTCAATCTGTACACCGGCAACCTTGATCGCGAGGGCGGCACGCTGATCAATGACGCGGCCATGCCGATCACCGGCGCGGGCACAGCCGCCGGCCACTACGCGCGCTGGCACAGCCGGGTACGTGGCTTGCCGGAGTTCGCCGGCGAACTGCCGGTGTCGGTGTTGGCGGAAGAGATCGACACCGCCGGCAATGGCCAGATCCGCGCACTGATCACCAGTGCCGGCAACCCGGTGCTGTCTACCCCCGATGGCCGGCGCCTGGAGCGCGCATTGGGCACACTCGAATTCATGCTCAGCATTGACACCAGCATCAATGAAACCACCCGTTTTGCCGACCTGATCCTGCCGCCTGCGTCGCCGTTGAGCCAGTATCACTACGATCTGATTTTCAATGCGTTTGCGGTGCGCCGGGTGGCCCGCCTGAGTGTGCCGCTGCGTGAACCGCACGCTGATGAACGTGGCGACTGGCAGATTTTCAACGCCACTGCCCAGGCGTACGCCGCCGCATCGGGCACCGCCTTCACGCCGCTGCCCGAGCCATTGCAGTTGATCGCCGGCGGCCTGCAACGCGGCCACAGTGGCATTGATCTGACGGCGTTGCTGGCGGCACCGCATGGCATCGATCTGGGTCCATTGACGCCGTGCCTGCTCGATCGCCTGCAAACCGCCGATCGCAAGATTCACTGTGCGCCGGCACCGTTGCTGGAGGATCTGCCACGCCTGGTCGCCGAATTGGGCCAGCCGGCAACCGCGGGGAGCCTGCGCCTGATTGGGCGTCGCCACCCGCGCAGCAACAATTCGTGGATGCACAACGCGCCGCGCCTGGTCAAAGGCAAGCCGCGGCACCAATTGCACATGCATCCGGATGATCTGGCGGCGCGCGGCATTGCCTCAGGCAGCCAGGTGCGCATCCGCTCGGCGATTGCCGAACTGCACACCGAGGTGCTGGCCGACGCCGATTTGATGCCGGGCGTGGTCTGCCTGCCGCACGGCTTTGGCCACGGCCGCGCCGGCAGCCAACAACAACTCGCCGATGCCCTGGCTGGCATCAGCTACAACGACCTGAGCGACCCCGATGCGCTTGACGGGCCGACCGGCAATGCTGCACTCAATGGCTTGCTGGTAACCGTTGAGGCATAAAAAAACGGCCCCGGCGCTTGGCGCCGAGGCCGCTCTTGCAAACGTGGCTCAGTACGGGCTTATTCGGCCTCGACCTGATCGGCCTGCAGGCCCTTCGGGCCCTTGACGACCGTGAACGTCACTTTCTGGCCTTCCTTCAGCGTCTTGAAACCGCTGCCCTGGATGGCACGGAAATGAACGAACAGATCCTCACCACCATCGGCCGTGATGAACCCGAAACCCTTGGCGTCATTGAACCACTTGACGATACCACCCTGACGATCCGACATGTACAACTCCTCGAAACAGATGAAATTACGCGGCTGCCCGGACATCCGGTAACTGCGACTGAGGTTGCAAGGAGTTGAGCGAAGCGAGCGATGTAGCGGATCGTTGGATCTACCGCATCGGGCCACATTCCACCGTGACCCTAGCAAACACAGTGCGCGCAGGATAGCGCGTCCTGGATCGTAAAGCGAGCGTTTTTTTGAACATAAGCTGGCTGAGGTTAAACACCACCCCGCCATGGTGGCGACCAGCAACTGCGGTTATGCTTGCGCGATGGCCGAGAAAACCGTGAAATCCGTGATCTTCAAATGGCTGCGCTTTGCTGCCCTGCTCGCCGTGGTCTATGTTGCCAACGTCCAGTTGCAAACCTGGATGGGCAAACGCGCCCTCGAACAGACCGAGCTGCAATTCCTCGGCATCGCGGCCGGCCTGGCGCAAGGCCAGCACGAACACAAGCCGGTATTGGTCGATTTTTCCGCGATCTGGTGCGGCAATTGCCGGGTGATGCACCAGACCTTGTTCACCGACACCAGTGTCAAACAGGTGCTCGCACACGATTACGTGCTGGTACGGGTGGATTATGACGCGCCGGATGCGGAAGGCTTCATGCAGCGCTATGACGTGCGCTATTTCCCGAGCCTGGTGGTGCTGAGCGGTGACGGCACGCTGCTGCGCCGGCTGCCGGTGCCGAACACCGCCGCCGAGTTCGTCGCTGTGCTGCGTGCGCCGGGTTGATGGCTGAGTGATGGGGTGAACGGCGTCGGTGCCCCGGGTTTCGGCTTCGCCTCAACCCGGGCTACCGGGGTTTGTGGGCGTGCGGTGACGTCGGTTCTTGGCGTGCGGTGACGTCGGTTCTTGGCGTGCGGTGACGTCGGTTCTTGGCGTGCGGTGACGTCGGTTCTTGGCGTGCAGCGCTGCCGGTTTGCGCACGCGGCGGTAGCCCCGGGTCAGGCTGCAGGCCGTAACCCGGGATGTAACCAAAAACGATCAGAAGCGAGCAGTGAACTCGATCCCGTAAAACGCCGGTTCGTTGACGAAACCGGTCAGATTGTTGAAGTCGATGCCACCAACCACTTCCTTCTCGTTGAGGATGTTGCGGCCAAAGACGGCGACTTCGTACTTGCCGTAATCCCAGTTGTAGCCACCCCGCAAACCACCTTCGAGCAATGGCGCGCCGGTGAACTCGGGCGAGTTGTACAGGAAGAAATTGACCTCGCTGCGATACGCCCAGTCGGTATAAAAGAAAATCTCGGCACCATCGCCCATCGGGATGCTGTAGCGCGCGGTCATGTTGGTGACCCACTCCGGTGCCTGCGGCAGACGGTTGCCATCCAGCTTGGCCAAGGTCACCCCGTCAACGACGATGGTCTCATTGGTCACCGTGCAGCCCGAACCGCAAATCTGTGTGGTCAGGTTGCGGTCATGGATTTCGGTATCGTTGCGGCTGGCGCCGAAGGTAACCAGCAGGTTGTCGGTGATGTAGGCCTCCAGATCGAACTCGAAACCCTGCCCGACCGTCTCGTCGGCATTGACCAGCCGGTTGAAGTTGGCACCACCGCCGACCGCGGTCAGTTGCTGATCGCTCATGTCGTAGTAGAACACCGTAAAGCTGGCGCGCAGGCGGTTGTCGAGCAGTTGCGTCTTGATACCGGCTTCGTAGGAAATCACCGATTCGGACTTGGCCACCGAGATGGTGTCGCCGAACAGCAAACGGCCCTGCACACTGGGCGCGCGATAACCGCGGGCGACACGGCCAAAGTAGCTCACATTTTCGCTGCTCGCCCAGACCAGGCTGGCATCCCAGCTCAGATCCGTATCATTGGGGTTGGCGGTAATCAAGCCAGTCGGCGGTGCGCCAAACGGCGACACCGTGCGCTCAGCCGTGAAGTTCTTGTCGTCGCTGGTATAGCGCACGCCACCGCGCAACTTGAGCTGCTCGGTGATGTCGTAATCGCCTGAGGCGAACACCGCCCAGGCATTGTTTTCCTGCTGCTGGCGGGCAAACCCGTTCTGCGGCCGGCCGGGCGCGAAGGTGTCGAAATTGAAGCTGTCGACGGTGATGTCTTCGTAAAAATAATACAGGCCGGCCTGCCAGTCGAAGCGGCCCCACTCGTTGGATTCGAGACGCAACTCCTGGGTAATCTGCTCATGCTTGGGCAGGCCGTCGGCCGACTCGGCCGGGAACGGGATAAAGCCCGGGCCGAAGTTGCCTGCGCCGAGGAACGCTGCGCCAAAACCACCGTCGATATCGCCGCGGCTGATCACTTCGGCGTTCTCGTAGCCGGTGATCGAGTACAGGTTCATGTTGCCGAGGTTCCAACGCATCTTCAGGTTGGCACCATAGGTGTCCAGTTCCTGGTCGTTGACGCCATCGATGGCCACTTCACTGCGCTTGAAACCGCCGACCAGATCGCCAATGCCCGGACGAATGATATTGGCGCGGAACAGCCGTGCGGTGCCATCGAGGTGGCGCAGATGAACGTTGGCCAGCGCGTAGAAATCATCGCTCGGCTCAAACAGAAGCTGGGCGCGCACGGCGGTCTCCTCGAAACCTTCCAGTGCGTCGTTTTCACCGGTGAAGGTGTTGTCGACATAGTCGTCACGGCGCTGATACAGCGCGGAAACACGCCCGGAAACCACCGGTGTCAGCCCACCACTGAGTGCGCCCTCGAAATTGACCGCATTGAAGCGGCCATAGGAAATCTGCCCGTAACCTTCGGTTTCCTGCGTCGGTTTGGCCGAATCGAGCTTGACCACGCCAGCCGGCGTATTGCGCCCGAACAAGGTGCCCTGCGGGCCGCGCAACACTTCGATCTGATCCAGATCGAACATCGGGAAGCCCTTGAGGATCGGGTTCTCCTGCACGATGTCGTCATAGATCAGCGACACCGGCTGCGACGCGTTGAGGTCGAAATCGGTATTGCCCAGGCCGCGGATGTAGAAGCGCGGGAACGCACGGCCAAACGAGGATTCGATGTTCAAGCTGGGCACGCGACTGGCCAGCACGCGGATGTCGTCGCCACCCGAGCCGATGATATCGAGCTTTTCGCCACTCAGCGCGGTAATCGAGATCGGCACGTCCTTGATGTTTTCGCTGCGCCGCTGCGCGGTTACCGGCACCGCATCGAGTTGTACCGGGTTACTGTTGTCTGCCTCTTCCGCGTTCGCATCGGCATCCTGCGCCAGCACCGCGGCAGCCGGCAACGCCAGCGCAATGGCAAATGCCAGCAGGCTGCGCGAAAGATGGGCAGAGCCCCGTCGAGAATGTTTGAACATGTGTGGAACCCCCAGTTAATGGCCTACCCATCACCACGATGAGTTCCCGGCCACAATGAAATTTTTCCCGCCGTAGCGGCCCCGATCGTAAAAACCTCTGAACAAGCCGCCCCCGTTCCGCCAACAGCCACTCTTGCACATCCCGGTGCCGTGCAGCGCAGCAACGCCGCGCTCGGATTTTCGAATCATGGCTGGATTGCCACGTCGTTCGTGCATGCCCCCTGCTGCCACTGGCATCACGTCCGGGCACGGCCAAACTTGCACCATGGCCACCCGCACAGCCTACCGCGTGTGTGCGTCGTGGAAAAGTGGGAACACGCAAATCGCCTCAAAACCCTGTTCGTCGCCTTGCATCAGCCGCTTTTACACCCTATCGCTGGCTACCGCGCGGTCAGGATGCCATGCTTGCCGGCAACCATCCAGCAGCGGGACAACCCATGAACACCACCTTGTATGTCGTTGCTGCGCTGATGGTGCTGACCGGCCTTGCCGGCATCATTCTGCCGATACTGCCCGGCGTAGTGCTGATTTTCGCCGGCATGCTGCTGGCGGCCTGGGTCGGTGATTTCGTGGTGATCGGGCCGTGGACGGTGGGCATTCTCGCCGGGCTAACCCTGCTGTCTGTGCTGGTCGACGTGCTGGCCAGCGTGGCTGGCGCGCAACGCGTGGGCGCCAGCCGGCAAGCCCTGCTCGGCGCCTTGCTGGGGTCTTTGGTCGGCCTGCTGTTTGGCCTGCCCGGCCTGATCCTCGGCCCGTTTGTCGGCGCTCTGCTCGGCGAATACCTGCATGTGCGCGACCTGTCGCGCGCCTCGCAGGTTGGCGTGGCAACCTGGGTTGGCCTGTTGCTGGGTGCGCTGCTCAAGGCCGCTCTGGCGATGGTGATGCTGGGCGTGTTCATTTTTGCGCTGGCGCTGTGAGCTGACCGCGCCGGGATTGCGCATCGAGCCATACGCCAAGGCCCTGCGCATTGAGTTCGATGTCCAGCCGCAACACCTCGGCAATCGCCGCCGCGCCAAGCAGCACGCCATGCAGTTGCGCGGCACTGACATAGTATTCGCGCAAGGCCGCGCACAATGCCCCATGGCGATCCGGAACCGCGGCCGCTGCCTCAGCCAAGGCCACCATCCGATCGATCCGCGCGTGCAGATCAGCCGCCAGCCGCGCAACCGCGCGGACCGGCCCGTAATGGGTCAGGTACATGACCTGTGGCTGCGTGGCCAGCATGCGCGCGATGCTGGCCTGCATCGCCAGCGGGTCGAACTGCACCGGCGTGGTGGCCGGAATGATGAATGGCCCAGCCGCGGTATCCAGCTCGCGGTAGCTGATGCCAAAGGCGTCGCCGGTGAAGAAAGCGGCGGCAGCGGGCTCATGTACCACCAGGTGATGGCGGGCATGGCCCGGCGCATCCAGGCACTGCAATGCGCGTTGCCCGACGGCGATGCGATGGCCTTCGCCAGCAGCAACGATGCGATCGCTGGCAATCGGCAGCAACACCCCGTAGGTTGCGCGCACCGCAGCGGCACCATAAACCGCTGATGCGCCAGCCAGCAGCACGCTGGGATCGATCAAATGGCGCACGCCACGCGGATGTACATGCACCATTGCGTTCGGCAACTGCGTCAACAAGGCGCCGGCGCCACCGGCATGGTCCAGGTGAATATGGCTCAGAATTAGATGATCGACCGCGTCGACGCCAAGCCCTGCCGCCGCCAGGGCGGCAAGCAACCGCGGCTGCGAGGCGTTGACCCCGCAATCGATGAACGCCGCACGACCGCTATCGATTAGCAGATAACAGGCGTCAAAACGTGGCCGGTGAAAGCCGGTATCGATGGTGATGGTGTGGTTGTGCTGCGACATGGCGATAGCGTGGCGGCTGGCACGATTCGACGCAAGTGGCGCATGCCGGCAGCAACGGCTGCACCACAGTGTTCTGCACACGCGATGGTAACCAGCGCAATCGTCAGCCACAAACGCGTTATCGTGAGCGCTGATCTTTTACGGAACTCACCATGACTGCGCACGCAACCCTGTTCAAACCGCTTACCCTCGGCAAGATCACCCTCGCCAACCGCATCGCCATGGCGCCACTGACCCGCAACCGTGCCGCCGCCGGCAACGTGCCCGGCCCGCTGGCAGCCGTGTACTACGCACAGCGCGCCAGTGTTGGCCTGATCATTTCCGAGGCCACCCAAATATCGCCGATCGGCCAAGGCTATATCGCCACGCCGGGCATCCACAGTGCCGAGCAGATCGCCGGTTGGCGCACTGTCACCCAGGCGGTTCACACTGCCGGTGGTCGGATTTTCATGCAGTTGTGGCATGTCGGGCGCATCTCGCACACCAGCCTGCTGCCCGATGGCCAGGCGCCGGTGGCGCCGTCGGCCATTCGCGCCGCCAGCAAGACCTTCACCAGCGAAGGTTTCGTCGATGTCTCGATGCCGCGCGCACTGCGCCGCGAGGAAATAGCACAGACTGTGGCGGACTACCGCCAGGCCGCGCTCAATGCGATGGCAGCTGGCTTTGACGGGGTTGAGATTCATGCCGCCAACGGCTATCTGATCGACCAGTTTCTGCGCGACAGCAGCAACCGGCGCGACGATGACTACGGTGGCAGCATCGATAACCGCGCGCGCTTTTTACGTGAGGTCGTTGCCGCGGTTTCCGGGGTTGTCGGTGCGGATCGAGTCGGGGTGCGGATTTCGCCGGTATCGGCGTTCAACGACATCCGCGACAGCGCGCCGCAGGCGCTGTTTGAAGCCGTTGCAGCGCAAATGCAGGCGCTTGGCATCGTCTATGTACACGTCATCGAAGGTCAGACCGGTGGCGATCGCAATACGCCGTTCGACTATCGGGCACTGCGGCGCCAGTTCAAGGGCGCGTGGATCGTCAACAACGGCTATGACGCCGCCATGGCGGACACCGCCATCACCGCTGGCGATGCCGACATGGTGGCGATAGGCCGGCCGTTGATCGCCAACCCGGACTACCTGGCACGCGTTGCCAACGGCGCCGCATTAAACCCGCTCGATCAGGCCACGTTGTACGGCGGCGATGCGCATGGGTACACCGATTACCCCACGCTGACGCCATGAATCCGGCGCTGCGCGCGGCCACTGCCGCGCTGCCGTCATGCCTTCTTCTTGCGCACGTACAGCACCAGGCTGTGATCGACGATATCGAAACCATGTTCTTCGGCGATTTCGTGTTGCAGGCGTTCGATGTCGTTCGAGACGAACTCGACAACCTTGCCGCTGTCAAGATCAACCATGTGGTCGTGATGCTTGCCGCGATCGAGTTCGAATACCGCCTGCCCACCCTCGAAATTGTGTTTCATCACCAGCCCGGCCGCCTCGAACTGAGTCAGCACCCGATACACCGTGGCCAACCCAATATCTTCCTCAAGGCTGAGCAATTGCCGATAAACATCCTCGGCGGTCATGTGGCGCGGGCTGGCATTTTCGAGAATCTCAAGTATGCGCATGCGTGGATGCGTCACCTTCAGCCCGGCTTTGCGTAGATCTTGCGATTCCATCGAATCTCCAACCGCATGTGAATTACGCGAGCCCCGATGGCCGCGCAGCAGGCTGCTTAGTGTATCATCCGGGCGGTTTTCAGTGGATTCTCATGACGATGCGTTCGACCTGGCTCATTCTCGCCATTACCGTTGCCAGCAGCGGCTGCGGCATCATCTACAAGGCCCCCATCCACCAGGGCAACCTGCTCGACGAGCGCAACGTGCAGCAGTTGCAGGTTGGCATGAGCCGGCGCCAGGTGATCTCTCTGCTCGGCTCGCCGGTGATCGCCGACCCGTTTCACCAGTCGCGCTGGGATTACGTGGCCAGCCAGAAGCGCAAGGGCAAGGATGCCGAGGTCAAGCGCTTCGCGGTGTTCTTCGATGGCGACTCGCTCAGCCGCTGGGAGGGCGACTACTTTCCGGAACAGAACCAGGTGTTGTGGGCCGAAATGCAACGTTTTGGCAACTTGCCAAAATCGCGCGACGAGAAGCGCAAAGGGCGCTGAGCCGCTGCCTTGCGAGATTGCACTCACGCCTTGCGTGCGCGCACACGACGCACCTGCTTGGGGTCGGCAAGCAACGGCCGCAGCACCTCCAGCCGATCGCCAGTCTTCAGCACCGTAGCAGGTGCCACCGGCTGCGCATAAATGGCCAAGGTATGCGTGTGCCCGGCATAGCCGGGCACCTGGTCCGCCAGACCCGATGCCGCCAACGCCTCAGCCGCCGTACTGCCGCCCGGCAACTGCAACGACAGCAACCATTGCCGCTCCGGCAGGGCGTACACCACCTGTACCTGAATCGGCGCATCCCGGCTCATGGCTGCTGCAGCGCAAACTCGCGCCGCGCCTCACGACAAAAATCATCAACCATGCGATCGGCAATGCCGGCAAAGCCGATCGCCAACGCCGAACCCAGCAAGCGCCCGGCCAAATCGAACTCCAGCATCAGTTCCACTCGGCTGGCGTTATCGGCCAGCGCGCGGAACGACCACACCCCCGACAGCCGCTGGAATGGCCCCTCGACCAGCGCCATTTCGATGCGCTCACCCGCCAGCAGCGTGTTGCGTGTGGTGAACGCGGTACGCATGCCACCCACTTTTACCGTCAACCGCGCCACCTGCACGTCAGCGGACGACTCCAGCAAGGTCGCCTGCTCACACCAGCCAAAGCGTTGCGCGTAGGCCGGCACATCGACCACCATCGCGTACATCCGGGCTGCTGCAAACGGGATCAGGGCGCTGCGTTCCACTCGGGTCATGCCGTTGTTCTCGCCTCATGCACGCGCATCGGCGACAATGCGCGCCAAGGAAATGGATATGAACAAAAAGAAAGACAAGAAGGATACCGGAAGCACGATCGCGTTGAACAAACGCGCCAGGCACGAATACGCCCTGGAAGATCGCTTCGAGGCCGGCATCGCGCTGCAAGGCTGGGAAGTCAAGTCCCTGCGCCAAAGCCGCATCGCCTTCAGTGAATCATACGCGCTGGTGAAAAACGGCGAGATTTTTCTGTTCGGCGCGCAGATCACACCGTTGATCTCAGCCTCCAGCCATGTGATTGCCGACGACCGCCGCACCCGCAAACTGCTGCTGCATCGCGCCGAGATCGACAAGCTGATCGGTGCTGTCGAGCGCGACGGCTACACCCTGATTCCCACGGCGATGTACTGGAAGGGCAACAAGGTCAAGGTGGAGATTGCCCTCGCCCGCGGCAAACAGGCGCACGACAAACGCGACACGCTGAAGAATCGCGACTGGGAGCGCGACAAGCAGCGTGTCATGCGCAGCCACAACAAGAATGCCTGAGCTAGCGATCACGCGATGAACCACAGGCAACCGGCGACACGGATTTCCTTGATGTCTGCCCTGCCCACCCCTACACTGAGCCGTGGTTGATTTTCCCCGGGGGTGTTTCGGCTTCGACGGGGGTCGCGAAATCGACCGGTGCATGCCGAGGGGGCAGCTTTCCTCGTTAATCCAGCGGCAAAACTTCAGACGCCAACGACGACGTCTACGCTCTCGCCGCTTAAGGCGTAAGCCCTGAACCCGTTTGTGCTCGTGCTCGCGGATGTAGGGTCATTATCACGGGATCGCTTATCGCGGCTGCCTGTCAGCGAAAGGCTAAAACATAACCGGCTGGTTCTCTGGCGTGCTTCGCACACCGTGCTGTCAGGGAACGAGATCCAACGGTGAGCTAAGCATGTAGAGCCGGAGACGTAGGGCTTTCGGACGGGGGTTCAACTCCCCCCACCTCCACCAATACTGAAGCCCCAACTGTTATCAGTTGGGGCTTTTTTTTTGCCTGATCGCGCCGGTTCCCGCGTGTTGTTGCGGGTTCCTGCGGAAGCCTGTCGTGGTTTACTTTCCTCGGACACCTCGATAGGTGGATCATCCACCCGAAGAGGAGCATCCAATGAGCAAGAAACGTAGAGTGTTTGATGCAGGCTTCAAGCTGCAAGTGGTGCAGATGGTGCATGAGCAAGGGCTGAGTGTTCCGCAGGTGTGTCGAGACATGCAGCTGGGGGAGACGGCTGTTCGCCGTTGGTTGAAGCAGGTTGAAGCAGAGCGTTCAGGGCGTTGTGGGATTGGAAAACCGCTTACTCCCGAGCAACAGCGCATCCGCCAGCTTGAGTCGGAGAACCGGCAATTGCGACAGGACAACGACCTGCTAAAAAAAGCGTCGGCCTTCTTCGCCCGGGAACTGACGTGATGTATCGTTGCGTCGATCAGGTGCGTGAGAAGGCCGAAGCCCAGCCGGCCAGTCGGGCAGCGCTGTGCCGTGTGTTGCAAGTGAGCCGGTCGGGGTATTACGCGGCGCGCCAGCGCGCGCGTCGCGCCCCGCAGGCGTGCGCGCTGAGCGCGCATGTGCAAGCGGTATTCAGTGAGTCGGGACGCAGTTACGGCAGCCGGCGGGTGCGTGCGGCGTTGCATGCTCGCGGTGTGTCGGCAGGCCGGTTTCGGGTGCGGCGCATCATGCGCAGCAAGGGTTTGCGGCCGGTCTGGAAGCGCAAGTTCGTACACACCACCGACAGCCGGCACACGTTACCCGTGGCGGCCAATGTGCTGGATCGACAGTTCAGCCCCGCATGTGCCAACACCGCCTGGGTGGCCGACATTACCTACATCCGGACCCGCAGCGGTTGGCTGTATTTGGCGGCGGTGATGGATTTGTTCTCGCGCAAGATTGTCGGCTGGGCGATGGCGCCCAACATGCCGGCGGAGTTGGTGTGCTCGGCGCTGCAAATCGCCATTGCACAGCGGCAGCCTCCGGCTGGATTGATCGTGCATTCCGACCGCGGCAGCCAGTACGCCAGCGAGACCCACCAAGCGCTGGTGTCGCAGCACCAGTTGCAAGCCAGCATGAGCCGCAAGGGCAACTGTTGGGACAACGCCGCCATGGAGCGCTTCTTTTTGAGCTTGAAGATGGAGCGCGTGTGGCAACGCGATTATGCCAACCACAGCGAGGCTACAGCAGACATCGCCGACTATATCGTCGGCTTCTACAACCACTCCCGTTTGCATTCAACGCTAGGCTACACATCGCCGAACACGTTTGAACAACAGGCGGCAAAACCACCTATCTCAGTGTCCGAAATTGCTTGACCACCACACCTTGCGACGGTAGTGCGGTTGGTGCGAATGAGGCGGCACCCGAAGCAAGGGTGAGGGATGCGACGATGCTTGACACCTCCTTGCCTTGCCGTAGTTTGTGGACTACGCTACCGCATGATCGAATTGAAGCAAACTGCGACCTTTCTCAAGTGGTACGCCAAGCTTCGCGATGAGCGGGCAGCAACGGCCGTTGCCTCGCGTCTCGACCGGCTGGCCTTCGGCCACATCGGCGACGCCGAGCCAGTGGGGAAGGGTGTTAGCGAGCTTCGCATCCACTACGGCCCCGGCTACCGGGTGTATTTCCAGCGGCGCGGCGACACGATCATCGTCCTGCTGTGCGGAGGGGACAAAAGCACGCAGTCGAGGGACATTAAGGCCGCGTTGCGCCTCGCCGATGAATGGAGCGAATGACTATGACCGAGAAACTGACCACCTTCGACCCAGCAGAGCACCTGAAATCCGACCAGGCCATCGCTGACTTCATGGCCGCAGCATTTGAGACGAACGATCCTGCCTACGTTGCTCATGCCCTGGGTGTCGTTGCCCGCGCCAAGGGCATGACGCAGATCGCCAGCCAGACCGGGCTATCGCGAGAACAGCTCTACCGCTCGTTCAGTGTTGACGGCAACCCGACGCTGCGCACTACTCTGGCCGTGATGAAGGCCCTCGGAATCGAGCTATCCGCGAAGCCGGCCGCCGTTCGTTGACCTACTGCGCTGCCTCCAGTTCGCGTAGGCACTCCATGATGATCGCGCGCTCCAGGGGGCGAGCGCGGCGTCTATCGCGATGTCACCGTGATTGCCTCGGACGGTCGCCGGCAGGCGATCCAGCGTTTCGATCTCACCGTCAACCAGGGTTACGCCGCGCCGGTGCTGGCTGCGGTGCCGACGCAGACGCTGCGCGAGGGCGAGCGTTTCGGCCTGCAACTGGCCGGCCAACTACCGGGCGGTCTGGACCAGGTGGACGGCAGCACCGTCACCCTGCGTTACAGTGCGCCGTGGCTGCCCGGTGGCGCCAGCCTGAATGCGGAGACTGGCTGGTTCGAATGGACCCCGGCCTTTTCGCAGCGAACGGGACATTTGGCGATGCTGAGCCACAATGGCAGATGTGGCAATACAAGACCTGACCACTGGCTTCTGACCCCTGGCTTCTTCCTGGCTTCTTGTTCGGGTTTAAAATAACAATATCAAAAACCATAAATCTCCCGAATGCTT
>Ga0100392_1001146_pt1 | contig 24468 bp, 15 predicted proteins | sample CryGeymeta201516_FD_81548 | JGI IMG/M metagenome (GOLD analysis project Ga0100392, IMG submission 81548) | Groundwater microbial communities from Crystal Geyser aquifers in Utah, USA - Crystal Geyser metaG 2015-16 | ecosystem: Environmental > Aquatic > Deep subsurface > Groundwater | place: USA... | reverse complement strand
TAAGGTCAGGATAATTTTCTGAAACGGCAAAAAGGGATTTTAAGGTGTTGGTCAGCATATTCTCAGCTTGAGCTTTTTCTTTCATTCCTTGGGCCCCCATTGCTTTTGCTCTTGCTTCGGTAACTTTTTCAAAAACCTCTCTTTCATGAACGGCATATCCTTTAACTGTTTCCACTAAGTTAGGAATTAGATTGTATCTTCTCTTTAACTGGACATCAATATCCGACCAGGCCTCTTTGGCCCTGTTTTTTATTTTGACCAGACTGTTGTAAGTGCCGGCTAACCAAAGGACAAGAACAAAAACTATAATTAAAACTATATTAAGAATTGTCATAGATTAGTGATTAGTGATTAGTGATTCCGACCTTTAAAATTATCTTGGTAATCCTAAGATTAATTTGCTGATTGTTGGATGCTGAGCAATAAATTTATAATTCAGGAGTTTTAAAACTATCAAAAAATCCGAAAGTTCTGATTTAAATGTTTCAGGACCGGTAAATACCTCTAGCCCTTCTTTTATTAAATTTTTAAAATAATTTTCTAAAATCTCTTCTTTCTCTTTATCTTTTAGATAATCAATAATTTTTTTAAACTCTCCCCTATCAAGCCAAATTCCCTGACATAAACTGCAAATATCAACTTGGATTTGGGAATCAGCATATCTGACCGAATAAAGAGGGGTCAAACAAACAGGACAATATTTTTGAGTTTGGCTGATTTTAAATTTTCTTTTATCCTGCCAGAGATCTATATCTAACCAACTCAAATCCTTGTCTTTTTCATCCTTGGCTCGTCTTAATTCATCTTTTTCAAACCAAAGCCCGAGACACTTGGGACAGTAATCAATTTCCACTCCATAGAAAATCACTTTTTTCATTTCTATTTTACAAAGAGGACAAAGCATAAACCTTAAATTTCTAATTTCTAATTATTCTAATTTCTAATTAAGCCCCAATGACCAATGACCAATTTGGGATTTAGGATTTAGGGTTTGATTGGGCATTGGGATTTGGGCATTGGTAGTCGATGAACTTCGTTCATCTCCACCCTTCGCTCCGCTCGGGTATTTGATTAGTCATTAGAAATTAGGTCAATTGGTCATTCTCATCTCCTATTATAACCAAAAACTCCCTCAAAATCAATTGAGAAAGTTTTCTTATTCACTTGAGCACTTATTCACTTGTTCACTTGTTCACTTATTCACTTATTCACTTGAGCACTTATTCACTTGTTCACTTGTTCACTTATTCACTTATTCACTTGAGCACTTATTCACTTGTTCACTTGTTCACTTATTTTAGTATCCTCCAGCCATTCCTCCTGGCATTCCCGGGGTTTTTTCTTCTTCCTTAGGAATTTCTGCAACTATACACTCGGTTGTCAAAAGCATGCTTGCTCCAGAAACAGCATTTTCCAAAGCTGACCTCGTTACTTTTGTCGGGTCAACTATTCCTTTTTCCATCAAATTTTCATATTTTAAAGTTTGAGCGTTAAAGCCGTATCCGGCTTTATGCTTTTTCACCTCCTCAACTATCATCGACCCTTCAACTCCAGCATTCTGAGCAATAATTCTTAAAGGCTCAGTGAGGGACTTTTTCAAAATCTCAACTCCGATTTTTTCCTCGCCTTCCAGGTTTAATTTGTCTAAAGCTACGCAAGCCCTAAGCAAAGCCACTCCTCCTCCAGGAACTATCCCTTCTTCAATTGCCGCTCGGGTTGCCGCTAGAGCATTTTCGGCTTTGGCCTGACGAGCTTTCTGCTCAACTTCGGTCGGAGCGCCAACTTTAATTACCGCCACTCCGCCGGCTAACTTACCGAGACGCTCTTGTAATTTTTCTTTGTCAAAATCAGAGGTAGCAGCAGCAATTTCATTTCTTATTTGATTAACTCTGGCCTCAATATCTGTTTTCTTTCCTTTGCCGCCAATAATAATTGTGTTTTCTTTAATAGAAATAATTTTTCTGGCTCTGCCTAACATCCCAACTTCTACATTTTCTAACTTTATTCCTTTCTCCTCCGAAACTACCTGGCCACCAGTCACCCAAGCAATATCTTCTAACATTTCCTTTTTTCGATCTCCGAAGCCGGGCGCTTTTACGGCTAAGGCATTTAAAATCCCTCTCAGTTTATTAACTACTAAGGTAGCTAAGGCATCGCCTTCAATTTCTTCAGCAATAATTAAAAATTCTTTCTTCCCGGTTTCGGCAATTTTCTCCAAGACCGGTAAAATATCTCGTAAAGAAGAAATTTTCTTGTCAGTAATTAAAATAAACGGCTCATCTAAAACTGCTTCCATTTTCTCAGGATTAGTAACCATATAAGGAGAAATATAACCCCGGTCAAACTGAAGCCCTTTAACAATTTCCTTGGAAAGACCGAATGTTTTTGATTCCTCAATTGTCACCACTCCATCCCTTCCCGCTTCTTCTATTACCTCAGCAATTAAATTACCGAGTTCTGTATCTTCGGCCGAAATTGTGGCTACCTGAGCAATTTCTTCTTTACCGGCCACCTTTTTAGAAAAATTTTTTAACGCCTCAACAACTGCTTTCGACCCCTTCTCAATACCTCTTCTTAAGGCTAAAGGATTGGCTCCAGCCGCAACATTTTTAAATCCCTCTTTAATTAAGGCCTGAGCTAAAACAGCAGCCGTGGTCGTTCCATCTCCGGCTGTTTCGCTTGTTTTTGAAGCAATCTCTTTAATAATTTCCGCTCCCAGATTTTCAATTTTGTCTTCAAGCTCAATCTCCTTGGCAATGCTCACTCCATCATTAGTGATAGTTGGGACGCCAAAACCTTTGTCTAAAATAACATTACGGCCTTTAGGACCTAAAGTCACTTTAACCGCGTTGGCTAATTTATCAACTCCGTCTTTTATTTTTTTCCGAGCCTCCTCGGAATATTTTATTTGTTTGCTCATAAAATGCGATACTAATATACGAATTGATACTAATTATACTAATTTTTATTCGTATCATTCGTATGCATTAGTATATTGGTATCGCGTTATTCTAAAATCGCGAGAATATCCTCTTCTTTCGCTATAAGATATTCTTTATCGCCGACCTTTATTTCATTTGGACCATATTTTGTAAAAAGAACCTTATTCCCCTTTTTTACTTCCATTGGAACCCTTTTACCCGAAGATAGTCTCCTGCCCGGGCCGACGGCAATCACCTTGCCCTGTTCCGGTCTTTCTTTTTCTATTGTCTGGGGCAGAAAAATCCCTGATTTTGTCTTTTCTTCTTGAGAAATCGGTTCAATAAGTATATGGTCTGACAATGGTTTGATATTCATATACCGCGATACTAATATACAAATTCATACTAATGATACGAATATTAGTATATTGGCATCAATTTACGTTAGCAGTTGTGACCTTTTTTTATTGTTAATGTTCTTATTTTAATCCTAAAATAAATTTTGTCAAATACCGAGCTTTTGCGAAGCAAAAGCGAAGGTGAAGATGAACGAAGTTCATCGACTACCGAACGTTCACGGAGCGAAGGCGAAGGTAATTGACTTTAAAATAAAATCCTGATAGAATGAGATAGCGAAAATGAAGCAATTTTTTTGGCAAATTATTCTTGGCATCTTAGGCTTATATTTAGCAATTCTCTTAGTTCCCGGCGTAACAATATCAGGAGGACAAGAACTTACTCAGCCAGGAATTAAAACTTTATTTTTAGCCGGGGTTGTCCTGGGATTGATAAATTTTTTTATTAAACCAATAATTAAAATTATCACCTTCCCTTTAAGACTGCTGACTCTTGGCCTTTTTGGTTTAATCATCAATATGGCAATGGTCTGGATAGTTGACGTCCTCTTTCCTGAACTAATCATTGCCAATCTCTCGGCTCTTTTTTGGACATCGCTTATCGTTTGGCTTCTGAGCTGGACCGGGCCAGGGAGAGAGCCAAAAAGAGTTTAACCATGAATCAGATTTTAATTATCATTCAAATTATTGTCTCCGTCCTTCTAATCTTGTTTATCCTTTTACAGCAAAGAGGGACCGCTCTGGGTTCTGCTTTTGGCGGTGAAGGAGGGTTTTATCTGAAGAGACGAGGAATTGAAAAAAAGATTTTTTGGGGAACAGTAATTTTGGCAACTCTCTTTATTGTTTTATCTCTAATAAATCTTCTTGTTTAAAAAATTGGAACAAGATTTACTCAAAAATTTTTTTGGTTTTTTTCAAAGGTTGCCGGGAAAATGTAAAAAAATTTTTCCTCCAGAAAAGAAGAAGCAATTTTTTAATATCCCAAAATTATCAAAGAAAGCCCGTTCTTTGACATTACTGGCATTATTGATATTTTTGGGAATTCTGGCCCTAAATTTTTATTTTAAGAAGACCGAAGTTCAGCCGAGTTTTGGTGGCACTCTCCGAGAAGGGGTAATTGGCCAGCCAAGATTTATTAACCCTCTTTATCTCTCAGATAATGACGTTGACCGGGATTTAGTTGAACTGCTTTTCCGAGGTTTGATGAAATATAATGAAAATGGTGAAGTGGTGAAAGATATGGCTGATGATTTAGAAATCAAAGAAGAAGGACAGGTTTACGAAATTAAGTTAAAGGAAAATATATCCTGGCATGATGGAGAACCGCTGACTGCCGAAGATGTAGTTTTTACTATAAACTTATTACAAAATCCTGAGTATAAAAGTTCCCAGGCAATAAAATGGTCAGGGGTAAGTATTGAGGAACTGTCAGACAGGATTGTCCAATTTAGACTAAAGAAAGCTTATTCCGGTTTTTTGGAAACCTTAACCGAAAAGATAATACCCAAGCATATTTTCAAAGACATACCTCCGAAAAATCTTCCCTGGGCTTTGAGTTCTGAAGAACATTTGGAAGAATACCTGGTTGGTTCCGGTCCCTTCCAATTCAAGCAATTAGTCCAAGATAATAAATCTGGTTATATAGAATCTTTAACATTAGTAAGGAATCAAAATTATTTTGTTAAAAAGCCCCTCATTTCCCAAATATCTTTTCACTTTTTTACCAATAAAGAAGATTTGTTGAAATCAGCTTTTCAAGGAAGAATTGACGGTCTCCTAATTTCCGACCCCAGCGATCTGGAAACTTTCTCTGAGGAAACGTTTAATAGTTTTGAACTTTCTTTACCTAGATACTTCGCAGTTTTTTTCAATCAAAATCCCCCAGAAGATAAACCAAAACTCTTAATTTCAAAAGAAGTAAGAGAGGCCTTAAATTATGCTGTTGACAAAGAAGAAATCTTGGAAAAGACCGTCCTGGGGAAAGGCAAGATAGTTGATTCTCCTATTCTGCCGGATTTTTATGGATTTGAGCCTCCCTCAAAAATTTATCAATTTGATAAAGAGAAGGCAGAGAAAATTTTAGAAGAAGCCGGATTCAAATATATTGATGATGGGAGTGAAGTAAGAAAGAAAATAATTTCTCAAAAACCAACTTTTTCTTTTACCAAAACCCTTCAATACGGGAGTAAGGGCGACGAAGTAACCCAGCTTCAAAAGTGTTTAGCCGACCCGGCAGTAGGAGGACCGGAAATTTATCCCAGCGGTAAAATTACCGGATATTTCGGCAATGAAACAAAACAAGCTGTTATTCTATTTCAGGAGAGATATAAAGATGACATTCTTGCTTCTTCTGGCTTGGAAAAAGGAACGGGACAGGTAAAGAGTAAAACAAGAGAAAAACTTAATCAACTCTGCTTCCCCCAAAAAGAAGAAGTTCTGCCTCTACAATTTTCTTTGGTGACAGTCAATAAACCTCTGATGATTGAAATCTCCCAACTTTTACAGAAAAGCTGGAAGGAAATAGGAGCCAACGTTGAGATTAAATTTGAAGCCATTTCTACTATAGAAACTGATATTATTAAACCCAGAAATTTTGAGGCCCTCTTATTCGGAGAAATCCTCAGTTCTCTGCCCGACCCTTTTCCTTTCTGGCACTCAAGCCAAAAAGAAAGCCCGGGCCTTAATTTAATAAGTTACGAAAACAAAAAAACTGACAAGCTCCTGGAGGAAGCCCGGGCAACTTTAGATAATTCTTTAAGAAAAGAAAAACTGGAAGAATTCCAAGACCTTTTGATTGAGGACGCAACCTGTCTCTTTTTACTGAGGCCGGATTTGGTTTATTTTACCTCTAAAAAAGTTAAAGGCCAGACTGTAGAAAAAATTATTGAACCCTCAAAAAGATTTGTCGGTATTGAAAATTGGTATCTTAAGACCCGCCGGGTCTGGATTTGGAAATAAAAGCTGGCAGAGGCCCGTCCTCTGCAAAACTATGGATGTTCGTTTTTTAGAGGATATGAAAAAGGTACTCTCTGATAAGAAATGGGCAAAAAATGCTCCCAATTTTGAGCTTTATTATATGGAAAGGGGTCTGAAAAAAAAGAAGGGGTTGACCCCGTTAGAAGTCCCCGCCAAAGGCGGGGCAGTCGCCTCGGGCGACTTACTTCTAACGGGGTTGAGATATGATATCACCACTATTCCTCCCAGAATGTTGGGGAAAGAATTTGTCAAAACAAAGGGCCATGAACATTTAGGTGATTTTGGAGAAATTTATATTGTCTTAGAAGGACAAGGGATATACTTAATGCAAAAATATAAAAAAGGAAAAATAGAAGATGTTTATGCGGTTAAAGCAAAGAAAGGAGATGTAGTTGTTATTCCCCCTTATTATGGCCACGTCACTATAAATCCCTCAAAAAGAACTTTAAAGACAGCAAACTGGATGGCTGAGAAATGCAAGTCCTGTTATGATTTATTTGAAAAAAAACAAGGCGCTTGTTATTATTTCACTAAATCTGGTTGGATAAAAAACAAAAATTATAAAAATGTCCCAAAGTTAAGATTTGAAAAACCATTAAAAAAACTACCTAAAGCGGGCTTCGCCTCGCTGAAGGCTACGTCCTGCTGAAAGCGGGCATGGCGAAACTGGTAGACGCATAGCATTCAGGATGCTATGGCTGAAAGGCCATGGAGGTTCGAGTCCTCTTGCCCGCACCATTAAAATAAATTTCTAATTTCTAATTGCTCTAATTATTCTAATGAAGCCCCAATGCCCAAGCCCCAATGCCTATTCAAGCCCTAAACCCTAAGTCCAAAAATTGGTCATTGGTCATTGGGATTTGGGATTTAATTAGGTTAATTAGAAATTAGTCATTAGTCATCATTTATAAATATGGTTAAACAATCAAAACAAACTAATCTTAAAATTATTCCCTTGGGGGGCCTAGGCGAAGTTGGCCGCAATATGATACTCCTTGAATATCAGAGGAAAATTTTAATTATTGATATGGGGCTTGGCTTCCCGGAAGAGAATATGCCGGGGATTGACTGCACTATCCCCAACACCAGTTATCTAAAAGGAAAATCAAAAAATATCCTGGGGGCAATTCTCACGCACGGCCACTACGACCATATTGGAGCCATCCCCTACCTCCTGTCAAAAATCGGTTCAATCCCAATGTATGCCAGCCCTTTAACCAAAGGGATAGTTTTAAAAAGACAGGAAGATTTTTTAGGTCAGCCCAAACTTCAAATAAAAGAAGTAAAAGACGGCTCCAGAATCAAATTGGACCCGTTTAAAATTGAATTTTTCAGGCAAAATCATAACATCCCGGATAATCTTGGCTTGCTTATCAACACCCCGGTCGGAAATATTCTCCATACTTCGGACTTTAAATTTGATAAATCGCCGGTTAATGAACCCCCAACTAATTTTGAGAAATTAAAAGAGATTGGCAAAAAAGGTATTTTACTCTTGATGTCTGAGTCCACCGGAGCCGAGGAAGAAGGACATTCGCCTTCAGAAAAAACAATTTTTGAAAATTTAGACAAGATTTTCAAAGAGCACAGAGGCAGAATCATTGCTGCTTCTTTTGCTTCTCTTATTAATAGAATCCAGCAATTAATTACCCTTTCGGAAAAGTATGGAAGAAAAGTGGCCATTGAAGGACACAGCATGAAGACCAACGTTGAGATTGCTCAAACCTTGAAAAAAATCAAGGCCGAAAAAGGAACTTTTATCAAAATAAAAGAGATTGATAAATTTCCCGATTCAAAAATAACCATCATCTGCACCGGCGCTCAAGGAGAGGGAGGGGCTGTTTTTATGAGAATCGCCAACCGAGAGCATAAATTTATTCGAATTAAGAAAGGAGATGCAATTATTTTTTCTTCCTCAATAGTCCCCGGAAACGAGAGAAGCGTCCAGTTTTTAAAAGATGAGTTTCACCGCCAGGGAGCTAAGGTTTTTCACTATAAAATGATGGATATCCATGCCTCGGGACACGCCCGACAGGAAGAATTAAAAGAAATGCTCAGGATTATGAAACCAAAATTTTTTCTCCCTATTTACGGTCAGTATTCAATGCTGATAAGACATGCTGAGCTGGCTGAAAGCGAAGGAATTCCCCAGGAAAACATATTGGTTGTTGAAAACGGGAGTGTTGTAAATTTAAATCAAAGAAAAATTTTTAAAGAAAAAGGAGAAGTCCCTTCTAGCTACGTAATGGTTGATGGTTTAGGGATCGGAGATATAGGAGAAATAGTCTTAAGAGACAGACAGAACTTGGCTCGTGACGGGATGTTTGTTATTGTAGTAGTAGTAGATAGACAGGCTGGAAAAGTTAAGGGTTCTCCTGATATAATATCAAGAGGGTTCGTTTATTTAAGAGAGTCAAAACAATTATTGAAAGAAACCAGACAAGAGGTGATAAAAATTGTTGACCGAGCAGCCGGTTCGGGCGGGGCGGTTAACTGGACTTATGTCAAAGACGAATTGAGAAATAAGATTGGCAAGTTTCTCTTTTCCAAAACAAAAAGGAGACCAATGGTTTTGCCAGTGGTTATAGAAGTTTAAACCGCGATGCTAATATACCAATGCATACGAATGATACTAATAAAATTCATATTCGTATAATTAGTATTAATTCGTATATTGGTATCGATTTTTATGCGAGTTTTTAGTGGCATTCAGCCCAGCGGCGAAATACATATAGGTAATTATTTAGGCGCTTTAAAGCAGTGGATTCAACTTCAGGAAAAAAATGAGTGTGTTTTTTGCATTGTTGACCTTCATTCTCTAACCGTTCCTTATGACATTATTGGTTTAAAAAAGAGAATCTTAGAAAAAGCTATTGCCTATCTTGCGGCCGGACTTGACCCTAAAAAGGTAATCATCTTTGTCCAGTCCCAAGTCCCGGAGCATACTGAATTATCCTGGCTTCTATCAACCATAACTCCAATCGGAGACCTTTTAAGAATGACTCAGTATAAGGAAAAATCAAAGAAACATCCAAAAAATATCAACGCCGGTCTTTTGAATTATCCAATTTTAATGGCCGCTGACATTCTTCTCTATCAAACCGAGGCCGTGCCCATAGGCAAAGACCAATCTCAACATGTTGAATTAACCAGAGAAATTGCCAGACGTTTTAACCAAAAATTTGGCCAAACTTTTAAAATCCCTAAAGTTCTTCTTCCGAAAAAAGGAGCAAAAATTATGTCTCTGACTGAGCCAAAAAAGAAAATGTCCAAGACCGACTCTCCTCAAAGCTGTATTTTCTTGTTTGAAGAGCCGGAAATGATAAGAAAGAAAATAATGACCGCTCAGACCGATTCGGGGAAACAAGTAAAATACAAGCTTTCCTTAAAACCGGGAATTTCAAATCTTTTAACCATTTACAGCGCCTTTTCAGATGTTCCAATTGCTAAAATTGAGAAAGAATTTAAAAACAAGGGCTATCAGGTTTTTAAAGAAAAATTAGCTCAACTCTTAATTGAAAAACTTGAACCCTTCCGGCGAAAGAAAAAAGAACTTGAGAATCAACAAGCTCTTTTGGAAAAAATCTTAGAAGCTGGAAGAAAAAGAGCCCAGATTATTGCTTTCCAGACAATGGAAAAAGTCAGAAAGAATATGGGCTTTAGAAACTAATCTCTTTCTTTTTTTCCTCCATCAGTTTTTTTGTTCTGGCCTCAACAACAATCCTTAAAAGGTCTTCGGTGTTTGATGGTCTGGCATTAAACCACCAATTCTTAAAATCTATTCTCAAACCGTCTAAATGAGAGATTTTTCCTCCCTTAAATTTTTCTTCAAGCTCCTTGAGCTTCTTTTTTTTGTCTTCTACTTTCATATTTATCTGACCGGAATGAAAATATTTCTGAAATGGTCTGACAAGTTGAGAAATAGTCTTGCCGCTTTGGGAAATTTCCTCCAAGACCTTAAATAAAACAAATAAAGGAACTTCAAAAAAATAAGGGCTTAAAAAATAATGGCCAGAGAATTCCCCAGAAAAAAATACCTTCTCTTTTTTCATCCTTTCCTCAATAAAAGTATGACCTATCTTCCCGGCCATAGCTATCCCGCCGCTTTCTTCAACAACATCTTTGATTATATTGCTGGAGCAGATATTATATAAAATTTTAGTTCCCGGCTTTTGCCTTAAAATTCTTTGGGATATTAAGCAGGTTATAAAATCAGAAGGAATCATTTCACCCTTTTCGTCAACAAAAATAATTCTATCGCCATCGCCATCAAAAGCTATTCCTAAATCAAGTTTTTTTTCTTTAACAAAATTTTTTAAATCTTTTATATTTTTTTCTTCTAAGGGATCGACTAAATGATTGGGAAAACGCCCATCAAGTTCCGGGAAAAGATGATAGATTTTACAAGGCAGGCGTTTTTTTAGTTCTTTTATCAAAATCCCTGAAACGGCATTAGCCGTATCAATAGCAATTCTTAATCTCTTGAGGTCGGGCATTAAAAAAATAAGCCGGGGAGAACTAAAATCTAAATAACTTTTCAAGATATTTTTATTTTTGACAACTCCTTTTTTTATCTTATCCTCTTTTCTTTTTTGGAGAGTTAACTTTTTTATCTCTCTTAACCCACTCTCTTCCCCAATGGCGTCGGCTTTTTCCCTGACAATCTTAAATCCATTATATTCTGGAGGGTTATGGCTGGCAGTTACCATTATTCCCCCATCATAATTATATTTCCAGACAGCAAAATAAAACATCGGGGTAGAACTTAATCCAATATCGATTACGTCCGCCCCCTCTTCTAAAATTCCTTTTTTAACAGCCCGGCCTAAAACTGGCGAGGAAAGACGATTGTCTCTGCCAACAACAATCTTTAACCCCGCACCAGAAACCTCGTTTCGGTGCGGGGCTAGTCCAGCACCGAGCTTTGCTCTGGTGCTGGGCTTTCCTTTTTTTGTTTTCCTTAAAAATCTAACTAAGCCTTCTCCTATCCTCAAAGCGGCTGAAGAATTAATTTCGCTTGGGTAAATTCCCCGAATGTCATAGGCCTTAAAAATATCTTTCATAGGGATAGTAGGGACAGTCCCTGAGGGGGACAGTCCCATAGGACTGTCCCTATTATACAAAAGAATTTGACATTATGAAAGATTTTGATAAGATAAGAACATATGAACCCCGTTAGAAGTCTTGGGCAGAAAAAATTTGAAAAATTTTTTCTGCTTTGCAATAACGGGGTATAAACAAAAAAATAAAAGTCTGTTGAAATTAAGCCATATGCTATATAAAACAGACTTCTAACGGGGTGAAACTATACCAATTAACTTATCTAATTTCTCCGGAATTAAGTTTTGAAGAAGCAAAAGATTTTTCCCAAGAAATTGATTCCTTGATTTTAAAAAAGGGCAAACTAATAAAACCTGGAGGCCCAAGCCGGAGGGCTTTGGCTTATCCAATTAAAAAACAAACTGCCGCTTATTTAACCAGGTCGGAATTTCATTTGGAGCCTCAAGAAATAGAGAATTTTAAAAAAGAAATAAAAAACCGAGCTTCTGAAAGAAGCGAAGGTGAAGATGAGAACAAAGTTCTCATCGCCTCAAAAAGTAAAATTCTCAGATTTCTTTTTTTAGAAAAGAAAATCCCACCCGAAAAACCGAAAACAAAACTTCCTCCAAAACCCGAGCTTTTGCGAAGGGTGGAGATGAACGAAGTTCATCGACAAGAGGAAAAAGAACCTGCTTCAAAAAAGGCCGAATTAGAAAAAATTGGAGAAAAATTAGAAGAAATTTTAAAAGAATAAATATCGATGCTAATATACGAATTATACTAATTATACTAATATTCGTATCATTAGTATGCATTAGCATATTGGTATCGCGGTTTATGAACTTGAACAAAGTATTTGTTTTAGGAAATGTTACCAGAGATCCGGAACAAAAAAATTTGCCTTCCGGGCTGCCGGTCGCCTCTTTCGGTCTGGCAACTAATCGTTTTTATACCCAGAACGGAGAAAAAAAACAGGAAACCGAATTCCACAATATCGTAACCTTTGGCCGACTGGCCGAAATTGCTTCCCAATATCTAAAGAAAGGGTCTCTGGTCCTGATTGAAGGACGTTTAAGAACCAGAAACTGGCAGGACTCCTCAGGAAACAAGCATTACCGAACCGAAATCACGGCTGAGAGAATGCAGCTCGGACCAAGAGCCGGAGGACTTCAATCTTTCCGTCCAGGACCAGAACCAACCGAAGAAAAAACAAAAGTTCCGGAAGAAGAAATTCCAGTTATTGAAGAAGGCGATGAAGCTAAAGCTTCATCTTCACCCACCGAGCCCCGCAGGGGCGAAGGTAAAGATGAGGACGAAGTCTTCATCGCCCGCGCTATCGCTCGGGAAGAACAAAGTCCCAAACAGAATCCGGAAGACAATACGGCTGACAATAAAGACGATAAAGAAATAAACGTAAACGAAATACCGTTCTAACGCTTCGCTAAATGAAAAATGAAAAATGAAAAATGACAATCTAAAATCTAAAATTTTTAATTTTTAATTGTAATTTTAAACTTTTCATTTTTAACTTTTAATTTGACTGACCCGCCAAAAATTAAATATTTAGGCGGGGAAGGAACATGCATTGTTATTTTTGCCGACACAATACAAAAGAAATTGATTTCAGCGAGACGGAAACTCTCAAACCTTTTATTTCCCTATTAGGAAAAATCAAAGCCAGAAAAAAAACCGGGCTCTGTTCTCATCATCAAAAACAGGTAGCCCGGGCGGTTAAAAGAGCCAGGGAACTTGCTTTATTGTCTTATACAAAAAGGTAGTAGGTAGGGCGAATGAAGCAAAAGCTCGGTATTAAATTTGTTTTTTGAGCTCTTTTTCTATCGCTTGAACTATTTTCGGGTCTTGCTTCAAAAATTCTTTGGCCCCTTCCATCCCCTGGCCGATTTTTTTTGTTTCGAACTCATACCAAGCCCCTTGTTTCTTTATAATTCCGTATTTTAAACCGGTGTTAATGAGGTCAGCCAGTTTGGAAATTCCCTCGTTATAATAAATGTCAAATTCGGCGGTCCTAAAAGGGGCGGCTACTTTATTTTTAACAATCTTCGCTCTAATTCTTGAGCCGACAATTTCGTCTTTTCTTTTAATTTGAGCAATTCTTGTCAATCTTATTCTGACCGAAGAATAGAACTTCAAAGCCATTCCTCCCGGCGTTGTAGTAGGGTCTCCAAACATAATACCGATTTTCATTCTGGTTTGATTTAAAAAGACAATCGAGGTTCTGGTTTTGGAAACAACACTAGATAACATTCTCAATGCTTGGCTCATTAATCTTGCTTGACGACCTATATGCTGGTCACCGATTTCTCCTTCAATCTCAGCTTTGGGAGTTAAAGCAGCCACCGAGTCAATCACAATTACATCAACTGCTTTTGACCGAACCAGTGTCTCAACAATTTGCAAGGCCTGTTCCCCTGAATCGGGTTGAGAAATTAAGAGGTCATCAACATTTACTCCAACTTTTTTGGCATATTCAGGGTCCAAGGCATTTTCAGCATCAATAAAAGCGCCTACCCCTCCTTTTTTTTGGGCTTCGGCTAAAATATGCAAAGCCAAGGTCGTTTTCCCCGTGCTTTCTACCCCGAATATCTCGATTACCCTCCCCCGCGGCACTCCGCCTACTCCCAGAGCAGTATCCAAAGAAATCGAGCCAGTAGGAATAACATCAACATCTACCCGTTTGACCTCATCTAACTTCATTACTGCCCCTTCTCCAAATCTCTGCTTAATTTCCTCTAAAGCATCGTCTAATCCTTTTGAATTTTCTTCTTTCTTTTTGGCCATATTCTTCTATTTTATCATTGAAAATTGAAAATTGAAAATTTTGTCTAGACCTTCTGCCATTCATCATCCCTTTCTTTGCTCCCGTTTTCTTTTAAATATACTTTTCTCGGTTTTGCTCCTTCTCCCGGCCCTATCACTTCTCTCTCTTCTAATAGGTCCAAGAGTCGAGCTGCCCGGGCATAACCAACCCTTAACCGTCTCTGAAGTAAAGAGGCAGAGGCTTTATTTGATTCAATTACCACTCGTTTTGCTTCCTCGTACAGAGAATCATCTTCCAGCATAGAAATCCCCGAAGGACTTACTGGCTCTGTTAATTCCTTTTCCAAACTTTCCTCCAGAGTTTCTTGTTCTTCTTTTTCCCGAGCGATAGCGAAGGGTGAAGATGAAGCTTTAGCTTCATCGCCTTCTCCAAGACTTTCTCTTTTACAAAAAGCCACTACCCTTTTAATCTCACGAGGAGAAATGTAAGCCCCCTGAATTCTTTTAGGCCTGGATAACTGAGAAGAGATAAAAAGCATATCTCCCCCGCCCAAAAGGGTCTCAGCGCCAGCCCCATCCAAAATTGTTCTGGAATCAATCTGGGAAGCCACCTGGAAGGCAACCCGGGAAGTAATGTTGGCTTTGATCAAACCGGTAATTACATCAACCGATGGTCGCTGGGTGGCTACCACCAAATGAATACCAACGGCTCTTGACATCTGAGACAATCTGACAATTCCCGCTTCAATTTCCCTGCCCTTGGCAGCCATTAAATCAGCCAATTCGTCAATAATTAAAATGATATAGGGCATAAATGAAATCAAGGTTGTGTTCTGCCTTCCTCTTACAATCTTATTGTAAGAGGTAATATCTCTTGCTTTTACGGCCGCTAATACTTCAAATCTTCTTTCCATTTCCCCGATTAGCCAGTTTAAAACATTTACTGCTTTTTGGCCGTTGAAAATTATAGGGCCAAGAAGATGAGGCAAGCCATTATAAGTTGGGAATTCAACTCTTTTGGGGTCAACTAAAATAAATTTTAAAGTCTGGGGAGAATTTCGATAAATCAAACTCAGAATTAAAGAGTTCAGACAAATGGTATTATGATTAACAAAACCGTTTCCAACGAAAGAGTCTGAGCCTGGCACGCGAAAATCATATCCAACCCCAGAAGTTCTATCAATCTTTTCAATTTTGTCCCAATAAAAATTTCTTTTTGAAATTTCCATTAATTGTTGATACTCAAGTTCTTTAGAAATTGGTTGGTAAAATTCCAAAATTTTTTCTAGGCTTTGATAACCAGGTGCTCGAAATCCTGAGTTATAGTTCCTTAAAGAACTAAAAGCGTATTTAGGGACTAAAATCCCTGGTTGATATCTCCACCCTCGATTAGTTAAACGAGCAAAACGATTAAGGTATTTTTGACCCATTCTTCTAAGTAAAGAGGAGATATGAGGAATTAAGTCAACATTAGGATTTGGGGATAATTTAAGAAATTGTTTGGCTTTATTATATTTTTCTTTTCTTATAAAGCCGATTTCTTGAATGAATTTGCGTGCCTCCTCGCCAAAGATAGAAAGCCGATAGTAATCATTGTAAGTATAATTTTTTACTTTTTTGATTAAAAGCGAAGAGATTATACCAAAATTTAAAAGCATAAGATGAACCTGAAAGGCTAGTTTTTTACTACTAATACAAAATTCTATAGAATTTTTCCCTACATAGCCATCATTATCGAAAAGGGCCCTTAAATAGGCAGCAACTATTTCTTTAGGTGCTTCTCTAATTGCCCTTGGTATTTCTTTTTGAGGAGACTTCCAAGAACCCATTCCAAGGTATACTAAAAATTCTTTTAGATGTTTACTATTTACCTCTATCTCTTTAGCTTTATTCTTTGGATTCGAACCAGCTCTTTTTTCAATAAACTGAGTAATTCCAAAAAGTTCTTTAAGGGATTTTTTATAAAGCCGGATTAGATAAGAATTGGCTTGAGTATAAACTACTCTATGAATCCCTTTTCTTTCTATTGATAGTCCTCCGTCAGCGGTTAGAAGTCCCAGAAACTGGGATAAATGGGAAGTCATTTTAGAAGTAAAAGAAATCTTTCTATGATAACCCTTGATCTTGCTTGGTTTAAAATTAGAAAGATCCATTTTGTTGCCAAATAGAGCCGGGCCACGACTAATCGCTACATAGTCGCCTTTTTTGACTAAAGAAGCTGCCTTCCAACCTTGCGAACCATCTTTATTTATAACCCAAAGTGGATGTTCAGCCGTTGCTTCGATTTGATATCCACGGCTCGTGAATAATTTATAAAATTGACAAATTCCATTGTTATAGTTTTTACTCGTCGTTTCAATTCCGTCTCTTGTGATAAGTTTAAGTTTAAAATCAATTTCGCTATTTAAGGGGAGAGGGCAAAGCTCTTCAAAAGTCAACATCCCTCTCTCGCTAAATATTAAAGTGTCTGCGGCACAAGTCTTACCGGAGCCGGTACTCCCGGCTACTAAGAGGTGAGGCATTTTTCCTAAATCAGCAAAAAGCGGCTTTCCCGAGACATCCTTGCCCAAGCAAAAAATCAGAGGTAGAGGCGAGTCCTGAAAGCTTGGAGAACTAATTAACTCTCGCAGTCGGACAACCGCCCGGGTCTTATTAGGCATCTCAATTCCCACTAAAGAGCGGCCGGGAATCGGCGCCTCAATCCTCAAGGGATGAGCAGCTAAAGCCAGAGAAAGATTACTAGTCAAAGCCGTAATCCTTGACAACTTTATTCCCTCAGCCGGCTTCAAGGTATATTGAGTAACAGTAGGCCCAACATTTACTTCCGACATTTCAACAGGGATGCCAAAATCATACAAGGTTTTTTTAATTTGAAGAGAATTTGCTTCAATATCACCGGCGCTGACTGCCTTTTCATGATTAACTTCCAAAAGGTCAGGGGGAGGAAATTTATACTGGCTAGATTCTTTGGCCGCTAACTCATCTCCTTCTAATTCCTCAGCCAGCAATCCTTCATCGACTACCCGAGCGCCAGCGTAGGGTGAAGATGAACGAAGTTCATCGACTACCCGAGCGCCAGCGTAGGGTGAAGATGAACGAAGTTCATCGACTCTCGCTCCCCCTCTTTTAATTAAGGGAGGGGTAATATCTTTCATCTGGAATTCGATTTTCTTTCTTTCTCCGATTTTATCGAGAGTCCTCGATGCAGTCGGGACAATTTCCTGAGGAGCTTGAGAAGGAATTTCTTTTTTAGGTAACACCTCTTTATGAGGCAAAAACTCCCAGAAAATCAATAGACCTATTAGAATAAGGACAGAAAAAATAATAGGGGGCACCCAGGGGCCAAGATAATTTAAAAGAGGGTATGAGCTAATATAGCCCAGCCATCCCCCCTCTCTTTGAGTTAAATCCCGGATGGCTAATAGGCCTGAGATTCCTAAAATTAGGAGAGCCGCGGCCAAAAAGATGGGCGTGGCTAATCTTTTCTTTTCCGATTTTAAGAAGACCAGACCAGCTAATCCCAGAAATAAAGGAATGAGAAATATTGTTTTTCCGACCAGAATATAAATTCCTTGAAAAAGTGATTTCCCAACAATTCCTGATTTATCGAAAAAAGAAAGTCCGATAATAATGGCTGTTAAAAATATTAAGACTACTCCGATTTTTCTCCTTAACCTCGAAGTCAAAATAGGATAATTAATCTTTTCTTCGGACTTGTTTCCTCTTTTTTTAAACACTTTATTCTTTTTTCGGCGCTTAGATTTAGCCATTGTCTTAATTAAAAGTCCAAAGTCAAAAATTAAAAGTAAATAGGCATACTTTAAACTTAATACTGAACTTTGGACTTTTAACTTTTAACTTTTAACTTTCTCTAAATCCCGTGCCAGCTGGTATCAGCTTTCCTATTATAACATTCTCTTTGAGGCCGCGCAATTTATCCTCTTTCCCTTCAAGACAGCTTCTAATCAAAACTCGAGATGTCTCTTGGAATGAGGCGGCTGAGAGAAAACTATCCGAAGTTAAAGAAACTTTGGTAATCCCGAGAAAAATAGGAGAGCCCTTAGGTAGAGTTTCCTTTTTGTTTTTTAATTCATTTTTTACTTCCTCAAACTCGGCTCGGGTCACAATCTGACCGGGCAGCCAATTGCTATCCCCTCCATTTTTAATTTTCATCCTGGAAAACATCTGCCGGGTTATCATCTCAATATGCTTACCATGGATACTTACCCCCTCTGAAGTATAGATTCTTTTAACCTCCCTGGTAATATAACGTTGGGTTTCTTCAGGACCTTGAGCCCTAAGAAGTTTTCTCAAGTTTAAACTTCCCTCACAAAGCTGCTGACCTTTTTCAATTCTCTCTCCTTTTTCAACCCAAAGCCCTCTGCCTAAAGGAATTTTATATTCAACAACTTTTTTCTGGTCTTCGCCCTGACCAACAATAGTTATAACTCTCTCTTTCAAATCTATTTTTTCCACCAAGCCGGCTATCTCAGACATATTTGCTTCTCCTTTGGGTTCTCTCAACTCAAAAATTTCCTTTACCCGGGGCAAACCTTGAGTAATATCTCCTCCGCCAGCAACACCCCCTAAGTGGAAAGTTCTCAAGGTCAATTGGGTACCTGGTTCTCCTATCGATTGAGCGGCTATAATTCCTACTGCTTCACCTATTCTCACTAGTTCATTTCTGCCCATTTCCCAGCCATAACATTTCTGACAGACCCCTCTTAAAGTTTTACAAGTCAAAGGCGAACGGACTCTTACCTCCTCAATTGAAGAGCGGTCAATTGCTTTTGCTTTTTCCCAATCAATAATCTCCCCCTCTTTCACAATAACCTTTCCTTTCTTAAATTTGTCATTTGTCATTTGACATTTGACATTTTCAAGCGCTATTCTTCCTACAATTTCAAAAGCAAAATCTTGGCCAATATCTTCAGAATCTTTTCTGAGTAAGACCACGCCATTTTTATCGCCGCAATCTTCCTCGCTGACAATTAATTCATGGGCAACATCAATAAGACATCTGGTCAGATAACCGCCGGCTGAAGTTCTTAAAGCAGTATCGGCCGCTCCCTTCCTGGCACCGTGAGTAGAAATAAAATACTCCAAAATATCAAGCCCCTCTTTGAAAGAATGTTTTATAGGAAGTTCAATTATTCTTCCGGCTGGGTTAGTAACCAATCCTTTCATACCAGCCATCTGGATTGACTGCCCCCATGAACCTCTGGCTCCCGAACCGACGATAGAGACAACCGGTCCGTCTTTAGGCAGGGTTTTTATCACTAATTTCTCAAGTTTTTCTTTCATATCCTGCCAGGTCTCAATTACTTTAGCGCTTTTTTCCTCTAAACTCAAAAGTCCTTTTTTGTAATGTTTTTTAATAAGCTCAACTTTTATTTCGGCTTCCTCCAGCAGTTCTTTTTTCTCTTTAGGGACAATCAGGTCATCCATTCCCCAGCTTATTCCCGATAAGGTAGAATATTCAAGTCCTAATTCTTTAATCTTATCTAAGGTTTGTTCAATTTCCTCTTCATTGTATTTTTCAATTATGTCAGCTGTCATTCGGGAAAGAATTTTAAAATCAATATTTTCGTTAAAGTAGGGATAATCTTCGGGCAGAGCCTGGTTAAAGATAATCCGGCCAGCCGTAGTTTCTATTAATGGTTTTGAGGGGTACCCCGACCCACCTTCGGTGGGTGCCCCGGTGGGTCCTCCTTTAATTTTTTTCTTTAAAGAAGAACTCAAAACACGAATTTTAGCCTGGAGGTCAATTTTTCTTAATTCATAAGCCAGAATAACTTCTTCCGGCCCGGAAAAAGTTTTTCCTTCACCCTCCCGAGCACCAGCGAAGGGGGAAGAAGAAAATCTATTTTCTTCGCCCTCCCGAGCACCAGCGAAGGGGGAAGAAGAAAGTTTACTTTCTTCGCCCTGAGCCCCTCCTTTAGTTTCAGTTAAAAAATAACAACCCAGAACAATGTCTTGGGAAGGACTGACAACTGGAAGCCCGGTAGATGGTTTAAGAAGATTTTTAGTAGACCTCATCAAGTTTCTGGCTTCTTTTTGGGCTTCATCAGATAAAGGAAGATGGACAGCCATTTGATCCCCGTCAAAGTCAGCATTAAATGCCTTACAAACCAGGGGGTGAATTTTTATTGCCTCGCCTTCAATAAGAATTGGCTGAAAGGCCTGGATGCCTAAACGATGAAGAGTAGGAGCCCGATTAAGCAGAACCAATTTATCCTTGACTATTTCTTCCAAAGATTCCCAGACTTCATCTGTGCCTTCTTCAATCAGTTTTGAGGCTCCTCGAATATTGTAAGCCAATTCTTTATCAAGCAGTTTCTTAATGACAAATGGACGGAAAAGTTCCAGAGCCATTATTTTCGGTAATCCGCATTGAGAAAGTTTGAGTTCAGGACCTACGGCAATAACCGACCTTCCCGAATAATCTACTCTTTTCCCTAAAAGATTTTTCCGAAATCTTCCTTGTTTTCCTTTTAAAGTATCAGCCAAAGATTTTAAGAGCCGTCGGCCGCCGGTAGTAGCGGTTGTGGTCTGCCCCTTGCGCATTCCGTTATCTAAAAGAGCATCAACTGCTTCTTGAAGCATTCTTTTTTCGTTCCTGATAATAACTTCAGGAGCCGAAATCTCAATAAGATACTTAAGCCGATTATTTCTATTAATGACTCTTCGATAGAGGTCGTTCAAATCTGAAGAAGCGTATCTTCCGCCGTCTAACTGAACCATGGGCCGCAATTCTGGAGGCAAAACCGGTAAAACTTCTAAAAACATCCTTTCTGGCCTAATTTTTGCTTTCTCCATCCATTGGAAAAACCTTAATCTCCCCAAGCTCTTGAGTTTGGAAGAAGCAATTGTTTTCTCGGTTTGTTTTTTTAACTGGCTGATTGTCTTTTTCAGGTCAATTTTCTCAAATATTTTTCTTAAGGTCTCAGCTCCGGTCCCGGCTTCAAAAATTTCTCCGTATTTCAAAGATAAATTCCAATAGGCGGTTTCTGATAAAACTTTTAAGGGTTTTAATCCTAAAACTTCTTCTCTCGCTTCATCTCGAGCTTTCTTTAATTCAGCTTTATCGAATTTTTTACTCTTGTCTCTGGATTTTGTTTTGTATTCTTCATCTATCCCTCCCCGAAGAATTTTCTTTTTTAGTTCCTCATTCACCTCGGTAATAATGTAGGCGGCAAAATAAATCACTTTTTCTAACTGCTGCATCGGCACATCCAAAACTAATCCTATTCTGGAAGGAACTCCTCTTAGAAACCAGATATGAGAGCAGGGACTGGCTAATTTTATATGCCCCATTCTCTCCCTCCTGACCGAACTTCTCGTCAGTTCCACCCCACATCGGTCGCAAATAACTCCCTTATACCTGATACCCTTGTATTTTCCGCAATAACATTCGTAGTCCTTTGTCGGACCGAAAATTCTCTCACAAAATAAACCGTCTTTTTCCGGCTTTTGGGTCCGGTAATTGATAGTTTCCGGTTTGGTCACTTCACCATGCGACCAATTCAAAATTTCTTCAGCTGAAGCAAGTTTTATTCTTATTGATTCTAAATTAGAAATCTGCATGTTCCTTTTAAAAGTTAAAAGTTAAAAATTAAAAGTTAAAAGTTGCAATAAAAAGTTAAAAGTATTATTTCTCCTTTAAGGTTCTGATACTCGAAGCCAAAATATTTGCAATTTCAATTAGTTCTTCAAGTAATCCATTTATTTCTGTTTTATCTCCTTTACCAGTATCTCTTAAAAGTGCTAACCAAAACTTTGATTCATTGGCTGACTTCAAAGAATGAGTTAGAAAATTAGTGAAGTCCTTTTTAGAACTACCGGCAATTGCCTCAATATAATTAGCTCCAATACTTGTTCCACTTCTGATAAGTTGATATCGAGCAACTCGACATAAATCATCATTTTTAGGTAACTTTTCAACGAATTTAATTAAACGCAAAATGAACTTATATATTCTTATTTTAAGATTTTCGCTAAACGCTCTATTATCTCGTTTCATTTCAAAAGTAAAATAAATACTTTGAACTTAATACTGAAACTTTGGACTTTTGACTTTGGACTTTTAACTCTTCTCTTTTACCTCAACACTCAGGCCCAGGGCCTTTAATTCCAAAGCCAGTAAATTAAAAGAGGCAGGCACATTGAGACTTTTTATTGGTTCTCCTTTTAAAATTGCTTCATAGGCCGCTCCCCTCCCTTGAATATCATCTGACTTTATAGTCAACATCTCTTGAAGAGTGTGAGCCGCTCCATAACCTTCTAAACTCCAGACCTCCATCTCGCCGAATCTCTGGCCTCCAAATTGAGCTTTTCCTCCTAAGGGCTGTTGAGTTATCAAAGAATAAGGACCGATAGACCTCATATGGATTTTATCTTCAACCATATGAACCAGTTTCATTATATAGATATAACCTATTGTTATCTTTCTGGGAAAAGGCTCCCCGGTTTTTCCGTCATATAAAAGCACCTGGCCTGATTCCGGCAATCCGGCTTTTTTTAATTCTGCTTTAATATCTGACTCGTTCGCCCCCAACAAACCCGGACTGATTGCTAAATATCCCAGTTTTTTAGCCGCCAAGCCGAGATGGGTCTCAAGAATCTGTCCAATGTTCATTCTGGAAACTACTCCCATTGGATTTAAAACAATATCAACCGGAGTACCGTCGGCCATAAAAGGCATTTCTTCTTCCGGTAAAATCTTGGAAACTACTCCTTTATTGCCGTGTCGGCCAGCCACCTTGTCGCCAACCTTAATCTTTCTAATTTGAGCCACTTCCACTCTTACTCTTTTTAAAACCCCTGGTTCTAATTTGTCGCCTTTTTCTCGGGAAAAAATTTTGACCAGAATTACTCTTCCCTTTTTCCCATGCTCTACCTTTAAGGAACTATCTTTAATATCCTTTGCTTTTTCTCCAAAAATCGCCCTCAGCAATCTTTCTTCAGCCGTCAGGCCGATTTCTCCTTTAGGAGAAATTTTCCCCACTAAGATATCGCCCGGTCTTACTTCGGCTCCGATTCTGACAATTCCCTCTTCATCTAAATCTTTTAATTTCTCTTCTCCAATATTGGGGATATCGCAAGTCGTAATCTCCGGGCCCAATTTTGTCTCCCTGACATCACAGGTGAAATCTTCAATATGCAGAGAAGTAAAAACATCATCTTTTACTAATCTTTCCGAAATACAAACAGCATCCTCAAAATTTCCTCCCCTTAAAGGCAGAAAAGCAACCAAAATATTTCTGCCCAAAGCCAACCGTCCTTTGTCAACTGCGGTTCCGTCCGCCAAAACCTCTCCTTTCTTTACTTTTTGTCCTTTGACTACCCTGGGTCTTTGATGAAAGCAGGTGTATTGGTTGCTCCGGACAAAAGTCCGAAGATTATAAGTTATCTCTCTCTTTCGGGTTTTTAATTTAATCTGAGAAGCGTCAACTGAAATTACTTTTCCTTCTTCCGGTGCCAGTATCTCCTCTCCCGAATCACGAGCCACGTTTCTCTCCATCCCGGTCCCGACCAGAGGCGCTTCGGGTTGAACCAAAGGCACTGATTGCCGCTGCATATTTGAACCCATCAGAGCCCGGCTAGCATCGTCATTTTGTAAAAATGGGATCAGGGCTGTAGCCACACTAATCGGCTGTTTTGAAGAAACATCTATAAAATCAACATCTTCTCTTTTAACTAAGGTTGGTTCTCCTTTTTTTCTGGCTTCAACCTCTTTGTCTAAAATATTTCCAGCTTTGTCCATCTTTACCCCGGCATGGGTAATGTTGTATCTCTCTTCCTCATCAGCTGTCAGATAACGAATCTCTTTACTAACCCTGCCATTTTTAACCCGGAAATAAGGCGTTTCCAGAAAGCCATAGGGGTTAACTCTGGCAAAACAAGCTAAGTGGCTGATCAAACCGACATTCTGGCCTTCCGGCGTCTGGATTGGACAAATCCTCCCGTAGTGAGAGGGCTGAACATCTCTGACTTCAAAGCCGGCTCGCTCTCGGGTTAATCCTCCCGGGCCGGTAGCGGTCAGCCGTCTTTTATGCTCAAGTTCAGACAAGGGGTTTTCATTGTCCATAAACTGAGATAATTGGGAAGAGCTGAAAAACTCCTGAAGCGCGGACATAACCGGCCGGGAATTAATGATCTGAGAAGGAGTCAAAGCAACGGCCTCTAAAGTTGACATTCTGTCTCTAATAATTCTCTCCATTCTCATTAAACCCACCCTTAATCTATTTTGTAAAATCTCATGGAGAGTTCTTATTCTTCGATTTCCTAAATTGTCAATCTGGTCCGGCCGAGCCAGAGGGTCGTTATTTAAGCGAATAATCTCCCGAATCACAGCCATAAGGGCTTCTCCTTTTAAAACCCGGCCTTCTTCTTTA
>Ga0100392_1001133_pt1 | contig 24612 bp, 10 predicted proteins | sample CryGeymeta201516_FD_81548 | JGI IMG/M metagenome (GOLD analysis project Ga0100392, IMG submission 81548) | Groundwater microbial communities from Crystal Geyser aquifers in Utah, USA - Crystal Geyser metaG 2015-16 | ecosystem: Environmental > Aquatic > Deep subsurface > Groundwater | place: USA... | reverse complement strand
CCAGTCTCTCTTCAGTGAACAAGTTTAAAGCAGTTCTGAAGATTCAATCTACTTGGCGCATGTTTCGTGCTCGTTCCGTCCATTCGACTATACGAGTCGCTACGGTCAAAATACAATCCATTGTTCGCACGTCGATTGTCCGACAGCATTACTCGGGTCTTCAGCATTCTATCCTCCAGATACAATCTGTGTATAAACGGTATCGAACAAAGAAGCGAAATCACGCCGCAATTCAATTATCGCGAGAATTCCGACGATTTCGAGATAGGGGAGCATATTTTGTCGCGCAAATGTCAGCTAAAAAGATCCAATCCCTGTATCGCGGCTTCTTAGTAAGGAGACACCTTCAATGTCTATCATTCGCTGCGAGTTTGATCCAGGAAGCTTGGAGAAGGAATCTGCGCATTTTATTATCGAAGAGACGCTTAGATAAAAACGCTGTGGCGATTCAGAGTTGCGTGCGATCTTGGCTTTTGACCAAGTATTTTACGCAACAAAAGAAGTCAGCATCGATTCTGCAAAAAAATGTAAGATTGAGCTTGCAGCAGTCAACATACTTTAATTTACGAAATGCAACTATATGTTTGCAGCGGCAACTTCGCGGATATCTGGCGAGGGTCGCTTACAAGGCTTGCTTTAGTTCGGCGATAGCTATCCAATCATACTGGAGAATGTGGAAATCGAGGCACAAATTTTCCACCACAAAAGGAGCTGCTTTATCCATTCAACAATGCTGGCGGCGAATCCTCCTCGAGCGAGAGGTGGCTAAGATTCTTCTGGTGTGGCTCAATTCGAAAATTGAAGAACGTCAGCAAAAGGTTCGAATACTGAGCGTTCGTGTTATCCAATGTTTGGCCCGAACATGCGTCGTTAGGCAAAACTATTTGATAATGAGAGCTGCGCAAGCTACAATTTCGTCCTTTTATCGGGGATACCGTGCAAAAACAATTTTCGCTATCAAACAAAATTGCGCGTTGGCAATTCAGCAATGTTACCGGTACCACTACGCCCGAAAGAAATTTCTCAATTTTCGCCGTGGAATGCTTCACCTACAAAACCAATTGCGTCGACACTTATTACGACGAGCACAAAAGAAACGAATAGCTGACGCTCTTCTTAAAAGGCATCACACCGCCGCATGTTTCATTCAAAGGTTTTGGCGTGGCTTTTGTGTACGCCGGGAACTACTTACGGAATGGACATCAGCCACTGCTATCCAATCCCGAGTCCGCTCTCTATTGATGGTTCAAAAATACGAACAAATTCTGACTGCAGTTATTGTACTGCAGTCTTTAGCTCGGCAAAAACTGGCTGAGCATCGTTTTTACAAATGTTTAGTGTCTGCCACGATGATTCAATCCAAAAGACGTGCTGTCTCGGCCAGGCAAAAATATATAGTTGCGCTGCGATCTATCGCCAAAGTTCAGTCACTGTGGCGACAACGAATGGCTCAAGAGGAATGGACAAATGCTCGAAGTTCGGCCGTTTGCATTCAAGGGATCTATCGATGCCACCAAAGTCGATGTTTTGCAGCTGAATTGCGAGACGAGAGAGCTCTATTGCGAATTCGATCGGCAATTTTCCTGCAAAGGTTTGTAAGATCTATTCTACTTCGATGTCATCAGTTCGAGGCCGATGGCGAGGCCAACAAGGCAGCAAGTTGCCTGCAGTCTAATGGCCGAATATGGATAGCTCGACAGAATATTGCCCGAAAAATACGCTCCATTGTTAAGATTCAATCTATGGTCCGACGATTTATTGCACGGGAAATAGCTTCTTCCCAGAAAGAAGTGGCATGGCGATTACAGCGTCAAATGGAACAGCAAGAGGTAGCTGCCATGAGGCTTCAATCTCAATATCGTCGCTACGACGACAAATTGGGACTCTTTTCTGTTCGATTACTGACGATTCAACTTCAGGCCACGTTTCGAATGTGGAAGGTGCAACACCTATACGAACGATGCAAGCAAGCTGCCGTTCGGCTGCAGTCCTTTTGGCGAATGGTACACACTCGTCATATCATGCAGCAACGATTCTTGCAAGCCAGAGCAGTTTTGACGAAGCGTCCCGTCATGGAAGAGTTACAGCGGTACTTTTGCGATCAACAATATGCTCTTGCTGAGTGTGCCGCTCGCACTGAAGTGAAGTTGTTGTTGGAGTCAGATGTTCCTACCTTGAACAATGCAGGGCACTGCTTGTTGAGGTTGGTGAATTCTGTGAAACAGTTTCGTTTCTTTGCCGAAAGCGAAACGTTAGAAATGGCAGCGTCGGAAAAAGTGTTGGTGAGAGTCCAAAAGCATTGTGAGGATTACGACTATGAAATGCTTGATACATCGAATCCATGTGTCATGTTGCTTTAAACCTTACATATCTTTGAAGCATTGTGCGTTCGTTGATTCGAATCGTGCGAGCGTAAGTCCAGGTTTTAACATTTTTTTAGAGAATAAAAACAGAAATTGCTTGAGCATGAAAATACAAAATACGTTGCATTTTTTCAGAATATTTGAGGTTTCTCCTTTGTGAATCCATGGGGCGACGTTCAAAGGCCTGGTTAATGTCATTCATCTTTTACATTGTCTGCGCTGCTCGGACATTCAATCAAAAAGAGCTGTTGGAGGTTATCGCTAGGTTAAAGCGAAAGGATAAAAGTAATAACTACTACCAATAGCAAAGACGAGAGGCGAGAGCAATAGGAGAGGGTGCGCCAGAATTTCCAATCCAGACAGCAGACCAGTTCTCATTTTGCATACTGGGTCCAATAAGACGACAAGTAGCTCCATGCAGTCCTCCGTAGTGTTCTATAGTAGTTTGTTGCAGAGTGCAGGAACAAGTCTACGAAGAAATCTAAATATCCCACCTTAAATACTCGGACTTTGATACAATATTTAGACCGCCAATCTCCTGATAGACCATGTAAGTCAACAAAAGAAATCAAAAAATTAAAAGAATTTTCCCAACACGACAAACATATTGTAACACCTACAACAACTGTTATGCCGCGTTTTTATTCAAACGAGACTCAAATGGGGCAATTTTTCAACCGATCTTGGATTCTGGAAAAGACTGTGTTTTCATTGGTAAGTGAAAGTGATGTCCAACATCGGTACGAGCAGCACCTATTAGATTTTGCACTGGCTCAACAGAAAGGAATGATGTGCATTGTAGATGTCAATGCCCCATTTCTGTATGATAAGAGAGTATAAAAAATCTTTCGTCGTTTGACGCTACTCGTGAGAAGATCCTACTAATAATGAAAAATTCGAGCAAACAAGCAAAGCAATCATACCAGTACTAGCACTCTAATTAGCTGCAGCCGTGCAACTATGCTGGTAACTTTCAGGCACTATGAAGATAATGTGTGTTGTCCCATTTCATTGCTGTCTTTTGTATTTCTACCACTTCTTCTTCTAGGTAAGCAGAGTGTAGATAGATAGTGACATCAATCATCAATCGATGGTGACCAAGCACTGACACTTCCACCGCCAAAGGTTGCAATGAAAACTATTTTTCGTTTCTGGAATGACATTGATTTTGCAACTGACGTAATCCAGTGATAAAAATAAAAGAGACTTTACTGCGTACCACAAAATGATAACGATCAAGAATAATTTAATAACGCGATGATGTGTTTGCAGTAAACGGAGGCACCAAGTGAAGAACACATTATTGTTCTTGATGCGGTAATGACAGGAGTCTTCTTGCTGGCGGTCGTGTGCGTGTCTGTGTCTCGGAAGAGAAGAACTGAGTAGGAAACGTTGCTGCTGCTGTTGTTGTTGCTGCTGCTGCTGCTGACGTTGCTGTAGTTGATGCTCGGAGCGTCGAAATACCATTGAACATTGACAATAGTGTTACTGATAGTGCTTAAGATGTTGTGTTGTGTGTAAGTATGTTGTTGCCAGTGGAATGATGTACTCGGAGTAATAATTAAAAAAAATAATGATGGTGAGATTGTGAGAGAGTGTGATGATTGATGATTGATGATGATGAGTTGTGAGATGAGAGAGAAAAAATAATATTATTAAAATAGTAGAAAGTAGAACCACCTCGTACTCTAGTATTTGCTTTAGCCTACCTGGTACTACTAAGAAAACAACGTGATAAAACAACCAGCAGACTAACAGTGGTAGTAGACTCTCTCTAATACTCCGTACCAGATAGATCAGTCAGATCAGTCACGAGCAAGACACAGTAGACAACAACAACAAAAAGTAGATCTAGTGTGCGATCAGCATACATATGTCGTGCTACCAGTACCAGTACTACTAGGTATACTAGCTAGCTAGAACAACAACAATAATAATGAACGAGTGATGCTCTCTCGCTTGATGGCTTTGCAAAGGTCAGCGCAGCTTCAACTTGGAACGCTTCCAACAAGGGAGCACACTGTAGGGTTTGGTTTGTTTGTAGCATTTTGTTGCTTGTGTGATCACGTTTGTGTGAATGATCTTCCTCTAGCACAGCCATCATGCACATGATAGATGAATGGGAGAAGCAACAATGCCACCATCGACGAACGAAGAACATGGTAGTTTCGTGATCAAGTAAGTTATATCACGCTATGAACAAGCCAAAGCAATATTACCAGGTACTAGACTGGCTAGAGTAGAAAGAGACAGAGAGTGATCATCCTTTCAGGGATTACTGTAACCATTTGCAAGATTTTTACTATCAATGAAACAGTTCTGTGTTCCGTCAAGTAGTTATTTAACGGAATTCAAGGGTTACGAGTTAACCCGACTCCCACCAAGCCCCCATTCTTTTCATCCGCCCATCTTCATGATGAAAGGTACCACTACCTGGTACCTGTTAGTGTAGATTTTTGTCAAGTAAGTGAAATAACAACGAAAAAAGATGAGCTGAGCTGAATATGAGCACAACTTGAGGAAACCAAAAAAAAAAACAATCCATTTTGTGTTCCTTATCATATAACATTTACCATGGCTGACAAAATTACTTTCGAACAATGCGAGCACAAGCACAAGCACAAGCACAAGCACAATCACAATCACACAACAACCAGCTCTTGTGATGATTCCGACTCTTCTTCGTCGTCACAGATTCCGTTGGTCCAAAAGATAAAAAATGTGTTTCAAAATTCATCGCAGAATTGTTGGGAAAAACGAATCCATCTGCTGATAGAGTACAAGAAAGAACATGAACAATATCAACACCAGCAAAATCAATATGACAAACGATTTGATGACATTGACGATCCCAACATGCCACCAGAATTGGCTATTTGGATTTGTGAATTACGTCTAGCCGATGGGTCTCAATTGAACACCAATGAACTGCAAAGTCTTCAGAAGATTGATTTTGATTGGAAAACCAATATTGTCCGAAAGAAGGACATTACATTTGATTGGAATTTTTCCAAATTACGACTCTTCAAGACTATGTTCGGTCACTTGCACGTTCCTATTCGTTGGAAGCACGATCCAGCCTTTGGCAAATGGGTTTCTCGTCAACGGGATGAAGCTCGATGTCTTCTTTCCTCTTCATCATCTTCTTCATCTTCTCAACGGAAACGACTTTGTCCCCGCCGTAAAAAGCGACTAGATGATATTGGTTTCGTCTGGTACATTGCTCCCGAAGATCGCAAGTATACACAATGTCAAAAACATGAACATAATCAATGGTACAAGAAATATGAAAATGTCAAAGCTTTTTATAGACTTCATGGACATTGTAATATTCAATCAGGACTATTAGAAGATGATTCACTGCAGGTTTGGATTTCGTTGCAATTGGAACGAGCCGCACAAGGTGATTTATCCAACGACAAAGTCATGTTGTTACGTGAAATTGGCATTATTACAGATAGGACTCCTGTCGAATTCTTTCAACACAAACTATCATCTCTTTCGAACGACCATGATGACGACAACAACAGCAACAGCAACAGCAACAGCAACAGCAACAGCAACAGCAACAGCAACAGCAACAGCAACAGCAACAGCAACAACAGCAGCAATGACAACAGCAGCAATGACATGGAGGATGTGGAAGAGGACAACAACGACAATCCTATGACTACTGATGCTCCTGCTCCTGCTCCTGCTCCTGCTCCTGCTCCTGCTCCTGCTAATACTCCTGCTACTGATGCTCCTGCTCCTGCTGCTACTGCTGCTGCTGCTGCTGCTGCTGCTGCTACTCCTGCTGACAAGCGATTGCAAAAAGAATCTTCCAAATCGAATAGTAAAAAAAGAAAAAAGATCCATCATCGCCTAAGCAATTGTCATGATCATTATCATAACAACTTCTTACCTGTACTACCAACACTACCAATACTAACGACACCAACAAAGGATGATGATACTATGGTGATTGGTACTAGTACAGGCACGAAAACAACCACTGCCGCCATCACCATGATGCAACAAGAATCGTTAAAATCGATTCGAAAGTTGCGACAGGAAGCGGCAGTAGCTGTCGCTTTTGCTTTTGCTTTTGCTGGTACTGGTACTGGTGCTTTTGCTGGTGCTGGTGCTGTTCGAGCTAGTGCTGGCACTGCTATTGGTACTGACAGCCCCGCTGGTACACTTCGTCGCTCAATACTACCCGAAGATCCTCCCGGTAACGAAACTCTTATGACAATGTCAACGACGACAGCGAGAACGACGACGACGACAACAACAACAACATCCACCAGGAAGAGCAATAGTAACAGTCATTGTGAGAACACAGTCGGTACCACGCCGTTATCAAATCAACGCCATCCTGGAAATTCACTTGTTCCTGATCCTTTTCGGAATTTGACTTTTCCGCCTCCTCCAGATCCTTTTCAAGCTTGCCATACTAATACCAGTACTACTGATACTGCTGGTAGTGGTAGTGGTAGTGGTAGTGGTAGTGGTAGTGGTAGTGGTAGTGCTGGTGGTAGTGCTGGTGGTAGTGCTGGTGGTAGTGCTGGTGGTAGTGCTGGTGGTGGACAAAAGCAACAGCAGCAACAGCAGCAGCAACAACAACAGCAGCAACAGAAAAAGCAAAAACAACAACAACAACAACAACGACGACGACGACGACTATTACAATCACAATTAAAGGTGCAACAGCAACAAGTAAAAGAGCAACAAGAAGTGCTATGGAATAATTATTGTCGAGTACAACACGAAAATAAAGAGTTGCGACAAAAATGTAACCATGCTCACCAAAGAATTGTAGAACTGGAAACAATGCTTTTCAACAAACAAACAAAAAACAAGAATAAAAAAAATACGAAAGCACAAGCAGCAGCAGAAAACTACATACTTCTATCCACAAAAAGGTTCGATGAAATGGTTTTTTCGGGAACGGGCTAATGGCTAATACATACTTGTAGTAATAATAAACGTATGATATGATCATTTGCAAGCTTGTAAAAAAGGCTCTCGTCGTAGTAGTTAGTAGTAAGGTCTCGAAGTCAGGAAGAATACAGTACAGTAACGTAGTGCGTCATGTTCCAGCTACTCAGTAATATTGTACGAGTATGTTGTAGGCATATAGCATAGCATATATTATGTTGTAGGTTGTAGTATTGATTCAAGATGAAGACTTCAAGAAATGAAACTGTTATACAGTCTCTTGCTCCATCATGGTAGCTACAACATCTTCATTGTCACGTTGCCGTCCGCTCCTTCGTCCTCTTCTTCTCCTTCGAGGATCATAGTCATTTGAATTGTCGGTATGGTTGTTGTCGTCGTCTGTATTATCGTCACCATTTGCAACTTGGACGTAATATTGTCCATTGGTCGTGCCGTGGACATTATTCGCCGAAGCTGCTGCAAGGCGCTCAGCAGCATCTACTTGAAAAGGACCGTTTTCCAACAAACGGCGTTCGTGTTCATGTTCCAACGACACGTGTACGGCCAGTCCTCCCACCAACAAGAATCCCAGTACCAAACATGTAAAGGTACTGGGAATGCGCCAAAACTCCACGACCAAACACGTACCAGAACCAATAGCAACACTATCTCCTCTTAATTCACGACACGCCTTGTTTTGCAAAATGGTACTCGTCGCCGATGGCATGACCAATCCTACCATGATGAGTGCTACCAAAAAAACTTCCCAGGCACAAAAGGCTGCCAAGAAATTGGAAGCATTGACCATGAGGATTCGAATACGTTGAGTTTCGGAACCAGATGACTTGCTCATGGCAACTACGAATACCAATACGGCTCGTAGAAGTGGTCCTACCACAATAAAAAGTCCAAATGTAGCCTGTAAGAACAAATCCCATCCACCGGCGGCACCGCAGGTTTCCTTGAGCGTTTGTAAACTGTAGGTCCTGTCAAGATTGATGCCCAAGATATCTTTCATCAATTTTGGAATGGCACCACCAACGTGTCGTTCCATGGAGGGTAAAAAGATGGCCAAATATACAAGTACTAATGCCAGTATAGGTAAAATGTGTTCGCACTGAAAGCATTTGTAAGCTGGTGATGACGTCGTTCGTTGAATCATGTAGCTCAAAACGGATGATTGATCATCATCATCATTACCATAATTATTATTTTCCAATTCCATGGTTTGAAATATTTGCGGTTCTTCTTGATCGCTGGTATTGTAATTGTTGTTGTTATTGTCCAACAATGGTTCGGACAAGTCCAATTCTAAAGCTACTGGTTGTTCCCCATCTGCTGTCGCCGCCGTCGTCGCTGTCGACGAGATAGTGAGAGACAGACTGTGCGTGGTAGTGTTGGTTCTTTGTAATTGTTGTTGTTGTTGTTGTTGTTGTTGTTGTTGTTTGAGATGGATAATATAGGAATGATTGTACCATTCTACGACAACACTCAAAAGTACACTGAGACAAACTGCCGCACAAAAAAAGTATATTCCGTGCATTCCTACCACGGACAAGCGCACGGCTCCACCTCCACTGGTAGCAATATCTTGAAGTATTGGTTTTCCGTGTTTGGTAATAAAATCTGGTTGATCAAAGGCTTCCGAAAAAAAAGTCTTACAGGTCCTGCATTTGGCTCTTTCTATCCAACTGGATGCCTTGGAACAATCGTGAGTATCGAAATGAAGAAAGTGCGTACAAATATCGTCTGTCGTCCAAATCAGTTGTACAATCTGTAGCAATGTTTGCAGATGATCCGTAATCCCCTGTTTGACCACAACGGGATCAATAATCCATTCCAAATTCAATACTCCGACCATGACACAAACTACCAACACATCCGCCAATGACCATTTTCCCAACAGTGCCAGCCATCCCAAGGTCCGTGTTCGTACCGATGGTATTTGTGCCCAGGTATGACTGGTCCACCAGCTGTACTGCAGCAATAGTAATTTGAGATGCGGCCATATGCCACTGGCCAGTACTAGCATGATAGCCGCAACCCGTGGAATGATATTGGATCCTGGCATTCCCTTGGCTTGCCACAGTTCTTGTACGGCAAAGCCGTACGTGAAGGTTTGCACGGTCCGATTTTGATGCATTTCTAAATGTTGATGTTCATCGTCTAAGCTCAGTACGTCGTAGGCCCACCGTGAGGTACGACTGGTCGCATTGGCCCAGATCGAAATATCTTGAGCTACCAAACTCAGACGCCACATGGGCAATGACTGTCCCAGTGCAAACAAGCCGTGTGCTAGTAAACACAGCAGTGGTATGAGTATCCAACAAATACGTGGAGTCGTAGGAGCTTTGGCCAATGAAGGTTTTCTTCTTCCTCTGTTACTGTTACTGTTACTGTTACTGTTACTGCTACTGCTACTGCTGCTGTTGTTGTTGTAGTTGTTTTCTACTGCTTCTTCTTCTTCTACTGCTTCTTCTTCAGTTTCAACGTGTTGCGTTGTTACGAGTCGTACAAATTCTTGACGCAATGCCAAACTTTCAGCCGAATGAAAAGATTGATTATCATCATCATCATCATCATCATCCTGTTGTTGTTGATTGATGTCTTCTCTATCCACTGCAGAAGGTGGTAATGGTAATGATAATACTGGTGCTGGTGGTGATTTGGATGATTGTACTTTGTCGTCGTGGTTGTTCTCTTCCTTCTTTTCCTCAAAGGATTTAGCACTAATAGTACTAGTACTAGTACTAGTACTGATACAATTAGAAGTAGAAGTAGAAGGATTAGTAGTAGTAGACATAGTAGTAGAAGTGGTCGTGGTAATAGCAGTAGCAGCGGCACGATCCGTTTGATTGCTGTTCGTAGCAGCTATGGCGTCTGCTGTGATAGTCATTGTATATAATTTTTAAAAACTATCAGCAGCATACAATACTAATAAATGAATAGTAATATATTATATATATATATATAAATGAATACTGTAATTTTATTATGGCTTGTTGTTGTTGATGTTGTTGGTGTGTTGATGATTGCCGGGAGTAGTAGTAGTAGACTAGTAGTAGACTAGTAGTAGACTAGTAGTAGACTAGTAGTAGACTAGTAGTACGAAGCCAGGCTTGAAAGGTGTGCATGCAAATAGAAAGAAGGTGCGGTGCACACACTTCGCTTGGCTCTGTTGAATTCGTTTGCTTGCTTTTTTTAAGAAGTTTCTTTCCCCTTTTATTACGGCATTCAAAATAATACCCCTTTTTTCATCAAGAAACGAGGGTAACATTCATTATAATGACATCATAAACATGATTCAAATTCACAATTGCGGGAATAAATGCATTCCAACCATTCATTTTTATTGTTAAAAATCCAATTAATTTTTTTTATTGTTTCTACTAGACTAGCTAGAAGCTACTAGAGTTGTAGTATGGTAGCTTACATCATCATTATTTGTTGTTGTTCACTTTCATATTCATCTACTACTACTAGTAGTAGTAGTCTAGTAGTCTAGTTCATCAACTCAAAACACACTCACACTCACACTCACACTCACACTATTGTCGTCCAAGCAGAACAACGACATCAATAGCAGCAGCAGCAGCAGCAGCAGCAGCAGCAGCAGCAGCAGCAGCAACAGCAACAGCAACAGCAACAGCAACAGCAACAGCAACAGCAACAGCACCAGCAACAGCAACAGCAACAGCAAAAACATCAAGATGGCAGCATCGTCACTGGCAGCTCAATTGGCTGGATTAAATAGTGAAAATACTACTACCACAACGGCCACTAGTAAAAATAGTAGTACTGGTACTGGTATTGGTACTGGTATTGGTAAACATGTTGGATCTGTACTGCCGACATCACTCCGACATGACGATGCCGTAGGTAGAGGAATGCACCACTCTGTACAGTTGGGACATTCTGTATTTCTAACGTCATCATCTGCATCTTCCAATGCAACCTACAAAGCCAGTGTATTGTACGAATCTGCCAAAGCGGCTTCGGATGTTCCTCTAACAACACTGTGGGAAAATTGTAGTGATAGTTTGGTTGAGTTAATGCAGGTTTATCCACCTCTCGAATCATATTTGAATATTTGTCAAGATGATCTTCTGCAACGAACCACTAAGAAAACATCCTCATCATCATCAACATCATCATCAACATCAAATCCAGGATTGACAAGACTCTTGTACATTCTTGGAACGCTTTATAATCACAATAACACGAATTGTCATGCAGCATGTTTACACGTATTGGAATATTTGTTACGACGGTATTCTGTTCATGTTACGGCAGCTGATACCTTGCTCATTACTATGTTACCACATGCAGAAACATTTCCCGTATTGTTTCATCGCATATTACAGCTTGTGAATATTGTGGGAACGGTGGGGACTCAATCGACATACTTGTGGTTACGTCCCTACGCAAGACCATCTTCTACAACAATCACCAAACATCAGAAATCTACAACTTTAACAACAGCAAAAGCAACATCATCATCACCACCACCAGCTCCACCTAGGCATGTGGTTGCTAAGCATGTTATTTCAAATACAGCACTGTTGTACCAAATTTGTACTCTTGCATCTACTGTAGCACAATTGGCAATGGATAACTATAATAGCAAAAATAACAATACCAAACAGCAGCAGCAGCAGCAGCAGCAACATTTGGGATTATCGCAAGTATTGTCATGGAGTGCTACTATTATAGTACAAGGACTGGTACAACTTCAAAAACAACAACAACAGAACAATAACAACAATATGGAATCGGTATTACGGACCATTTTACCCTTTTGTTTCAAAGCATGTTCTTCCAGCAATTCCAACAACAACAAAAACAACAATAATAGCAATTTCAGAGATTGGACTGTATGGGGACACGTAGTAGCATCGGCGCTGGCAGAAACTATGGATTTGACACCACTGGTACAACAAACATTGTGTCAAAACATTATGAAGGGAGTACTGGAGACTCTTTCAAATTACAATGCTATTGATACCTGTACGACGACTAATACTACAATTGCCAAGCAGGACGATAGCAATGGCACTTTATTATCATCATCATCACCATCGTTGTCATCTTTCTTCATTACAATTACCAGTGACGCACTGTGTGCTGTCATGGCAGTTTGTACGCCTCTTCATCATCATAACATGAATAGGAATGTTTGGAATGCTACCAAGGAGACGTACACTCAAGATTTGTGGTTACCTTATCCTATTGTTTGGAAACAAATCTTACAACTTCAAGATTGGTTGTTCCTTGGATTGCAACAGTTGTATCAAATCCGAGATATTGATATAACGCCACTCATTCTTAATATTGTACTTTTGACCGTTCTATTCGATGGTTCGGATCAACACAACAACAAGGATAATAATAACAATGACGACAGCAACAACAACAACACCAAAAAGAATCATCATCAGCTTGTGTTACAATTGATTGCAAAAGCGGGAGGAGGAATGGAACAAATTTGGAAAACCAACGATACAGCACAAAACTTGGCAGAATGGTTGGTTTGGACTTATCTTCAAGATGATGATAATAATCATCAGCATGATGATGATGGTGCTACTACTACGGTAGCTGCCCAACAGCGACGACAATTCTATCAAGAGTTATTGAAAGCATTGCGAAACATTAATCCAAAAGAATGTGAACAGGGCATGGCGGAAGCCATGATGATGCAGGAACAACATCAACTACATCATCATCATCATCAAAATCAACATTCATCGATCGTTACAAACAGGAACAAATTGGCCATTCTAATGGAGGGAGTCTTACCGACGACAGTTTCGTCTAGTGCCGGTGATGATGATGGTGGTGGTGGTGGTGGTGGTGGTGGTGGTGGTGGAATCAGTAACGGAACGAAAAATAGTTCTTTGACACCGCCGTCGCTGTGGTTGCCGCCTCGTGTGGCGTTGGAACATGCCGATTCCAACTTGCGGTTGCAAGCCATTGCGCGGCTCTTGGAAGAGGCGAAAAATAATGTCAAGGCTGATGATGACAGCGACGACGTGGCGATGCAGGATACTGATGACAGTGGTGATGCTGTGGAATGCGCATTGAGCCGTCGCGTAGCATCTGACAATGATCCTGTCGTGGTATTGGCAGCGGTACAAGCATTGAGTGACATAATGTCGGTGCATTCCCTGTCGCTGTTGCCGAAGCATACCATGGTACAAGATATTTTGTCAGCATTGTATCAATGGTCTTCTTTTGGAAACAGTCCGCACAAGGACAAAAATGAAACAAGTCAGAAAAGCATGGCAGAAAAACAGCGACAACGAATCGTCATTTGTTGTCTCGAGGTTCTCCAATATGCTTCTAAGAGTCAGGTAAGCTTAGAGATCCTAGTGGCTCACCTAGGACACTGGGATTCTGCCATTGCGGATGCTGCGGCACTGGCTATTGTCGCCGTTCTCAATCGAGCGTCCACGATAGCGGGGTCGCTAGCAAGGAAGAACAAGAAGTCCCCTAGGAAGTCATCCAAAAAGAATTGGTCGTCCGTGGAGAAGGCCAAGCATGATTTATTAAATGAGTTTGAATTTGGTTCCACGCTTCTGTCGGAAGAGCTCGACGGTTCAAGAGGCAACAGCAACAAAGACACGCAACTAGCACTACGTCGACGGGCATTGTGGGTTCTGCTCGAAATTCGGGACAATTTCTTGAAGTCGCACGAAACAGATACAATGAAAAATGACGATTTGTCTCGTCAAAGCCAAGCCGTTGCAGAGACCTGCCTCTTTCTTGTGGCATCGAAGGCTGAAAAAGACACCTGGAAGAAAAAGGACTCCCAGCGAAAGCAGCTTTTGAAGGATGCCTGGCAATCATGCATCAGGAAAATTCCTTGTGAGAATCTCTCGAAATTACTGCTTTCGTTGGCCAATTCCAAGGAAAAAGTTTATGCTACCATTGCTCAGGCACTCGTAAAGACAACGGCTGAGAATGTCACAGATACAAATGCGGCGGCAGTCTCGGTCTATTCGGTCATCACAGAAGCTGCCCTGCACAGCGATGCTTCTTCTATTGCAACAATGCGGCTCATTCATTTTGCTGTGACGTACATCAAAGAAGAATCTGTGGACAGTAAGAAGCATCCAGCATTGTGGCTCTGCATAGTGCCTGCGCTAGCTCTGCTCGAGCACAAGGACGAGGGCGTACGATCGGCGGTGCTAACGTTGCTCGCCCAAATCAGAGACGAACTTACGTCGCAGCATTCCAATCATAAGTGGAAGGCCCTTGCTTTCGTTTGCCAAGAGGCTGCCAAGAATAAAAACTTGGCAACCATGGGGGGAAACTCGCTACTGTCGAACTGTCTCAGAGCAGCCGTGAAAGCCTCGTCAGATTGCCGCGCTTGTTTGCTCGAGCTTGTCCTGAGCGCGGCTCTAACGTGCGGGTCCGAGAATGTGACATCGACGGATGAGATGACAAAGAGTGCCTGGTTACCCTTTGGCCGAGCAGATGGACTGACCCATGCTGCAGTCGTGGTACTACGAGCCATGGAGCTTGCTGGTGAGTCTGCTTTTCCACTACGAATGAGATGGAGTGCAGTTGGATCGCCGATTCTGAATTGCTTTATGAAAAGTGATTGCAAGGATCCAAGCCTGTCGCAAGGTCTTGTACTATTGTCCGATGTACTCGTTGGCATGCTTAAGGGACTTTCTGTCGCTGACGCGAATGCATTATCAGATACATTTGTCATATCCATGGGCCGTACTTCAGCTGGAAGGCGGCATCGCTCCTATTCTATTGGAAAAGGGGATGCTGTGTCTTACATTGATCCGTATCCCGAGTCTCTGAGTACCGCCCTTGTTCAGATATTGGGATATCAAAATGGCAACAAAGCTTGGGAAAACCTTCAGCAGTCAGTTCTCGAACACGTATTAAGCCGGGCAACGTGGGCAAATAGTATTTTTAGGAAGCTGCCTGTGGATAGAAAAAGAGCCATTGCCAATGAGCTTCTTGGAATGCTAGCGAGCTCAACTCGCCACGTTTCCATTGATTGTTTTCTTTGTCTGCCATTGGATGCAGCTGATATTGATCAATTGAAAGAACTGACGAAGAAAGGACCGAATGAACTAGCTGCAATTTCAATATTGTCAGACTACATCCGTTCAAACCACCAACGTCTTGCGAGCACACCAGGCTTCACTGAACTACTGAATAACTTGTTTTCGTTGCTTGCAGCACTCTCCTCTGTAAAGGTGGAGGAAAATGACGAAATTGAGTACGTCAGGCAATCTTTGCTCGCCGCCAACCTGGACCTCTTATCTCATCAGGGAGGTGCAGATCAAAAGTTAAAAGTGTCCAAGAAGACCGTTTCAGAGTGGGTGGGATTTCTGCTTGCTTTGAATGGAAATGAAACAAAGACGAAGGAAATCCGTGTCCTTGGTACTCAGCGAGCTAAGGGCGTTGCTTTGTCGCTGCTCACGTCTCTGTGCTCTAGCTTCCCGATGACGGTAGTCTCCTCACTTATCCCTGCAATGACAGCACAAATCCAATCCACGGAGACATCGGCATCTGACGAAAGTACGGCTGAAATGCTCAGGAGTGTGTTTGACTCAATCCTTCCAGTCTACTGGGAGCATGCGTCGGTGTCTGGTCTGTCATTCACAAATCTGCTTCATGCTTTTGTCGAAAGCGTCCAATCTATATCGAGCGCGACGAAACGGAAAAGCATTTATAATTGTTTTATTCATGCTCTTGCCAAGTGTCACTTTGCTAACTACGACGACCCGTCTATGGGGGCAGTCATCGCCTTTTTCTTTGCCGGGGAGTTGAAGTCGAAGCCTTCTCTTAAGGACAACTTAGCCGACAATGTGCAAGGTTTGACAGAATTTGCCCTTGAGATACTCGAAGACACGACTGGATCTATGCAGGTCTCTTCTATTTTGTTGCTGCTGCACTATGCGGATGCGCTGTTACTGATGCTGGGCTCTAAACAGGAAGCTGAGTCGCAGACAAGCTTTGACGCCTCAAATTCCTTCTTGCCCACAGCTGATGACCTGCTTTCTTTGGCTTTAGGGAGAAAGATAACAAAGTCCATGGGCGCGAAAACTCACTTGGTTGTGAAGAAGCTTGTACACGTGATCCTGCTAGCTGTCAACGACATTCTCCTGACCGAGTCAGTACGAAAGTTCATCCGCCGTAGTGATCGAAACAACACTACTCTGAGTCTTCGTCTCTGGCAGGACTTGCTGGTGTTGCAATCTACGGCCTCCCTTACTGCTGCAAAAACGAATGAGGACGAGAATGACAACTATTGGGAAACAACAATTCGGCTTGCAGGCGAAAGTCTCGATCATATCCAAACTTCAATGCCCTTACCAACCTTCTTGGCCTCGGCGACATCTCTGATTAAGGAAGGAGAGACCGACGATCTTAAAGCTGGAGCTATCCGGCTGGTTGCGGACAGAGCACCTGAAGTGCGCCCTGGCACTCCAGAAGCCCAGCTTTTCTTGGATATGGCGTCTATGCTGGTCGATTTCTTAGATGAAGAATCGAGTGTTCTACGCCAGTCGGCACTGGTTGCAATCGAGCATATTGCAAGAGGCTACTATACGACATCATCGAGCTCCAAACGTATTCCTGGAAAAGCAAACAAACCATTCATGTCGGCTCTACAAGGCTGCACTGATATTTTTGTGCAGATATGTGGGCAAGGAGACCAGCTCTCCATAGATGTTGCTGCTTGCGAAGATGACACGCGCAAACTATTGTGCAGTGCAGCACTTTGTTCTGCTACACTTGTTTGTGTGACGGGGCCTCGTTGCATTGCTTTGCTTCCAAAATTTATGAACCAGATCGTTGCGTGTCTGGAGTCTGCGAATAGGTTAATCTCCTCGGCAGATGACAGGGAGGCCGAAATTGTCGGCGACTTCAGATTGATTCAAGTTTGTTGTTTGCGGGCATTGGCCTCAGTTGCCGATAACGTATCACAATTCATCTATCCATACTTGAAGGTACTGCTTGCTCCATCAGCCCTGCCATCTGGGGCCCTTCGGTCCGAACCTACGGATCACGCTGTCATCTTTGCGGCCGACGCTCTCGAAAAAAGCTTGTCCGCTCATGTTCCTGCCCGTGTTATTCTTCCTGTTGTTTCCAAGTCGATTTCTTCTGTCGAAAATCCGGCAGAATTTGAGGTGCTTTTGAAATTAATGCAATATTCGATCGAGGCATCGTCCGGAGAAGAGCTAGTGGGACACCTGGGTGCCTTGCTTGGCGCCGTTACTACGACATATGACTTTGATACCTGCGATCACAAAACTCGTCTACGACTTTTGGATTCTGCCAACAGGGCCGTGTTGGCTTTGGTTATGAAGCTCTCGGAGAATCATTTGCGTCGGCTGTATTCGTCGCTGCGAGAATGGAGAGGTTCTCTTCAGCTGGACGATCCAGATAAATTCGCCATGCGCAGATTTGCATTCTGGAAGGTATCGGCTGTTTTGGGAAAGGAGTTGCGGGCACTCTTCTTACCGTGTTTGACCAGCGTCCTTTCTGATGCCGTGGAGGAATTGGTGAGTACGACTGTGCGTTTGGGCTTTGTTCTGCTAATTCATATCAATTTTTCTTACAGTATTGCTTACATTATAATGTTTCCACTACAATCAGAATTTTGCGGCATCTCAATTTTGTAGCAGGTCGGAGATGATCGCAGAAATGTCCAGTGACGGCAAAAAGAAGAAAAAACGCAAATTACAAGCCAGTGACGAGCTGGAATCGCTCAGTGTTAATGCCATGCGTACTGTTCAACCATTGTTGTCGTGCTTGGAATATGCCTTGCGGGCCGATAGTCAAGATGGAGGACGATGGGTCCGTGCTGATGATGGTCAACGATACCGATCTCTGCTGACACCCATTGGAAAACTCTTGCGAGCCAAGATCCCAGATAACTTTCCCGTTGATGGTAGTTTGGAGATAAGTCCTTACGAGTATTTAATCTTGGGAAGCAGTGACGATGACGCGGGTGCCGGATGCGTCGTGGACACCCTAACGGCACTTGCGGGAGCCGCTGGCAACGAACAGCTTTGGAAGCCTCTAAATTATGCAATTTTGGATGCCTGTGGTCACGTTGGAGGTCGCACAGAAGTCCGAAAAGCCGGGTTGGAGTGTCTGCTGTCAGTCATCCGCGGTCTTGGAGAAGAATACATGGTGTTGCTGCCCGAGTGCTTACCTGTCTTGGCTGAGCTGCTGGAAGATAACGACGAGGAAGTGGCTGGATTGGCCCAAGACTGCATCAGTTTGGGCGAGGAACTTTTGGGTGAAAGCTTAGAGGAAAGTCTCCGATAGGGAAAGCACCTTGATCTAAATATTATTTGTAATGTAAATGCACGGTTCGTTTCATTGCTTATTGCTATTTGTATTCGTATTTTTAAACAGTCTAGAAACCAACTTGTCGCGTAATGAATGCTCTTTGCATCACTATGATTAGATCTTCGATCGAGTACACACTCTTTCATTATTATTGTTGTAGCTGTTGTTGTTCTATGGCATCCTTGTGATCGCCACCAATTTCTTCCAATACCTGACGCAATGGTTTGGCCATGGCATTGGGTACTGCCTTGGCACATGCAGCATCCAGCGCGCCTTGCGATTCTTCGTAAATTTCGTTGGCCAATATCTTGTAGGTGTCCAGCATTTCGGAATTGGAAAATCCACTAAACAAAATTACGCAAGAAGGTAAACTGGCAAGGGTTTCCAGTTGACGACTACTAGAGGGTTCTTGGTAATTGTCTTTGTAGGTCCCAGTGACAATGCCTTCCAAAGCTTGCTGCAGGGACAAATCCAGTACTTGTACTTGGTTGCTGCTACTACTGCTTGTAGCAGCATCCTGATCCAGACTAGTCGTTCGGTACAAAACGGCGTCCTTTTCAAACGCGACAGGTGCTCCATCTTGAATCATATCCATGACTTCTTCAGTGGTAACACCCGACGGAACATTATATAGCACAACACAGGGACCTGGTCCGTATACATCCTGCATATCATCAAGTTTGACAAAATCAACTTGACGGTCTTCGAAAAAGTTCAAACTATTTTTGACCCTGTCAAAAAAACCACCACTGTTCTGTTTGGCACTATTACTATTACTGTTACTGTTATTACTGTCCCTATCATTGTCCCTATCGCTGTCGTTCTGTTCGAATGCCCAACAACGAGTGGAACATCGTCGACCCGTGAAATGATAGTGATAGTGATAGGTAGAAGTAGTAGTAAAGGCAGCAACGGCGTTCCACGAAGATATTGCTAGACAAATCACTGTCAGTGCAAGTGCAAGAACGGTGGAACCTAGCAACTGATCATGATGTGTCGTTCTGTTGCATCTTATCATTGTACTGCTGTGCTGTGCTGTGCTGTGCTGCTGCGTCAAGAGTCTTCCCCGGGTATTGTATTAGGTATTGGGTATTAGGTCTACAATCTTTGATGTTATTAGTAGTAGTAATGTTGTGATCATTTTTTTGGGACAGTCAGCGTACCCTAAAAAGATGGAGAGAAATGGATGAGAAAAGCATCAACAATCAACACGACGGCATCTGCTGATTCCGCTGACTCTAAAGATGATTATTTCGAGATACTCGAGTACCTGGTAGCATTCAACCGACATTTGACCGTTAAATTCAGATTGACTTGCCCGCGATTTTTACTACCATACTACTGTACCAGGTAGTAATTAGAGTATGAAGCATCTAATGCTGGTTTGGGCTTCAAGAAATTATCAAGCTTTTTTATTTTATTCGAGTGGTAGGTAGCCAATTTGCAATTTTTACGGCTTTTTTAGATGAAGCCTCTATACTATCTATCCATTGAAAACTAGTTTTTGTTAGAGCGGCAGTTAAAAGTGTCAAGGAGCGTTCTTTCGATATCAATAGTACCTACACTAGTACCTGGTACCATTAGCTCCCTCCTAGCTACAGTACCAGTAGACTACTACTGTACTACTCTAGACTTGTCTACTCTGGATGAGCCATTAACATCAATACTGATGTACTGGTGGTAATAATAATAAAAAATAATGCCATCGGACAACAGCTCGTTATTGTGAATTTGATCGAATGAGTCACTGACTCTTCAGCACGATCCTGTCAACATTGTAGTACCAGGTACTGTTCTAATGATAGTATGTTATGACGAAGCATTCTACAGTAGAAAGACTAATAATTTTAATAGTAGAGTACCAGGGTACCAGATACGGAGTAGGCTCAAAAACAGAACGGAAGGCAAGAAAGATGCAACGACCCCCACATCACGTTCGTAAAATATGAGTATGCCATGAAATTTTTATACGTCCAGCGGAAGAATATTATTGGTCCCTAAAAAGATATACAGATTCTAATTTGAGGATTTCGCGCGAAACCTCTCCACAAGATTTCTTGTCCGTACGAAAGTAAGAAGTCAAGGTCGCACAAATTTCATTGTAAAACGACTTTTGTAGTTTGTTGCTGCTCGATACAAAATACAAAACCAATCAACATCGAATGCTAACAAAAGAGAAATCGAACAACATGTTTGAGATCCGCGTTGCCTTTATTGGGTATGTTTCCGTCGGTAAGACAACTGTTATCAATGCATTGTTTGGTGATGAGTTTGGTGAGGTTGCGATGAAGCGAACTACGGCAGTCGTCAATTCCTTTCGGATCTCATCTGAGAGCACCGAAGCAGTAGTAGCTCCTAGTGATAATGATAATGATAATGATAAGCGAGACTCTGAAGATGATTCCATTGAAATGGTATCCAACCGACTTTCGGCGAGCATCACATTGGAAGAGACTGCACGTGATAATGTGGCATTTCGTAATAGCAATGTTGTCAAGGAGCGTTCGTTCGATATCGCTCTAAATGAACCCTTGCATAAAATGAGATCGAATACCAAGCTTGTTATTGTTGATATTCCTGGTATCAACGAAGCAGGAACAAGTTCCAAGTACAAGGACTATGTCAACGCCAACTGGCACACGTTTGACATTGTCGTTGTTGTTATGGATGCTCGTCAAGGTGTCAACACTGAAGAACAGCATGATCTACTGAAGATCGCTAAGAATAATATGACGAACTCTAAGGATATTCCCTTGATTGTACTCGGCAACAAGGTTGATGATCCCGAAAATGAAGAACAAAAGGCCCTTCTGGAGGAAGCCCGGAAAACTGTCGAAAAGATGTTTGAGGTCAACGATCGAGAGAAAGCTCTCAAGATGCTTTTAGAACTACCCAACAACACGACCGAGAGTGTCACGTTGCAGCGAGAGCTCTTTCCAGTAGTTGTGCCCATTTCTGCAATGCACGCCTTTTTGTATCGCTGTGGTTCGCGACTTTCTTTCAAGGATTTTTGCAAGATGGACCACGACTTTATCGACAAGATTGGTAAAGATAGCTACGGTCGACAATGGCGTCGATTCGACAAAAGAAAGAAGCTGGAAAAGGCATTTCAAGCTGTCACAGACAAAGAGCAGAGCAAGGATGGCTTGGAAGCTAGTAACTTTGATGCCTTTTCTAAGGTTATTTCCGTCTGCATTGGCGACGATCACCGTCAAACGCTTATTATTAAAAAGCAGGTAGAAGTGGCGTTGGCGAGATTGGAGACAAGCAGCAACATTGTCGACGAGGTCATGGTGGTCCATAGACTTCTTTCTGAACTGGGAGAGTCAATTGATCACCTTTCGGATACTTTTTGGAGAGTGTATAACCTTTTAGAGACAAAGGCACTCGTGGAATGCATAACAGCGTTCTCTCCAAGCCCCGTAGCTGCCGCAATGAATCAGCTCTGCAAGTACCGGGAAGCACTCGAGACGTTAAACTTGCCTGACGAGGCCGATGTAATTGCCAAGGCGGCAAAAGAGCTAGTGTTCAAATATACCATTCGTGTGACGGAATGTCAAGCTATGAAGGCAAAGACAGCAACAGAGCGCGCTTTGATTTTGCGTTCACTTATGCTACCCATGTGCGACCCATCATTCTACGTACATTATGGCTGTTTAAGGATGCATTTGGAATCAAAGTTGTTCGATTCCCGTCAAGAAAACGCAGTTACAGATAAATGCCCTAAATGTAGCAGTCAATTGCAGCAACGTCATGTAAATGGAAAAAGTGTCAACTATTGTTCATCTTGCAATACATGCTGCATTGAAGAGAACATGCAAATGTGCCCCAATCATTTGGATTACGAGCTTTCACCTGATGATGGTGGTGTAGTTACAAAAAAATTTGACAATTATACAGCTGACTGCGGCTGTCATTTTTATGTTGCTCATCGTCAGCGCGAGTACTCTCCCATGAAGGTCGAAAATGGAAAACTCATTCCTGTTGACAAAAAAGCGTACGAAAAGGTTGTGACTCTGAAAGTTCCAGAGTCTTTGGACGATCCTGGGCATTTTGGACACGTAGTTTGGCTGTTTTGTAATTTGATGAAGAAAATGTAATTTGTGCAGTGTTTGACTTAAGAGCTGTAAAGACACGATGCGCGAGTGGGAGAGCCGCCGGTATTGAATGGTCCCTTCTCCCTGTTGATTTCAGGATAGTACGTAAACTGTGATTGAAGAGTAATATATTTTATAAGTCTTCGGAAAAGAATTCCTAGCAGTATCAGGTACCAGGTACGTGGTAACATACATTTATTTTGAATGTAGACCCAATAATAGCTATGGTAGGCATCGGTACAAAATCAGCGGACTTTCTTATTAACTGGAATGTATTTATTTGTACGGGTACGGGTAGTTGTAGGATTATAAGGACGCTCATTTAACTTAGAGGAAAGGAATTCATTCCCATGGGACTTGGATGGAAATGAAATGGATGATGAATTTTTCGGCGATGAAAAATTAGTAGGCGGGAAAAACAATACATGTACTGTAATATTATGATAGAATACTATTTTTTGATATTAATAAAAAATGACAGCCACAAAGACACAATCCACTATCAATCGCCCGTTTTGAACTTCACCATGGATTCTACCAACAACGGCACCGCCACCAATAACAATAATAACAACAATAGCAATAACAACAACAATAGTAATGATGATCCTTCTATTACAGCAGCTGTCGTTAGCAATGGTAGCAGCAGCAGCAGTAGAATAAGTCTTGGTAATCCTTGGAATGTTTCTCCATCTGTAACAGCATCTTTATCCGGCAACGAGAACGAGAGTCAAAGAAGTGTTCATAGTAGTAGCAGTAGCATTCCTCCCAATCTTTCCAATCTTTCCATTGTAGCAAGTACTGTTGGTGCTACTAGTGCTACCGGTGCTACCAGTACTACTTGCACTACAATTACTACTAACGAGGCTGCACCTGCAACTGCAACTGCAGTTACAACTGCTGATAGTAGCGCAAACTCTGCACAAGCAGATGCAACTGACAGCAGTGCTTTGGAAGATAGCCATGTTACTACTGCAATTCTGTTAGCAGCTACGAGTGCCTTGGAGAAGATAGACTTGATGGACCAGGCACTTGCTCCTCCTGCAGTAAACACCATTGCAACTTGTACAGAGAACGCTGTACTAGATGTCACTGCCACTGCCACTGCCACTGATACTGATACTGATACTACTACTGCTCCAGCAAATGCTGTTGCTGGAGCAGGAAACTCTTGCTCCAACATCACCACCACCACCACCACTAATTGCAATGTTGTTCCTGCTCCCATTATAACAAATTCCACTCCACTAGAACAGTCACAAACGCAACAGCACCAACAGCAACCATCATCACTAGTACTACCCAAGCAACAGCACGAACCCGAAGGAGATCCACCCCTTCAAGGTGGACGTCTATGGCAAGCTGCATTACACGAAGTCGAAGCGTCCAACAATAATCATCATCATCAGCAGCAGCAGCAACAACAACAACAACAACAACACTGCAACAGTTACTCAAACACCGCGACAGTATCGCCCACTACTCCCTCTCGATTTGCTGAATCCATCCGAGAACAAACTCGGAGTCGAGCAGATCCTGATGCCTTGGTCTTTTCTACCGGTGCCAATGCTGGTGCCGCTGCTGGTGCTACTACGACTACTACGACTACTACTCGTGATCACAATGATGCTCACGGTAGATTATTATCAACCCCATCATCGTCGTCGTCAACATCGTCCACAACATCGGCACTAGAGAAACAGCACATTACCAGTTACATTCTCAGTGCTGCACTGGCCAAGAAACGTGTTCGTGTGGTGCAGCTGTTACTGATTGGACTTTTGGGATTTTTGTTGGGTATCCTCGGTAATTTCTTTGTAACCACGTCGTGTCACTTTACAACAGTCTACATGACAAAGTCGGAACAACAACAACAACAACAACAACAACAGTATTCTTCT
>Ga0100392_1001130_pt1 | contig 24661 bp, 25 predicted proteins | sample CryGeymeta201516_FD_81548 | JGI IMG/M metagenome (GOLD analysis project Ga0100392, IMG submission 81548) | Groundwater microbial communities from Crystal Geyser aquifers in Utah, USA - Crystal Geyser metaG 2015-16 | ecosystem: Environmental > Aquatic > Deep subsurface > Groundwater | place: USA... | reverse complement strand
TGAGGATTTACTCCTTGATCTCCGGAGAGATCTTAAACGATTTTTTCATATGTTCTTATTGTAGGAACACATGGAGAAAGTGTCAAAGATTTGGGGTACCTGCCAACGGAAATTCAAGCGAGAATAAAAAAAGAAGCCGGCGAGTGGCTTAATTCTTCGGTGGGAATATCCTATACAAAATTCTTGGTTAAATTCGCTTCTGATATAGCGCCGAAGAAAAGCATTTTAATAATTACTAAAGATAATTTGGATGATTGTTTAAAAGGCAGGCCCTTGCAGGACGCTTGGGGAATAAATTGCCGCCTGGAAGCGCGCTTGAATGCCTTGGGAATAAAAAATTTATATGATTTAAAAAAATATAGCCCCAGTAATATCAGAAGAGCTTTGGGCATGTACGGCTATTATCTTTGGGCGAATGTGAACGGGCTGGAGATAGGCAAGGTAGAGAAGGGATCCAGAGCGCCTAAGTCAGTCGGGCATTCCTATTGCGTGCCGAAACAGACAAAAGATATTAATTATGTAAAAAGCGTATTTTATAAATTAACGGAAAAGACCGGCCGGCGTTTGTGGGCGCTTGGCTTGGAGGCCGAGCGCATGCATATAGCTTTAGCTTATCTGTGCGAGGGAGGAATCAGCAGAAGTTTCAAGACGCCGGACAAAATGTTTACCACCGAAGAGATATTTGCCAATTTAGAAAAATTTTTAGATAATATAGAAATATTAATGCCGGTCAGGATGCTGGCTATTTCGGTAAGCGCTTTAAGCCCGGTTTCTTCCCAGATGGCTTTTTTTAATGATAATTTAGGCCTAAAAGAGCTAAGCCGGGCGGTTGATAAGCTAAACGACCGTTACGGCGAATATACGATTGTTAAGGGCAAGATGTTTAACACTAAGGACATAGCCAAAGACAGGATCGGGTTTAGAAAAACGATTTCAATTAAAAATTAATTTAAAAGACATCCGATGTCCAATTGGACATCGGATGTCTAAAAAATATTATGTGCGGCGGCGTAGGATTTAAAATTAAAAATATACCGGAAAAGGAACTCGTAAAATATTATTCGCCGGTATTAATGAAAAAATTTAAAACATCCGGCCGGATTGAGTCTTTTTTTTGGGAAAAAAATCCGGTATTGCCGATTAAAACCAAAAAGGGGATACAGCTTAAACTCTGGGGGAATAAAAATGAGGATATAAAACTGCCTAAAACCGGCTGGGCAAAAAAAGAATCTTTGGCAATCGGCAAATGGGATTATCTGCATCCGGAAATAGTGGATATTATGGCCGATTCAGGATATGAGAAAAAAAATTAGTTTGACCTGCCTGGCGGAACTAAGGGGATAATTATTAAAAAGGGAAACGAAGAAAGGGTATATATGATTACCAAAGAGTCCGGCGAGGAATATAAAAAAGAAACCGGGCATAATAGAGAGCCGCTGGGGGAGAAAAAAAAATTATAAGCGTAATTATTAAAAAAATAGCTCTGAATTTTTCAGAGCTATTATGTTTGCCTTATTACCGGCTGATGTATGATCATTTTTTTCTTGTTTTTTTTTGCTGGTAAATCCAGCGCACTTTTAAATTTATCTTTTTCTACGAATCTTCTTAATCCGAGTTTGTGTTTCTCTGCGTTTAACGCTATTGAGGCCGTATTTATTATTTTTTTCTTGTATGTTATTTTCTTTATTTTAGGCATTAATTTTTCTCCTTAAATATAATGAACAATATGAAATAATATTAATTTTATTATTATTTAATTTTTTACTTTGTTTAATTTAATGGTAAAAAATTATTTAAATAAGTCAAATTTATCATTCCTTGACTTTCGTATTTTGTTCGTGTATAATGTTAATATAAAAAATATTAGCTGTGGATAATTTATAAAATTATCATTTCGAATCTCGCTTTGCGGCTTAGGAAAAAATATTAGTTTTCTAACTATAAATTTCCTTAACCGCTTAGGCGGGGTCGAAATAGTAGTTTTATAAATTTAATATATTTTAAATTACGAAATGTTAATATAATATATTAATTGTGTTTACAATTGTCATTCCCGCGCAGGCGGGAATCCAGTAAAAATCAATAAAACGTGGATTCCCGCCTGCGCGGGGGAATGACAGAGAAGAGTCTTTCGTAATTCATAGTAAAAAAATATGGGAACAAATTTAACTAAACGCCAAAGGCAAATTTTGGATTTTATAACTGAATTTAAGCAAAAATACGGCTATGCTCCAAGCTATCGGGAAATAGGAGAGTATTTTAACTTAACCAGCCCGGCTACTATCCATGACCATATACAAAATTTAGCTAAAAAAGGTTTAATAAAAATCAGCCATAATGAAGCCAGATCAATTGAGTTAATAGAAGAAAATGTTAATTTTACTGAAGCGATTGAATTGCCGTTAGTCGGCTTAATAACCGCCGGTGAACCGATTGAAGCGATTGAAAATAAAGAAACTTTTGCCGTTCCCGCCACGTTAACTCCCGATCCGGCCAATAGCTATATATTGAAAGTCAAAGGCGAGTCAATGATTGAAGATGGGATATTAGATGGCGATTATGTGATCGTGGAACGGAATCCTTCGCCCCAAAACGGAGATGTAGTGGTAGCTTTATTGGATAATGCTTATGCTACTTTAAAAAAGTTTTACCGCGAAGCGAAAAGAATCCGTTTACAGCTGGCTAATTCCAAAATGAAACCGATATATTTTCGCGATCCCTTAATCCAAGGCGTGGTCAAGGGAGTAATAAGAAAGTTTGCTTAAAAATATTTTAATTTATGCAATTTTATTTATTACCAACAAAACTCTACCTCTTCGCCAATTTTTTCTTTCAAATATTCTTTAACCTCCGGCATCTCGCCGATCTGATCAATCAATCCATTTTCCAAAGCCATCTGGCCAAGTATAGATGAGCCATCAGCTAAACTTTCAACTTTTTTAATATCTAAATTTCTGTTTTCCGCCACTGCTTTTATAAAATTCTGGTATATAATATTAACATCTCGCATTAATAACTTTGTCTCTTCCGCTGATAACGCCTTATCGGGATCACCCATATCTTTAAATTTACCAGAACTTAATTGATTATAAGTTAAACCTTCTTTTTGATTTTGTCCGGCATAATCTATATATGACATAGTTACTCCGATACTGCCAACATCGGAATTTTTGGATGCAAAAATTTTGTCCGCTCCGGTTGCCGACCAATATCCGACCGAAACCCCGCCGTTTCGGATAAAGGCGACTGTCGGTTTTTTAGCGTTCTCTAAGGCATTGCTAATTTCTTCAGCGGCTACAGCCGAACCGCCGTAGGAATCAATTTCTAAAATAATAGCTTTAATGCTATCGTCTTTTTCCGCCTCATTTATATAATAAACTATATCTTTAGAAGCAGATTGGTCGTATAACAGATTACTATTCTCGTCTAAACTGTCCGGGGAGATATAAGTTGTGAGTTCGCCGTGCAGTATAATGCCGGTGACATTGCAATTATTTATTGTATCTATTGTATCTTCGGCGGTAAAATAATTTTCATCCAAATGAGCAATAATTCTATCACTTATGTCCGAAACGAATTTTTCATCTTCTTCGTCATTAGAAAAAAAATCGGTTTTAATTATATCAATAGTTAACAAAACCATAAAAACAGCCGTCATCACTATAATAAACATTTTCAAAAAATTTTTAACCTTTTTCCAATTATAATTTTTTGGATTAATCCTTGAATAATTAATCTTAAAGTTGAAGATTGAATAAGTAAATAATTGTTTTAATTTTTTAAAAAGTGTTTGTTTTAATAAAATTTTGTTTTGGTTTGTCATAAATTTTAAATTATATTTAATTTATTTTATAATCAACTAAAAATAATATTTCATCATCGAACGTTCTGTTGTGGTGATATTTATATTTAGTCACTCCAATCTCTGTTTTTAGTGTATATCTGGTATAGCCGGATAATTCTAGGTATTCTAAGACATAACTTCCGTTCGGTGCCGCAGAAATTACGGTCCAATAATAATTATCAGTTCTTTCTCCTTGGCAGTCCCAGTACTTGCCGGTGGATAATGGCAATTCAAACTGAAGGAATGAATTATTTATATTAATTAAGTCTTTTTTTAATTCCTCAATGTTGTCGTATTTCAGACTTCTGATATATTTAGTATTATTTTGATTTGCAATAGCATAATAAGAAATGCTCTTTTCTTCGTTAGCGGTCAAGGCAAAGTTTCTAATCACTTTTTCAATCATAACTATGGCTATAGTTGTGCTATTTTCTTTTTTCACTTCAATTATTTCTTCTTTATGTTTAATTTCGCTGATACCATTTTCTAATTTCATAGTTACGCCATGATAATTCCAATAATTGCCAACAGTCAATGGCCATAATTAAGCAACCTCAGTCTTTTTTATGGGCTCAGTATTACTAATCTCCGGCAATCTGTTTATTTTTTTTACTAGGCGTGTATCCACTAGTTATTACAAGTAAAAATAGTAGAATAAATATCTTTTTCATATTATTAATTCATTTTAGTTCCTAATAATTATGTTTATCTAATGTAACCTATAATTATTTTAAGAAATATGGATATAATTTTTCTTATATTTTGTTAAAATTAAAATAATTTTTCATTTTTAGAAACAGCATACAATATAGTATACAATGAGACACATCCGCCAATAATTGTTAAAATAGACTCAAATAAAACTTGAAACTGCCAAGGAGTATTTAAAATAGGTATATCAATATCTGAACCCAAATATATTAAATAATAAAAATAACTACATATAGAATATATTATGAGCAGAACTAAAAGAGCTATAGCGATAGAACGTTGGTGCTTTGGTGCAGTAACAGAACCGATAGCGACAAACAGTCCTCCAAGTAAAAAACTACCAAACAATGGTACTAACACATCTGATAATGGTATATTATTGCTACGAAAAAACCAATGCATACTAATTATATTTAACAAAGTTAAAATAATTGTAACAATAAAACTACCAAATATAGCAAATGGCAAAAACAATAACCATCTTAACCAGGTAGGCATTTTTGCTATAAATGTATCGTTTGCTAAATCATTTTTTTCATACATAATAATATTTAAAGTATTCTCAATATATACTTTTAGTCTAGGATTATTATCCAACTTTATTGGTCCCATCATTGTTGAGCGTAAACCATTTTTTTTTAAATTTTCATAAGAAAGCCTACTGCTAATTTTATAATTAAAAATTTTGCCAATAAGTTCTAATCGAATGTGCTTTTTGTAATCAGTTAAATCAAAATTTTTTCTTAACCAAAATTTTTTATCATCAATATAATCATAATTAGGGACATTTTCTTTAATAACTTCTGTTTCCATTATTATCTTGCCTTTAAGATTGTCCTTGCCGATACTTTTATAAATATAAATAAAATCTCCGGTTTTAACTTTATTGTTTGTACCCCAATCTATTGTTTCCAGCTCCTGAAAAGCATTTTCAATTAAAAAATCATCAGGGTTGGCAGGAAATATCCACGTTGTCATATTTTATATTTTACTAATTTTTTAATAGAAATGCTTACTATTCCGTCAGAAAATAGAGTCCGTAAATATGTTTATATTCCAAATAAGTAGTTTTACGGACAGAAGTTTTGATTTAGTCTTTAAATATTAGCATAAATTTGCAAAAAGTTCATACTATTTATAACACTAATTTATACCAGTATGGGGGTTGGCAAGCGATTTGTAAGTAAAATTAGCGAGAATTAAATACTTATAAATTAACATCAGTTAATATAAATTAAAAAGTGGGCGAAGTGTTAGATTTACTCTTGACAACTAAAATATTAACTAGAATCAATTTTTTGTTATAATAAAAATGCCCATCATTGGACATTATTCTCCCCAGCGGGCAGATTTTGGTGGTTATAAGGGGATTGTTTATATCTTTAGTACCGCCAAGGGGAATCGAACCCCTGTTACCAGGATGAGAACCTGGCGTCCTAACCATTAGACGATGGCGGCATAATTTGTTTAGTTTTTAAATTTAACTTATTTTATAATGCCTGTCCATTTTTAGTGGAAGAATCATGCGTCCCTGCCTGCCGGCCCGCTTCGCCATAGCTTTAGCGAGGCGAGCAGGCAGGCTAACCATTAGACGATAGCGGCGTGATTATTCTTTAATTATCCTAAAATTTTTCCAATAAAATTTTTATGTCCGCGGATGAATTCTTCCGCCAACATTTCTTTTTTTCCTGATAATTGTAATTTTTTTATTACCAATGCATCTTCACCGCATTGGACAGCTAATTGATTATTATCTAAAAATAATTCTCCTGTTTTATATTTGTTAATTTTTAATGGCTGATGTTCAACTTCTGATATTTTTAAAATTTTATTATTAATTTTAGAGAAAGCGCTGGGCCAGGGCGTCATAGCGCGAATAAATCTTTCTACAACATCAGCCGGCTGATGCCAATTTATCAATCCGTCATTTCTTTTTAAAATTCCCACATAGCTTGCCTTGGTATTATCTTGAACTCGGGGCTTTATATAGCCGTTAATATAACCTTTTAAAGTAGGGATTAATATCTCAGAGCTTATTTTTGCCAGCTTATCAAATAGAATTCCGGCAGTATCGGAATTATCAATTTTTATTTTATTTTGAAATAAAATAGGGCCTGTGTCTAATCCATCGTTTAATTTCATAATTGTTACCCCGGTTTCCTTATCGCCATTTTTGATAGCCGCTTGGACGCAAGCGGCGCCTCTATATTTGGGAAGCAGAGAAGGATGGATATTTATAATGCCATATTTAGGGATATTAAGCATTTTTTTAGGTATAATTTGCGCGTAAGCCACTAATACTATTAAGTCAATTTTGGAAATTTGGAACCTGCCCGCCATTTGCCTGAGGCAAAGCCGATGGCAGGCGGGAAAATTAGAAATTTTAGCCGGTTGCCAAATAGGAATATTGTTTTTTATGGCTGCAATTTTTATAGGCGGGGGAGCAAGAATTTGTCCGCGGCCGGCTTTTTTGTCCGGCTGAGTTATTACTCCTATTATGTCAAATAGTTCGCCTTTTATTAAAGCGTTTAAAGAAGGAATTCCAAAGTCAGAGGTGCCGATGAAAACAATGCTTATTTTGTTTTTGTTATTTTTCATACAAACTCTTAAATTTCCTTTTTAATGTTTTTTGCTTTATCAATAAATAATATGCCGTCTAAATGGTCTATTTCATGCTGAATGACCCGCGCCATTAATCCTTCAGCGTTGACAATTAATTTATTTCCTTTATTATCAAAATATTTATATTTAATTTTTTTGCATCTTTTAACTTTACCGAAAACATTAGGTACGGATAAACATCCCTCTTCCCCCCATTCTTTAGCCCATGATTTATAGGTGATTATCGGATTAATCATGCAAATCGGCTTTTCCTTGGTATTTATAATAATGATGCGTATATTTTTGCCGATTTGAGGCGCGGCCAGCCCTATGCCGTCTTTTTTAAGCATGGTTTTAGCCATATCCGAGCACAATTTTTTTATTTTATTGGATTTTATCTCTTTTTGATTTAATGATAAGGATTTTTGGCGTAGAATCCCATTTGGTTCTGTTATTATATTTAATATTTTATGCATAGGTAATAGGTCTAATAGTTTATTGATTAATAATAGCTTATTAATAATAAAATTTCAAGAAATTGTGTTATAATTATATAATATAGATATAAATTAAATATATGTTAAAAAATAAAGAATTTGAAAAAATTGGTGATATAATGCATAAAAAGAAATTAATCAAGCCGCCGGCTTATATTTGGCAGGAATTGGCTTTGCGTATAATAAGCGATTTAAACGTGCCAAATTTTAAACGAAATTCAGTTTTCAAAATTTGCAAAGAATATTCCAGATCTTATATAGAAAAATGCTTAAATGATACCAAAGAGCTTTGCCATGACGGCCAATGCTGGAAATATTTTTTTAAGTTAATTAGTAGCCAGCCCCGTTAGAAAATTTTAAAAATAAAAAAATAAGCCATATAACAGCTTATTTTATTTTTGTTTAATTTTTTTATTATAATTTAAAATTCATTACTAAATAGCCGACTCCGAATGGGGCTTCATAAGATAAAATTTCCGGTTTATTATTAATACTATTTAAAATTCCTAAAAGCATAACTATTGATTTCAAACCGCATTCGCAAGCATCATGAATCAAATCGTGATTCATATTGAGTATATCTTTTATTTTTGAATTTGATAAATATTCTATTAATTTTTTGTCAAATTTTTTTGCTTTAGGTGAATAGCCCGAGGGTGCGTCTTTTGACAGGCGATGCGATAAATCGCCGGAAGCGATAACAGCTACGCGGTTATTGGAAAGCACCAGTTCTCGTTTTAATAATTTGCCAAAATTATAATGCGATTCCAAGTCAAGGCCGGAATAATAAATCGGGATAATTCTCATGCCCGGCAAATGCTTAGTCAGATTATATAGCGGCACTGAAGAGCCATAATCCAATTTTTCTGTGGTAATTGACTGTATCGGCGCCCGAGTTTCTAATCTTTCCCTTATTTTATAAGCCAAGCCGATATTCCCGTTTAATTTTACTTCTGTGGTGCAATCTCCAAATTCTTCAAAATCGCCAATAAATTTTGGATTTAAATTAATACTAAAAGAATTCGGCTGAATAAAACCATGGGGAGATATAATAACAATAGTATCTATATGGCTGGTATAAATATATTCTTCTAATTTTCCATAAGCCTGGATTGTGTTTTTTAGCCGTTCTGTATTTTCTTTGCCGATAAAAGGTATTATTAATGGCGGATGGGGGACAATAGCCGATAGAACAATAGACATATTATTAAAATTAAAATATAAAATTTAAAAATTATAAAATATTGATTTTTATATTGAACAATATTATTTTATTTTGATATTTCAGATATTGGCTCTCCATTATTATATATATTTAATATTTTTGGAGATACAGTAATTATATTTTGCCATTGATAGCCCAACTCTTCAAATAATTTTCCGGAAGTGATTGGCCGTTTGGTTGAATTAGCAATTATAAAAACGGCTGGGCTAGTTGATGATTTCAATAATTCTCCGTCATCAAATACTACCGGATCCGCAGTGTTATAATCTAATAATTCTTCCTGGGTAGCAGGTATAATTTTTTTATTCTTAAATTTTGTTTTCAAAAATATTGGATCCCAAAGGGGCGCTTTTTTGCCCTCAAAAACCCAATAGACGCCTCCGGTAGTTTTATCCTGGAGAAGCGCGCCGGTAGGATAAGTAGAACTGGCGTTAATGGGCAAGCCCTCTTGGTAAGAATTAATGTCTTCCCAGCTGGCGCTGATTACTTCATTGGGATTAAATCCTATTCGTCTAAATGCTTCATTGTCTGAAAATACTCTCCGTTTATTATCGACTAGCAAATAAATTGAACCATTTGGAGACTGCACTAATGAATATTGAGGAAATTTTATAGGCGCTCCCTTTTCATATTTATCTAGATCGGATTTATTGACTATGATTATTTTATTAATATCAAATCTGGAAGTGAGCGCTCCTTTGGTTAAAAAAGGGCGTTTTTTTCCATTTTGCAACAGCCAAACTCCAACTTCTCCTTCAGCTTGTAAAAGCGATCCGTCGATATAGTCACGGGAAAAATAACGCTGCCAAATTTTATAAAAATTATAATTACCGTTATAAACATGGGGGGTATAATTATACAGGGCAGCTGTAGCTCTATTGGCCGGTGTGACTAATGTATTTTTTTCATCAGAATAAGGGTTGGTGAATGTGTAAGTATAGCCTGCTTTATAAGTATAAAGTTGGGGATTATCCATATAATCTCGGAATTGAAGCGAGGCGCTATTAATTTGCTTCCAAAATCCTTGCCATCGGGGGTTGCATCCCGCATTATCGGGACATCCATACCCGGCGGCCCAATCTAATTGTGTTTGGGATGGATTTTTATCTTCAATCAAACTTTGTTCTTTTTGCAATAAAACAATAATAAATTTCGGGTTCACTTGGTTTGTCACAGTTCTATCGTATATAATTTCAGCAGCAGACATTTTTTTCCCCCCAGAGTCTTCAAATGCACCATTGGCAATGTATCCTTGCTTGTTGTTTAAAAATTCTTTGATTGCTTCAAAATTCATTGAATTATAATCAAGAATTTCAACGTCACTTATTATATAATTTGGGTTAAAATTATCATCCGCTTTAGCAATTTCACCGCATAAAATAAATAATATAATTAAAATAAAAACAAATATAAATTTTTTGCTTTTCATTATTATTTAGTTATAATTAATTCAATGTTTTTATTATAGCATATTTTATCAACATATTCAATAAAAGCATCCGGATATTATTTGGATGCTTTTAATTACGCTTTAAATTTGTTTTTAATTTTATTTAACAGCCATAGTTATTTTATCTTTGATATTTAAATTAATATTTACTTTATCGCCTTCTTTAATTTTACCTTCAATAATTTCCAGGGCTAATTCGTCCAAAATCATATTTTGGATAATTCTTTTAAGCGGTCTAGCCCCGAAAGTAGTATCATATCCTTTGGTAGACAGCATTTTTTTAACATTATCAGCTATATTTAATTTTATATCCTTATTTTTTAACCTTTCTTTTACTTTAATCAGCTCTAAATCGATAATTTTTGTCAATACCGCTTTACTTAAACTTTTAAAGATTACAATTTCATCAATGCGGTTCAAGAATTCAAGCTTAAAATGATCTTTTAGTATTTTATCTATTTTTTCCTTCATTTCTTCCCCAAGAATATTATCAATCTCTTTGGCGGAGCTGGCATCGGAAAAGCCGATAGAATATTCCTTGATAATTTCATTACCTAAATTTGAAGTCATTATAATTATTGTATTTTTGAAGTTTACGCTTCGTCCTTTAGAGTCTGATAATCTGCCATCGTCTAAAATTTGCAGCAAAATATTAAAAATTTCCGGATGAGCTTTTTCTATTTCATCAAATAAGATCACGCTATAGGGCCGCCTTCTTATTTTTTCAGTAAGCTGTCCGCCTTCTTCATGACCGACATAACCCGGGGGAGAGCCGATAATTTTAGCCACGCTATGTTTTTCCATAAACTCACTCATATCTAATCTGATTAATGCCGATTCATCGTTAAACATAAATTCAGCTAGGGCTTTTACGAGTTCGGTTTTCCCCACGCCTGTCGGACCGACAAATAAGAATGATCCAATCGGCTTTTTTTCTTCACTGATTCCAGTGCGTGAACGCCTAAGAGCATTAGCCACCGATTTTATGGCTTCATCCTGCCCGACCACCCGCTGGCTTAATTTTTTTTCAATTTTGGAAAGTTTTTTAATATCAGATTCAAGCATTTTTGATACCGGTATGCCGGTCCAGTGCGAAACTACTTCAGCAATATCTTCTTCATCAACTTCTTCTTTTAATATTTTTTGTCCGGATTTTTGAATTTTAGCTAATTTATTTTCTTGCTTTTTAACTTCTTGCTCAAGGGAAGGTATTCGGCTGTAGCGAATTTCCGCCACTTGAGTTAAATCATCGCCGCGGCGTTCAATTATTTCCGCCTTAGCTTTAAGCTGGTCAATATTTTTTTTAGATTCTCTTATTTTGCTGATAATATTTTTTTCATTTTTCCAATGAAGTTCCAACTGGTTTGCCTTTTCTTTAAGCTGGGCCAATTCTTTATTTATATTTTTAATTTTTTTAATTGATTTATTATTTTTATCGCTTATCAAGCCAGCTTTAGCAATTTCCAATCTTTTAATTTCCCTTTTTAAATTATCCAAATCAGACGGAGACGAATCAATTTCCATGCGTAAAGCCGAAGTAGCTTCGTCCATTAAATCCACGGCTTTATCAGGCAAGAATCTATCAGTGATATAACGGGCAGATAGCTTGGCGGCCGCTACCAGAGCATTATCGGTTATTCTTACGCCATGATGGATTTCATATTTTTCTTTAATGCCGCGCAAGATGGCAATAGTATCATCTATATTCGGCTCCGCTACCATAATCGGCTGAAAACGGCGTTCTAGGGCGGCGTCCCTCTCAATGTATTTTTGGTATTCCTTAGTAGTAGTAGCTCCGATGGTTCTTAATTCTCCGCGGGCCAAGGTTGGTTTAAGCATATTAGATGCATCCATTGCCCCTTCAGAAGCACCTGCGCCTACTAAGGTATGCAATTCATCAATAAATAGGATAATTTTACCTTCTTTTGATTTTATTTCTCTTAAAACCGCCTTTAAGCGGTCTTCAAATTCTCCGCGGAATTTAGCGCCGGCTAGCAGAGATCCTAAGTCAAGGCTTACTATTTCTTTATTTTTTAATGTTTCCGGAACATCACTGGCCACTATACGTTGAGCTAATCCTTCAACCACGGCGGTTTTTCCTGTTCCAGCTTCGCCGATAAGCACCGGGTTATTCTTAGTGCGTCTGGTCAGAACCTGCATTATTCTCCTGATTTCATCGTCACGGCCGATAACCGGGTCTAAATTCTTTTTTCTAGCCTGCTCGGTAAGATTATAAGTATATTTTTCTAAACTGCGGAATTTTGTTTCCGGGTCAGGGCTGTCAATTGTTTGCGAACCGCGCAGTTCGTTTAGTATATTTAAAACTTTACTATATTCAACATTAAAGCCAAGTAAAATATCCTGGGCTTTTGATTTGATGCTGATTAACGATAAAAGAATATGCTCGGTTGAAATAAATTCATCACCAAGCATTTCTGATTCTTTTTTGGCGCGTTCTAAAACCATCGCTACTTCAGCCGTGCCTTGCACAATGCCTAAATTTAATTTGCCGTAAGTTGAGTTTTTCGGCAGGCTGTCTATGGCTGATATTGTTTTTTCCAAAACTAAATCATAATTAATATTTAATTTTTCCAGTACCGGCTTAGTCAAGCCCTCATGCTGGTTTAAAAGGGATGCCAATATATGCAGGGCCTCAATATGATGCTGGCCGTTATCCTGGGCGATTATTTGGGCATTTATTATTACTTCCTGTGATTTATAAGTGAATTTATCAAACATATAATAAAAAATTTAATAAATAATCTATTAGCAATCAAATATTAAGAGTGCTAAAATTAATATAGTATATCCCATAAAATATGTCAATCCCAATAAATTATTAAACAACAGGTCTATTCTATTATATCTAAATTTTTATCACATTGCGGACAATTGCCATGTTTATCGAATCTTTCAATGTGATAGCCGAAACGGTTAATAACTGATTCTCCGCATTTGGGGCAATAAGTGTTTTCTTTTTGATCACCGGGAATATTGCCAACATAAACGTATCTCAGTCCGGCATCTTTGCCTATTTCATAGGCCTGATAAATCAAATCATCGCCGGTTGTCGCTAGTTCTTTTAATTTCCAGGATAGGTCAGGCGAAAATTTAGAAATATGCCAAGGGGTATCCGTATCAAGCTCGGATGCAATAAATTCCGCTGCTTCTTTAAGCATTTTTAAATCAGACGACAGCGAAGGAATTATTAAGGTAGTAACTTCTAAATGAACTTGTTCTTTTTTGAAAAATTTTAAATTTTCTAATACCGGGCCAAGTTTTGCCCGGCAATTATTTTTATAAAATTTTTCATCCATTGATTTCAAATCAATATTAATCGCGTCTAGATAGGGGATAATAGACTGCGAGCATTCTTGGCTCATATAGCCATTAGATACCCATACATTTTTTATATTTTTATCATGGGCTAATTTCATAATATCAAGAGCATATTCAGTCCAGATAGTCGGCTCATTATAAGTGTAGGCAATGGATCGGCAATCATTATAGATAGCTTCGGAAATAATTTTTTCCGGATCGATCGGCGTTGTATTTTCTAAATTTTTAGCCAGATTTTTTATTTGGGTAATATTCCAATTTAGGCAATTAGCGCAGGCAAAATTGCACCCTAAAGTACCGATAGAATAGCTTAAAGTACCGGGCATAAAATGAAAAAAAGGTTTTTTTTCAATAGGATCGATATTAATAGCCGCCGGTTTGGCATATATTAAAGAATAAAGTTTGCCGGCTATATTTTTTCGCGTTCGGCATAGGCCGAATTTATTATCTGCAATAAGGCAGAAATGGCTACAAAGCCGGCATTGGACTATATTATTTTCTTTTTTTTGGTAAAATTTTGCTTCTTGCATAGATTTATAATAAAAGAAAGCGTTTAATAAATATATTAATTACACAGTTAATTCATAATCATTGTTGAATATTTATTAATTTTGTAAGTTAAGTAATATTGTTTTATAAAAATCATTGATTAAAGCCATAATATAAATTATAATAATTATATGGAAAAAATCAATATATTGGGAATTAATATTTCATTATATGATAGAAATGATGTTTTAGCAAAAATTGAATTATTTTTATCAACTAATAAACAAATATTTATTATTACGCCTAATCCGGAATTTATTTTAGAAGCGCAGAAAAATGAAGAATTTTTTTATATTTTAAATAAGGCCGATTTAGCGATTCCAGACGGAGTGGGCTTAAAATTCGCCGGTTTTTTGCTTGGCCATAATATTAAAAGAATTTCCGGTGCGGATTTAGTAAAGGATATATTAGCTATTTTGCAAAAAAATAAATTAAAGGCGGTAATATTGAATTGGCGCCAGAGCATATCCAGCATGGAAGAAATCAATCACGCCATAAAATTAAGATATCCTTCGCTTTCATATATGGTAAAAAGCATAAATAAAGAGGGGAGTGACGCGCCTTTTATAGAAATTAATAAATTTAAACCTGATATTTTATTCGTTACCTTGGGTTCGCCGGCGCAGGAAAAGCTTATTTATCATAATTTAGCTAAAATGCCGTCAGTCAAAATCGGCATGGGCGTGGGTGGCAGTTTTGATTTTTTAACTAATAAAATTAAGCGAGCTCCGAAAATATTAAGAATAATAGGATTAGAATGGCTTTGGCGCTTAGCTATTGAACCCTGGCGGTGGCGGCGGATAGTAAACGCGGTAATAATTTTTCCTTTACAATTCTTAAAATGGAGATTTATTTTGCCGTTTTTATATCGGCCGAATGTTGCCTGCTTATTATTTAAAAGAGTTGATTATAATAATAAAATACTGCTGGTGGAAAGAAAAAACGAACCAAACCATTGGCAATTGCCGCAAGGCGGTACGGACGGTAATGATATTAAAACAGCCGGTATAAGAGAATTACAGGAAGAATTAGGAACTGATAAATTTATTCCCATGTCTTATTATAATTATTTATATAGATATAAATTTGGAAATTTTATGGGAAAATACGACGTATTAGCCAGAAAGGCAGCTGGCTATAAAGGTCAAAAACAAGGTTTATTAATAGCCGAATTTAAAGGCGAAGATAAAGATATAAAAATAAATTATTACGAACATTCTGCTTGGAAATGGGTGGACGTGAAAAATTTAATGAACGAAGTTCATCCGATAAGAATAAAAGCAACTAAAATATATTTAAATAAATTTAATGAATCAATAAAATAAAAACTTATGCCTAAAATAAGATTAAGATTCGCGCCATCTCCCACCGGTTATCTCCATATCGGCGGATTGCGCACTGCTTTGTTTAATTATTTAATTGCCAAAAATTTAGGCGGAAAATTGATATTGCGCATTGAGGATACTGACCAAAAGCGGGAAGTTAAAGGAGCGGTAAAAAGCTTAATTGATATTCTTAACTGGTCAGGGATAAAATTTGACGAAGGACCGGAAATTGGCGGAGATTTCGGCCCTTATTTGCAAAGTCAAAGAAAAAATATTTATAGCAAGCACATTCAACAACTTATTAATAAGGGAAAAGTATACTATTGTTTTTGCGCTCCTGAAAGGCTTGATAAAATGCGCCAAGAACAGCAAATAAAAAAATTGCCTCCTCGTTATGATAGAACTTGCCGGGATTTAAGCGATAAAATAATCAAGCAAAATTTAAAAGATAAAAAAAGTTTTGTCATAAGGCAAAAAATGCCTTTAGCCGGAGAAGTTATTGTCAATGATGAATTGCGCGGCCAGATAAAATTTAAAGCTGAAAATTTAGACGATCAGGTGTTAATCAAGTCAAATGGAATGCCGACTTATCAGTTTGCCAACGTAGTTGACGATTATTTAATGAAAATAAGCCATGTGGTCAGGGGAGAGGAGTGGATTCCTTCATTGCCGAAAAATATTTTGCTATATAAAGATTTTGGCTGGACAGCCCCAAAATATATTCATTTGCCTTTAATGCTGAACAAAGGCGGAGGCAAATTAAGCAAACGGCAGGGAGATGTGGCGGTTGAAGATTTTCGCTCCGCCGGCTATTTGCCAGAAAGTTTGATAAATTTTTGCGGGCTTTTAGGATGGCGCTTTTCATCAGCAGAAAAAAAAATTGAAGAAAATGAAATTTTTTCCTTAGCGGAGTTGGTAAAAATATTTATAATTAAAGATATAAGCGTTTCTCCGGCCATTTTTGACAATGATAAATTAGATTATATTAACGGTTATTATATTCGGCAAAAATCTTTAGATGGATTATTGAAATTAATTAAACCTTATTTAAAAAATAATATAAATTTAGCAAAAGGAAAAATAAATATTTCCGATGAATATATAAAAAAAATTATCCGCCTAGAGCAGAAAAGAATCAAAAAACTTTCAGAAATTGGGGAGCTAACTGAATTCTTTTTTACTAATGCGATAGATTATAGTAAAGATCTATTAATATGGAAAAAAATGCCGTTTGGGCAAATAAAAATTAATTTGGAAAAAATTATTATTATTTTAGAAAATATTACAGATAAGAATTGGAATAATAATTTTATTAAAAATGCCATAATATCTTATATTGAAGTAGCCAATCAGCCGTTGGGAGAATATTTATGGCCGATGAGAGCCGCCTTAACAGGCAGAAAAGCCAGCCCTGATCCTTTCGACGTGGCGGCAGTCCTAGGTAAAAATATAAGCATTAAAAGAATTAAAGAAGCTATAGATAAAATATAAAAAATATGTTATAATATAATTATGAATAAATTAATGATAAAAAAAATAAAAATTATTTTAATATTAGGTATTTTTATTATTATTCCCTTGTCAGTTTTTAGCCAAACTGATTATAGCAATCTTGATATTAATAATGATATAAAAATTTTAAATGATCAAATTAAAGAGAAAAAGAACCAAGTTGAAAAAATACAAGAAAGGCAAAAAAAATATAACGAATCGTTAAAGAATATTATTTCTGAAAAATCCAGCTTGCAGAGCCAATTAGCCCTGCTTGATAATCGATTAGCCAGCGCGGAAATTGATGTTGAAGAAATAAAAACTGAAATTGAAATTACTAATTTGGAAATAAAAAAGATTAAAACAGAAATAAAAAATAAAAATGATGAGATAATAAAAGAAAAAGACCATTTGGAAAATATTATTCGTTTAATTTATAAACAGGACGATACTAGCGTTCTGGAAATAATTCTATTAAATAATAATTTGTCTGATTTTTTAAATCAAACAAAATATTTAGAAGATATTAATAGTGAAATTGATAATTCACTTAATACTTTGAAAGATTATAAAAAACAATTAGAGCAAAGCTTAGGCCAATTAGACGGAAAACAAACAGAATTTTTAAATCAAAAAATTAAATTGGAAGAAAAAATAAAATCATTAGCCGCTGAAAAAGAAACTAAGAATTATATTTTAGAGCAAACTAAAGTATCAGAAAGGGAATATCAAAATTTAATAAATACAGCCAAGGAAGAACAGCAAGCGGCGGCATCGGAAATTGCTAATTTAGAAAAATCTGTCAGAGAGAAAGTTGAAAATTTGCCTGATAATAAATTAGAATTCAATGATTCCGGATTAATATGGCCGGTACCTAAGAATACTATTACATCTTTATTCCATGATCCCGGGTACCCATTCAGATATATTTTTGAACATCCGGCTGTAGATATCAAGGCCGCTCAAGGAACGCCTTTAAAAGTGGCTGCATCAGGCTATGTGGCTAGAGCTAAAGACGCCGGTAAAGGATATAGTTATATTATGATTGTGCATGGAAATGGTTTATCAACTGTTTATGGCCATGTATCAGCTATTTACGTTAAAGAAGACGATTATGTAGTTCAGGGGCAAATTATAGGTAAAAGCGGGGGATTGCCCGGTTCACCAGGAGCCGGCCAATTAACAACAGGGCCTCATTTGCATTTTGAAGTGCGATTAAACGGCATTCCGGTTAATCCTTTGGAATATTTACCTTAGCAATTTTCTGTCTAAGATGGATTATTTTAAGCTATGGAATTTTTTATGGACGTCCCTTAGTTGCTTATTGGTAACATGAGTATAAATTTGAGTAGTAGAAATATTTCGATGTCCTAAAAATTCCTGTACCAGCCGCAAATCAACGCCTTGGGCCAAAAGATCGGTAGCAAATGAATGCCTAAGGGTATGTGGGGTGGTTATAATGGGCAGGCCGGAAATTTTAACATATTTTTTAATTATTAATTCAATGCTTTTTGGGGTTAGCCGGCGTGAAATGCCGGTTTTTTCTATGCCTGGCTTATAGTTTATAAATAATGCTTCATCAATATCATTTCTTATTTTTAAATATTTATTGAGCCAATTTACGGCTCGGGATGATAAATAAACAGTGCGCACCTTATTGCCTTTGCCAATTATAACAATTTCTAAATCTTTGGTAGAATCCTTGATTTTAAATTGTTCTCTATTAAGGGCGGTTAGTTCAGATACGCGCAGACCGGTGGAAAATAAAATTTCTATTATTGCCCTATCTCTTAATCCGATATTAGAATTTATATCTGGCGATTCAAGTAATTTTTTAATTTGATCTAATTTCAAAAATTTTACTTCCCGTTCGCCTTTTTCTTTAGCCAGCTTAACCTTCACTGGGGGGAGGGAAGGGATATTTTTTTCCGCGAAAAATTCTAATAAGCCGCGTAAAGAGATTAAATAGTAATTTTGAGTAGATTTTTTTAAATTGTTCTTGGTATTAAGATTAATAAACTTAGAAAGATAAACCCTGTATTTCCATATATGGTTGGTATTAAATTCAGATGGTTTAAGATTTTGGAGATTGTTTGCCACTTGCCATTTAAAAAATATATTTAAAAATCTTGAATAATTTTCTTGAGTTTTAGAAGCTAAGCCCTTTTCAATTTCTAAATACTCCAAATAATCAGTTAAATATTTAATTATGGGTTTATTATTATCCATTTATTCCATTAAATACATAATTGCGAGAGGATTAGTTAGATTGATTATTATAACTTCGCATAATGTAGATTAATTAACATATATTAAACATATACCTAATAATCAAAATTGTCAAAATTATTATCTAACTGAGATTGACCCCCATTATATTCAATTCCGGTAAAAATAATAATAATATTTTTATAATAAGTAGAAATATCCCAATATTAACTAAGCAAAATATTAATACGGCAATAATGAAGATAAATTTGAAAGTTTTTTCCATAATAGTAAAATTTATTTATAATAAACTTTATCACCTATACTTATATTTATATATTTTTTATTAATAAAATCACTTTTTAATTTTTCCTCAATAATGGTTAAAAGTTTCGTGGTTTGCTTATTTATATCTTCCTTTGAGCTAAAATATATTACCGGCCCTCCAAGCACCAGCATTTTAATTATATCAGAATTAGGATCAACAATAAACCTGTCTATGGTGAAATTATGCTTATTGTTATTATATTCTCCGTATAAATTAATAATAAACTCTATTTTATCTTTTCCATCTTTAATCATATTATCATAAATCATTTTTCCGCCATAAGATTCAATCAAAGGATATTTTTTGCTATCAATTTCCAAAGGATCAGCTTCAGCCATAATATTTCCTAAAGCGTCGGCATAATAATGATTGTCATTCTCATACCAAACTATTGAATAATTTTTGTCTTTAATACTTATTAATATAGTATGAAAATTTTTTGTATTTATTATTATGTCAGTAAAATTATATAGGTTTTTTATATTATCGGCAAATTTATTTTTATCAAATAAATATAAATTATTTTGCCTTCCGATTAAAAAACGATTATCATTTAATTGTTTATAAAATATATCTTCAATTTCCTTTTGGGATATTTTGTCATTGCCGTTGATTATAATTTTATTTAAAATAAAAAAAGGAGAAAAATAAAAAAACCAAATAATAGCAATTAAAACAATAAATAAGGCGCTCATTTTAAAATAAAATACGGGCCTTAAAGATGTTTTTTTAAAAAAATTATTTTTTTTATTTCTAAAAAAAGGATTAATGTATTTTTTTTGGCAATAATTGCGCCTTATTATTCTCATTTAAATAATGATTAATAATTAAGCCGATGGTTAGACTATAAACATGATGCTGGCCAAAACGTTCTAAAATATATTGCTTGGTAACTTTTAAATTATGGTCAGAAAAATTAATATTAATTAATTGTTTATATTCAGTTTTAACAGCATTTGTTATTCGCCAATCTGAGCCATCTTTAAAGCCGAAGGTAATTATATTTTTTAAATTTGGTATTAATAATTTATTAATTCTGGCGTTGTCATTATTAAGTATAATTAGCCCGCTAAGCTTGGTCTTTTTGATTAATAATTCATACTCCCCTGCCATTATATCCATATCATTAAAACTTTCCAAATATCTTTGCGTGATATCCGTGATAATGCTTATATCAGGTTTAATAATTGACAGTAAATATTTCATATCTCCGGGGTTTGATATGCCCAACTCTAATACTAATACGCGCGGATAATTTGAAGAAAAAATATTAAAAAGCGCTTTTACTATAACAGACAGCCATTTTTTATAAGAATTATATCCGCTCTGAAGATTTAATACTGCCAAAGGCAGGCCGATTTCAGTATTGAAGCTTTTATTATTTGTACGAGTTTTTATGCCATTTTTGTTTAATATTCGTGTAATTTCATATCTAACAAAGGTTTTATTAGCGCTTCCGGCAATAGCAATAATAGTCGGCTTATAAATAAATAAAATAAATTTAGTTAAATATTTAAGATAATACTGCAATATAATTTTAAAAATTATTTTCATAAATAATTATCATAAGTTTAAAAATATTTTTCCATTCTATCAAAAGCATTATTAATATTTTTTTCGCTTCTGCCAAAACTTAATCTTACATGGCTTTCACCATGCGGGCCGAAAGCTATTCCTGGTACGACAGCCACTTGGATTTTATCCAATAGGTCTAAAACGAATTGCCAGCTGTTATTGTTTTTTAATTTAATACGAGGGAAAACATAATAAGCACTATTGGGTTTAATATAATCAAAGACAGTAGGCATTCTATCTAGACGGGCGCAAATCAAATCGCGCCTTTTTTGGAATTCACCGACAAAATAAAGTAAATCTTTTTCCGCCATTTCTAAAGCACCCATAGCGGCATATTGAGAAATTACCGGAGCGCAAGTCACTAATGAATCATGGACTTTTAATATTTCTTTAACTATAGATTCATCACTATGCAAATAAGCCACTCTCCAGCCGGTCATAGCATAAGCTTTGGAAAAGCTAAAAATTCTAATAACATTTTTTCTTAAATTTTTAACTTGCGCTAAACTAAATAATCCGCATGAGTCCGCATTGTTATCTGTGTAAGTCGGGGTAAAGACGAAGTCTTTATAAACTTCATCAGAAATCAAATACAAATTATGCCGTTTCGCCAAATCAGCTAAGTTTAATAATTGTTTTTTATTATAAATTGTGCCGGTAGGATTGTTGGGGTTGCAATAGAATATAGCCCGGGTTTTATCTGTTATCGCTTCTTTAAATTTATTTATATCCAGTGCCCATCCTCTATTTTCATCCAAAGATACAAAAATCGGCTTGCAGCCGGCTAAACAAATTACTTCTCTATAACTGGTATAGGTCGGCTCCGGAATAATTATTTCATCGCCTGGGACAGTAATTGTAAGAATAGTAGCGGTAATGGCTTCAATTGATCCAGCTGTAACTATTATTTCATTTTGCCAGTCATAATACATATTATCTTCTGCTAAAGATAATTCAATTAATTCGCGCAATTCCGGCAGGCCGGGCGATAAAGAATATTTTGCCACTACCCCCCTATCCAAAGCGCGCTCTACCCGCCTTTTTATGCAACCGGGCGTGTCAAAACTGGGAATTCCCTGTGCTAATGAGATCACGTCAGGATAATGGGAAGCTTTTAATTCCATCTGTTTAATAATGCTAAGTTGTATATTTTTAGTGCGATCAAACATTTTTATTATTTAGCGCAGTTTCAATTAATTTATCTAAAAATTGGCCGAAATCAAGTCCCGCAACTTTAGCGGATTGAGGAGTTAAGCTGGCATCAGTCATGCCCGGGATAGTGTTTATTTCCAAGAAATATAATTTATTGTCTATTTTGGACCAGATAAAATCCGCCCGGGCCAAGTCCTTACAGCCGACAGCTTTAAATATTTTTATTCCTAATAATTGTATTTCTTTTTTTATATTATTTGGAATGTGCGCCGGGCATATTTCCTCGGTACCGCCTTTTTTATATTTGGCTTTATAATCAAACCATTGGAAAATTTTAGGCTTAATCTCAATTACCGGCAAGGATTCCGGCGGATTGCCAATTATAGGGACAGTCAATTCACGGCCGTTAATAAATTCTTCCAATAAAATTTTATTGCCAAATTTAAAAGCATTTAAAATACCCTTTTGTAAATCTTTGTCGTTTTTAGCCATGGAAATGCCGACAGACGATCCGGATAAGAGCGGTTTTATAAATATAGGCAATGATAATTTTTTAATAATTTTTTTAATATTATAACTATCATTATTATTCAGAATGATATCGCGGCCGACATTAATACCAGAATTTCTGGCAATTATTTTTGCTTTGGCTTTATCCATGGCTAAGGCGCTGGCTAAACAGCCGGAAAAGACATAAGGCATGCCCATCATATCAAGCATGCCTTGCAGACGCCCGTCTTCGCCGAAAGGCCCGTGCAAAGCCGGAAAAACTAAATCAAATTTTTTATTTAAAGTGTCATTAATGAATATTTTTAAATCGTGCTTAGGATCGTATTTGCATATTTCATATTTATTTTTATCTAAGGTCGTATATATTTTAGCCCCGGTTTTTAAGGAAATTTTCCTTTCTCCCGATATTCCTCCCATTAGTAAAGCAATTCTTAATTTTGGCATATTTTTAATCTTTTTTAGATATAGTTTCAATTTTATTCGGCATATAATTTCTTAAAATATCCGGCACGATTACTGAACCGTCTGCCTGCTGAAAATTTTCCAAGATAGCGATTAAAGCTCGGCTGACAGCGATGGCGGTGCCATTAAGCGTGTACACGTAATTTTTTTTGCTGAATTTATCTTTATATTTTATGTTTAACCCGCGAGCTTGATAATCAGTGCAATTGGAGGTGGAAGTAATCTCCGCCCAATCGCCTAGCTTTCCTTGCTTATTCGGTTTTCCCGGCATCCAAGCTTCTAAATCAAAGGTTCTTGATGAAGGCGCGCCTAAATCTGCCGTGCAATGGTCAATTATGCGGAAAGGAATTTCCAGTCCTTTAAAAATTTCTTTTTCTATATTCAATAATTCCAGATGGTTTTGCTCGGACATTTCATGAGTGGTGTAGATAAAGAGCTCAATTTTAGTAAATTGATGGACTCGGAAAATTCCTTTGGAATATTTTGAATAACTGCCGGCTTCTGTGCGAAAGCAATGGGACAGGGCGACATATTTTTTAGGGAGTTCTTTTTCATCCAAAACTTCATTCATATGGTAACCGCCCATAGTGATTTCCGCCGTGCCGATTAAACTCAAATCCGAGTTGTTAATATTATAAATCTGGGTTGACTCCCCTCTTGGATTGAATCCCAGACCCTCTAAAACTTCCTGTTTGGCCAAATCAGGCGTAATAAATGGGGTAAAACCATGTTTTATCCCCGTGTCTAAAGCATATTGGATTAAGGCCACTTCCAATAAAGCCAGTTCATTTTTTAAATAATAAAATTTTGCGCCAGTAACTTTGGTGGCGCGATTAAAGTCAATTAGGTCTAAATCTTTTGCCAATTCCACATGATCTTTGGGCTTGAAATCAAATTTGGTCGGGCTTTTAAATGTTTCTATAACCGGATTATTTTCTTCATTTTCGCTCACGCATACTGCCGGATGGGTTAAATTTGGCACTTGCATCATCATTTCGTTAAATTGTTCCATAATTAGTTCCTGCACATCCTCTAATTTTTTGATTTCTTCGCTGATTATTTTCATTTCTTCAATTTTTTTAGCTGATGGCTTTTTCTTTGAGCCGATATTTATTTTTGCTTTTAAGGAGTCAATGGCCGTAGCCAGCTCCCTTTTCTTTTTGTCCACATCCAAAAGCTTGTCAATATCAATATTGACCAAGCGATTATGGCAATTTTCCTTGACTATTTCCGGATGCTTTCTTATAAATTTTATATCTATCATATTTGTTTATAAATTGCTTTGAATTACGAAAATAATCAAAATCCGCAAAGTGGTGTAAAATAGTATATAGAAAGCCATTTGACTTTCAGCGCTAAATTATACCACTATGAAGACTCAGATTAAGATATAT
>Ga0100392_1001124_pt1 | contig 24693 bp, 24 predicted proteins | sample CryGeymeta201516_FD_81548 | JGI IMG/M metagenome (GOLD analysis project Ga0100392, IMG submission 81548) | Groundwater microbial communities from Crystal Geyser aquifers in Utah, USA - Crystal Geyser metaG 2015-16 | ecosystem: Environmental > Aquatic > Deep subsurface > Groundwater | place: USA... | reverse complement strand
GCCTGATGTTTGCCATCTTTATTAACTCAGCCCTTTCTTGTCTGGCCGAAAATTTGTTAAATACGGGTGCAATATACTTTACACCGGTGTCTATTTTTCGGCTTTTCGCTAACGGCGCTTTTTTTGAAATATTAAAAGACCATTATGAGAACCTTTCAACAAGAAAATAACATTTTAATAAATTCTTTTTTGGAGCATACTTTTTTTAAGGGATGGACCAAAGGATTAGCGAATTTTGAAAAATTAGAGCTTCAAATAGGAACTCATTGTAATTTAAAATGCAAGTACTGTTACTATGCAAATTATGGAGATAAATTGTATCCTCCGGAAATTCAGAAACCTGAAATTATTCTAAATAATCTTAATTTACTTTTGGATTGGTTAATTAAGAATAATTTTCATCCAGAAATTGAGTTTTTTGGCGGAGAACCATTTTCTCAAGAGTTGGGTTTTAAATGTTTAAAATTAATTTTAGATAAGTTTAAATCAATAAAGAAAAACAAGCCCAATCGTATTGTTATCCCTACAAATTACACTTTTTTGCTTTCAGAAGAAAGAACTAAAAAAGTAAAGAATCTGATTAGATATTCTAAAAAAATAGGAATCCCGATTCTTTTATCTGCTTCTTTTGACGGAAAACATTGCGAGAAGAATCGGCCCTTTAAAGCCGGCAAAGAAACAAGAAATGATAAATATTATAATAAATGTTTTGCTTTCAGTAAAAAATGGGGATTTAGGTTTCATCCAATGGTGTATTCGGGATTAATAGAGAATTGGAAGAAAAATTTTTTGTGGTTTCAAAAAAATTTTCGGGAATTCGATATTCCATTTAATGAGATTTACTTATTAGAAGTTAGAAATGTTGAGTGGAATGAATCCCAAATTAAAGAATTTATAAATTTTATAGATTTTTTGATTGACTGGACTTATCATGTTCCCTGCAAAAAAAATGCTGGCCGGTTTGTTGACTTCCTCTTTAAAAAGTGGGGATATAATATTTTGAGGGGTCCCTTAATAACTATTGGAAGAGGACTGGGCTGCTCTCTTCAGGCTGACATTTATGTAAGATTGGGAGATTTAGCTGTTGTCCCCTGCCACCGAACATCGTATTCCCCGTTCATATTTGGGAAATTTATTGTAAAGAATAATAAAATTGTAGGAATAGAAAGTAAAAATCCTGAATTGATGGTAGGTATAATCGCTTTTGATAGCAAAACTGCTCCTATGTGCGAAACTTGCCTTTTAAAATACCTATGCTCAATGGGATGCTTGGGCTCTCAATTTGAAACAATCGGAGACCTATTCTCACCCATCCCCACCGTTTGTCAACTTGAACACGCCAAAATTTATGCTATGATTAAAGCATATAAAAGACTCAATTTATATAGCGAAATCTATGAAAAGTTGGATGAAAATAAAAAAGCTTCCTTAAATCTTTTAGAAGAAATCATCAATGGAAAATAAAAAAATCTATAAACCAAATATTAAAAAAATAAAAGATATTTTAGAGCATCCTCAAATATATACTGTTTTAAATCAGCGAGATTTAGATTTGCTAAAAAAATCAGTAGAAATAATGAGAATGAAGGAAATAACTGAAGAAAATAAAAACCAGATAGAAAGAGTGTTAAATTTTTTATTGCAAATCGTCATAGAAAAACCAATTACTCCGATATTAAAAGATTTGGTTAATGAATTTATTATTCTGACTGCCAACTGGAATGAAAATATTGCTCAAAAAATTGAAATTCGCCAAAAAATATATTCTTTAAGAAGATTTATTGATTATCACTTGACCGTTATTGATACAATTCAAGCTCTCAAAACTTTATTAAAAAAAGTGGAGGAAATCCAAAGATTTACCCCTCCGGCTTTTGAGCTAAGCAAACATTATTTAAAATCACTCCAGGAGTTAGAAAATGACGAAAAGAAAAAGAAAATCTGTAAAAATAAAAAGAAGAAGTAAATATATAGAAATTCTTAGGTAAAAAAATTCCGCTAAAGTTTAACCTTAGCGGAATTTATTTTTTTATACCCAAATAAGAAATAGAAAACGTACCCTACTCCTAGCTGTAATTTCGTGACCATTATCATCTGTACCGGTAATAGTAACTATTTCGTAATCTATGGCTCGATCAGATAAACCAGCCTCGAAATCTACTGATCCATAAGCTGGAAGGTAAGCTAAACCAAGATGTTCTTCGATGAAAAAACTATCGTAATTATGGATATCAATCAAAAGATTATCTCTATATCTTTCTATAGTCAAGTCATTAATCTTAACTCCAACACCATTAACTTCTTTAATTATTACCTGCCAGGAACAAGACCTATCGTATTGACAGATTACTGGATTAGGGTTAAAGATTATCTCTATTTTAGCTATCTCAGATACGCTTTCTTCCCTATCTATCTGAATAGAAACACATCCGGGCAAAACTACTAACCCCATCAACAAAACTGCTAAAAATACGCTTACAATCTTTACTTTCATTTCTCCTCCTTACCCGCTTAAATTTTTAAAAATTTTGGCGGGCTTTTCTTTTATTTTCCCTATAAAGTTGTTAAAAAACTCTCTCGGGAATTCTACTTATAGTATAGCATACTGAAATTAAGCTGTCAAGATTGGCAGGGAACTGAAGGTATTATATAATGTAAAAATGACCTCATTAGACGCTTTATTTTTAATTCCCCTTTTTATTATTGGCGGGATTTGTAGTTTTACCGACATTAAGTATGGCAAAATTAAAAACAAGTGGGTTAAGTTAGGTTTAGTTTGGACTGGTTTGCTTTATCTCTCTCTTATATTTTACACTATTTTTTACACTCATCGAGGTGAAAATCTTGGTTATATTTTAGAAATGCTCATTAATGGCTTAATTGCTCTCGGAGTGGGATATTTTTTATGGCAGTTTAAACTATGGTCGGCCGGCGATGCTAAGCTTTTTACTCTTTACGCCTTTTTGGTTCCTTTAAAATTTTATTCAAATTATTATATAGCCTACTTTCCCTCCTTTATCCTTTTGGCCAACGCCTTTATGCTTATTATTATATTTTTAATCGGCGAGGCCTTGCTTTTCACCATAAAAAACAGGCCTAAAATAACAAGCCTCCCTTGGGGGCAATGGCTCAAACCAGAAAACCTCAAACCAAAAATTATCAACACTGCAAAAACATATCTAAACTATATCATAATCCTTATCGGCCTAAGATGGGGAATGCAAGCGCTGAGCCGGGCTTTTGGCCAGGAAATGGGTTCTAATTTCCCCCTGCTTTTTTTAATTTTCTTTTTTGCCCGAAGATATTTGTTTCGCTTTATTCTAAAAAATAAAAAGGTTGTATCTGCTCTGGGTATATTTACCGGAGCCTATACCTTCTATTTAATATCACAAGGCCAGGCAGCTTCACTTTTTGGCATCCTTAAAATAGCTTTTATCTTTATGGTCACCATCGGCCTCTTAATGAAGTTTTTGAGCCTCTATGTTGAAAAAAAAGAGGTCAGTAAAACTTTCCCCTTTGCTCTTTTTATGCTCGCTGCCTGCTTTGCTACCCTGGCCGTAAAAGGCTTTCTTCTCTCTCCAATCTTAAGCCTATTTTATTAATATTTGCTACTTCAGCTGTTCTAAAATTTCGCCTAATTTTTGGAGCTCTTGGCCGTAAAGAGCCCAGTTACCTTCTTTCTGGGCCTGGAGAGCCCGCTCAAAATGCTCTCTTCTCTCTTTGATTTTAAGTCTTTTTCGTTAATAACCTCTTTACCGGGCCAAAAGATTTTCGATGAATTTTACAAGGTCCATATTTTTTTAGCATTTTTAGATGTAATTTAGTACCATAGCCTTTGTGTCTGTCAAAACCGTATTGAGGATATTTTTTATGATATTTTCTCATTATTCTGTCTCTCGTCACTTTAGCGATTATACTGGCTGTTGCGCAGGAAAAAACTTTCTCATCGCCTTTTATAATTGACTTTTGAAGAATTGGCAAATCAATTTTGAAATTCCCATCAATAATTAAAAAATCTGGTTTCTTCTTTAATTTTTCTATTGCTTTTTTCATTGCTAATTTTGTTGCTTCTAAAATATTGATTTTATCAATAACTTTTTCCGAGACCTTGCCTATTCCCCACTCGATCAAAGGATTTTTCGTTACAAGCTTACAAAGCTCTTCGCGTTTCTTGGAAGATAATTGCTTTGAATCTTTAACTTCTTTAAAGATTTGAGATTTAAATTGTGATTTTGACCTTTGAGATTTGAGCTTTGATCTTACTATTACCGCTGCCGCTACCACCGGTGCGGCCAAACAACCACGACCTGCTTCGTCTAATCCAACCACATATTTATATCCTCTCTTCCATAATTTTTTTTCTTCGTTAAAATTTGGCCTCACCCCGTTAGAAATCGTTTTCCTCGAAAAGACAGACTCTTTTTGTGTATGGTTTGTTTTAACTGATTGCATACTTTAATTTACAAAATAAAAATTTTTTCTAAAAATTTTTATTGCAAGACTTCTAACGGGGCTCATTATTTTACCCAGTAGAGGAATTTTGGCAAGATTTTTCTTCCAGAAAAATTCTACATCGCGTAGCGAGCCCCCCACACCAAATTTTGGTGTGGGGGCGAGCCAAAATTCTCCTACTGGGTTCATTTTACAATATTGTAAACAAATTGGGAATTAGTTATAATGATAAAATGAATGCTGACCGAATAATAAGAACCTGCCTCGCTTCGCTCGGCAGAACCTTGATTCGCTCAATGTATAAATATATAATCTTGAATTATGGAAAACCAAAAACCTTTAACCCAGGCTCAAATTGAACACGAAATCAGGGCGGCGGAAATGGCCGGAAAACCGGCTGATTTTAGAGGAAAAATCATTTCCAATTTCTTCCTTTTAGAAAAGGAGATAGGAATAGGTTTAGATTTAGAAGATTCCACCACTTTGGGTTCGATTTCTTTGGGAGGTACCACCATTGGGGGGGATTTGAATTTGAAAAACGCCCAAATTAGAGGAGCTTTTTATATGGGAGAAAGTAAGATTTGGGGAAACCTAAATTTCAGTTACGCCAAGGTAAGTGGAGTGTTAAACTTAGTGGGAAGCAAAATTAACGGTTCTCTAAATTTTCAAGGACTAGAACTAAACGGATTTTTAAGTTTAGCTAAGGCTCAAATCTCGGGAAATTTAGACTTCAGAAATATAATAATTAGCAATTCTGAATACGAAGGGCTAACCATAGTGGGAGACCTTTACTTAAACCAAGCTATTGTCCAGGGAGGAATAGATTTAACCCAGGCACTTATAGAGGGAAACTTAGACCTTTCCGTTATCTGTGTTCAAAATTCAGTTGATTTAACTTCAACCAATATAGGCAACCTCCTGCTTTTAAAAGATGCTTTAATTAAGGGTAATTTAATTTTAAAGGATACGAAGTATAAAAAAATGATAAAACACTTTTTGTGATATGCAAAATTCATTGACTCGGGCCGAAATTGAACGGGAAATTAGTATGGCCGAGATAGCGAGAAACCCGGCTGATTTCAAAGGAAAAACCCTTCCAGGTCTTAATCTTATAGACACTATGGTTGGAATAGGTTTGGATCTGCGGGAAGCTGTTATTCTGGGCCCGGTTTCTTTGGGGAGTACCAATATTTGTGGAGATTTAAATCTAATGGGAGCGAAAATAGAAAAAGGTTTTTATTTTGGGGGTGGAAACTTAAGTGGTAATTTAAATCTTAATCAAGCTAAAGCGGGAGAACCAATAAATTTAGTAGGAAGCCAAATTATGGGATCCTTAAATTTTGAAGGGCTAGAAATTTCCGGATTCGTAAGTTTAGCTAAGGCCAGAATTGAGGGAGGGATTAACTTTAAAAATGTGAGAATTAAAACAACAGAATATGAGGGATTAAATATTATTGGAGATCTTTATTTAAATCAAACCGTAATCTTGGGAGGAATAGATTTAACCGGGGCTAAAATTGAGGGAAATTTGGATTTTTCTGAAGCATACATTGAGGGTTCAATAAATTTAACTTCAGCCCAAATTGGCAATCTCTTAATTTTAAGAGATGCTAAAATTAAAGGAGATTTAATTATCAAAGACACGAAATACAAAAAAATAATAGAGCGTCGCATGTAAGAACCTGCCTTCGGCAGAACCTTGAATGCTTCGCATTTAATCCGACAGAACATGAAATTTACTCATCTGCACGTTCATAGTCATTACAGTCTTTTAGATGGTCTTCCTAAGATCGATGAACTTTTAGATTATGTAAAAGAACTTGGAATGGACTCGGTGGCTTTAACCGATCACGGAGTGCTTTATGGAGGAGTTGAGTTTTATAAAAAAGCAAAGGAGAAAGGGATAAAGCCAATCTTGGGTTGTGAAATGTATTTAGCTCACGAGAGAATGCAAGACAAAAGACCCAATATTGATGATAAAAGATACCACATAGTTCTTTTAATAAAAAACGAAGCAGGCTATAAAAATTTGGTAAAGCTGATCACCAGCTCGCATCTTGAAGGGTTTTATTATAAACCGAGAATTGACGAGGAGGCTTTAGAAAAGTATTCCTCAGGGTTAATCGGTCTTTCGGGGTGCTTGCGGGGAAAAATTCCCCAATTAATTTTGCAAAAAAGATTAAAAGAAGCCGAAAATACCTGTTTTAAATATCAACAGATTTTAGGAAAAGATAATTTTTATTTAGAGCTACAGCATCACCCGAACTTAAAAGAACAAAAAAAAGTTAACGAAGCCCTAATCTCTTTTTCGAAAAAATTAAATATTCCTTTGGTCTGCACTAATGATTGTCATTACCTAAAACCGGAAGACGCTGAGGCTCAGGATGTTTTAATGCTAATCAATACCGGAGCAGATAAAGAGGACCCCGAAAGGTTAACGATGAAAAAAGACGATTTTTCAATGCGGACTCCAGAGCAAATGATGAAGGACTTTAAAGAACTACCCGAAGCAATTGAAAACACTCAAAAAATTGCCGAGATTTGTAATTTTGAATTTGAATTAGGAAAAATTAAACTTCCCCAATACCCTTTGCCGGAAAACAAATCTGCAGATGATTTCTTAAAAGAGCTTTGCTACCAACGCCTGAAAGAACGCTATCCAAAACTTAACCCGGAAATAAAAGAGCGCCTGGAATATGAGTTATCTGTGATTTCTCAAACCGGGTTTGCTTCCTACTTTTTGATCGTCCAAGATTTTGTTAATTGGGCAAAGCAAAATAGAATTGTGGTGGGACCCGGCCGGGGGTCGGTTGCTGGTTCCCTGGTTTCTTACGTGCTGAATATCACCAGTGTTGATCCTTTAAAATATAATCTCTTATTTGAAAGATTTTTAACTCAAGATAGGGTCTCGCCCCCTGATATCGACCTTGATTTTACCGACCGCAGAAGGGACGAAGTAATAGAATATGTGGCTCAAAAATATGGCAGGGACAGGGTGGCTCAAATTATCACTTTTGGAACAATGGCTGCTAGGGCTGCAATTAGGGATGTTGGAAGAGCTTTAGGTTATACATATACTTATTGCGATCAAATTGCCAAAATGATTCCTTTTGGTTTTACCCTGGACCAAACTCTCTCTAAAATTGAGGAGTTTCATCAAATTTATCAGTCGGGTTCCCAAGCCCAGAAGTTAATTAATTTAGCAAAAAAATTAGAAGGAGTAGCCCGTCACGCCTCCACTCACGCCTGCGGGGTAGTGATTTCCAAAGATCCTTTGGTAAATATCGTACCCTTACAGCACCCCGTTCAGTCAGAAGATACCATTGTTACCCAATACGAAATGCACTCCATTGAAGATTTGGGACTTTTGAAAATGGATTTTCTGGGATTGAAAAACCTCACCATCATTGAAGATACTCTAAAAATGATTTATGCCATTCACCATATAAATGTGGATATTGAAAAAATACCATTAGACGACAAAAAAACCTATAAACTTCTTCGGGACGGAGAAACGGTAGGCATCTTTCAACTAGAATCATCGGGTATGCAAAGATATTTAAAACAATTAAAACCATCCGAGTTTGAAGGTATTATTGCTATGGTTGCTTTGTATCGTCCGGGACCAATGGCCCTTATTCCAGAATATATTGCCGGAAAATATAAAAAAAAGCGAGTTGAGTATTTGCATCCAAAATTAAAACCAATCTTAGAAAGCACTTACGGAATTTGTATTTACCAAGAGCAGGTGATGAAAATCGCCCAGGAGTTGGCCAGATTCACTCTATCTGAGGCTGATGTTTTAAGAAAAGCGATCGGAAAGAAAATTAAAAAACTACTCCTTTCCCAAAAAACAAAATTTGTTGAAGGAATGAAAAAAAATAAAATAGATGAAAAAATTGCCGAGAAAATCTGGGCCTGGATTGAACCATTTGCCAAATATTCCTTCAATCGCTCCCATGCCGCTTCTTATGCAACCATTGCCTACCAAACTGCCTACCTAAAAAGTCACTGGCCATTAGAATTTATGGCTTCTCTTCTGACCTCGGAGAAGTCTGATCTGGAAAGAATCGCTATCCTGATTAAAGAATGTAAAAAAATGGAAATTGAGGTTTTGCAGCCGGACATTAACGAAAGCTTTAGAAACTTCTCGGCGGTTCCGGGAAAAAACAAAATTCGATTTGGGCTTTTGGCAATAAAAAATGTGGGGTCCAACATTGTGGAAGCAATTGTTAAAGAAAGAAAGGAAAACGGCAAATACAACTCTATTGAAGACTTTATCTCCAGAATAAACTGTAAAGATTTAAATAAAAAATCTTTAGAGAGCCTAATTAGAGCCGGGGTTTTTGATAAGCTTGCCGAAAGAAATCAGTTATTAATCAATTTAGAAAAACTTTTAGAATGGTCTAGAGAAACCCAAAAGCAAAAATCCAATGGTCAAAAAGGTTTATTTGATAAAATCCCACACCTTTGTTTTGGCAAAGGGGCTGCATTAAAATTAGCCCCAACCTCCCCCGCCTCTTCGGTAGAAAAATTAAAATGGGAAAAAGAATTATTGGGACTATATGTTTCGGGGCATCCATTAAAAAATTATACAAAAATTTTAAATCAAGGGGTCCAAGCCGCTTTGCCCAGTTCCCTAAAAACTTCGCAAATTTCTGATATCTTGAAAAATAATCCCATTTCAAAAATAAAGGCCGGAGAAAGAGTAAGAATTGGAGGAATCATTTCCGGCTTAAAAAAAATTATTACCAAAACAGGAAAGCCAATGTTATTTCTAAAAATAGAAGATTTAACCGGCAAAATTGAGGTGGTGGTGTTTCCTTTCCTGATTGAAAAAAATCCTGCCGTGTTTCAAGAAAATAAAATAGTTTTTGTCTCGGGAAGAACCGATATAAGAGACAACATACCTAAAATAATTGCCGAGGAAATTGAGGAGATAATCGAAAAATAAAAATTCTAAATTAATAAAAATCAAATAATTAAGCAAATGAAGCTCGAAACGTTGCATCATTCCTTAGCTCATATTTTAGCTTATGCGATTCAGGAGTTATATCCTGAAACCAAATTTGGCATTGGCCCGGCAATTGAAAATGGGTTTTATTATGATTTTGACCTAAAAAGGAGCTTAGCTCCTGAGGATTTACCGAAAATCGAAGAGAAAATGAGAGAGATTATAAAAAGAAACTTTCCCTTTAAAAAGAAAAAATTACATAGGTCCGACCTATGTAGGCTATTTAAAGGACAACCTTATAAGTTGGAATTAATAAACGAATTAAAGGAAGAAAAATTAAGTATTTATGAAAGTGGAGACTTTGTTGATTTGTGTGCCGGCCCCCATATTAAATCAACAAAAGAAATTCCTGTAGACAGCTTTAAATTGACAAAAATTGCCGGTGCCTATTGGCGAGGCTCGGAAAGAAATCCAATGCTAACCAGGGTTTACGGAGTGGCCTTTGAGACGGAAAAAGAATTAAAAAATCATCTTTTGTTGCAAGAAGAGGCAGAAAAAAGAGACCATCGAGTTTTGGGTAAAATTTTAGATTTATTTAGCTTTGATGAAGAGGTTGGAACCGGTCTTCCTCTCTGGCATCCCAAAGGAGTAATTTTGAGAAAAATCATTGTAGATTTCTTAGATAAAGAATTAACTGCTCAAGGATATCGGCAAATTTTAACCCCCCACATTGGAAAATTAGATCTTTGGAAAACCTCCGGACACTGGGATCTTTACAGAGAAAATATGTACTCCCCCATTAAAATCGATGAAGAGGAATATATGTTAAAACCAATGAATTGTCCTTTTCATGTAAAGATTTATAAATCTAAAATCAGAAGCTATCGAGAACTGCCGTTATATTTTGCCGAAATGGGAACGGTTTATCGCTATGAAAAATCCGGAGTTTTGCATGGATTAACCAGGGTAAGAGGTTTTACCCAAGACGATGCCCATATTTTTTGTGAACCCAGCCAGCTCTCCAAAGAAATAACCAAACTTTTAAAAACTAGCTTTAAAATACTTAAAACCTTTGGATTTAAAGATTACGACATCTATCTTTCTACCAGACCCGAAAAATATGCCGGGACTTTAAAGGGTTGGGGAAAGGCTACCAATTCTCTTAAATATGTTCTTAAAACCCTTAAATTAAAATACCAGTCAGATATCGGCGGAGGGGTATTTTATGGACCGAAGATTGATATAAAAATAAAAGACTCTTTAGGAAGACCCTGGCAATGCACAACAATCCAAATTGATTTTAATTTGCCGGAAAGATTTAACTTAAATTATATTGACAAAAGGGGCAAAAAGAAAAAACCCTTAATGATTCACCGGGCTCTGCTGGGGTCATTGGAACGTTTTATTGGGGTCCTGCTCGAACATTATGCGGGTTTGCTGCCTTTATGGTTAGCCCCTGTTCAGGTTTGGATAATTCCGGTTGGAAAAAGACATATCAAATATGCGAACTATGTTAACTCACAACTCACAACTTACAACTTACGAACCGAAGTTAAAGACGAAAACGAAACCGTCTCCAAAAAAGTTCGAGAAGGAGAAATGCAAAAAATCCCCTATATATTGGTAGTTGGCGACAAGGAAATAAAAACAAAATCCGTGAGGGTGCGTTCTAAAAATAAAGATTTAGGGGAAATGAAATTGGATGAATTCATAAAAAGAGGTATTATTGAGGTAGAAAAGCGCAAAGCCTAAAATTTATTATATAGAATTTATTTTAAGTTTTACGCTTTGGATTTTTAGACTTTTTTATGGCCGAATTATCTTACCTGACTCAAAAATTAATATCTCAATATCAATACTGGTATCAATCTCTTCAGCCCAAGGGAAGGGTTTCGACTATCCACGTTGATGAAGTAGCTAGTAAGGTGGCTGCTTTTTATGAAAAAATAAGGGGGATTGTTGATTGGCGGGAAGAGCACCTGATGAGAAGGGCGGCAATCAGTAGAATGCTCAAAAGGAGATTACTTTTGGCAAAGGTTGGTGGAACAATTGCCGAATCCCTGGTTTTAGAATTAATTAGAGGAGGCCATTTCCCTAATGATAAAATACCGGAATCAAAAATTGAGGAAACTCAAAAAATAATTGATAAATATGTTTTTATTCTTCAAAATAGTCCGGCTCCGCCAAAAGAAAAATTAAAAACTCAATTTATTAATTGGTTATTAGATATTGCTGCCTGTGAAATAGAAGAAGTCCTCTCTCCATCAAAACGCGAAAGAGCTTTAATTGAATATATGATGGAATCACTGAAAGAAAGTGTGAGAGTAAAAGAAACTAAGGTCTTAGTTTTTGGCGGAATGAGTGAAGAAGAAAAAAATACTCAGCTTTATGTTGCCGTCCAAAGAGCTCTTTTCAAATTGGATTCACCAATAATTACTTATCATCTTTTAAAAAGACGATATTCTCAGTGGGCAGACCTTCCACTTTTGCAACTTCAAGAAATAACTCAGAATATTTATTCAATTTGGGATAATTTAGAAAAAGAATTAAACCATCCTTTAGCTGAAAAATTTTATAAGGTTTGTGAAAAATATGACACCCCTTATTTACTTTTGGGAGATATTCTAACCGAGGAAAGTACTGCCGAAATTGCTGAAAAAATCTCTAAACCTGAAATTTTAGAAGAACTAATTAAAAAAGTTTATAACAAAAGATTATCTACCCTAAAAAAACGACTTTCCCGGGCAGCTATTTACTCTACTCTTTCAATTTTGCTGACCAATGCTCTTTCTCTTTATATTTTGGAAATTCCCCTGGCTAAGTTAATTACCGGAACCTTTAGACCCATTACTATAGTTGTTGATATTTTGGGGCCAACTTTTTTGATGTTCCTTTTAACCGTAACAATTAAACCGCCATCAAAAAGTAATTTGCAAGCGGTGATAATGGAAACAATGAAAATAGTTTACCAAAGAGAAAAAGTTGATATCTATGAAATAAAGGTCTCAAAGAAAAAAGGGGTAATCGTAAAATTCCTTATTGTCCTTTTATATCTGATAGGCGCCTTAATTTCGTTAGGTGTTATAGTCGCAATCTTTCAGTGGGCTGGTTTTCCGCCAACCTCAGTTGTTATTAATATTATTTTTGTCGCTTTGATTGCTTTTGCCGGTTTAGCAATTAGAAACAGAGCCGAAGAATTAACCGTTGAAGAAAAAAGGGTAAGTTTTGTTGGATTTTTATTTGACATCCTCTTTTTGCCAGTCGTTGGCCTGGGACGCTGGATGTCAAACAAATGGAAAAAGTATAATGCTATCGCGGCCTTCTTTACTGCTTTAATTGATATGCCTTTTCAGCTATTTGTCGAGTTTTTTGAACAGTGGCGATTTTTTCTAAAAGAGAAAAAAGAAGAAATTCATTAACCCTAAATCAAACTTCGTTTGATCGGGCGATCGCCTTGCGAAGCAAGGCGATTTAGCCCTACGAATTAAAAGGTCGAATCCAATTAAAATATAGATCAAAATTTTATGTCTAACTCACTAAAAGCTTTTCTAATATTAGCCATTTTTTTAGGATTTAGTTTTATTGCTTTTGCTCAAGAGACAATAGATATAACCGAAGCAATAAATCTTGATGAAGACGTTCAACCTGAAGACCTTGGAGTTTCTGAACCCTGGCTTTTACCGGATAGCCCGTTTTATTTTCTTAAAAATTGGGCAAGAGAAATTCAGCAGGTTTTTACTTTTAATCCAGTTAAGCGGGCTGAGTTAAGAGTAAAATTTGCTAATGAGAAGTTAATGGAAGTAAAGAAATCAGTTGAATTGAAGAAAAATCCAGAAATTATTAAAAAAGCAACAGAAAATTATCAGCAGGAAGCTGAAAAAATAAAAAATCAGGTTGAAAAAATAAAAGAGAAGGCAAAAGAAAATCCAGAGGTGGAGAAATTTCTGGATAAATTTGTTCATCAGCAAACTTTACATCAGAAACTTTTACAAAAACTTGAAACCCAAGTTCCGGCCGAAGCTTTTGAGAAAATAAAAGAAGCAAGAGAAGTACATTTAGAGAACTTTCAGGGCGTTATGCTGAAACTCGAAGACCGTGAAGAAAAAATCACTGAAAAATTGGATAAAATTTTAGAAGAACAAAAAGGAAGTGAGTTCAAGAATTTCAAAAATTTGGAAGTTCTGGAGAATTTAGAAGAGAAAGTGCCAGAAGAAGCAAAACAGGCGATTAGAAAAGCGGAAGAAAATGCTTTAAAGAGATTGCAGGGAGATTTAGAAAAAATGAGCCCTGAAGACCAGGAGAAATTTAAAGAATATATTGAAAAAATCTCTGGTGAGAAAGAAAAACAGTTGCAGATTGTGGAAAATCTAAAAATCCAGTTAAAGGAAGCGTCGGCGACTCCTGAAATGATTAAATTAAAAGAAAATTTAGAAGAAATGAAAGAAAAAATAAAGGAGAAAATAAACGAGAAGAAAGGAGAACCAGTTGCTTGTGCCGAAGTGATAACTTATTGTATTGACCCTTCCACTGGTAAATGCATTGCCTATCCTGATGCTTGCTCAACGCCAAAACCCTGTCAAAGTTGTAGCGTGGCCAGTTGTGCTAAAGAAGGAGAAATGTTTTCTCAAGTTTATAAAGAATTTCCAAGCCATTGTTGCGAGGGGTTAATAGAGTGGTATTCAGGGATGGATACAAGAGTGGTAAAAGAGGGAAAATGTTTAGAAACAGGACTAGTAGCAGGCGCACCGGTTGGAACATGCATAAAATGCGGGGATGGAATTTGTGGCCCAAAAGAAACCTTATGCAATTGTCCACAAGATTGTAAGTAAATATAAAAGCAAAAAAACAGCCGCTTGAAGCGGCTGTTTTTTTGTGATAATCTATACAAGTTATAAGAACCTGCCTCGCTTCGCTCGGCAGAACCTTGATTCGCTCAATGTATAAATATATAATCTTGAATTATGAATAAATATCACATTATTACCTACGGTTGTCAAATGAATAAGAGTGATTCAGAAAGAATTGCTACGATTTTAGAGAGTAAGAATTACCAGCCAGCTTCAAGTGAAAATGAAGCTGATTTAATCGTGGTTAATATGTGTTCGGTTAGACAATCAGCAGTAGACAGAGTTTATGGATTAATTCCAAAATTTCAAAAACTTAAAATCCAAAACTCGAATCTCAAAACTATATTAACTGGATGTGTTCTTAAAAAAGATAAAAAGAAATTTAAAAAAGGCTTTGATTTAATTTTAGATATTAAGGATTTACCAAATTGGCCGAAATACTTAGGAATTAAGAATTATGAATTAAGAATTAGGAATTATTTAAATGTTTTGCCTAAATATCAAAATGATTTTTTAGCCTTTATTCCTATATCTAATGGTTGTAATAATTTTTGTGCTTATTGTGTTGTTCCATTTGTTCGAGGTTCTTTAGCTTGCCGTAGCCATAAGGAGATTTTGAAAGAAGTTGAAAATGCAATTAAAAATGGGGTTAAAGAAATCTGGCTTTTGGGTCAAAACGTAAACAGTTACCAATCCCCCATCGTTCCTTCGGTTGATTTTTCTAAACTCCTAAGACAGGTTAATAACATCCCAGGAGATTTTTGGATTCGGTTTACTTCCCCACATCCAAAGGATTTTTCTGACGAATTAATTATAACAATGGCTGAATGTAAAAAAGTGACCGAATATCTAAATTTGCCAGTGCAATCCGGGGATGATGAGATTTTAAAAAAAATGAATCGTCCCTATACTATTAAACAATATAAAACCTTAATAAAAAAAATTAGGGAAAAAATCTACGACATCGCCTTATCTACTGATGTTATCGTTGGCTTCCCCGGAGAAACCAAAAAACAATTTCAAAATACAATTAAACTTTTTAAAAAAATCAAATTTGATATGGCTTATATTGCCAAATACTCTCCAAGGCCTGAAACAACCGCCGCGAAAATGAAAGACACCGTTTCTCCTCAAGAAAAAGAAAAAAGAGAAAAAGTCTTAACTGAAGTTTTAAAACAAACCGCTTTGGAAAATAATAAAAAATATATTGGAAAAACCGTAGAGGTGCTTGCGAAAAAAAGTAAAAATGGTTTTTTTATTGGTAAAACCCGAACCTGTAAAACTATAAAATTTGAAGCACCTGGCAGAGAAATCTCACTCCGGAATGAGGAACCAAAAAATTTAATCGGACAATTTATTCAAGTAAAAGTTATTAATGTAATGCCCTGGGGACTAACGGGGAAGTTTATGGGCATACCCAGTAGGAGAATTTCGACAAAGGTTTTCTTTCAGAAAACCTTAAAATTGCAAGGCAAGTCGAAATTCCTCTACTGGGCATAAAATAATAAAAAGGGACCGGATGGTCCCCTACTTGTAATCCTCTGCATGGTGTAATATTTGTCCCTTCTCAGCTTCAGCATCAATATTATCAGAAATAATTTCTAAATAAGGCAAGTTATATTCTTTTTCTTTCTCCCTTCGTCTTAACGCCAACTCAGCCGGGCTCAATTTTCCAACTAATCGCAAGGGGTATTCCTTTTTCCACTCTAAAAGCCCAAATTTCTCTAAAACTGCCAGGTATGCTTGCCCATCTATTTCATTTTTTACTACTTCCCAGGCGATTTTATAATCGGGTGATCGAGAAATACTCCAAGCTTTCTGCTTGCATAAATCCCAGTCGGCTGCCCAGATTTCATCCGGATATTCTGGGTTCCAGTATTCTACGCTAAATTTGACTCTCGGTTCACTCATTTCCCCTCCCTTCATTTTATTTAAGGTTCTATATACTAATCTATCTTACCGCTTCAAAAAAATATGTCAAGCCCGCGACCAAAACTTATTATAATTTTAGGCCCGACTGCTTCGGGAAAAAGCGAATTGGCTGTCAAGCTAGCCCTTCGATTTAACTCGGAGCAACTTAAAAAGAAATTTGGAATAAATGGTGTTGAGATTATTTCTGCTGATTCAAGACAGGTTTATAAGGGAATGAATATTGGCACCGGAAAGATAACAAAAAAAGAAATGCGGGGCATCCCCCATCACCTTTTAGATGTAGCTTCGCCAAAAAAGAAATTTACGGTTGTCCGGTATCAAAAATTAGTCATAAAAGCCGCAAACAAAATTTTAAGAAAAAAGAAGATTCCTCTTTTGGTTGGCGGATCCCCTTTTTATATTTATTCAGTAACAGAAGGATGGCTTTTCCCGAAATTAAAGCCGGACTGGAAACTAAGAAAAAAACTGGAAAAAAAATCGGCTTCAGAACTTTTTAAAATTTTAAAAAAACTTGACGAAAAAAGGGCAAAAACCATTGAAACCAAGAACAAAAGAAGATTAATCCGGGCAATCGAAATTTGTAAAAAATTGGGGAAGGTTCCTCAAATTAAAAAAACCCCCCAATTTGATTGTCTTTTAATCGGGATTAAAAAATCGCCTCAGGAACTTAAAATATTAATAAATAACCGGCTATTAAAAAGATTTAATAAGGGAATGGTAGGGGAGGTAAAAAATTTAAGAAAGTCCGGGCTTTCCTGGAAAAGATTAGAAGAATTTGGATTAGAGTACAGGTGGATTGCAAGATTTTTACAAAAGAAAATCTCTTACAGCGAAATGGTAAAAATTCTCCAAAAAGACATTGAAAAATTCTCAAAACGACAAATAACATGGTTCAAAAGCGATAAACGAATCCACTGGATAAAAAATCAAAAAGATGCGGAAAATTTAATAAAAAAATTTTAAGGAAATAAATAAGGGGAAAAGACCGTATCTCTTCCCTTAGGCAGTCCCCTTGGCGAAGCGGTCTTTGCCCCTTTTATATGAGTAGAAATAGAAATTAGGCAACAAAAGTGAATGCCGAGGCGGGGCGAATCGCCCCTACCTCTCCCCATCTGTCTCTAAAGAAAAACTCTTTCTCTTTTTTACCCCTTACCTTGACCATCTTTAATAGATAGCCTGTGGTATAAAGGCAATTTCCTCCCTTCGCTGGCACATTGCCTGTTCCCACTAAAAGCTTTTCCCTCATTGCCCTTTCAGCTTCTATTTGACCCATTTTACCTCCTTACTTGTATATATTCTTTCTTTTAATTTCGGTGATTTTTTGTTTTGACTCTCTGGAAAGAATATCAAGTTCCTTCAGGAAACCTAATTTCTTAAGACAATCTCCTAACTCTTCGCTCCAGAAAACACAGTCTTGATGGCAACTTTCTTTAATGTCCGGACAAAACATTTTTATATTTCCCTCCTTTCCTTTTTATTCTATATCTATTGTATCACCTTTTAAAATTTTGTCAACCCCGCACCTTTAGTGGACAAACTTTTCTTTATTTTGCGCGAAGCGCAGTCCACTAAAGGTGCGGGGTCAACCCCCAGGTAATAATTTTCTTAAAATTTTGTTTACCATCTCCGGATTGGCTTTTCCTTTGGTTTTTGCCATTATCTGACCTACTAAAAATTGAAAAGCGTTGGATTTCCCTTTTTTGAAATCTTCAACTGCTTTTTGATTTTTAGAAATTACCTCCCCAACAATTTTTTCAATTTCGGCCTCATCGCTAATCTGGGATAGTCCCTTTTCTTCGATAATATGAGAGGGATCGGCTCCGGTAGAAAACATTTCCTGTAAAATAAATTTTGCAATTTTACTTGAAATTTCTCCTCTATAAATTAAGGTAAGAAATTCGGCAAAATTCTCCGGAGTAATTAAAAAATTTTCGTCAAAAATAGCAGATGTTTTAAGTAAGCCCTGAAGATCGGTGATAATATAATTTGAACCAAGTTTTGCTAATTTTAAAAATTCTTCTCTTTCTATGCTTTTTTTCATTTCTGCCTCCCTTACCCAATTTCTTAATTCTGACATTACTTTCTCAAAATACTCTCCCAAATCCTTATTCTGGACAAATATTGCTACAACTTTTGCCCCTATTTCGTATTCTTTTTTAAATCTTTCTTCCCTCTGCCGGGGAAATTCGGGAATCTCGGCCTGTATCTCTTGAATATCTTTATTGGTAAAATGCAGAGGCGGCAAATCCGGTTCGGGAAAGTATCTGTAGTCATGGGCCTCCTCTTTTGTTCTTTGGCTTATAGTTTCACCCTTAATTTCACTCCAACCCCGAGTTTCTTGAATAACCTTTTTGCCTGATTTTAAAATTTTGCCCTGTCTTTCAATTTCATAACCAATCGCTTTCTCGACTGCCCGAAAAGAATTTAAATTCTTTATTTCTACCTTAGTTCCCAATTTTTGGATTTTGGACTCCAACCCTCCCACCACCCTGCCGCCCCGAGGGGCTCCTTTTGGATTTTGGATTTGTGGAAACAAACTTATGTTTGCTTCCACCCTAAGTTGGCCTTTCTCCATGTCAGCATCGGAAACATTGAGGTATCTTAAAATTAATTGTAATTCCTCAGCAAATTTCCTAGCTTCCTTAGCCGATGTTATATCTGGCTCAGTCACTAATTCCATTAAAGGGATTCCGGCTCGATTAAAATCAACTAAAGAATAATCTTCACCTTCTGGATGTATTAATCGTCCGGTATCTTCTTCTAAATGAATGTTTCCAATTCTAATTTTTTTATTTTCGATCTTTAAAAACCCTTCCTTACAAAACGGCATATACTCTTGTGATATTTGGTAGCCCTTTGGTAAGTCTGGATAAAAATAGTTTTTCCTATCAAACTTTGAATATTCTGAAATTTTACAATTCAGAGCAAGACCGGTTTTAATTACTTTTCTTACCGCTTCCTTGTTTATTACGGGAAGACTTCCCGGTTGCGCCGTACATATTGGGCAAATATTAACGTTCGGATGATGCTCGTTAGGGTCATTAAGACAAGAACAAAACATCTTACTTTTTGTATTAAGCTCTGCATGAATTTCTAAGCCAATTACTGGTTGATACATACGTTTATTTATTTTTTATTATTTTTTGACCTATTTAAATATTCTATAACTTTATCCACGCATCTTTTTGTGTTTTCCTTGGTGCTGGCATATATCTACTTAAATGCAAAGCATTCAAGGTTCTGCCGAAGCTGAGCGAGGCAGGTTCTTATAATTTATCATTTTTAAGAAAAACAAAAAAGCCCCGAGATTATTGGGGCTTGAATTAGGTTTCTACCTTTTGGCGAACTTTATCTAAAAGCCAGGGTTCAAGATGCTCAATCAGTTGAGTGAAATTATAAAAAATTTTGCTCTCGGGATTTAACAAAATGGATACCGAATGAATCCAGTTTGGGAAACCGGCCAAACCATCAGGCGAAATACCGAAAATAGGAAGAGGAAAACTGGGGATTTTATTTTCCGGAACCTCCTTAAAAATTCTTTTCATAATCTCAAAATGTATACCCGATGCTTCCCAGATTTCACAATGAGTTCCGGAGGTCGGAGTATCTGGTGCAAAATAAACTATCCCGAATCCGATAACCCCTTTCTCTTTCAGTCTCATCACCATTTTTATATCTGGAATAATTATATTTTCAAACACCACCCTGGCATGTTCTCGCTCATTAAATAATCTAATCTGGTATAAATCTTTGTGAATTTCATCAATGGACTTACCGAAAGTTTCTTCGGTCATTTCTACCGGATCTTGAATTTTCAGGTCAACGAGAATTTCGCATTCAGGGTATTCTTTATTTAATGTTTCCTCTATCTTTTTCTTTAAGTTTACAAGCTGAGGTTTTATTCTCTGACGCCAACGCACTCCATAATCTTTGGCTGCATCGATGGGTCCACCCAAGTAAGTGACTGTCTGAATCTTAACAATTTTTCTCTCACTCACTTTTTACCTCCTTTTCTTCCATAATAGCAAGACCGGCACTGGTGCCAATTATATTGGCTCCGGCTTCCAGCATCCGTTTTACGTCTTTTAAGGTTCTAATACCGCCGGCAGCTTTAATTAAAAATTTAGGACCGACGGCTTTACGCATTATCTTAACATGTTTTACCTTTTCGTCAATATCTACCAAGGATTCTGCTCCGGTCGAAGTTTTAACGCAAAAAGCATTTGATTCTTGTACAAGTTGGGAAGCCTTTTTTATTTCCTCGTCAGTTAAGAAGCCTGACTCAATAATTACTTTAGTTGGTAAAACTTTGGCTAATTTTTTGAGGTCTTCTAAAACTAAATCATATTTCCCCATTTTAAAATTGCCTATATCCATTACCGGATCGAGTTCGTCTGCTCCATCTTTCTTGGCAATTTTGGTCTGAAAAACCCGAACCTCGGTCGGCGAGGCGCCGCAAGGCCAATCGATAACTGCTATCACTTTAATTCTGCTGCCCCTTAATTCTTCTTTGGCTAATTTTACCCATCGGGGATTTAAACAAACTCCCCGAAAACCGTATTTTTTGGCTTCCTGGCAAGTCCGTCGAATATCTTCTTCGGTCGCATCTGCTTTTAAATTAGTGTGGTCAATAAATTTTGCCAATTCCATACATTTTTATTATAGAACATCTGTGGAAAAAATAAAAGCCCTTGAGAAAAAACCCAAAGGCCTATAATTTTATCTATCTCCTCAAAACGACCTTAGCTAACTCCCAAGAGTGCTCATAAAGATGGAGCCCCTTGCTGGTAGCAATAATCTCTCCATCTTTCACTCCAATTTCTGAAGCCATATATTCTTTTAGAAGCTGGATAGCTGCTAAATTCGTTGGAAATCCTGCCCATAAATCCCAAGAGCGGAAATCGACGTGGAAATGAAGTTTCCCGTATCTTATCCTGGTATCAATTTTTGTTAAGCATGGTGGGTCGGATAACGTAAGAGAGTTGGCATCACCTATTCTCATGCAGGCTTGGTTTGTTTCAAAACCGCCTTCTTTATACATTTTAATTACTTTAGGAATTTGATCCTCCAAATATTCTCCATAAGTGTATGCTTCGTTAGGTTTTTTATAGAAGTCATCATATAAAAAATGTAATCTTTTTGGATATAATCAATGTCGGCCGGCGGCGGAACACCTTGGGGAAGATCGATACCAGGAACCAGAGGTCTTATTCCCGGATGAAGAATTTGAATAGTTACAAAATCAAATTCCATTCTTTGCTGACCAGCAAAACTCCCTTTATCAATCTTATATTTGTAACCTGACTCAAATAATCTCTCCATACTCAACCACCAAGCTTCAGGTAAATCTCTAGCCCTAATCGTTAAAACCTTAAGAAACTCTCTTTTTTTCGCCATTTTTGCCTCCTTTGTCTGACTAAATTTTTTTTGAAACCCTGTCGAGCTTTCAAAGATTTAGTTTTGAATGTGCCAAATTTTTAACTTCTTCAAAAACCTCATTAATTGGTTTCTCGCCATTTATTATATAAACCCCGTTAAAAAAATCAATATCTTTTCTTTTACTTCTTAATTTTTTCTCAGATTTTCTAACGGGGTAAACATTTTCAAACAGCTTTGGCAAGATTTTATAAACTTCCCAGACTTTTTCAAGTTCTTTTTTTTCTTCAAAAAGAGTTATTTTATCTCCTCTTTTTTTAATGCGCCCAAGACAAATTTTGGGGCTTACTTTCAAAATAAAGGTTAGGTTGGGCAACAAAAATTCATCATTTATTTTGATTAACCACTCTAAATTAACACCCGAAGCCGATCCGTAGGCAAAAGAAGAAAAAAAATAGCGATCAGAAATAACAATTTTACCCTCTTTGAGAGCAGGAATAATAATATTTTCTAAATGCTCTTTTCTATCTTGAGCAAATAGCTTTTGTAATTGCAGGGGTTGAACCCCTGCTTTTTTATCTAAAATCTTTCTGATTTTTTTTCCGGCTTCAGAATCCTGAGTTGGCTCCTTGGTTAAAATTACATTAAAATTCTTCTCCAATAAAAAATCTTTAAGAAGGTTTGCCTGGGTACTCTGGCCCGAACCATCAAGACCCTCAAAAACAATGAATTTTCCGGCATAAGGATTTTTTTGCATTTTTTAAACTTTTTGATCTTGTCCATATTGATACTCATCATCTAAAATATCTCTTTCTTGCCAGTCTTTAACCCAATCTTCTACTAAAAATATTTTTATTTCTTTATCCTTGGTCGAGCAAATTACTCTCTTTAGTCCTGCATTAATAATCATCTTTTTACATAAAAAACAAGGAAAAGAATTGATTTCTTTTCCATCTTTCGGATTTAATCCATAACAGTACATATCGCCATTTAAAAGAGTTACTCCGGCTCGAGCAGCGTTAATGATGGCATTCATTTCAGAGTGACAACTACGACAAAGTTCGTATCTTTGGCCATGAGGAATTTTTTGTTGGTCCCGAATACAAAATGCCCTTTCGAAACAATCTTTGGTCTTCCGAGGAGCGCCAATATAACCAGTGGCAATAATTTGATCGTCACGAACAATTATTGTTCCTGCTTGATATCTAAAACAAGTTGATCTTCGGGCAACCTCTTTGGCAATATTTAAATAATATTCAGTTTTGCCAGGTCTTTTTTTATTATTCAAAAAAATTTTTGGAAAATTTCTATACAATAAATTTTTATGGCACTATTTCAATTCCCATTGATTTGGCAGTTCCTTCAATAATTTTCATTGCTTTTGCAATATCTTTTGTATTTAAATCTTCCATTTTCTTTTGGGCAATTTCTTTGAGTTGAGTTTGGCTTATTTTAGCCACTTTGGTTTTTCTCTGTTCGCCAGAACCCTTCTCTATTCCGGCTGCCTTCTTTAAAAGTTCCGAAGCCGGGGGTTGTTTTAACTTAAAATTATAGGTTCTATCCTCAAAAACCGTAATTTCTACCGGAATTTTAAATCCTTGACTTTGTTTAGTCTGTTCATTAAATTTCTGACAAAATTCAGCAATATTGACTCCATGTTGAGCCAAAGCCGGTCCCACCGGAGGCGCCGGTGTTGCTTGACCAGCCGGTATTTGAAGCTTAATGATTGCTTTTATTTTTTTCATAAATCAGCGAATTTACGAATCAGTACGAATTTACGAATATTCGTATATTCGTAAAGGATTCGTACATTCGTTGATAGTTTATATTTTTTTAATCTGCAATGGATCCAATTCCAGCGGGGTATCCCTACCGAACATATTTACCAAAACCTTTACCTTCCCCCTTTCTTCATCAATTTCTGAAATCCTTCCATCGAAGTCCTTGAAAGGACCATCAATAATTTTTACTACGTCCCCAATCTTAACCTCAATTTTATATTGGGGAGTTTCTACCCCTAATCTCTTTTTTAAAATTTCAATTTCTTGAGGGGAGACCGGTACCGGAGTAGTCCCCGCCCCCACAAATCCAGTAACGTTGGGGGTATTTCGAACAACATACCAAGAATCATTAGTAACAATCATCTCGACAAGTACATAACCCGGATAAATTTTTTCTTCAACCGTTTTTCTTTTCCCGTCCTTAATTTTAATTTTCTTTTCTTTGGGAACCAAAACGTTAAAAATTTTATCTTCCATACCTAAATTCTCCACCCTTTGTTTTAGGGCTTTAGCGACCGCATCTTCGTAACCGGAATAAGTGTGCAAAACATACCAATCTTTTTGTTCTACGGCTTGTTGTCTGGGCATAGTGGTATTACAAAGCTAATCGCTCGCCCTCATCCAGCTTTATGGCTGGCCCGAGCACATAATTTATGTGCTCGGTTCGGGCTCGCTCTTTAGAAACCCACGGTTTCTAACATTTTCGCCTTCGGCGAAAGCCTGTTTTCCTACACGGGAGAACCGGAGGGTTCTAGGTCGGGAGTTTCCGCTTCGCGGAGAACTCTCGCGACCCGTCCCGACCCCTCTCCGATTTGGGATGTCATTTCATAATACAAACTTATTTAACAATGTGATGAAAATGAAATCAAGAACTCCTAAAAACATAGCTACTGCAGCTGAAATCCCAATAACAATTAAGGTATATCTTATGGTTTCCTGTCTCGTCGGCCAATTAACTTTTTTTATTTCCAGTTTAACTTCCTTTAAAAAAGTAATAATTTTTGTAAACATAAATAGGTTGCGCTATCAATGGGCTTACCCCGTAGGAGAATTTCGAATGGGAAATTTCTTCGAAATTTTCTTTTGCCCCGAAAGGGCTTTTCGAAATTCCTCTACGGGGCTTAAAAACGCCCCGAAGGGCTTTGTATTATATTATCAAAATTAAACAAGAATGTCAAATAGACACCCTATCCGGGCAGTTGAATTGAGTCTACGTAATATTTATCTAAAATTTTGGTTGTTTTTATAAGTTCAGTCATTTCGGTTCCGTTTTGGAATTGAATCTTAACCAAAAAATTGAATTCATTTTCTCCAAGCTGAGTAGTTTCCAATATTTCAAAACTTTGAAAAT
>Ga0100392_1001120_pt1 | contig 24722 bp, 18 predicted proteins | sample CryGeymeta201516_FD_81548 | JGI IMG/M metagenome (GOLD analysis project Ga0100392, IMG submission 81548) | Groundwater microbial communities from Crystal Geyser aquifers in Utah, USA - Crystal Geyser metaG 2015-16 | ecosystem: Environmental > Aquatic > Deep subsurface > Groundwater | place: USA... | reverse complement strand
CTATGACAAGTATTTAATTAGGAGCATTTGGTCTTTATTTAGGAGCATTTGGTTTTCATTTTTCGGCAATTAGGAGCATTTCATTTCAATTAGGAGCATTTAGAGGAGAGTTGCAATTAGGAGCGTTTGTTTTTTAATTAGGAGCGTTTGATTTGGAATTAAGAGCATTTGTTTTGCCATTAGGAGCATTTATAATTCGTTTTCTAGCTATTATCTCTTTGTAGTAGGAGCATTTTTTTATTTATTAGGAGCATTTGATTTCCAATTAGGAGCGTTTGATATGGAAATAGGAGCATTTGTTTTGGTAATTAGGAGCATTTCCTTTTTCATTAGGAGCGTTTGTTAATTAGGAGCATTTCAGTACACCTTGAAAATCTCTTATTTAATAGGTGAGTGCAGAATAGTACTAGCTAGTAGATAGTACCGGCTCTTCCAGGTACTAGAGTAGACTTGTAGTTATGTACCAGTAACAGAGCTCGCTCTGGCTTAATGGCATTATTGGGACTACAAAATTAGGAGCGCTCCCCATCTATCGTCTCTCTTCAGCTAGTTTGTCATGAGAGAAGCTTCTTTTTAATAGTCTCCTTCCTTCGAGCTTTATTGAAGATTATGCCGCAGGAAGAAGATAACAGGAACATTGCAACAACTGTCACTAATCCATCACGAGGAAAAGATTGCAATCTGCAGGAGATTCACTGTACGGTGTGCTCCGCTCTTTTAACTCGACCTCCTTCCGCAACAACGGTTGCATCTGCCGCAAGTGAAGAAGATACGGTACCATTTATCGTACTTGCGTGCACCGAGAAGTACCGTGACGTCCATTCTGACCTGCTCAAAAACCAGAAACCACAGTCTGCATCACACAGCAACGACAACAACAACAACAACAGATGCTGCTGCTACAGGTATTATTGTGTTCCCGATTGTTGGGAACATTTTTTGAGTCACCATTGGGGCCTTTATTCAGGTTTGGGACAGGCACATACAGGATTCGTAAATGGTCTTTTGGGAAACGCTTGCCAAGAGTGTCGAGCGGATGTCATAGTTGTAGAGGATTATCCAGGGAGTCTCTCCTTGGAAGCGTCATTGGCCATAGTCTCGCCCAATTTGCTAGCCAAGGCCTTTGCTGCTTTTCATCGGTGTAAATCGGCAAACGAACTAGAAATCAATGATGTAATAAATGAAAATGCAACTGTAGTCACGGATGGCTCGACAAACGAAGCCGCTGTGGTTCGGCGGATCACACAAGATTTAGAAGAACAACGATTGCTCAAATGTCCTTCTTGCCATTTTAAGATTGCAATACCAGAAGATCGGGGGTGCGATGCCGGTTGGTGTGAGCACTGTGGACGAGCGTTCTGTCTGTATTGCCTAACGGATTGCGGTGATCATCCGAAAACGGATCCCACCGCCAGCAATAGCAAGTTGATTGGGGATGCGCATGATCACGTCATGAATAACGATTGTGGTTTAACAGCAGGGAAAGGACATTTACATTCGGGCAAAAACTTGGCTCGTTATCATGAGCGGCAGTTTTTCAGACAGGTGGCATTGAGATTGAAACGAGTATCGGAATCTGTTCGAAATCAAGTTTGCCACAATCTACTCGTAAATCCTGACCTGCTGGATGAAATGCTGTCGACGACTCTCGAAGACCAAACGTCACGCAGTATTACCAAGCTCCGGAGAGAAATGGAAAACGATAAATGGGAGTATTATCCGAACGATAGACGGGTAAGGTTCCTTCACGCGGCTTTCCACGGAGATTTGCCCATGATTCAATGTCTTTCCCAAGTCGGAATCCCCCACAACATACCGGATGCCGTAAGTGGCGAAACAGCACTTCATTTTGCGTCCGTCAGGGGGCACGTAAACGTTGTACAATACTTGTTGACACAAGGTGCGAATCCTTGGCAGTTATCGCCTCCCGGCCGAACGCCATTGGATGACTTGTGCAACATTCAAAGTGAATGCTGCCTTGTCACGGCTAGATGCCTGATCACGCACTGTATGTTATCAGTGGCAGCCATTTTTGAGAACCAAGACTCGAATGTTTACCCGTGGTTGCGTCCATGGCCCAACGGCACGACAGCGCTTTCGTCCGCCAAGGAACATCATCCAGAAAGTCCGGTGAGTTCATATTTTTTAGCCCTGCAGGAGAAAGGTTTTCGTCTTTGTAAAGCTGCTGCAACTGGTCGGACCCAACAAGTGAAGCATTTCCTTTCCAACAAATCAAGCGATTTTCCTAGACCCCGGGAGGGAATGGCGCAGGTGCAAATGCTGCCTCCGGCGTGTGATCTAGTCTGGGTATATAACAAAGGTTCTGGGTGCACACCGCTATTGGATCTATGTGCCAAATCTCTGAAACTTTCTCCCCAACATATTCACGAAACAGCCAAAATGATTTTGGCGGTCGCTTCGTCCAATGATCTCATTGGTAGCTCAGAAGATTCGACCAATAACAAAATTAAACGGTTACTGCAGATGAGGGACTTTAAGTTCAATGCTACAGCCTTGCACTGGTTGGCACTGGATCCTCGGCGACAATTAATGAAAACAGCAGGACTGTTCCTACAACACGCCGGAACTACTTTGGTTGAGTCCATCGATCGACGTGGACTAACGGCTCTCGATTGGGCACGTCGGTTTTCCGTCATGCCTGAAAATCCTGCGGAAGAAAATGACACGATCGAGCGCCAGCGACACGTTGGCCGCTGGGAGGTACTCATGTTGGCTTGGGAAGAAGAGGCGGCTTGAACATTTCTCTGCTGAAATCATTTTCAAACGAATCTGTCTGCTACCGTGTTCTCCCGTTTATCGACTGAAGTCACCTGTTCCATCGCGTTGTGCAGAAGCAAGGGGTGGTGCATTTTGACAATAAGACGCCGAATCAAAAGGGAAAGCGCCCCGAAGGCAATTCTTACAGTTCACTTTCTGTATCTTTCCACTTTACCACTTTATTTGTCCAAGCTTGACCTAACATGGTCCCGGTGAAATCCGAAGCAGCCGAACGGAGTCTCTTCAGGGCAGCACTTCCGCACCACAGTGGTGTTCGTGTTGTTTTGTTTTTTATGAAAATTGAGGAGAATGATGATAACAGTTTGGCGTGTACTGGATATCTGGATGTGAATTTGACAGAGATTTCGAGCAAAAATAGACGAAATATTACGTTAACCGTCGTGCCTCCCAGCAGCAGCTATTGTTACAGCTTGAAATCTCATTCGGAATTCGATGGCAATTTGACGTCCTCGTCGCGACATCATCAACATTCATTTGTTGCTTCTTCCAGCCAGTGTAGGCAAGCCTGGGCTTCGAGGATTTTTTCTATGAATACGAATAATTCAGCGATCGTAGATTTTGTTTTTCTTGCACTGTCTAGCTTAGTACGAGTACTAAAAAAATCATAAGGAAAAATTGGCAACGACTGCGGTGAACTGCATCAATAAATACTATACTAGTACGCTTCTCGAGTATGGAGTACATTTTTTGTAGAAGTAAAATATTATATTGCTTTATACTTCCACAACCTCACCAGTAGTGCGTTTGAGAATTTCGCACTTTCCTCCAGCTCCTTCAATGGCAGCACGAGCGGATTTGGTAAAAGCGTGGGCCTGGACGGTAATTCCACTGGCCGTAAAGTCTCCCTTTCCAGCAACAACCTTGTGGACTGAAAGCTTGGATTTGGTAACGGCCTTTGACTCCATAAGCGATTCAACTACAATAACCAAGATCGAGAGAAAAGAAAAAACAATTTGGGTCAGCTAACCGTGAACGAAAACAAGACATCTATTGTGGCGAACATTTATCTACTCAGCGCAAAAAAAAACTTACAATTGCATGTGCTTCCAGATGGAACTGCATTGAGTTCGTCCAGCTTGATGATGTTGTACTCGGTCTTGGTGTGCCCGGGTCCTGTGGGTCTGCCAACAAACTTGGGAAGGGCGCGGTACAGTGGGTTCTGTCCTCCCTCGAAACCAGCTCGAGTAGGGCGACCACTACGAGCTTTTTGTCCGCGCATACCGAAACCGCAGGTGGCTCCCTGTCCAGCAGCGATACCACGTCCCTTTCGCTTCTGGCGCTGGCGAGATCCAGGAGCTGGTCTAAGGTTGTCAAGGCGGAATTCGTAATTTTCAACATCGTTAATTGCAGACTCGTCGGCTTGTCGGCGTTTCCAGTCAAAAAGTTTCATGGACAGAGTCGAAGTGGAGCGGATACTGGTGACAGTGGATGCTCTTGGTACAAAAGCAAATCCATCTATAATCAAAAGAAGTTGAAGTTAAAAAATAAAAAGAGCAATCAGCAATGTGTTATTAGTAAACCGACACGATGGGATAAGATAGAAGAGGTGATTTGATGGGCAGGCAGGTTGGAGTGTAGGCAAGAGTTCGGATGGGACAGTAATAAATATATCAAATGGTAGTGGTACCGGGAACGCTTTGTGCTGTATCTTCAACTTCCGATCACGTCTAAATCCTTCCAAAATCTCGTCCATTATCTTGTTTTCTAACTTGTCTGACTACCTAGGTCGGCAGTAGAAATTCATTGAACATTGAACTTACCCACAAGGACTAGACTGCTGCACAAAGCGATCAAAACGGCAAGACCTCTCATAATTTAACCGATAATATATAAGTATGTGTAATTCGATTTGATGGTAGTACGGTGCGCTTGACGATGGCTGTCTTCGGGGCACTGTTTTCCCGATGATGATGTTGATCAGATCAGTTAGTAGACTAGTTGTTGATGATTGTTTCCTTGTTCTCTCTTCGTCTCGCTCTCGTCGCTGACTGAGAGATTTTGAGAGGCCAGCAGTGGTGGTGCCTCGTTTATCCATTACTCAAATTAAATTTGCTTGATGTCTGACTGATACTACTGTGTACCTGGTAATGAAGTGCGTCAGCTTTTAGGGTTTCCGGACGCTCGACTGACAGAATTAATACGAATTCCTGGGCAGGTAATATAAAAACGACTTCCAGTTCACTTCTTGACTTCGGCAGCCTCCACGGCTTGTAGGAGTGCACTAGTCTACTAGCTAGTAGTAGTAATAATGAGCTTGTAGCTAGACAACGTCGAATGCTGTTTTGGTTTAGTTTTAATCATGTTTATTCACTTATGTAATATGTAATACTATATAATCAATCTGTTAACCGGAATTTTCACAATTTGTATGTTCTGTAAAAAATGGATAATAAAGACTTGCACTGTAGTTGGGGTACCCTCCCCACTTGTTGGAATCCATGAAGGCATGCATTTCAACATTTCAACTAGACAGGCTGGAGAGTACACACGTAGGATGGAGGTAAAGAGGATCGTCGATCATGGTAAAATCGGCCGGTTCACTGTACTCGTGTGACCAAGACGAGTGATATTTGGCAACTCGCTGTTGCTGGATTCATCCAAGACGTTTGCATCGTTTTCACCGTGGCCGATACCAGCAGCTGAACTCGTGTGCGGAAGAGCATTGTCTTCCTCTTCTCCATCCTCTCCTGAATCATAGGTGATCGAGGACGTCGAAGTGGCGATGCTGCCGTTGAATATTGAGTTACGACGACGATTACGACAATGACGATGACAGCGGGGTAGCTTGTCACACTCATTCCAGCGATCGTGCGTCGGAACGCTCTTTTGGTAAAATGATACCTCCCGACGAAGATGACGTACAGGTGGAGAAGGAAGAGAGACACGACGTCGATAGAAAGATGTCTCACGACGTAAGCATCGCTCTGAAAAGGCGGTCATAGATGTGCGCCGGTCGACAGGAGATGTGTCATTCTGTAACGTAGTCTGCTGACGTCGAACGTTGTCGGTGTTGTTCTCCTCTTCTAAACTGTCAAACGTCTCGGATAATGTGGAGGTGTCGGACCCGAAGCTTTGTTTCCGGGTGACAGGACGAGGTCCCTTCTTGGCGTTTTCATCGACGTGCACAAAGTCAGAGCAGTACAAAAAGTTGTCACTGTGAAGACGGGTAAAGGCGGGAGCTGCATTTCGTCCCAGCTTAGACTCGCTGTGGTAATTGCGAGTCATCTTGCCTGATCGTGATCGCAAGGGTTTAAGCGGCGTTTCGTCAGCACGAGCTGATGGCTTGTAAATGAACGACGGAAGAGCGGTTTTGGGTAGTTTGTAAAGGCACGCCAACGGAACGTCATCTTTCGAGTCAATGAAGACGTTCATTTTCTGGTTGGGATTATCTTTACTGGGTGTCAGGTTGACTCTCAATGAATTCTGCGTAAACAAAGCTAAGAAGAAGAGAGCGGTTTGATAGAGTGTGAGAACTCCCGTGGTTCTTGTATCACAACTTTGCTGGTGGCCAATGAATCTTCAATGACTTACATCCGCCCCACTAGCTTTGAGGATTTATAATTACACCACTCATTTTTATCGCGTGAAGTAGTCAATACTTCAGTGTGAATATCTTGCACCAAACAACGTACGCGATAGGCGCAATCTACTCCCGCAGCCAGATGGCCTTATAAATATTAGTGGATGCTTGCTGGACACTTAATGACAAAATGTCACCCATCTGCAAATCTTAATATTGGTCTTGTCTTATACATACACATTGTTAATCCGAGCTGAATGTTTGTTACTTTTTTTTAGCAAGGACGTCTCTATGAATCAAGAGCTCTGTACGCCTCTAGTATTTCTTATTGTACAGTAGCTAGCTAATACTCGAGTAGACGACCACTAGACAAGTCTAGAGTATTACTAGACTACAACATACTCAGTAGTAGAGAAAGAAGTGCAGAAGAGAGAAACATGTTGAATTTTATTTGTAGTCGCACAGTTGCTCCAAATGTCACAGCCTTCCGCTTCTTTTCTTGGTTTCTTTTAGGTTGTACCTGGTGCGTATGTCTTGATTCTCTAAAGCAGTGAAGGTACCGCTGCACCGGTAATAAGCTACAACCTCAATATCAATTGCAACTACTTGTTTCGCTTACCAGCTTGGCGCCTTAACTTTAAGGACATGAACGCGAAAGCTAGAACAACCAACTTGAAAAGTTCCATACCAAAAAAAAATGGAACGTCTAATTTGGGAAGTTCCATACAGTCGAAGGCCACACGTGTTTGAAAGGGCAACTAAGATTTGCAGAAAAGCGAGGGGTACAAATCCATGAAATTTATCTCAAGAAAATGTGACATTGTTTAAGATGGACAGAATCTTGGCTGCGTCTGCTTGCTACCCCAGACAAAGTTCGCTCCACTGTTACCAGTACTACTAGCACTACTCACCGACGAGGACTCGCTTCCCAATGAAGGTGAACTAAGCTTCCGGATCGGTAACTTTGGCATTGCGATACTTTCTCTTTTTGGAGCAGCTGTGAATGGCCTGCACAATTGCATTGACACGTTGCTACCTCTTTTTGCAGGAATAGCAGCAGACGATGACTTCTCCTCCTCCGTAGTGGAGTCGTCAATGGCAAGATCTACAAAGCTGCCTAGGCGTTTTGGTAACCTTGGACTCAACTCACATACTGTCAAAGCTAATGTATTGAACTCTGTTTCATTCTCAGTAATCGATGACCGGACGGTGCAACTTTCCCTTTTCACAGGCATGCTATCCCACCTGGCCAACCCATCGTTTCTTGTCCGGTTGGGTCTCCTCTTGCGGAAGCTTGATCTTCCTGCTACCACTCTACGGAAACGTCGAGGCGACCGAGACACGGCCTTTCCATGTTCTTCGCCTCCTGGACCAACACGACTACTAGCACCAGTCTGGTGATTGCAGTCCGGGAACATAGTCAAAGAGGACGTCGCGGACAAACATCCTTCGCTGGAAACGGCATGACCACAACAGTCATCGTCTAAAGTGAAATGAGCTGATCCCCAAGCAGACGAGATATCAAAACTGTTTTGATCTTCGTCTGCTAAAGAAGATTGCCTGAAGACGATCTCAAGGGGAGGCATGCGCTTATCATAATGATCACCCCCACACAACGGATCATTGCCTCCCAGCAAGCCATCGTCCAATGATCGTCCATGGCTAGGTCGAGGAAAACTAGGTGTGCTGGTGGTTTTGGAATTGCACATTTCTGACTAAAATTTGATTGTAGGTGATATTTTCTTGAGTAAAAACGCTGTTAAAGATAGGAAAACAAGAGAGCGCAAATCTTGCAAATTCCAAGGTCATAATAAATTTTTAGGAAGATCAAACGAACGCCGAGAATCTGACGGTTACAAGAATGGAGAATGCCCTGCCTGGTGCGTACTAGTACCAGTACCACTACGTACCAGGTACCCTCGTATTGACCTACTGTACCAGGTACAGTACTAGTAGACTACTTAGAGTACTTAAAAGTGATGAACTCTGTTTTCGCTTCTTTTCTGAGAGTTCCTATTGCTTGTGTTAACCTCCTCTTGCATTCTCGTATTGAAGGTAGAGTCGGATTTAATCTCTAGATTTTATTAGACCGTACCAGGTACTACTACTACTAGTACCGGTAGTCGGCTTCTTCTCGTCTACAAGTAGCGGTACGGTACCTGGGTACCAGGTGATAGTCTACCGTAGTACGTACCTGGGACCAGACCATGCGGCCACCATCTGCAACAATAATATCTTCACAGCTATTTTTGTTCTTTAGGGACTTCAAGGTGCATACGGGAACCCTGGTACCTGGTACCAGGGTACCTGGTAGTGGTACCAGGTACTAATTCTACTGCTAACTAGTAGACCAAATCGCTGAAATAGATACCTCGTAGATTCAGTAGAGAAGAACTGGCTTCAGCAAATGTATGTCACTGCTGGTATTAAAAAATAGAATTTGAATTCGAAAAAGAACCGCCCGCCATCCAGGCCGATCCTGTGTGGTACCTGGTAGAGTACTAACAGTACTTAAGGTCTACTACTAGAGTATTACTTTTAGGATTGAAACGACCCTATTGAAATATTGCTACTACTAGTAGTAGTAGTAGACCTACAACTAGCTAGGCATGCAGCAGATTGTGCCTGCCAGCAGTGTGTCTACCAGGTATGCAGTTCGCATCGACTTGAGAGCAAGGGGCAGGCAACAGACGGAAAACACAGCGGACAGACTGGCCCTCCCTCCCCTGTATTCACGACCTAAAAGCAGCAAGATTAATATTGAAAGCCTTGTTTAATCCAACTGCAAGCAAATTACTGTACTTGATAACACTAAGCACAGCATTCACTCCGCTTGTACTACTGCTAGTAGTAGGAGTAGACTACTCGAGTACGCTTACTAATTCAGTCGACGTTATCAATCCATTGTAAATCGTGTGGGGTACTTGGCATGCGCCAAGAACAAACCTATTATGGGGAGTTATCCGAAGCTTGTTTAGGGATCGAGTGTGCCGGCCGTTACTTAGTTGTCGCGAAAGATATTTCTCCAATTATCCTTTCTTGTTTCACACCTGCTGAAATTCATCACCCAGCCTCCGTCGCAACTCCACCCAAAAATCCAACTACCACCACAATATCAAAAGATTTTGCTTAATTGCAAGGCCGGGAATTCCTTTAATCTTCAGCACGTATATACTTGATTCGAAGTTGGTCTTTGAAAATAATGACAATCCATGTGAGCTGTGTGCTTCGGGCAGATGTGACACGCAAAATCAGCAAATGTGTCAAATTGTTCCTACTGATTTTCCTCTCCTTTGTGTTCAACCCATCATTCGTATCAGCACACACCAATGATGAATACAGTCGGGTTGTTGTCGTTTTTGATAGAGTTGCTCCATGTACCAAAGACATGTTTCCTGATGACTGGCAGAGTCTTTTGAACTCGGCTATTCGTGAGGCAACAGGTATTCGTGGTGTTCAATGGTCCCACGGATACGACCATCACGGCCGACAAGCCACAGCAGCCTGTCCCGACTGGTGCGTCTACTGGAAGCAATATTGCGATTGTGGTTGCGTTACAACTTGCGATGACGATGATGATGACGATGACGACGACGACGATGGAGCTGAAGAAGAGGAAGGACTTGGTGAGGAAAACGACGTGAACACTGAGAACGAGATTTTTTACGAGGAAGAAAATGGAGAAGATTCTCAGGTTTCTAGCTCGAGCACTAGCTTTACTTTAGCTACTGGCCCACCAGCATCTAGCAGCTCCAGCTCGGGTAGTTCTGGGAATGCTGCATCTAGCAGCTCCAGCTCTAGCACTTCTGGCGGCAACAACAATGCGAACGCAAGCAGTGGCGACAATGGCGGCGACAGCAGTGGTAGTAGCAGTGGTAGTACCAACAGTGCAAGTGAGTCCAATAACGCAGACTCTGATAGTCCTGAAGCTGAAAAACCAGATGATAACGACAGTGTATCAGGGAATGGCGGCGGATCGAGTAGCTCGGCCTCCGCTGCCGCCAGTGTAAATGAGCCAAGTGAAATTGAACCCGGTGAAAGTCAACCTAGCAGCAGCAGCAGCAGCAGCAGCAGTAATGAACCATCTGAAGCAAGCTCTGGTGGTGGAAACCAAGGGTCACAAGGAACCACCAATAGTGGAGCTGACGGCCAAGTCGAAGCGGATGAAAGCGAGACAAGTAATGTCGAAGATGAAGAAAAGGATATTGAAAGTACGACTACAGAAAGACCAGAAATTGAAAGTAAGGAAGGCGATAGCATCTCTAGCGGTGGCGGTGGCGGCAACTCAGAGGGTGAAAGTGACGAAAAAGCTGGAGATGAAGTAGAAGAACCAGGGCCAAGAGAAGATCCAGTAGCTGACACAGTTTATACAAGCAGCTGGGAAAGACCTGATCTGGAAAGCAAAACCTCAGAAAATGAAATCTCGGAAAGCAAAATCAGCACTGGGAGTGTCAGTTTTAGCCTTGTTCGTGACTGGGGCGGTCGTATGCTTCGAGCCACGGTCACTGTGGAAGAATTGTTGGGACTGAAAGATCTTACTAGTAGAACAACGGACGAGGAACCAGTCATGGCAGAAGCGGAATCCTCGTACTATGAGTTTAGTCGTGACCAATCCATGCGTCGCACCGCATCGCTTCGTGCGACAGCTCGCGGAGAAAGGACCGCCGCTAAGTCGTTCACCATTACATTGGAAGGTGTTGATGTGGAGTGTTTGGACCAAAATAGGGCTAACGTCTATCTGCTTCATTGATGGATATTGATTTGGCAGCAAGCACGGATCAGAAAGGGAAAAGATTGGTCACAGACGAGTGAACATCGCGGACGGTAGGTACAATCTACAAGAAGAAAGGGGAGGGGACAAGAACAATGAGAACATAATGTAAAACTAGTTCTGTGCAGGAAATGCGCATGTTGAATTAAACGAAGCAATATCAATGCTCAAATTTGAACGGAGCTGAAGCACTCAAAAGTATTAAACCTAGCAGTAGATGCAGTAGCTAACGTGCTGCTTGCTAATACTGTGGAGTGCTAACGCTAGCAGTACTACTCTGTACTAGCTAGCTAGTAGTACTATATAGTAGAGTACTACAACTAAGTAGTAGCAGAAGCAGTACTAGTCTACTAGCTAGCAGTACTAGAGAGGATACTAAACTACAAACACACTGTTGGTACCTGGTATCGTAGTATGTAGACTTCTCGAGTTCTTGTTGTTAAAAACCATGGTGAGCGATGTTGTAGAGGAACTCAAGCGGGTGGAGACCCTAACGCTAAACAGCATTTCTTCGCAAGATTGAAGTTAATTTTTAGTCTTGTCTTTTCCAGCAAAATTATTACCTGGTAGTATTATTATTATTATTATGATTATGATGGGATAAAGATGAAAGTGTGAGATGGATCGGAAGCAAACAGCAAACACACCTGTCAGCCACGATAGCAATTTCCTTTGCCTGCTTGCTTCACACTCTGCTGTTGTGCGGGAATAATTACCATAGCTACTGACAACATCATTATTATCAGCTAAAGCAAAAATAGAAAAAGGACTTCTTGAGAGGATTCGATTGTTTGATTGATATATTGATATAGAATATAGTATATATTGAATATTGATTAATAATATAGTTCTGCCGTTCTGCCGATCGTTCCTTCCACGATCCACAATGACTGACCAGACGGCTCCTTCGTTACAAAATCCAGCACCCGAACAAGAAGAAAATACCGTGCATATAAGCAAAGCATCCGAAATTGAAACTGAGATGGATAACGATAGTCATCTTAGTGAAACGCAAAGTGTTACGACGGATGATGGTGATGATGGTGATGATGGCGATGATGGTGATGATATCAGTGAAACAATAGCCGATGGAAATCATCATGACGATGCCGACGACAAGAAGAACGAGACGAACAATGACTCCCGTGAAACAAAAGACGAAAAAATTGAATCAACTGGTACACCTAAAGTCGGAGATGACAAGAACGAAGAACAGCATCGCGATGAGATCCTGTTATCAGCCACAACAAACCAGATGACTGGATTGGAGATTGCTGATGCGGCAGAACCAAAGTACGAAGAACGATCCAATCTTACCCTCACAGATGAACAGGGTTGTGAGGGTGTGTATACCGGTCGAGTGTTGGTGGTTGCGGATATCATGACCGAAGACGTGAAACGAACTCCCCACGGATATGGTTCCATGACGTATACCATCATGGATCATCCTTCCGGCGTTGTTACCTACCGTGGTCAATGGGACAATGGAAGCTGGCGTGGTCAAGGTCAGGCCCAGTTTCAAAACGGTGATTCCTACAGTGGCGAGTACCAGCATAACCACCGCCATGGCTCGGGAAGATACCAGTGGAAGGACGGTCGAGCCTACACGGGTCAGTTCTTTCGAGACACACGGCACGGACAGGGATCGTATACGTGGCCGAATGGTGCATCCTATTCTGGTTCCTACGAACAAAATACGCGCAGTGGCTACGGACAGTACTTGGACCCGACCCTCGGGATTGCCTACACTGGTGACTGGTTGAACGGAAAATATTCAGGCTACGGCGTTTTGACGATCACACTGATGGAAGACGTAGATATTGACGACACCTCCAATGCCGCTGCTGCTGCTGCTCCTGCCACCACATCAAAATCTTCTGTGGATCTTCCTAAACGTATCTATCGTGGTACGTTCAAAGACGGACGAGCTCATGGTCATGGTGTTGAAATCGATACTGATGGAAGAGTTCTGTACGATGGAGAATGGTACCAAGGCGAACCCTGTGGGCCCAGTGCCAACAACAGTAAGTGCGGCGGCGGTCAAAACACCAAAGAAGAGCAAAAGAAACAACCCGAATTTGTTGTGATTGAAAATGAAGAAGTCAAAGATGCCAATGGTCTCGTAGGAATATACCGGGGAATTTTACATCAAACGTCCCGTCTGCCTCATGGAAATGGGACACTGGTCTACAAAAAGAACAACAACAACAACAACAACAACAACAACAACAACAACAACAACAAGAACAACAACAAGGACAGCTCCAAGGACGACCAAGATGAATTGGATCGTTATGAGGGTTGTTTTGATGCTGGACGCTTTCACGGGAGAGGGCGTTTGTACTTTAAGAATGGAGAGGTCTATGACGGAGAGTTTGTACAGGGCAAGCGCGAAGGAACGGGTAGCTATCGCTGGAGTGATGGCCGGCATTACAAGGTACGAAGAAAAATTGAAAAGATTTGATTTTGCGGATTGTGGATGACTTTTCATTCTATTGATAATCCTAATCACTTCTTTTTTTTGCCGGTAGGGTTCATTCCGTAACGATTTGCGACATGGATATGGAAAAGTCGTGTACGGCAACCAATCAGCAGATTGGTACGAGGGTAATTTTGTGGAAGGTCGCCGTGAAGGAAAGGGCCGATTTGTTTTCTCCGATGGGTCTGTCTATGACGGTGAGTGGAAACAAGGACTTTACAGTGGACAAGGCGAATTGAAAAGTAATGGTAAAACATACACTGGAGATTTTAAGCTGGGCTTAGCGCACGGCTGGGGTAAGGAAGTTGCCCCAGATGGAAGCGTAATTTACGAAGGCAAGTGGATCAAAGGTGATCCCGAGGCAGTAGCGAAACGCAAAGAGGAAATGGCAAAAAGAGAATTGGCTGCCCATACTACACTCTTACAACCTCGTCGTGACCGAGAAACAACCACAACTCAAGGTGCTTCTCCACCTTCCGAACCTGATTGCGAGGCTGTAGTAGATGTTGAAGTGACGGATGCTGAAGGCAATGTTGGTTCATACACTGGACTCGTTTTGCGATACACCCGCAAACCGCACGGCGTCGGTCGCATGGTCTATTCTCAAGGTAACCGCATTCACGAGGGGTTTTGGAAGGTACGAACGAATTATTTAGCTGCTTCAAAATTGACAGTGCTGCTCGTTGTCGCGTTTCTTACCATTTTAGTTCACATCGATCTTAATCATAGAATGGAAAAAAAGAGGGACACGGACGTTGCTTGTTTCTCGCACAGGGAGACTTTCACGAGGGAGAATACCGAGACAATCTTCGGAACGGACCGGGACGATACCAGTGGAATGATGGACGGCATTTTGAAGGTCACTACTTGCATGACTTGCGTCATGGTACCGGAATTTTTACCTACCCGAATGGTGAAAAATATGACGGTAATTTCACGAACGGCGAAAAGTCTGGTTTTGGACGTTTTGAGTTCCCCGGGGGGTTCTACGAAGGTCACTGGGAAGCTGGGCGCTACCACGGGCGTGGTCGTTTGTCTGTGCGCGGTGAGACATTGGACGGCATGTTCCGTGATGGGTCGTTTGTAGGAACAATCGATGGCGACAGCGAAGAAGCGGGTACTGCTATGAATGCCATTGCCGATACCGACGGGGAAATTGGTGGCGGCCAGGACGCAGTGAATGTCAAAGAGACTGACTTGATCGAGTCGAACGAGACTCCTGTTGCTCAAGGAAAGAATGCCTAATGTCGAAAGTGTCAACGATCCATTCTCAAATTTTTACTAATAATAGACACATTCAAAGCAACTAACGCAGATAGCATACGTACTCATACTCAGTACTTAGTCGTCTAGTCTACTAAGGTACGTGGTGCCTACTACTCGTAGCTAAGTAGCTAACATAGGAGGACAAGAATAATTATTACTAGTACTTGTAAGACTGAACCCAAACCCTACAACTAACCAAACCCATCCAACTCGATTGCCATCATTCGATTGCCATTGGAAAAGTCATAGTAGTCTTGATCTAGTCTTTTATTAAATAGTGTTCGGAAACCAAGGCTTAATGAAGTTTCTGTGACTATGTGCCAGATTCGCTTGCCCAAGCGAAACCTCTAAAGAGATAGGGCCTCAAACCACCGGAGAGGATGAGCTGATGAAAGTACCGGTAGAGACAGAACAAACAGCCAATTTGTAGTAGAAGACAACTCGAATAGTAAAGTTCACGAACTGAAGTACTACCAGTACTAATCAACATACATTCATAATATTATACTCGTTCATATCACTAGTAAGAGACAGAGCGGGTACCAATTGAGCACACAATGACGACATCCACAATTTCCAGCGTATCATCAACTTCGAAACGACGAGGTCTCGGTGGTGGAGTCGGATCGTTGTTACGCCGTATTGGTGGAAGTCAACGAAGTGGCTTTGTTTCGGCCAATGCCGACAATGCCGATGATATTATGAAGCAACGTGACTGTCGTCATCATCGTCAGCATCAGTCCCAAAAAGAATCTGGCAGCGTCGAAAAGAACGCCAATGGATGCAAATACAGGCAGCAGCAACAGCAACTGTACAAGCAACAACAAGAAGAAAAAACAACGTTGCAAAAGCAGACCAGTAGCAAGGGACTAGGGGGTCTTTTTATGCGTAAGGCCAAGTCGTTAAGGGACCTAGGCAGCACTGTTACCACGTCTACCAGTGGTAACTCCGGTAGCAGTGGTAGTGACAAGCCAGGACAACCACTACCCGTCAACAAGAAGAGCAACACCCAGACCATTAGTGAAGCATCCACGGGTGGTTTTCGTACCATGCTCAAGCGAGCCACATCTCTGCGAGGAAGCCTCACTCGCACGTCCAGTTTAAGTAGCAGAAGCAGTACGTTTTCTCTCAAAAGCAGTACACAGCCGCTGGCACAACAGGGGGAACTGGAACCCGTCTATGTTATGACCGATGCCACTCAAGGCAAGATTGTCTTTCAAAGTTTACAGAACGACAATGTAGACAACGATGATCAACACAGTGCAGACTCGACAACTCATAGCAATAGTCATGACGACGATGGCAATAATGACGAAGATGAAGACCGTCAAAATGATGACCGAGAGAACAACAGTGTCGGTTCACCTGACACGGCTCGGACAACAGAAATCGTCATGGACTTTAGCGAAAATTGCATTCTAGAATTGGCGGAAACGTCTACTGATGGCAATGATCTGCAACTCTCTGTCAACAGCAGTAGTGGAGGGAAAGGACTGGGACTGCCCATACGATTCCGCAATCTCTTTACAAAAACCAAATCAGGACGAACCGTCTCGACGTTGGAATCTTCTGAAGACATGGTTGCGGCGGAACAAGGACAGCGAGACGTACATGTCCCGAAGAGACACAGAGATCCCGCCAAAGTAAAAAGAAGCAGCGGCGGCGGCGGCAGCAGTAGCAGCAAAACACGTTCTAGGAGTCATTCACACGAGATTGCTTTACCATCGTTAATGGATCAAGATCTCGAACGACAGAGGACCGTTGTCGATCCAACCACACGTATCGTGGAAGGGGCAACTGAAAATTTGAATTTCATGGATGGATTGCTGCAAGTGGTGGCGCAATACGAAGAGCACTGTGATAATGATAGTGAGTGCAGTAGCAGTAGCAATGGCGAAGATGAGGAGGAAGAGGAGGACGGCGAAAGGGTAGGGAAGACGAACGAGTCCGATAAGACAGCAGCTTGTTCTAGCAATGAGAGTCATATAAATACAAGGAAAGAAAAAGCCTCGTTGGACGAAGAGTCTTCCGTGGACGGCGACGATGAAGACGATGACATTGACGACGACGACGACGATGATGATGAAAATTATTACGAATCCCACTTTCATGCGACCATACCATGTCAATTCGATATCGTAGTCGAACCAACGGACCATCCCGAACGCGAATACGATGAATTAGAAAAGTTTTATCAGGAAGAAACCTTTCGAGCAGTTGGTGGATCCTACCTTCTGGGCAAGGCCAGTGAGCTCATGTCGGTTCCGGAGCTGGAGGATGAGGATGAGTTACAAGCATCCAATGCCTCGCTCGTAGGGACGAGGAGCGAAAGAAAGAGCAAGAACACAGCAATGGAAACGGAATTGGAATCAGAAACTGACGAAGATGATGACATTGTTAGCGTTGATAGTGGAAGATGGTAACTAAGAAATTTTCTATACTTAACCAATTTACAATAATTCTTTCCTATCGTACTATGCAACACTCATGTTTCGCTAATTATGTCTTCCTTGTGAGATATATTGCGCATGGTACCAAAAGAACTAGCACTTTTCTAGGGCGCTCGCTGTCGCTGCTGCTTACTGGTTGCACTAGGTACGGATTCGATGAGTTCTCGCCGCTTTCGCGACAATAGCTACGAGAACGAGCAAAACAAAGCCCAATTTCTTTCGAGGCGTATGAGATCCATCATAATTGCCGACAATCTTTGAAAAAGAACAATATGCTAAAATAGAATTAGCTTAGAAAGATGGCAAGCTGTGAGGATTCCATGGCTGTAACAGTTTCTCTCGGCGATTAGGCGAACTCTTCTTCTTTGACCTGATAATATAATACGAGTCGCTCTGACAGGACAAGATACTGCGATAACTGGTGTTGACTGCGCTTTCGCTGTCAGCATGTACATTTGCGAGCAGGGGCTTCTGCAAGTAGCGTTGGCGGCTCATGTCGGCTGACTGAGAGCATGAGTGATTCGAAGAAGTGAAAGGCATTGTCGAAGAAACAGACAACGGTAAAGTTACCGGATCCGACTCGACTAGATCCGCTTTGGTGCACGTCGGGTTGATCGGATAATTTTCTTTAGTCAAAGCTTTTATATTGCGTTGATAGTTCCACAAGTAGTCGTTCAACTCATCATCGTCGTCTGTATCGGAAATATCGTCGTCACGATCGTCGTAGTCGACTTGCGTGGGTAACGTATTCCCTGACACATCATTCATGGACACTTCCAAGGGTACCATAACTGTAGCCTTCTTATTTGGCTTGGCATGACTCTCTTGAGACCGCAGGGACTGCTCCAACGAGATCGTGTCCGAGGAAGTTGGGGGCGCACGCCTGTGTAAGCTCCTGTTGGATTGCGAGTAGGCGCCCGTAGCGCCTACACTACGCGGGGAGGAATCCACATCATAGTAGCCCAAATGGTACCAGGAGTTCTCTTTCTTTAGGCCCGACTTCTTGGTATGCGGAACACATCGCAACACCTTTTTCTTAGAAGCCTGCTTGGCATGTGGTGGTTGACAGAATGCTTGCGGACGACGGAGAACGTTTTGTCGTAAGTCGTCCTTGTGGTCCAGGTGGTCTTGGAGGGTGTGCCTTCGTGATGGTGAGTTCTTTCTATTGGTGTGGTAAGAAGACGAAGCGCTGAACGCAGCATCCTGCTCACCGTGCTTTGCCTACGAAATGATGAAAATATTTGGGTACAGCCGTTGAGACAACAACGGTTTTGTCAATTCAACAGCAAATCCATTGTGTGTTACTTACCTTGAATGCCACATCTTTCTGGCATTCCTCGTCGGGTTTGACAACTGGGCTGGCTGTCTTTGCGTCGTAACACTTCTCGTTTGGTAGCTTTTGCCGAGAATTCGTAGATCCTTGTTGGACGGGTAGCGTTAACAGGACACTCTTGGTTCCTTGTTGTAAGTCTAGTCGAATACACACTGAATGTTCCGATTGGTCTACTTGCAGCTCATTTTGGCTGTTGCGGGTGTAATGACTGCCACTATTTACGACGGCAGAATGTTGGCTTATCTGCCGCACTGGATGCATAACAACTGCTACCTTCTCGATTGTCTTTGTTGGAATGCCAGTGTCTTCGCTAGTATCGGTAGCTGCGCACTGAATGGCGGAGCTATGACATATACCCATCTTGCTTTGTGGCTTTGCGTTTCCAAGTTGTTTTGCAGATTCGTTCAAAATAGTTGTGTGACTATCACGAATTCGTAACTACAGTAGCTAGTTCTCACCACAGTATGACTGTACCTAGCGTAATATTCGCACAATGGGTGGGTTTTGTCTTGGTTTTTTTGGTGGTGTTCTCTCTAATAGAAGTGAACTAGAACAAGATGGTCTTTGCAGGTTCGTACAACTACTGTATCTGCAATGTCTCTCCTACCTCCTACTGCTACTGCTACTAGACTAGGTCTAGACTAGGTAGATATTATTATCAAGAGTAGATACTAGATAGCTGGAGTGAAGCAAAAAAATTACAGCGCGATGTTTCAATCTTGATGAAAAATGTGAGGAGCTTTCTACTACTGGCTAAAAATAGATTTATGGTGGTCATTGATGCTGATGTTCACAGGAGTGGTCGTCCTGGTCGACTGAATCGCTTGCTTGAAATAGCCAGTGGCAAAGAGACCAATGATTTCGACTTTGAATGGCATTTCTAGCGCTTTGATGATTGTGATACGAAGACAGAGTGGTGTGAGCTTTGGTTTGTGAAATCACCTTGCGTGCGTACTATAATCTTTAGCGGATGGCTCGCAACATTCTTGGTCAACTTGAGCCATCACTGCCACTGTCGCGACCATTTTTCCATTGGTAACATTAGAATAACTATGGGTTTCAAGGATAGAATTTAGTGCTCTGGCGTTTTTATCAGATGACGGAGGTGTCCTTGTACTGAGAACTTGCCTGTGTCTGTCCAATCTTGATTATATCCGAGACATTTCCGCAGAGTGCAAGTTCTAATCTTTCGGCCCTTGCGCAAAAGAAACCAAACAATGGTATGTTAAAATTTGAAACACATAGCCATAAAGTATTGAGATCTTTTGCCATGTTTTCCACATAATGCTTAGATGTGTTTGTTGAGACGTCTTTGGATCAAGATCTTGTCGTTGCTGCCGCGCAATGTTTCATTGCATGCTTCTATTCAATCATTCGATCCTACAATCTTACGAATTCGAGAAGAGATGTGCCGTTGTTTCGTATTTCGACGGACAAGAAGACCGACTGCATGTTTCGTGGTACATGTCCAGGCGTCCGAGGATCAACACCACGATGGCACTTTCCCAAATCTACTTTCTGCGCTTTTGAAACGTGAGCGGCTTCTACCTATCAAGGCACGAACAACACACACAATCTTCAAAGCCGCTCAGAATGAAATCATAGAAAAATGGAGTTGAGAAGCAAGAAAGGAAGCGACAAGGAGTCTAGGACCATGATACAGTGATCCATTTACTCTCCTCTCACTAGGCATGCAGTTTCATTGGTTAGGCGTTGTTGACACTGCTGGCGACGAGGATGCTTACTCTGAAACTGAACTGAGTTCATAAACCGCAACGGTCCTCATGCACTGCGACAGGTCTACATTGTCTTCGGCAAAGTCTCGATTGCTTTTAGTCTTTCCGAACGTTGAATTCATAGTACAACACGTTGGTAGTACCATGGCATTCCGACGTGCAACGACCAGCCGCCCCAACCATTCCTGATGCTCTACTTGTCCATCTTCTCAAACGACGCAGCCTCTTTCGGCCAACCAGAGGAACTGATTTTGGGACTAGCTACAATTGGCTCAATGACACCATCGAAACATTGCTCTCGTGGCTCTGAAATGCACGTAATTTTTAAATATGTACGAGTGGACAACAAGGCTCGCGAACGACCCAGTTGGACAGTATAATCGTCCAAAGCCGAAAGAGATAAATCTACTTGGAAGGTATTCAAAGTATGTCTACTTTTCTTTTGTGATTTCTCCATCAGGGGTTGTTACTGTCTTTTTAGATTATAGGGGAAATGAAATTGTCGTTCCTGGATGCTTGCTCGAGGTCTCTCGTTGCAGAAAATGGATTGTCCGGTTGGTTGATTGATTGATTCCATGATAGACATCGCCTGCGTCTTGAAGTTTTTTAATCTTTCCCTCCAATCCCTTATATTCCAAAAGAGCAAAATGTTAATCCGCTGTATTCTTTAGAAATATTTGTCAATCAGCTCATTTCAGCATTCTTCAATCTCCTTGCTTCCCTCTACTGCACTTCCTTTTATCCGTCAACTTCAACAAAAACCATTCTATTTGGCATAATCCTTAGTCCATTTCTTGGCCATCTTTTCAAATTCTTTGGGTTTCTTTTCCAATTGATTAGCAATTTCCTCTTCTAGAGGATGATCAGACTGTGGCGACTGCAACAAACTGTAGGTCACCTGCAAACAATGCTGCGCATTCAAAGTAGGTCCCCAGGTTCCCAGGACATCTCCGCAAATTTCTCCCGTTTCCGTCTGGACGGAGGGATGGTAGACCTTGGTCTGAAAGACCAGCTTGGGTGGCTTGAACGGATACTGCGTAGGAAATTCTATCAGCAAGATGAACTTTCCTCCGGCATAGGGCGACTCCGGAGGTCCGTCAATATGACAATGCCAGCGAAACACGTCATCCTGAACGGTTTCAATGTTCGATACGTAGCTCAAGGGCTGCTCCTTTTCGAGCTTGGACATTTCCTAATGAATTGAGCAACAGTTGAAACAAAGATTTAAGCTGATAAGAAGTTGAATTCATTGCAATGTGAAGACAAAATGGGGTCATGCGTATTCGATAGCACCCGTGGGTGGGATTCATGGCGAGGGAGGGATACATGTGCCGCCTTAGATATACAGGAGATAATCTGATTCCTGGCAATTAATTTACCTTCAAAAGACGCTTGGACATAGTTCAAAAGATGATATGATAATAATAGAGAGTGTGTTTTGGTCCTTTAGTAAGACAAGGGAGTTTACAGTAGAGCTATCCGATGATAAGATTGTTTTTTATGATGATGCAGCTGTTGTGGCAAAGCTGCAGCTGTGTATTATGTTTTGGATTTGCAAGCATAGTTTGTTGATCGCGATCGACGTCCGTGGAAATAATGACTTCGCCAAAGCGATGCACACTTGATCCATCTGCAACTCTTCTCAATTCTTTTCTCACGACTACTCTAGTAGTCTAGTCTAATACGCTAATAGAGACTAGACTCACTGGAAGAAGCAGAGTTTGGTACCTGGTATCGTTAAAAAAATACAGCTATTCTTTCATAGTTTCAATTTATTTTCTGAATGGATTTGTTGCTGGGCTCAGCCTAAGCACAAATCGTAATTGTTCAATTGGCGAAAGAGCGGTACCTGGCCGCTCGCGAGTACATTCGCTGATATTGCAAGAATAATAACGTCGCTCTCCTAAGTGTTGTCCATGGGAGTCCATGTAGACACGTGTGTTTGTTTCAGCGATTGGTAAGCTAGTACACTACCGCTTGTTCCGAAGCGGTTGGCCCTTGGACCATGCTCCTTCATGACGGAGAGTTCCATCCGGTCGCATTTCCTTTCCGTGACCTTGCATTTCGCCATTCCACCATTCTCCTTCATACCAGCCACCATCACTCCAGCTCATTCTTCCATGACCATGAAATTCACCTTCGCGAAATTCGCCTTCGTAAATGGAATCGTCTGTAAATACACATTTGCCACGACCATGGCGCATACCGTCCACCCAGGAACCTTTGTATGTGGACCCATCTTGATAGGTCATCTCTCCCTCAATCATCTGTCCATTAATATAGTCACCCACAAAGACACGTCCATCTGCAAATCTCATGGTTCCTTTTCCGTGCTTGTGGTCGTTGCGGAGCTCACCTTCGTAAAGATCCCCATCACCGTTACTCAATCGTCCACGCCCTGTCCAGCGACCGTGTTTCCAATCACCTTCGTACCATCTTCCTGCAGCGTATTCTAGACGGCCTTTGCCATGAGGCATTCCAGTTGCTTTGGACAGTGACCCGGCATAGGTTCCTTTCTCGCCGTAAGGGTCCACTATGACCTGCTGTTTGACTTCGTATGTTTCGACATCGCTTGATTGACTGCTACTGCCACCAAAGGCTGAGCCGTTCTTATTTTTGCGTCCAGATCGTCCTTTGGATTTCTTTTTACGCGATCCTACAGGACCATTATCGCGCGATATACGAGATCCCCGGCTAACGTAGGATTGATCGTCAAAGGCGTCGGCCATACTGGAATCTTCGCTGCCGCTGTTCTCTTCGTCTTCGGCGAGTTCAATCTCGCGTGGTAAGCTTTTCACAGACTGAGATGCCGATACGATCGAAGCGCGGCTGGCCATGGAACTTCGGCGTGCCATTTTTGATTTGAACGTAGCGCTGGCATGTCCCGTTTTGTGTTGAAAGTTGCTGGACTCATCGTCAATAATGGTTTCGTCCTCATCTTCGCTCCATTCGCCATCGTCTTCTTCGACGACATCATTGCCTCCATCCCACTCGGACTCGTCGTCATCCAATAGTTCAATCTCGTGCGGAAAGGCACCCTTCTGCCCGTAACCGCCCTTTTTCGTGGAGGCTCTGCTTCGCGTCGATTTGCGTGAATAGACAGACATGTTATCGCAGGTATCTTCTTGTAATTGCCGTACCATTTCGTGCAGATACGTTAGTTGCATTTTGCAGGCCTCCAGTTCTTTGCGCAGTCGATTATTTTCTTCCTCTTTGCGGGCCAATAGCTCTGAGGATCGGGTGGTGTCAATCGTCATGCTATCTTTGTGTTCAGGTAATTCGCGTTTGGTATTCCCGTTCGTCGGTGGTGCAATATTTGGACCAGGAGTCCCACTATCTCCACCACTACTTCCCAGGAATCGTCCGAGCGCACTGGATTGCTGTTCTTGTTGCCGCAAGGCATGTTCTTGTGCTTCCTTTTCTTCCATCTCGGCTTTCATTTTTAGAAATTGTTGTTTGACGTAGTCCTTGCTAACATTCGGGCACTGGACGTAATACACCTCCTGGTTTCCCAAATTCATGGTTTCCTTGGGGTCGAGTTTAAAGAGGTACTTTTTCGCTTCTGCTTCGCTAAAGAGAGATGTCCACTTGTATCGCTTGGGGTCTGCCAGGTACCGCTGGACGTGGGCTTCGGTTAGGTGGTGGCGTGCTATGTTGTAACGGATAATCTCCTCACCTTTGGCAGGTTTCCAGTCCTGACGCTTCTCCTTGGCTACTTTCAGGGTTCGGTCCACACTGGCTTTGAGAGGAATGCTAGCCGTGTCTCCCTTAATGAACTTAACTTTGACAATTCCATCCAGAACGGAATGTCCGTAACTCTTGTAAGCCTTCTGGTATGTCCGGCAGTTTTTCCAACTGCAGACACACTTTGGCAGCCCCTTGGCAGAAGCTGCACTCTTGGTCGTCATTACAGTTGCGTCGTCGGGCATGGTTGTAGTTACAGGCTACCTGGAATTGTTCACGTGTGTATGTGTGTCGTGTTTGTGGGTATTGATATTTGAAATGGTCTGATGTCTGGAAGGGGCTTCCAGTCTACCTGTCTATCTGGACGCTGCTGCTGCTTATGCTTTTTTTTACGCTGCTAGGCACAGAATCGTTCGTTGAGGCAAACCAGTCTTCCAATATCGACTAAATGAGTAATCGTTGCTGCTTGACTTTCCGAGATTACAAACCGCAGAGACAAGAGTTCGCACTAGCCAGGGGGGTATCGATGTGATTATCGATCGAAGGAAGATGGAAAACTACTAGCAATGCCTGTGAATCTCGAAATTATCGAATCTTATATTCCCTCTTGCAATATGTCAGTTCTTTTACAAACACTCGCAAGCTGCGTTGATTCTGAAGTTTTGGATAACCACTCCAATAGAT
>Ga0100392_1001118_pt1 | contig 24724 bp, 12 predicted proteins | sample CryGeymeta201516_FD_81548 | JGI IMG/M metagenome (GOLD analysis project Ga0100392, IMG submission 81548) | Groundwater microbial communities from Crystal Geyser aquifers in Utah, USA - Crystal Geyser metaG 2015-16 | ecosystem: Environmental > Aquatic > Deep subsurface > Groundwater | place: USA... | reverse complement strand
GGGGTTTACGGGGTTTACGGGGTTTACGGGGTTTACGGGGTTTACGGGGTTTACGGGGTTTACGGGGTTTACGGGGTTTACGGGGTGCACGGGGTGCACGGGGTGCGCGGGGTGCGCGGGGTGCGCGGTCGCGGCGAGCGGGGTGCGGTTACGGTACGGCGCCGCGGCTCGGTTACACTGGCGCTCGCCTGATCCTGCGGCCCGACTCATGACCGAAGCCACCATCAATGCACCTGACCATTTCCCCAGCGAAGCGGGCGGCCTGCTGCTGCCGGGCCCCGCCGGTGTGCTGGATGTGCTTGTCGATCTGCCGCTGAGCAAGGATGCGCGCAATGCCGTCGCCATCATCTGCCACCCGCACCCGCTGCATGGTGGCAGCATGCATAACAAGGTGGTCACCATCATCGAGCGCGCGTTGCGCGAGCAGGGGGTGGCCACGGTGCGTTTCAACTTTCGTGGCACCGGCGCGTCCACCGGCACCTTCGATGAGGGCCGCGGCGAGACGCTGGATTTGCTGGCGGTGGCCGAGTGGGTGCACACGGTACGTCCGGATGCCGAGTTGTGGCTGGCAGGCTTCAGCTTTGGCGCTTATGTGGCGCTGCTGGGCGCCCGCCACTTGCCGGTGCGGCAGATGATCTCGATCGCGCCGCCGGCCGGGCGCTGGGATTTTGCCGCGGTGCTGCCGCCCACCTGCCCGTGGCTGGTGGTGCAGGGGGAAAGCGATGATGTGGTGGATCCGGCGGCAGTGCGCGCATGGATCGACAGCCTGCCGGAGAAACCGGCGTTGGTGATGATGCCCGACACCGGACACTTCTTTCATCGCCGCTTGATGGATCTGCGCGGCGCGATCAAGAACGGGGTGCGCCGCAACCTGCCTCCAGCGGCATGAACGCGACGCCATCGCACCGCTATGCCGCCGGCGTTGCGGCGGGCCGCTGGCTGGCCGATCCGATGCAGCAGGCGGTGTTGCCGCTGCTCGATGGTATGGTGGCTGCGCTGCGCAAGCAGCGTTTGCGCGCGCGCTGGATGGCCCGGTGGTTGGCGCGCACGGCGCCAGTGCCGGTGCGCGGCCTGTATCTGTGGGGTGCGGTTGGCCGCGGTAAAACGTTTCTCGCCGACCTGGTGTTCGAATCCGCGGCTGGCGTGCGCAAGCGCCGGCAGCATTTCCACCACTTCATGGCCGAGGTTCACACGCGCCTGAACCACTTGCCCGAGCAACCCGACCCGCTGGCGCGGGTGGCCGCCGATATCGCCGACGCTGCCCGCCTGCTGGTGCTCGATGAGTTTGTGGTTTCGGACATCGGCGATGCCATGATCCTCTCGCGCCTGCTCGAACACCTGTTTGCCCGCGGTGTCACCCTGGTCACCACCGCCAACAGCGCGCCAAAAAACCTGTACCGCGACGGCCTGCAACGTGCCCGTTTTGCGCCTGCGATCGCCTTGATCGAGCGCCACTGCCACGTACACGAACTGGTCAGCGTCGCCGATTACCGCCTGCGCCAGCTCACCCAGGCACCGGTGTACCTCAGCCCACTGGACGCCAACGCCGAACACACGCTGCATTCGTGCTTCGCCATGCTCAGCGCCAACACCGCGCGCGAAGCGCGACCACTCACGGTGGCTGGCCGTGCCCTGCCGGTGCGCGCGATGGCCAAGGGCGTGGTCTGGTTTGAATTTGCGGTGCTCTGCGACGGCCCGCGTGCGGTAGCCGATTACATCGAAATCGCGCGCAGTTTTCACACCGTGCTGCTGGCAAACGTGCCGCAATTCGATAGCCGCCACGATGATGCCGCATGCCGCTTCGTGCATTTGATCGACGAGTTTTACGATCGCCACGTCAATTTGATTTTGAGTGCGGCGGCCGGGCCGCTGCAACTCTATCGCGGCGAACGGTTGGCAGCGGCTTTCGAGCGCACCAGCAGCCGCCTGATCGAGATGCAGAGTGCCGACTACCTCGCACGCGAGCACCGCGGGTGATGGCGGCGCTGAATGGGTGTTCGTGGGAGCCGGCCTGCCGGCGAACAACCTTGCCAACGTTTCGCGCGCAAGGCGCGCTCCCTCAGTCAACGCGGCCACTTGCTACGCGCCTCGCCAGATCAAGCCTGGGGCCGGCTCCGCGAGCGACACATTTTCGGCTTGCAGCGGAAATACCCCGATGACGTCGGCAACCGGACCACGCATTCTGATTCTGGCGTTGCTCGTGCTCGCTTACGCGCTGGCCTTTCAAGGCTCGCGCGGGCTGTTCACCACCGACGAGGGGCGCTACAGCGCGGTGGCGCTGAACATGCTCGAAAGTGGCGATTTTGTCACTCCCAAGCTTAGCCACGATGTCGCGCATTTCAGCAAACCGCCTCTCACCTACTGGGCTATCGCCGCCAGTGTGGCCGTTTTCGGTGGCAACGAATGGGCGATCCGGCTGCCCAATGCGCTGGCCTTCACGTTGACGGTGTGGCTGTGTTTCGCCATCGGCAAGCGGCTCGATCGCGAGCACGCCGGTTGGGCGGCGTTGATCTACGCCAGCATGGCGTTGCCGTATTTGGGTGCGCATTGGGTCAGCACCGATACCCTGCTCTCGGTGTTTGAAACCCTCGCCGCGCTCGGCTTGATCGCCGCGTTGCTCGATGGCGAGCGGCCGCTGCGCCAGGCGCTGCTGCTGTGGGTGGCGCTGGGCCTGGCGTTTGTCACCAAGGGGCCGCCGGGGCTGCTCGGCATCGCGGCATTGGCGCTTGCGGCGCTCACCTGCCCGCCGCTGCGACCGCGCATCGGCCGGCTCGGCGCGCGCTGGGGTTGGGCGCTGTGGCTGGCGATTGCGGCGCCGTGGTTCGTGCTGCTGATCGTGCAACGGCCCGACTTGCTGGATTATTTTTTGCACGATGAAGTGGCCGCGCGGGTGCTCAGCGACAAGCACGGCCGCAGCCCCGGCTTTTACGGTCTGATCACGGTCTACCTGCCCACCCTGCTGCTCGGCTCACTGCCCTGGGGGGTACGCCTGCTCGGCGCGTTGCGCCGGCCGTGGCCACGGTTGGCCGCGCTGCGCGAAGACCCCGGCCTGTGGCTACCGTTGCTGTGGTTCAGCGTGCCGCTGCTGGTGTTTTTGCTGGCGCAATCGCGCATGCCGCTGTACTTGCTGCCGCTGTGGGTGCCGCTGGCGCTGTTGATCGCGCGCACGCTGCCGCCGGGGCCGCCAACGTTTTCACGCGGTGGCTGGCTGTGGCTCGGCCTGTGGCTGGCTGCGCTGATCGCACTGCGCGGTTTCGCGGCGCAGGCGCCAATGCACACCAACGACCGCGCTCTGGCGGCGACGATGCGCGAGCAAGGCGTGGTGGCACCGGAACTGGTATTCGTCGAGGATTCACCACGCTTCGGGCTGCGCCTGTACCTTGGCGCCAACATCGAGCGCGCGCGCATCAACCAGGCCACCAGCCGCTACGAACAGAGCCTCGCTGACCTGCTCGCCGAGCCGCCGCAATGCCGCACCTTCATCGTCAAACCGCGCAGCGAAAACGATTTGCAGGTCGCTGCCGCCCGCCTGGGCCGGCCGATGCACGCGCTCGGGGCTGGCACGGCGCGGTTTCATTGGTATCGTGCGCAAGGCGATACCTGCCCGTAACCCATTCCATCTGTGGAGTCATGCCATGCGCCCTGTTCTGCTCACCACCGCCTTGTTGCTGGCCAGCGGCTCGCTTGCCGCGCAAACCGCACCCGATACCCAAGCCGCCGCCTCCGCCGTTGCCAACGAGGTTTTGGTGTGGCGGCGCGATATCCATCAGCACCCGGAACTGGGCAACCGCGAAACCCGCACCAGCAAACTGGTCGCCGACCATCTGCGCAAACTGGCGATGGACGTGCGCACCGGCATCGGCGGCACCGGCGTGGTCGGCATCCTGCGCGGCGGCAAGCCCGGCCCGCGCATTGCCCTGCGTGCCGACATGGATGCGCTGCCGGTAACCGAGCGCGGCGACCTGCCATTCGCATCGAAAATCACCACCCAATACCGTGGCCAGACCACCGGCGTGATGCACGCCTGCGGCCACGACACCCATACCGCTGTGCTGATGGGCGTGGCCAAGGCATTGGCCGGAATGCGCAAGGATCTACCGGGCGAGGTGATGTTCGTGTTCCAGCCCGCCGAGGAAGGCGCGCCCGAGGGCGAGCAAGGCGGCGCCTCGCGGATGCTGGCCGAGGGGCTGTTTGCCGACTTCAAGCCCGAGGCGATGTTCGGCCTGCATGTGATCGCCGGCATTCCGTCCGACACCATCGCGGTGCGCCCCGGGCCGTTCATGGCGGGCTCGGATCGGTTCACCATCACGGTGCTCGGCCGCCAGACCCATGGCGCCAAACCCTGGGGTGGCATCGATCCGATCGTCACCGCCGCGCAGATCGTCAGCTCGGCGCAAACCCTGGTCAGCCGCCGCGCCGAGTTGACCCGCGCGCCGCTGGTGCTGAGCTTTGGCGCGATCAACGGCGGCATCCGCTACAACATCATCCCCGACAACGTGCAACTGGAAGGCACCATCCGCACCTTCAAGCCGGACATGCGCGATGACGTGCTTGCCGGCCTGCGCAACCTGGCCGAACACATCGCCGCCGCCAACGGTGCAACGGTGCAATTGCAAATTCCCGCCGAAGAAGGCAACCCGGTGGTGGTCAACGACCCGGCGCTTACCGCGCGTGCGCATGGCAGCCTGCTGCGCGCCGCCGGCGCGGGCAAGGTGATCGAAATCGACCCGATCACGGGCGCCGAAGATTTCGCCTATTACGCCAACCAAGTGCCAGCGGTATTTTTCTTCGTCGGTGCCACCCCGCCCGAGCGCGACATGAAGACCGTCGCCAGCAACCACTCACCGGATTTCTTCGTCGATGAAGCGGCTCTGCCGCTGGCGACGCGCGCGATGTTGCAGGTCGCCATCGATTATTTGTACGGCGTCAAATGAAGTCATCGCCAGCGCGGTGGGCACCCTGGCTGGCAGCCGCCGCCGGCCTGATCGTCACCGTGCTGGCGTTCTATCCCGGTTATCTGAGCTTCGATGCCGCCGATCAGTGGCAGCAGGCGCGGCATGGCGCTTACAACAGCCTGCATCCACCGTTGCTGGCGATGGCGTGGCATTACCTCGATCGCGTGTGGCCGGGGCCGGGTGGCATGTTCGCAATGCAGGCCACGCTGTACTGGGCCGCGCTGGCGCTGCTGATTGCACGCTTGCAGGCATCGGCAAGCGTGCGCGCGGCGCTGGTGGTGGCGCTCGGGCTGTGGCCGCCGCTGTTCGGGTTGTTGCCGCACCTGTGGAAAGATGTGGCGATGGCGGTGCTGCTGCTGCTGGCAACCGCGTTGTTGCTGCGCGATGTGCAGCGACCGGCGCTGCGCACACGCATCGCCGCGTGGCTTGGTCTTGCCCTGATCTGCGCGCTGCGCCACAACGCGGTGCTGGCGATACTGTCGCTGGCTGGCTGGCTGGTCTGGCGCGAAATGGCCGTGCGCCAATGGCCGGTTTCCACGCCACGCAAACTGCTGGTCACTGTATTGCTCAGCGCCGCGTTGCAATGGCTCGCTGGCTTGCCCGCGCGTGCGCCCTCGGTGATGCCGGTCGACAGCCCGTGGTCGGTGGTGGCGCTGTGGGATATTGCCGCCGTCTCCATTGCCGAGCGGCAATTGCTGTTTCCATCCGGCCTTGCCCGCGCCGATGTCGATCTCGCCCTGCTGCGCGAGCGCTTTTCGCCGTACAGCAACACCAGCCTGTTTATCGACGATGCATTCCGTCACAGCCTGTTTGTGCCGTATTCCGACGATGAGCGTGCACGCCTGCGCAATGCCTGGCTGCGCCTGCCACTGGATCACCCACGCGCGTACGTTGCCCACCGCGCCCGCCTGAGTGCGCTGCTGCTGGGCATTCACCCTGCGGCATTGCCCGATCGCATGGTGCTGATGCCGGGCATCGAACCACTCGCCGACAATCCGCCGATCAGCGCCAATCACAGCACGCTCAACCGTGTGCTGCAAGGCCGCTTGAATGCCCTGATCGACACGCCGTTGTTCGCTGGCTGGTTGTATCTGCTGCTGAGCCTGGCACTGGCGATGGCCGCGTGGCGGCGACGGACACAGCCGCAAGCGCGGCTGGTGCTGGTGCTGCTCGGATCGGCGTGCCTGTACACCTTGCCGTTGCTGGTAATCGCGCCCAGCGCCGAGTTCCGCTATCTGATCTGGCTGGTGCAAGCGACGGTGCTGGCCGTGCTGCTGCTGTGGTTTCGCCTGGCGTCGGTACAATCATCGCCATGAACACGCCCGAACACTCACTGCTGGGAAAAGCGATCGACTACCCCATCGCTTACGATCCATCGCTGTTGTTTGCCATTGCCCGCGCCGGCAACCGCGCCGAACTCGGCCTTGCCGATGCGCTGCCATTCCACGGCGTCGATATCTGGAACGCCTACGAACTGGGCTGGCTTGATGCCCGCGGCAAACCGCGGGTGGCGATGGCCGAGTTCCGGGTGCCGGCCGATTCGCCCCATCTGATCGAATCGAAAAGCTTCAAGCTGTATCTGGGCAGCCTGGCGCAACACCGCATCGCCAGCAGCGATGCGCTGCGCGCCCTGCTCACCGGCGATTTGTCGCAGGCGGCCGGCACGCCGGTCAGTGTGGTACTGACCCCGGTCACCGCGTCCACCCTGCAATTCGCCGCGCTGCCCGGTGAGGTGATCGACGACCTGCCGTGCAGCATCGAGCACTACGGCCCGCCGCGCCGCGAGTTTTTGCAGCACGACGCCGAAACCGTGGTCGAAGAATCGCTGGTCTCGCACCTGCTGCGCTCGAACTGCCCGGTCACCGGGCAACCGGATTGGGGCAGCGTGCAGATCAGCTATCGCGGCCCGCGCATCGACCGCGCCGGTCTGTTGCGCTATCTGGTCAGTTTCCGCCAGCACAGCGCATTCCACGAGCACTGCGTCGAGCGCATCTTTGTCGATGTATTGCAACGCTGCGCCCCGGCCCAACTCAGCGTGTATGCCCGCTACACCCGTCGCGGCGGCCTCGACATCAACCCCTGGCGCAGCAACCGGCGCGGGGTCGATCCGGGCAACCCGCGCACTGCGCGGCAGTAGGCAACACGGAACCCAGTGGACCCCGTAGCGGTAGTTGACATGCGTGTCAACCACGGTTTACATTTTGCCCGCGTTTACCATCCTCACCACCGCCACGTTCGACCGTTGGCGAGCGACGTTGCGGGACCGACAGGCACGCATGCGCATCACGGCTCGTTTGAAACGGGTTGAGCATGGCAACGTGGGCCACGCCAAGAGCGTTGGCGGCGGCGTGTCTGAGTTGCGCGTCGACTACGGCCCGGGCTACCGACTGTATTTCACGCGGCGCGGTTTTGCAGTCATCGTCTTGCTGGGCGGCGGCAACAAATCCACCGAGGCACAGGACATCAAGGCAGCGCAGGCCATTGCTGCGCAAGTGGAGTAACCCGTGAGCACCATTACACTCAAGCGTTGGGATGCAGCCAATGACCTGCGCGACGAGGACGACATCGTTGCTTACCTCGCCGCCATCGGTGAGGAAAACGACCCTGCATTGATGCTGGCTGCGTTGAACGATGTGGCCCGCGCACGCAACATGAGCAAGCTGGCCGAAGCAGCTGGGCTTACCCGCCAGGGCCTCTACAAGGCGCTCGCCGATGGCGGCAACCCAAGTTTTGCGACGGTGGCGAAAGTGGCCGCCGCGCTCGGCTTTCGCCTCGCATTGGTACCGGGCCGAAGCGGTTGATGTAGTGCTCGACCACGACTTGCCATTGCGCGAAGCTGGCGACCTCCTGCCAGCCGATGGTGAAAACCAAAGTGGCGTGATCGATTGATACCCACCCGATCGCGTCGCGCTCAGTCGACCGCAAGCGGCAGCAGTTCCACACTGATCTGCACGCGCCGGTTGGGCGCCAGACAATCGCGCAGGCGGATCGCGTCGCCGGGCGGACAGCTCAGCGTGGGGTTGCCGTCGCCGCGCGCGTCGGTATCGATCAGCGCGGCGTCGATGCCAGCGTCGATCAGCCATTCGCGCACGCTGTCGGCGCGGCGCTGTGAGAGTTCCAGGTTGTAAGCGCCACCGCGACCGCGCAGCTGATCGGCGTGGCCGGCAAGCATAACCCTGCGCAACTGCCAACCCTCCGCCTGCACGCGATGCAACTCGGCGAGCAACACATCGAGCGCGCCGATGTCGGTGATGTCGGCCTGCGCCGTGCGATCGAACACGAAATGCACCGCAGCGGCGATTTGCGGCGGTGCTGCCGGTGCGGCCGCAGGTGCCGGCGTTGATGCCGTCGCCGGTGCGCATTCGCTGCTGGCGACATCGGCGCGGGCAATCAGCTCTTCGGCGATCTGCACGTAGGGCTGCGCATGGCGCCACTGCTGCTGATTGTATTCGTTGCCGGCGTGCACCAACTCCACTTCACCGCAGGCGGCGAGAGCGGCGGCGCAGGCGAAACCCGGCGCTTGCTGCAACGCGCCAAGGCGCTGCCACAGATCCGGGCGCAGGCGTTTGGCACCGTTCACCAGCGGCGTATCGGTACCCGGATCGACGCCATTCTCCATCGCCTCGGCGAGCCGTGCGGACTGATCGAGTGCAGCCTGCGGAAAATCGCTGCGATCATTGCGCGAATATTCGTGGAACGACACATCGAGCCAGCACTGCGCCTTGGCCAGATGGTAATCGGCGAGCGGCCGGCCGGCAGCATTGATCGCTTCCAGACGATCCTGTTGCGCCTGATAGCGCGCGTGATCGGCGTAGATCGCCTCATCACTGATCCGCTGATCCGGCGCGGTCAGCGCTGGCTCGGCAGCGAACGCCGATGCCGCGAACACAGCCAGCGAAAGCGAGCCGGCGAGAGCATTGCGAAGGTGTATCGACATAATGGTTCCCATTACTTGGCGTTGGCGTACGGGTTTGACTTGAACACGTTTTCATCGAACTTGAAGCGGATGCGCAGGAACGCGCCGCGCTGGGTGTACTCGTAGCCACTGAGGTCGCTGTCGCCGTCGAAGCCGCTCCAGTTGTAGCCCACGCTCAACCACAGATTCTGCCGCAACAAACGACCCACTTCGGCACCGTAGGCATACTGCCGCGCGCCTTGATCGCCGGTGAAGATGCTGCCGAGCGCGCCGATGTCCCAGTTCTCGGTGATGTCGTAGACCGCGCGACCAGACAGCAGCACGCCGCGGAAGTTGCTGTCGACGGTACTCAGCCCCGGGCTGGCGAAGCGATCATGCTGCCACTTGCCGGCAATGCGGCCGGTCAACCACCACGGCCGCGACGGATGCCAGTCCGAATGCGCCGAGATGATGTGCGCACGCACGCGCAGATCGTTGCCGGCCGTGGAATCGCCAGCCAGCGGCGGGATGCTGCCGAGGGTGAGGCCACTCTCGTCGGATTCGAGCTTGTACTCGTAACGCAGCAGTGCGTTGACCCGATTATGGTCGTTGTCGCGATAGGCCAGGCCCACCTGAAAGCGGTTTTGCAGCACATCGCCGCGCGCCGCGTAGTCGGTCAACAACAGGTAGTTGCGGCCGAGCAACGTCCAGTCGCGATCGAGCTTGCGCGCGACCGTGACTTGCCACAGCGCGGTGTCGAACTGCTCGTCGGATGGCGTACCGGCGACATCGCCGCTGCGGCGCAGCTCGATGCGGGTCGAGCCGCGCCACAGCGGATGCGCCGCGTAATCGATGCCGAAAAATACCGCCGTGGCGTCGCCGCTATTGCCGGAGATCACGTTGACGTGTTCGGCGCCGGTCGTGATGCGCACCCCTTCGGCGATGTCCCAACCTGTGCGCACCCCGGATGCGGCCTGGATATCGCGGCCGCTGATCGCATCGCGCAAGCGGTATTCGCCGTACACGTTGGTATCGCGCAGGTAAGTCTGCTCAGTACCAAAGACAAAGGTGTTGGCCTTGCGCCCGGTGGTGGTGATGCCGAGCGGGCTGGACAGGCCGGTTTGCTGCTCGTAACGCGTATACACACGCTGGCGTTCGCGCAGCTGGTAATCGGCACCGAGCGCGAAGCGATCACGATCCTCGCCGTTGACCTCGGTTTCCAGCTCGCCAGTCAGGCCCAGCTTGTCGGTAACCCGATAACCGGCACCCAGATGCACGCTGTCGCTGCTCAGCCGAGTACCGATCGGCAGATTGCTGGCGGTATTGCCCGGCAAGCCGTTGCTGATGATCGGCAAGCCGGTCAACGGGTCGAGTGGTTGCTGGCCGAAGCCGAGCGCGCCGCCGGCCGCACCGGTGGCAACGCTGCCCAGACCGCCGTTGCGGTCGGAGAACGGCGACGCACCGAGGAACGACGACGTGGCGCCGACGGTTTCGTTGAGCGCACGCAAGCCCAGGTCGAAGCTCAGCCTTTCGCTGGCTTGCAAGCGCGCGCCAACACCGGCAGCAGTGCGGTGGCCGCCTTGCGGGTTGCGATCCTCGGAGCGCAGCCCCTCGGCGTACAGGCGCAGCCGCTCGCTGGCCTGCACACCGAAATTGGCGCTGTACTCGGCGCGGCCGCCATACAATGGCGAGGACGGGTTGTTGAACTCCGGGTCGGAACGCCCGGCATACAGCCGCGCATCGAACACCTCGCCGGCGTGATCGAACGCCATGCGCCAGGCATCGCCAGTAACGTTGCCGCTGCGATTGGCCAGGTTGCCAAACGTCTGATTGACCGGATTGGTGTTGATCTCGGACGTGGCCCGTGCCCACTCGCCAACCAGCTGCGTGTTCTCGGCCAAGCGCACGCTGGCATTGACGCTGCCCATCTCGAACCCGGCGAACGGGTTTTCATCCTTGACGTACGAACCGCCGACTTCCAGCCACGACAGCAGCTTCACCTGCGCATCGCCGCCGTACACCCACGCTTGCTCGCTGCCCTGATCGACCTCGTAGGTGATGCGCAGCGACACCGGGTTGAGCTCGGCATCGAAGCCGGGCAGGAACTGGGTCAACAACACCCGCCCGGAGAACGGCTCAAAGGTGTAATCGGCAAAGCGCTGCATGGCGCGCACACTGAGGATACGCGAGGGCTGGTTGCGATCACGCACCACCACTTCTACCCGCTCGCTGCCTTCCAGTACCGCGTTGTTGCGCAGGCCGTACGGGCCGCTGCCCTGGCTCGGCAGTTCTTCGACCACCTGCCGCAGCGAATCGCGGAACGCAAACACATTGCCGCGCACCCGCTCGCTCTCCGGATGCCAGTTGAAACCGGTAACGGTGCGATTGTAGGTGCCGAGGCTGCGTGCGCGCGGCGCGCCTTCGCCGAGCGTGCCCGAACGTGCACTCACCGCATCGCCGGTCTGGAAATCGCCGTACAGCAGGTAACTGCGGTCCTGATCGATGCGCAAGTACACGCGCTCGGCCGAGCGGGCATCGAAGCCACGGATCGAGGCATCGCCGTAGACCGGATAGAACTCCTCCGGGCGGATGTCGCGCAACAGCCGCGCGCGGGTTTGCTTGTCCGAATCGTAGGCCGCGGTGAGCAGGGCATCACCCTTGACCTTGCCCTTGAGGAAGAACGCGGCGCGACCGGCACCGCTGGCTTTGCCACCGTTGAAGCTGCGCTCCCAACGGCGGATTTCCTGCTCGAAGCCATCGCCGTTGCGGGTCGGCGAAATCAGGCCCGGCTTTTTGTCGCGCAGGTTGATGATGCCCTCGAGCAGACCCACCGCCAGCATGTCGCGCACATCGGGCACGAAGCTGACCACACCCTGCGCGCTGTTGCCGCCGGCAGTGACGCGCAGCAACACATCCTGCGCTTCGGCCGGCGCCAGCAACTCGAACTGCGCCACGCCATCGACCAGCACCACCTGGGTGCCGGCAGTGGCGCGGTCGAGGTCGAGCCGGCCCGGCCCCAGCGCGTCGGTTCCTGCGCCCGGCACGCGGATGCGACCGCCACTGACTTCGACGGTAGCAAAACGCTTGCCCTTGATCGGCGTGCCGTCGGCGGCGAGGGCGCTCACCGTGATCGGCGTGGCGCTCTGGCCATCGGCGGGGCGGTTGTTGGCCGCCACCTCCACCACCAGCCGATCGATATCGGCATTGACCGCGTAATCGAGCGCGGTGGGCGAGTCGCCTTTCAGCACCTGCGGCGGGTTGGCCATAGCGGCGTTGGCCGGCGAGCCCGGCAGACGCGCAGCGGGATCATCCAGCAGCGGCACGAAGCGATCCTGTGCGCCAGCGGCAAACGGCACCAGCAGCAGTGCGGTGATTAACATCTGATGGATACGGAAAGTGCGCATCACTGGGCACCTCCCTGGCTGTCGCCACGCGCAGCGGGCGGGGATGCCCTCGGCGTTACGATCGGCGCCTGCTTCGCGCTGTCGGTGGCCTGCCGCGGCGCACGCGCCGGCTTGCTTTCGAAGCGCAGCGGGCCTTGCCCGGTCTCGGTTTCGGGGTAACTCACTTCACCCTGGGTTCGACGCGCCTTGACCTGTTCGAGCACCGGGTTGGAGCAACTGCCCTCGATGAAATCGGCACGATGCAGCTCGCCGTTCTTGAGGTCGAGGAACAGGCTGCCAGCGTCGCCCAGATTGCGGTTGGAACTGGTGACCAGACGCGTGCCGTGCGGCAACGTGCTGGTGTCGGCCTTGAGCACGTGGCTTTGCGGGGTGAGGCCGCAATAGCTGTACTTGCCTTCCGAATCGCTGATCAGCCAGGTGCCGTCCTCGAAGTAGAAACGCACGCCGGGGATGCCGAGTTCTTCGCGATCCTGGATCTGGTTGTGGTTGCAGTCGACGTAGATTTTGCCGAGCACACACGCCTCGTTGGTGAATACGCCGCCGCTGACGCGGATGCGGTAACGCGCCTGGTTGGAGGCAATCACGCCGACGAACGGGGTTTTGGTGAGCGGGTCAATACAGCCTTGCGGCAGGCCGCAGCCATAGCCCTGGGCGCGATTGATGCCATCACCCTGCTGGCTGCCAACGCCCACTCGCAGACGATAGTTCAGGGTGAGCTGGCCACCGCTGCCGATTGGCCCCAGATCGAACACCAGCGCCGGGCCCGGCGCACCGGCCGGGTCGGCGATGTTGTGGCCGTTCACCACCGCGCTGCCGGCGAGATAGGTGAACCCGGCCGGCAGGCGATCGAGCACGCTCACCTGCGGCAAGGCCGAACCGCCGGTGTGACGCACCGACACGGTGTACCGCACGGTGTCGCCCACTTCGGCAATCTGGCGGTCGGCGATCTTGCTGATGGCAAGGCCGGCCGGCACGGCAGGATCGAGCGGAATATGGTTGTGCACGATCGCCGGCTCGGCAGAGCCAGCGACAAACTGCAACGCATAACGCGTACCCGGCCCGACCGGCGCCAGCGGCGGTGTGGCTTGTGGCTGCACATCGAAGCGGCCACCGGCACTGCCCGATGGGTTCAGCGATTCCGCCTGCGGCGCGATCAATTGCGACACGAAACTGAACCCGGCCGGCGGCGTAACCGTGACCTGGAAGGTGCAACTGGTCGGCGCATTGGGCGCAAACAGGAAGCGCCAAGTGCCCAATGTACCGACGGTCATTGCGATGCGCTCGCCTTGCACGCTGTAGCCGCCAGTGCCGGCATTGAGGATGTGCGCCGTCGGGTCGTAACCCGGGCACACGCCCACCGGGCTCAGGGTGACCACCGCACCGGGCACCGGCGTGCGTGCGATGGCATCGTAGACCACGCCGCCGGGGATGATCGGCAGACTCTGCTCGACCAACTCATCGCCGGGCGCCAGTACCACGCCGAGGGTGGTGGAAGCGCCGCCCATGCTGCCCGATTCGACACACGAGCTTTCGAAGCCGCCAGCAATGGCGCCCGTGGGGTCACAACTGGCCGGCGAACCAGGCACCGTTTCGCCGTTGACCGGCACGCCCCACACCACACTGGAATCGGGGTCGCGGAAGCGCACCTGCAACGGCGTGCCGGCCGGCAGATCGACGATGCGGTACCGGCCATCGTTGCCGCTGAGCGCGTTTGCGATCAACTGGCCCGTGGCCGGGTCCAGCACTTCAATGATCCAACCCGCCAGGCGCTGGTCGCCGCCATCGAGCAACACCGGATTGCTGCCCAGGTCGTACCACACCGCGCCGGACAAGGCCGCCGATTGCAGCACCTGCACCGGATCGCGGCAGGCTTCATGGACGATGGCCGGGTCGCACACCGGCAACGACGATGGGTCGCCGTTGAACGCTTCACGCTCGCTCGGGGTTGGCCGGCGCGCATCGATTTCGCCACCGCCCGCGACCAGCACTGCGTTGTTGACCACACCCGCCGCCAGCGCGGCGGCGCTCACCGTGATCGGCACCTGGATCGGCTGCGGATGCACTTCGCCTGCCGCCAGTACCCGCGCACTGCGGCAGCTGAAACTGCTCTCGCCAATCGCGCCACCGCATTGCCAGTCGTTGCCGCTGGGCGGCGCCGCCAGCGTGATGCCGGCCGGCATGCGGTCGCTGACCACATACTCGCCGCTGCTGGCGCGATTGCCGGCGTTGCGCACCGAGATCACATAACGACCGGCGTTATTGACGCTGAAGCGCGCTGGGTCGTGCCGCTTGCTGACCTTGAGATCGGGCGACTCGGGAATCTCGCCGAAATTGTTTTCGAGCGAACTGTCGCCCGACGCAAGCACGATGGCCGACACCGCCGATGGCAGCACATCGACCGCGGTTGCAGTGCCGACCACGCTACCCGCAATCTGCCCAGCAAGCGTGATGCCATTGAGCGTGCCGGCAGGCTGCTGCGGCTCGCTGACGGCATAACTGCCCGGACGCAGCCCGTCGAAGCGGTAACGGCCTTCGCCATCGCTGGACAGCGACCGGCTGACCGGCACGCCCAGATCATCGCTGCCAGTGAGCGTCAATGGCACATCACTGATACCCACTTCGTCGGCATCGATCACGCCGTCGTTGTTGCTGTCGGCCCACACCCGGCCGGCAATCGCGGCCGGCGGAATTTCGCCAAAGTCGTTGTCGACCGCCTCGCCATTGGCAGGCAAGGTGATCGCCGCGATTGCGCTGGGTGTTACATCCGGCGCCGTCGCGGTGCCGCCACCGCTGCCGGCCACGGTGATGCCGTTGAAGGTGTCGCTGGGCTGGCTCGGCTCGCTGAGCGTGTACTGCCCGGGCGGCAGATCGGCGAAGCGGAAGCGGCCTTCCGCGTCGCTCTGCTGGCTGCGATCGATCGCATTGCCGCCAAGATCGTTGCCGCCAAGCTCGATCAGCACGCCCGCGATGCCCACTTCGTCGGCATCGATCACGCCATCGTTGTTGCGATCCAGCCACACCCGACCGGCGATCACGCCACTGGCCGGCACCTCGGCAAAGCGGTTGTCGTCGCTGCGCGTGCCCGGCAGGCTCAGGTCGATCGCGGCGATCGTGCTGGGCAGCACAGCCACCGTGCTGGCATTGCCGCCGGCACTGCCCGCCGTGGTGATGCCATTGAGTGTGTTGAGCGGCTGGGTTGGCTCGCTCAAGGCATACACGCCGGGGCGCAAGCCCTCGAACGCAAACTGGCCATTGCCATCGCTATCGACGCTGAGCGCAACCGGCTGACCCAGATCGTCGTTGCCAGCAAGTTCGATGCGTACCGCGGCAATGCCGCTGTCGGCCGGCGCGTCGCGCACGCCGTTGTTGTCGAGATCGAGGAACACCACGCCGGTGATGCCCACCGGCAACACTTCGGCAAACCGGTTCTGCACCGAATCCGCGCCCGCGGGCAGCACGATCGCCTGCACCGCACTGGGCACCTGAGTCACCGTCGTGGCCGTGCCGAGGCTGCTGCCGCCGACCTGGCCGGCGCGGGTGATGCCGTTGAAAGTGGTTACCACCACGCCGCCGACGGTAACCTGCGGCTGCGCCAATTGCTCGATCAAGGCATAACCTGCGGCACTGGCCTGCAGCAAGCCGTCAAAGCGGAAATCGCCGTTGCCGTCACTGCTGGCATTGGCCGCCACCGCGAGCGCGTTGATATCGTTGCCACTCAGCGCCACTTGCACCCCGGCGATACCGGCTTCACCCGCATCCTGGGTGCCGTTGTTGTTGCTGTCGAGAAAGACCCGGCCACTGATCGAGCCGAGCAACTCGCCAAAGTCATTGTCGGTTGAACCGGCCAGCGGCAGATTGCTGATCGCGATCTGGTTGCTGGCCGGGGTGCCACCGGCATTGCCGTTGCCGTAACCGCTGGGTTGATCCTGACACAGCAGGTAATCGCGGAAGGCCGTCACGCTGTTGAATACATAGCCGCCGCTGGCATCGCTGCTGGTGCTGGCCAGTTCGGCACCGGTGGCACAATTCGCACCCTGCACCAGCCGCACGGTGACATGGGCAATGCGCAGCGTGTCGCTGGCATCGCGCGCGTTGTTGCGATCGGCATCGACATAGACCACGCCGCTGATCGTGCTCGCTTGCAACTCGCCGAACAGATAGCCGCTGGCGTCCTGCGCCGGCGCCAGGCCAATGCCGCTGAGCACGTCATTGCCGAGTACCCCGGGCGTGCTGGCATTGCCGAGCGTGTCCTGACCATCGTTGAAGCTACCGGCGGCTGGCGGAATGGCGCCTTCGCTGAGTGTGTAGCCAGCCGCATTCGGCGCCAGCAGGTTGGCGAACTGGTAGTTGCCAGTGGCATCGGAGGGCACAGTGAGGTTGACCGCGTTGCCGCGCGCATCGCTGCCGTTCAGGGTCACCGGCACATTGGCGATGCCGGCCTCACCGCCATCGCGCAGACCGTTGTCATTGCCGTCGATATACACCGACCCGCCAAGCGAACCGACCAGCTCGCCAAAATTGTTGCCAGCGACACCGGCCAGCGGCAGGCTGGCGATCAGGATTTCATTGCTGCCGGGCACACCCAGCGCGTTGCCGTTGCCATAGCCGGCCGGCTGAGTCTGGCAGATCGCATAGGCGCGGCCGACAGTGACACTGAGGAACTGGTAAGCACCGGCGGCGTTGCTGCTGGTGCTGGCGATCTGCACACCGGTGGCGCAACTGGCGCCTTCGAGCAGACGCACCGTCACCGCGCTGATGCGCAGCGTGTCACTGGCATCGAGCGCGTTGTTGCGGTCGGCATCGACATAGACCACGCCGCTGATCGCGGTGGCCTGCAATTCGCCAAATAGATAACCCGTGGCCTGCTGCCCTGCAGCCAGGCCGATCACGCTGAGCACGTCGTTGCCCAGGGTGCCCGGCGATGCGGCATTGCCGAGCGTATCCTGACCATCGTTGAATACCCCGGCGGCCGGCGGAATGGCGCCTTCGCTGAGCGTGTAGCCGCCGGCAGTGGGTGTGAACAGATCGGCGAACACATAATCGCCGTTGATGTCGGTAGTCACGGTGCGGTTGAGGACGTTACCCAGCACGTCGCTGCCGCTCAGGGTGACCGGCACAGTGTCGATGCCCAGTTCACCGGCATCGCGCAAGCCGTTGTCGTTCTGATCGATGTACACCGAACCGGCGATGGCGCCGAGCAACTCGCCGAACGTGTTGTTCAGCGAGCCAACCGCCGGCAGGTTGACGATGGCGATCTGATCGCTACCGGGGCTGCCATTGGCGTTGCCATTGCCATACCCCAGCGGCTGGGTCTGGCACAGCAGGTAATCGCGGAAGGCCAGTTGTCCGCTGAAGCTGAACGCGCCGCTGGCATCGCTGCTGGTGCTGGCCAGTTCGGCACCGGTGGCACAATTCGCGCCCTGCACCAGACGCACGGTGACACTGGAGATGCGCACGCTGTCGCCGGCATCGAGCGCGTTGCTGCGATCGGCATCGACATAGACCAGGCCGGCGATATCGGCAAGCTGAATCTCGCCGAAGTTGAATGCGGTGCCGTCGGTGCCGGCGCTCAGGTCGATGTCGGCGATGCGGTCGGTGTCGGCCACCGGCGTGTTCGCCTGCGCGGTACAACCGCTGGCACAGGCCAGGGCGTTGATCTGGCCAGGGTTGACCGGGCCATTGACGATGCCCGTTGGCGATGCCGGCAACGGCTGCTCGACGGTGTAGGCGAGCAGCGGATCGAGGCCGGTGAAACTGTAGGCGCCGCTGGCGTCGGTGCTGGCGGTGTTGATCAGGTTGCCGGTGCTGGCATCGAGCAAACGCACAGTGGCGCTGGCGATGGCCAGATCGGTTGCGGCATCGCGCACACTGTTGCCATTGACATCAACGTAGACGAAGCCGGACAGCGATGGCTGACGCAGTTCCGGGAAGTTGTAGTTGCTGCCGGTATCGCTGCCGCCGACCGCGATCGCGGCGTACTGCGAATCGCCACCGGCATTGCTGCTGGCGGCGTAAGTGCCGCCCAAGGTCGGCGCGCTGCCGCCGGCCGCCGGCGGATCGACCGGGCCATTGGCGAAGCCGGCCGGCTGAGTCTGGGTGAGGGTGTAGCCGACCACGTCCGACGGCGCCAGATTGTTGATCGTGTAGACGCCCGAGGCATTGCTGGTGGCGGTGCGATTGACCGCGTTGCCGTACAGGTCGGTGCCGGTGATGCGCACCGTGACGCCATTGATGCGCGGCTCGCTGGCCGCCGCTTGCGGCGTGCCGCCGTTGGTGCCGGCGCGGTCGCGGTCCTGGAACACAATGCCGGTAAGCGAGGAGCGGGTAACCGCGAGCACCGCCGTCGCCGGGTTGTTGCCCGGATTGGGATCGACCTGCTCAGTGGAAACCACGGCGTTGTTGGTGACGCTGCCGCCAGACGGCAAGGTGGTCCAGCGCACCGGCACCAGGATGCGCACCTTGCCGCCCGGTGTCACATCGCCGACATTGCAGGTCAGGGTGACGCCGGTCAATGCACAGGTGCCGCTGCCATCGGGCGTGCTACCGGCAAACGCCGGGCCGGCCTTCTGCCAGGTGGCGCTGCCATTGAGCACGGTGCCGGTCGGCAGGGTATCGACGATCACGGTGCCGGTGCCGTTCAACTGCGAAGCGGCGGCGCGATCGATCGACAGGCTGGCGCCAGGGCCGTTGTTGACCGCGTCGAGCACCCACCAATGCGGCTCGAACAGGGTGACGCTGGCGACCGCTGCCGGCGCAGCGACATTCGGGTCGGCATCGGGCAGCACGTTGCTGGCGATCTTGCCCAGCGCCAGATCGGCGCGGGCGCGGATCGAGGTGTTCTCGCCGTCGCTGTCGTTGGCGGGGTTGGTGTCAACCTCGTTGGCGCTCGCTGTCGCGGTATCGACCAGGGTGTCGCCACCGGCCGCCGGTTGCGATTCGTATTGCACGCGCAAAAACAGCTCGCTGGTGCTGCCGGCAGCAACGATGCCCTCGATGTTCGGGCTGAACCCAACGCCGGGCATCAGGCAGTCGAGGGTAAGCGTTGCCGGGCCGACAACCGGATTGCTGCCGGCGCTGATGTTGCATGCCGATGGCGCAAACGGACCGGCGCTGCTGGTGCTGTCGCCAACAAAGCGCACGCTGCGGCCGGCCGGCGGCGCGATCACGTCGCTGACATGCAGCGCGGTCGCCACCGACGGGCCGTTGTTGGTGACGCGCAGGCGATAGGTGATCGCGTTCTGGGTGAAATCGCCCGGATCGAAACCGACCGGATCGACCAGATCGGTCTTGTTGGTGATCAGATCGACCTGGCCAGCCTCGAACGGCAGCATCGCCGACTTCTGATCGTCCGCCGCGCTGGCATCGGCGTTGTACTCGAAGCTGCCCAGCGCATCGCTGCCGCTGGCACCGCCACTGATGCTGAACGTGCCGACGTTGTCGAACTGGCGGGTGGCGCCACCGCTGGCGAAATTCGGGCGAATCGTCACCGCCATCGCCTCGACCTGGTTGTTGCTCAGGCTCAACGCCGGACAACTGATGCCGATCGTCCCCGGCACACCATTGCCGGCATTGCTGTACGAGGTGCCGCCGGCGGTGACGGTAGTGGTGATACCTGCGCCCGGGGTGACCGTGCAGGCGACCGTGCCCGGCGTGCGGGTGGCCGATACCAGCACGAAGCCGGTGTCGTTGGCGGGGATGGTGAAGGTATCCTCAAACACCACGCCCGGCACCGCCGATGGCCCCTGATTGCGGTATTCGATGCGGTACTGGGTATCGACACCGGCGCGGCCAGGGGTACCCGACAGAATCGTCTTCGATGTGGTTTGCACATTGGCGACACGGTCGATCTGCACAAAATCCTGAGCGACGTTGTTGCTGGTATCGGACTCGCCGATCGCATCCGGCGAGGCGCCATCGACATGCACTTCGGCGCTGTTGCACAACGCGTTGCTGACGCTCACGCCGTCGCAGGTCACGTTGCTGGCGCTGGAATCGTTGAGCGGACGCGCGACCGTGATGGTGATGGTGCGGCTATCGCCTGGCGCCAACTGGAAACCGGCCACGGAAACGCAGCGCACGATGGCGGCCGATGCACAAGCAAAGTCGGCCGATGCGATCACCGTCGGCACCGGCGTGCGGCCGGCGATGAACCCGGGCACCGCGTCGTCGACCACGATGCCGCCCATCGGGTTGCTGCCGGCGTTGCCGACAACCAGGGTGTAGGTGACGCTGTTCTCGGCGGTGGTGACTACCTTGTCGCCACCAACCGGCGTGCTGGTAACCTTGCTGATGGTCAGGTCGCCGCTTTCATTGGTGGCGCGCGCGGTGGCGCCGGTGCAGTCATTGCCTGGCGTTGGGTCGAGGTTGGTGCCATCGGCGGTATCGGGCTCGCCGCTGCCGCCGCTGCCGCCGCTGCAGGCGGTGTTGGTCAGCGTGCCGGCAGTGATCGCGCGGGTGGTGAGAAACAGGCGGTTGCCGCCGTCCAGAGTCTGCCCGACATTGACCGGATACGGGCCGTTGAAGGTGCAGGTGACCGTTTGCGTGGGCGGCGCGCCATTGGCCACACACGCCCACGGCCCGGAAGCGAACAAGAACTGTTCGCCAGCGGCCAGGGTATCGGTGATTTGCAGATTGGCGCTGACCGCCAGCGGGCCATCGTTACGGACCACGATATCCGACACCATGCGGCTGGCGGTATCGGGGCTGAAGCCATCCCACACCGGCACGATCGCAGGGCCTTTGCCTTTGCTTTGCAGCACCAGATCGGCACCGCGCGGCAACACGGTGAGGTTCACCGAACCACTGTTGTTGCCGGGCACCGGTTCATCGGTATCGGCGCTGATGGTGGCGGTGTTGGTAACGCTGCCCGCGGCCAGCGCCGGAATCTGCACGCTGAACTGGATGTCGTCGCTGGCACCCACCGGGAAGCTGGCGCGGGTACAGCTCACACTGGGGTCGCCCGGATTGCCCGGACACAGCCAGTTCGGGCTCGACAGCACCGAGACCAACATGAAACCGGCCGGCAGGTTGTCCACCAGCAGCGCATTGACCGCCGTGCTCGGGCCGAGGTTGCGCGGCCGCAGGGTGAAGGTAACGGTGTCGCCGGCCACCGCGGGCGACGGCGTTGCGAGCTTGGTCACGGTCAGATCGGCACCCGGAGTGACCGCGGTATCGACGCTGGCGGTGTTGTTGCCGGGCACCGGATCGGGGGTGGCACCGACGCCGGTGGTATCCACCGTCGCGGCATTGGTAATGGTGCCGGAACCGGCGTTGACCTTGGCGCGAAACGTGAATTGCGCACTGCCGCCATTGCTCAAGTCGCTGGCGCGGGTCGCGGTCAGGGTCTGGCCGCTGAGCGAGAAACTCCAGCCGGCGCCACTGCCGCTGCCACTGACAAAACTGGTAGCAGCCGGCAGGTTGTCGATCACCCGCACACCGCTGGCAGTGCTCGGCCCGAGGTTATCGACGCTGATGGTGTAGGTGACTTCGGCGCCGCCGACCACCGGATCCGGCGAATCGCTTTTGCTGATCGCCAGATTGGCGCCATTGGTGACGGTGGTGATCTGCTCGGCGGCGTTGTTGGCCGAATCGGAATCGCCCGCGAAAAACGCATCGCCATTGGCCAGCGGCAGCGCCGTGGCCGGCGGTATGCCGGTGCCGATCGCGCCGCGCAAGGTGACCACGCTGGGCAGCGTGGTGACGAACTGCAACTGGAATGCCACCGGCGCACCGCCAGCCGGCGGCAGCGTCCCCTCCAGGTTGCCGTGTGTGCACTCGATTCGGCTACCCGCCACCGCGCAGAATGCCGGCAGATTGACCGGCGAGGTGCCACCCGGCACATCGTAGATGCTGCGCACATCGTTCGCGGTGTCGGAATCGCCGTTGAGCAACTCGACTTCGTAGATGATCGTGCCGCCGGCCGGCACCGGGTCGGTAAGATCGTCGCGCAGAAAGCTGTATTGCAAATCGAACGCCAACGCCGGCGCGGACAGCAACGATCCGCAGACAAATGCGGCGACAACGGCGCGAGCGCGCCGAGCGATGGTGGTCAACATGTTGTCCCCTGTTCCGTGTTCTACGGCAAACGGATGACCCATTCACCGCACTGGATTTGCCACCTCGACGCGACCGCTGGCAGTCTGTCGGGCTTGACGCTGATCTACTCGGCAACTGCTCCTGCCTTGCTCTACCTCCTGCATCCATGCAGTCGTGCGGAAAAGCCGCGTTAGGACAGATTTCCCGCTTTTACTCGCTGAAGGGCTCTGCCATCCGCCTCAGAAGACCGAAAAAACCACCTCGAACCGGCCATCTCTCTCAACGAGTACCGCGTAGCGCGCGGCAGATAGCGGCCTTCCGGCGCAATTTGGCGCGCAGTATAGCACAAGCAAGGGTGAAAAGTGTGACCCAATTCACCCCGAATTGACCCGATATATGGGTTTACAGCCACCCGGAAACGCAGCAAACACGCCCTCATGCACGCGGTCAGCGCGCACCCACGCGCCGTTGCGGGGCGACCCGACTCAATGCGGTTCGGTTACCCACCACGAGCCCCAATCCCGTCATTCCAGCGGAAGCAGAAATCCAGGTTGCTGTTGATTTGCCAGGGCAAAGTCAAAACGGACACCAGCTTTCGCTGGGGTGACGATTGGATGGGTTGTCGTCCAATTGAACCGCATTGCGACGCGACCCCTCACGGCTGCACCAGTTCACTGATCCCCCGCTCGGCCTTGGCCTTGGCGACGATCGCGCGCACGTCGGCGCGCAGCGCTTCGGCGTCGAACACGATGCCGTCCTTGATGGTGTAACGCACGCCGCGGGTACGCTGCGGCTTGCCATCGGCGCCGAGCACGATGTGGCCGGTGCCGTACAGCACCTTGAGGTTGGCGAGCGGGTTTTCGCCAACGATCAGCAGGTCGGCGAGTTTGCCCGGCTCGATGCTGCCGATGCGATCGGCGGCGCCGAGCGCCTGGGCGCCGTTGAGGGTGGCGGCGCGGATCACTTCCAAGGGGTGAAAGCCGGCTTCACGCAGCAATTCCATTTCCTGGATCGTGCCGAAGCCGTAGATCTGGTAGATGTAGCCCGAATCCGAGCCAACGCTGACGCGGCCGCCGTGGTTCTTGTAGTCGTTGATGAAGGCCATCCAGCGCCGGTAGTTGTCGCGCCAGGCGCTTTCCTGCTCGCTGCCCCAGTCGAAGAAGAAGCTGCCGTGATTGTCGCGGTTGGGGGTGAAGAAATCCCACAGCGCGGGCAGGGTGTATTGATCGTGCCAGTCGGCGCGGCGGGCGCGCATCAGGTCGCGTGCGGCGAGGTAGATGGTAAAGGTGGGGTCGATGGTGAAATCGCGCGCGATCAATTCATCGCGTACCGTATTCCATTGCTTCGACCCGGGCTTGGCCGCCTGCGCCCACAGCCGCCCGGCTTCGCCGAAGCGCGCCTGTTCATCCTGATAATTGTAGTCGGCCGGGTAATCCTGCACGCTGCGGCCCGCGAACAGCGCCTCGGGCAGGCCGTACCAGTGCTCCATCGTGGTCAGGCCCCAGCGCGCGGTGGTCAGCGCATTGACCCGCGCCACATCGAGCTGGGCGTGATGGCAGGCCGAGCGCATGCCCTGCTTGTGCAATTCCTCGAATGCCGCTTCGAGGATATCCGGGCGATAGCCGAAACACTTCATCCCCAGCGCGCCCTTTTTCTTCATCGCACGCACCCATTCGCGCGCCTGCTCGGGGGTGGTGAACGGGGCATCGCGGCCCTGGCCAAAGAACACGTACGGAAAAATGCGCGGCGCGGTGATGGTGTTGGCGGCGCTGCGCTGTTGCTCGCTGACGCAAAAATCGATGCCGTTGCCGCAACCGGGGTCGCGGATCGTGGTGATGCCGTGGCCGAGCCACAGCTTGTACACGTACTCGGCCGGCGTACCCTGCTCATCGCCACCGATGTGACCATGCATATCGACGATGCCAGGCATCACGTACTGGCCACTGAGGTCGAGTTCCCTGCCGCCGGCCTTGAGTTTGGGTCGGCGCTCGGGATCGATCGCCGAACCGACACTGCCCACCACCCGCACCTCGGCGATGGTGTTGCCCTCGATCACGATGTCGGCCGGGCCGAACGCCGGGCTGCCAGTACCGTTGATCACGGTGACCCCGCGCAGGATCAGTTGCCGGTACGGGCCATCGCCTTGCTGGCGATCCGGCGCGGCGGGAATGGTCGCTGATACCGGGCCAACCAGGAATACCAGCATCACGCACAAAGTACGAAGGGTCATCGCCGTCTCCCGCCCGCCTGATCGAAGGGTCGATCATAGCGGCTCACGGGTAACGCGTGTTCAGCGTTTGATGCGGGTGATCTTGGAGCCTTCCAGGTTGATGTTGTACATCAGGCCCTTTTCGCCGAGCACGAATACGATGACCGGCTTGTTGGCGGTATTGCTGTCGATGGTGCCACCGGCGCCGAACTCGGCGATCACCGCG
>Ga0100392_1001117_pt1 | contig 24735 bp, 20 predicted proteins | sample CryGeymeta201516_FD_81548 | JGI IMG/M metagenome (GOLD analysis project Ga0100392, IMG submission 81548) | Groundwater microbial communities from Crystal Geyser aquifers in Utah, USA - Crystal Geyser metaG 2015-16 | ecosystem: Environmental > Aquatic > Deep subsurface > Groundwater | place: USA... | reverse complement strand
GGGTTGAGGCCCAACGGGCCGAAACCCGGGGCACCGCGTAGCGGTGGAACCGACATCCACAGCTGAATGTTCTTGGCGTTCACCTTTGCGTTTTGCGTCTTTTGCGGATCAAAAGCTTTACGCGCCGGCCGTCAGGTTCGTGGCCCGTGTGCAGTTCCAGCCACCGCAACAGGCCGCTTGCAATGACAGCTTGGCTCAGAGTTTCCTTAGGCCGGCGTTTCAGTGCAGCCGTTCCACCTGAAAACCCGACTTGGCCAGCAACGCCGGCATGCCTTCATCGCCAACCAGATGCAGCGCACCAACCACCACCAGCGTGGTCTGTGATTGCGCCAGCATCGCCTGCATCTGCGGCAACCAGTTGCGATTGCGATCGGTCAGCACCAGCCGTCCGGTAACCGGCGTTTTTACGAAGAACTCTTCGCGCTGAATGGCCTCCAATGCCGCCAGATCGGCACTACGCCAGGCGCGATGCAATTCGCGCACATCGTTTTGCAGTTCGGCATCGGGACGCAGCGCCTCACGCAGTGAAAGCTCCTGCTCGTTGATCGGCGCGGCATCAAACGCGTGCAGTTGTTGTTCGATACCTTCCAGGCCGCTACGCGCTTTTTTGTCGGTGCGCGCACGCTGCATGAAGTATTGATCCAGACCCAACGCCGGGTCCAGCCCGGTGCCCTGCATCGCACGAATGGCCAGGCCGACGTTGATGAACCACGGTTTGAAACGCGTCATCGCCGCGTATGCCGCCTCGTTGCCGAGGTGGGCGCGCAGCTTGTCGGCGGTGTCACTGGAAATGACATCGGCAAGCTCGGTGCCAGCCGGCAACATCGCGCGCTGTACCATTTGCATGCCCATGCCGGGTGAATCGGCCAGTTCCGGGGCGATTTCGAATACCAGCGCATCGGCCCGCGCATACGCGCTTTCCACCGCGGGCGCCAGTGGGTAGTCATCGGCGCTGAGCATGTGAAACGAGCCGAGCAGATAAAGCGTGCCGTGCGCGCCACTGACCCGCCACAGCAAGGGCTGTGGTGGCGCGGCGACGGCGGATAGCGCAACCAGCGCCAGCAGCAGCGCGGTCAACACAGTGCGCCAACGCCAGGCGTTAATGGCCGATCCCCTCATATTTCAACTCCCCCGCATTGACCAGCAAATCCAGGCGGTTTTCCGGTGGTGGCAGCGGGCAGGTGGAAAACGCATTCATCGCGCACGGCGGGTTGTAGGCCTCGTTGAAATCGACGATGGTGCGCCCATTGGCGTCGGCCGGTGCCGCGTACAGAAACCGCCCGGCACCATAGGTTTCGCGGCCATTGCTGCGATCGCCAAAAACCAGGAACAGACGGCCATCGCCTTCATCGACCGCTTCCAGACGGAACGTCCGGCCATCCTTTTCAAACACCACCACCCCGGGATTGGCCATCTCGTCAACGGTGTTGATGACACTGGCAACCGGCAACGTCGTGCCCGGTGGGTGCGCCTCAAAGCGCGCCTCCAGCCGCCAGCCGATATCGACCGGGTAACGGGGAATGCCCTTGAAGCCGGTGCGGGTGACCGCCTTGGCATCGCGCACGCGCAGCGCCAGCCGGCCACCACGTTCGACCGCCATGAAGCTGGCGCGGCCCTCGGCAAACCCGATCACGGTCGGTTCGCCCTGACTATCGGCAATCAGCGCGACCGGGCCAGTGCCCGGCTTGCCATCGACCGTGAAGCGCAACCCATCCAGCGGCACAAACGTGGCGTGGCTGTCGGCAACCACAAGCTCGCCCAAATGATCCGGCCCCACCGCCAGCGCCACGTCGTTGTCGTCCGCACAGCCGACGCGTTGCCGGCCCGCCTTGAGCCAGTGCAGCCCGACCAGCGCCAGCCAGCCATCGGGTTGGGTCAGTCGCGCAATGCGATCCGCCGACCACGCCTCCACCGTTGCCTTGTGCGCTGCCACCGGATCGTCCACCGAGCCGCAAGCGGCCAGAATCGTCGTCATCGCCATAGTCGCCACCATTCGCATCACACCCACTTCAACGTCCTCGCATAAAGAGACGATCCAGTTCCGCCATCGTCAGTTGTACCCAGGTCGGTCGCCCATGATTGCATTGTGCCGAGCGTTCCGTCACCTCCATGTCGCGCAGCAGGGCATTCATCTCGGGCACGGTGAGTTGCCGGTTGGCGCGCACCGAAGCATGGCAGGCCATGGTCGATAACAGCGAATTGCGTTGCTCATCGACCCGCCGGCTGCCGCCATGCTCACGAAAATCCGCCAGCACGTCGCGTACCAGTTGCCCGACATCAACGCCGTTGAGCAGTACCGGGATCGCGCGCACCGCCAGCGATTGCGCGCCGCTGCGCTGCAAATCGAATCCCAGCACCGCCAACTCAGCGGCAAACTGCTCCACCGTATCGGCTTCGCGCTCGCTGACTGCCAGCAGCAACGGCACCAGTTGCGGCTGCGAACGGATCCCTTCGCCATCGTGCGCCTGCTTGAGCCGCTCGTAGGTAATGCGCTCGTGCGCGGCATGCATGTCCACCACAATCAGGCCGGCGCTGTTTTGCGCCAGCACGAACACGCCATGCAACTGTGCCAGCGCATAGCCCAACGGCGGTGCGGCGGCATCATCGGGCCCGGTCGGCGACAGCGGCGCTGGTGGCTGCGGCCGCTCGCCGTACAAGGCCGCATAGGCAGCAATCTGCTCGCGCACCGGCAGCCCCATGCGCGCCTGCTGCGGCACCGCGGCGAATGCCGCCACACCCGCTGCCGGCAGCGACGGGCTGGCATCGAGCACCGATGCAGCGCTACCGCCGGCGCGCGCACCGGCCAACGCCTCGTGCAAGCTGCGGAATACGAAATCATGCACCAGCCGGCCATCGCGAAAGCGCACTTCGTGCTTGGCCGGATGCACGTTGACATCGACCCGCCGTGGATCGAGTTCGAGAAACAGCACGAAGCTTGCGTGGCGACCGTGATACAGCACATCGGCATAAGCCTGACGCACTGCGTGAGCGACCAGGCGATCACGCACCACACGGCCGTTGACATAAAAATACTGCTGATCGGCGCTGGCCCGCGAGGCGGTCGGCAAGCCGACCCAGCCATGCAGGTGCAAACCGGCGCCGTTGTGTTCGATCGCCAGACATTGCTCGGTGAAGCCGGCGCCGAGTGCTTCACTGACCCGCGCCAGGCGCTCGCCGTCGGCACTGATGGCGCGGTACTGGCGCAGCGCACGGCCATTGTGGCCGATGCGCAGTTCCACGTCGGGCCGCGCCAGCGCCAGCGAACGCAGCCATTCCTCAATGTGGCCCAGTTCGGTGCGCTCGGCTTTCAGGAAACGGCGCCGCGCCGGCACGTTGTAGAACAACTCGCGCACCTCCACGGTGGTGCCGATCGGGTGCGGGTGCGGGGTCAACGCGGCGGCGCCGCCCGCGGCCATTTCCAGCCGCGTGCCATGCTCGGCGGACGCCTGCCGCGAGGTAAGGGTAAAGCGGCTGACCGAGGCGATCGACGGCAACGCCTCACCGCGAAACCCCAGGGTGACGACCTGTTCCAGATCATCGAGGCTGGCAATCTTGCTGGTGGCGTGGCGCGACATCGCCAGCGCCAACTCGTCGGCGGCGAGGCCGCCACCATCATCGCGAATGCGGATCAGCCGCACCCCGCCTTGTTCCAGGTCGATATCCAGCCGCGTGGCACCGGCATCAAGGGCGTTCTCGACCAGTTCCTTGACCACCGAGGCCGGGCGTTCGATGACCTCACCGGCGGCAATCTGGTTGATCAATACTTCGGGGAGCTGACGAATGCGCACGGTGGCTGGCTAGGAACGTGGGACCGTTGATAATAGCAGCGCACTCTCAAGAAACTGAATCGCCAAGCCATCGTTTCTTCGTATGCACCTGGCTCGCATGCGCGGTTGGATCGCGCGAAAGTCAGTGGGGTCCGCAAAAGACGCGAAGTTCGCAAAGGCACTTCGGTCGGGCCGGAATCGAGCCATCCCGACAACAAAAGTTGCAGCCGCTGGCATCGTAACCAACGAAGCTAACCCCACAACGAACTTCATTTACGTCCTTTGCCACTTTGCGTCCTTTGCGGACCTTTGTTTCTTCGTAAACGCGGGGTCTGCGGGGTTGGATTGCTCAAAACCGCCCGGCGCGATAATCGTTGAATGCCTGCACCAGTTCGGCCTCGGTGTTCATCACGAATGGCCCATGCCGTGCCACCGGCTCGCGCAACGGTCGGCCGGCAATCAGCAACATGCGGGCGATGCCGTCGCCGCCTTGCAACCGTACCGCGTCGCCATCAGCCAGCACGGCCAGAGCGCCCGCCGCTACGCGAGTGCCATGCACCTGCGCCGTGCCTTGGTAGACATGCACGAAGGCACTGTGACCGGGTGGCACCGGCGAGGCAATCTCCGCTCCAGCATCGAGCTGAATATCGAGATACAGCGGATCGGTCGCCGGCTGCTCGATCACCCCTTTGGCGTCGCCCAGTTGGCCGGCGATCACCTTCACGCGTACCCCGGCCGACGGCGCATATACCGGAATCTGATCGGCCGCATATTCCTGATAGCGTGGCGGGCTCATCTTGTCGCGTGCCGGCAGGTTGAGCCACAACTGAAAGCCGCGCATCAGGCCTTCCACCTGCTCCGGCATTTCCGAGTGCACGATGCCGCGGCCGGCACTCATCCACTGCACGCTGCCCGGGCCAAGCAGGCCCTGATGGCCGTGATTGTCGCGGTGGCGCATGCGGCCATCGAGCATGTAGGTGACGGTTTCAAAGCCGCGATGCGGGTGGTCGGGAAAACCGGCAAGGTAATCGCCGGGCTTGTCCGAGCCAAAGGCATCGAGCAACAGAAACGGATCCAGATCCGGCAATTGCGCCGTGCCGAGCATGCGCACCAGGCGCACACCGGCACCATCGGAAGTCGCCTGACCCTGGTAGACGTGCGCCACGCTGCGCGGTCGGGCGATAGGGTTGGTCGTGGTGTTCATGGGCGCACTGTACGCCGCCGCTTGCGCATGATCGAGTGCGCGGATGGGAAGCAGTGTTGCAGGCGGAAACCTCTAAAAACCCGCTGCGCGACCCGTTCCTGCGCTCCGCAAGAGGTTCCCGGGTAAACCCGACGCCTGCGCTCAGGGAGCGCTTGCTGGCATCAACCGCTGCGCAGCGTAACCCGCCACTTCAAGGCGCAATTCACGAATGCCGGCCGCGGTTGGCATGTCGATCGCCATCCACTGCGCGGCGTCGATGGCCGCCGTCAGCACCGCGTAGTCCTCGATGAACAAAGCGCCGGTGCCACGCTCGTCCGGCTCATAAGCGGTGAAGGTTTGCGCTGCGCCATCATCGAAGCGAATGGTGATGTTGCAAGCCGGCTCGGGACAGAGATACGGGCCAGCACCGGCAGCGGCAGCCGTCTGGCTGGCACGCGCCGCACCGATATCCGGGGCGCTGCTGTCCACCAGAGCGCCAGGCCGACGCGTGCGATCCAGCAACAGATAGGCACTCAGCCCCCATTCCGGGTGATTGCGCAGCACCAAGCGGATCGATGGTTCGTGGCTGTCCGGCGCATCGACCGCCCAGATGAAACCGGTGTATACCGTGCCGGGGCCGCTCTTGCTTGGTACCGCGTGATAGGTCCACAAATCGGCTTGCCGCTTGCGATCGCGTTGCTGCGCCGCGCGCTCGATGATCTGCGGATAGAGCGGGTGGATACGTGTGGCCGCGGTGCTGTCGGGGTATTGCACCAGCACGATATTGCCGAGGATCTGTGCCAGCGCAAAATCCTCGCGGGCCACGGCCGCATCGTATTGCGCCGCCATCTGCTGCGCCTTGGCGGCTGCCGCACGCTGGGCGAGCTGCTCCGGGGTTGGGCCCTTGGGCGCACATGCCAAAAGGACGCTGACGACGGCAACACCTAGTGCTGCAAAAAAAGCAATTCGAATCACTGAAGGGCACCTCCAAAAACCGTCGCGAGCGGCCCGACCGAGCGAGCCGCGCAGCGGCGAAGGGAAGGCGTAGCCTGCGCAGCAGGCGTGGTCGCGAAGCGATCGAATGCAAGGCGCACGGGGCGCAGGAACCGCAGCGTACTTTCGCGTAACTGAGGATTCCGAGCACCGCGCAACGCCGCAATCGGGTGGCGCAGCAGGTTTATGGATGGCCCCCGAATCAACCCACGGTCCGCAAGTAGCTGCGCGTCGCTGGCGCCAGCCCCAGACCCGGCTCCACCGCTACCGCCAACGCTTTGGCAACCAGCGCGACGATGGCCTGGTGATGCACCATGTGACTGGACAGGAACATCAGCTCGCGGCCTATGGTACTGCCCACTTCGGCGCACACGGTGCGGCACAGCGACACTTCGCTGCGCACCACGATCGGCTGCGACAACGCCGCATCGTCCAGTGTGCGCACCCACGCCAGCAACTGCGCAATCAATGCACGCGCCTGGCCGATATCGGTTTCGACGGCGCTGCCGCGATGGCGCACATCGTAATCGACGCAGCCGCGCTCGGCGTTCATCAGGCTCTGATAATGATCGAGCATGTGGCGCATGTGCTGACCAATCGTGCTGCCACCACCCGGCGGCACCGCGCTGTAGGCCTGCACCGGCAGGTCGCGCAACAAACGCTCGCCCTGTTCGAGCATTTCCTGGCTGCAATAGGTAACCGGATGCGGCATGGTCAGCGTCCTTGAATGAGAGCTTGCGCGGCGTCGGGGCTGAGGTAGCGCTTGAGCAAGCGCGGCTCGACCCGTCGCAGGTCGACCGCGATCAGGCCGACCAGGGTATTGCTGAACTCGCGATCGACATGAAAACAGATCAGCCGACCACTCAGGTTGAGGTACTGGCGCAACAATACCGGCAGTGACTTGTCGCCTTCAATGCGCTTGATCAGACGCGAGAGGCGGCGCTCATCGGTGAGCACCGCCAGCAGATCGTGGCTCCACGGCGCCTTGACCTCGCGCAGACGACGGCGCGGCTTGACCTGGCCGGCACGCTCGCTGTCGCCAAAATGCAGGCTCAGGCAATGCATGATCAATTGCCGCGAAAACGCACTGTATTCGGCACTGATGCTGACCGGCCCGAACAAGGTGGTGTACTGGCGATGCCGGCTGACGTAGGCACCGATGCCTTTCCAGAGCAGGTCCAGCGCCAGCGGATTGCGCTGATAACGCGGTTGCACGAACGAGCGGCCCATCTCCAGACTGGTGCCGAGACCGTCGAGAAAGGCACGATCGTAGCGGAACAACTGGCGGGTATACAGGCCATCGAGCCCGCGCCGGGCGAGCACCGTGTCGGTGGTGGCGATGCGGTAAGCGCCGACGATCTCGTGATCCACTTCATGCCACAAAAACAGGTGCAGGTAATCGGCATCGAAGCGGTCGCCATCCTGGGCGCGGCCGGTGCCCTCGCCCGCCGCGCGGAAGGTGAGCTCACGCAGGCGCGCCAGTTCCGGCAGCAATGCCGGCAGGCAATCGGCGGGCGCGCAATACACCGCAATATCGCCATTGCGCAGCAACAGGTGCTCCGCGCTCAGCTCGACAAGATTGCCGAGCAGCTCAGCACGCGCCACCGGCGGCGCTACCGGCAACTGCCGCGGCAACGGCAACGGCCGCCCGATCGCCTCGCGGCTGGGCAGCAGGTAGGTCGCCAGACGCAGGTAGCGCACCATTTCGTCGGCATCGCCGAGCGTGCTCAACTCCGGGCCGGTAACCGGATCGCCAACATGCACGCGCACCGTGGTGCTGCGCCGGTTCAGCAGTTGCCGTGGCAACAGCAGGGTGCGCAGGCGAAAGTGGACCAGGCCGAGCAGATGGAACAAGGCACTGTTGCGGCCTTCGATGAACATCGGCACCACGCTGGCGCCCGAGCGCAGCACCAGATGCCCGGCCAGGCGATTCCAGGCACGCTCGGTGACCCGACGCTGGCGCAAATCGTAACTGGCCACCATGCCGGCCGGGAAAATCAGCAGCAGACCACCGGCTTTGAGGTGGCGGTTGGCTTCACGCAAACCGTTGGCATTGCGCGCGCGGGCGTTGCGATCGAGCACGCTGACCGGGATGAACAACTCACGCAATTCCGGGATGCGGGTCAGCATGTCGTTGACCAGAATCTTCACATCCGGGCGGCGCTGGCGCAGCAACTTGCCCAGCAACACGCCCTCGACACCACCGAACGGGTGATTGGCCACCACCACGGTCGCGCCGGTCTGCGGCACCGCAGCGATACCCTGCCCCAGCACCTCGTGGCCAACATCCAGCGCCTGTAGTGCGAAGTCGAGAAATTGATCGAGGTCAGCGGCCGCCGGCCGATGCCGGTAATACGTATCGAGCCGGCGCAGACCCAGCACGCGCTCAGCCAGAACCGCCAACCACGACAGGCCGCGCTTGCGTGGCAATAAAAAGGGTGATGGCAGAGCGGCATTCACGGGCGCGTCAATCCGTCGATGGATAGTTGCGGGTCAATGCCCGCTCATGCCGCCAGGCGCGCAACAGGTCGCGCAGCCGCGGCGGCTTTGCGCCCTGACGGCGCTGATCGGCACCAATTTCAAACAGCGTGCGGTACTGAAAAAACAGGGTGCGGTACAGCTCGCCGAGGGTGCCATTGCGATCCCAGATATGGGTCGCCTCGCTGCTCGCGCCATTGATCTCGATGACACGAAAATCACGCCCCGCGCGCAGCGCCTCGATATCGCGAAAGCGCACATCGAGGCGGCTGTAATGCATGCCCGGAAGATCGGCAAACAGGCGGTCGATGGCGCTCACCAGCGCCTCGCTGATGTGCGCGCGGCCATCACGGAACACGCTGCCGCGGCAATGACTGCCGGAAAACACCAGCCGCATCGGCTCGCCCTCGGCGAGCACCTCGTCGAGCCGCTCGCGGTGGCGGGCGAAATAAATGTGCGCGATCTGACTGGCGCGCGGGTCGTTCTGAATCAACTGGCGCAGGTTGCGTACGCCATCGCCCAGCACATAGGGCGCGTACTTCAGGGTCATCGAAAACACCTCACCGCGCGCCTGGCCGGGACGGCGCACATAGAAAATCCCGGCCTCGCCTTCCCATGGCACGAGCTCTTGCAGCAAATAGGCTGCATCGTCCGGGAATGCACCAACATAAGCGCGCAACTGCGCGATATCACGGATCAGGCGAACGCCCGCACCGCGACAGCCGATGTCGGGCTTGGCGACCAATGGCAGGTCCAGCCCAGCCGCCCGCGCCTGCGCCAATGCGGTGTCCGCTTCCGCTTCCGCGCCAAGGCCCGCTGCCCGTTGCCGCCGCACGAACGGCGCAATCAACGCCTGGGCGTGGCTGCCTGCCAACGCCATCGGCAAACTCTTGGATACCCCAACCATGCCCGACAACGGCAGCGCCGGATTGGCGCATAACGGCACGGTCAGTGAGCCGTGACGCAACGACAAACCCAGCCATTGCACGGCGACCGGAATATAGACCAGCCAACTCGGCCAGAACTCGAAAAATGACACCGTCTTGCCGTCGGTGTCCAGACGCGGCATGCCGACATGCGGATGCGGCCCATCGCCAGCCGCACGCGGGCTGCTGGGTACGTCAGCAAGCGCAGTAACCATGCTCATCAAGACTGCCTCCGAGGTGCCGCGCCCGATCCCGCCCGGGCTGGGTGGCGGTAACAGTACGCAAGTGTATCCGTTTGCCCAGCGCGCCACAGCCCGCAGCAGCGCCCGCAATCCCCAACGATCAATAACCATGAGGCGGCCGGCAGGCGAAAGGATGCGCAGCCGCGCCGAGTGCTGATCAGGCGCTGGCGCGCGATGCGATCGCCCTGGCGAAATCGACCGTCTTGGCGCTGCCACCCAGATCACCGGTGAGACGATCTTTGGCGGTCAAGGTATCGACGATGGCCTTGCGCAGACGGGCGGCTTCCTCGATCCGCTGCAAGTGATCGAGCATCTGACCGGCGGCCAGCAGCAAGGCGCAGGGATTGGCGATACCTTGCCCGGCGATGTCCGGCGCCGAGCCATGCACCGCCTCGAAAATGGCCGCGTTGGCACCGATATTGGCACCTGGCGCCAAGCCCAGCCCACCCACCAGGCCGGCGCACAGGTCGGAGATGATGTCACCGAACAGGTTGGTGGTGACCAGCACATCGAACTGCTCGGGCCGCATCACCAGTTGCATGCAGGTGTTGTCCACGATCATCTCGTTGCATTCGATGTCGGGGTATTGCTGCGCCACTTCGCGCGCCACCTTCAAAAACAGCCCGGACGTGGTTTTCAGAATGTTCGCCTTGTGAATCACCGTGACTTTCTTGCGGCCGATCCGACGCGCCAGATCAAATGCATAGCGCACGATGCGCTCGGATCCACGACGGGTCACCTTCTGCGTCAGTGTCGCCACCTCGCCATCATCGGACAGATATTGCCCTTCTCCGATGTAGGCGCCCTCGGTGTTCTCGCGCACCATGATCAGGTCGATATCGCGGTAACGCGAACGGGTGTTGGGAAAGCTGATCGCGGGGCGAACGTTGGCATACAGATCGAAGTGGCGGCGCATCGCCACGTTGACCGAGGCGAAGCCGCCACCCACCGGCGTGGTCAGCGGGCTTTTCAGCGCCACACCCAGTCGCTCAATGGTTTCAAGGGTGGCCTGCGGCAACAAGGTGCCGTGCTTTTCCAGCGCCACCATGCCGGCATCGACAAACTCGTAAGCCAGGCCAAGGCCCATGGCGTCGAGCACCTCAAGGGTGGCATCCATAATTTCCGGGCCGATTCCATCGCCCCGGATCACCGCAATCGATTGACTCATGATAATTTACATTTCCTTGCAAAACATGGTGATAAAAATTCAATGCAACAGCTTCGACGTGGAGATCGAAAGCAACGCATGGCCCGTAAACTACGCAACGTTCGCGAAGAAAAATCCATGCCCTGATTTGTTTTCTTTGCGTCCTTCGCGTCCTTTGCGGACCGCCGCTGGTGATTCCGCCTTGTTGAGCTTGCGCCGTCGCCAACCCGAGTTCGTCAGCCGTGCTCGTGCGCACTCGGCGCCGCCTGCTCGCCGGCCTCCAGCCGGTCGAGAAAATCCACCGCCCGGCGCAGATGCGGAATCACGATGCTGCCGCCCACCACCAACCCCACGCCGAAGGTTTCGAACAACGCGTCGCGGCTCACGCCCGCGCCATGGCACTGCGCCACGTGGTAGCTGATGCAGTCATCGCAGCGCAACACCAGCGACGCCACCAGCCCCAGCAATTCCTTGGTTTGCAGGTCGAGCACACCCGCCTTGTAGGTCTGCGTATCGAGCGCAAAAAACCGCCGCACCACCTGGTTGTCGTGTGCCAGAATGCGCTCGTTCATCTGCTGCCGAAACGCGTTGAACTCGGCCACCCGATCGCTCATGCCGCGCTCCCGAGCAACGGGTCCAGCCCGCCCTGGCGATCCAGCGCCACCATGTCATCGAAGCCACCAACGTGGGTGCCGCCAATGAATATTTGCGGAACGCTGGTACGCTTGGTGCGTGCCATCATTTCTTCGCGCCTGCCGCGATCCAGGTCGACCCGGATTTCGGTGTACGCTGCGCCTTTCTTGGCCAGCAGGTTCTTGGCGGCGACACAATACGGGCACATCGCAGAGGTATAGATCACCACATCGGCCATGCCGGTTCTCCCTTGATAATCGCCCATTATCTCACGAAGCGGCGGAGCCGATCGGAACAGCGCTGGGCAGCGCGGTGTAAAACACCGCACCAGTTCAACCCGAGTTAACCCCAACCGATGATAATGGGCGGGTGGGAATCACCCCGAAAGGTACTTGCATGCACCTGCGCATCGCCACAATCGCACTGGCGTTGGCCTTGGCAACCAGCCAGCCGCTGCGCGCCCAGGCCGCCCCCGACGCCCTGCCCGACATCGGTTCGTCGGCGGGCGAGTTGATCACGCCGCGCGAAGAAACGATCTATGGTGCCATCACCCTGCGCCAGATCCGCGAGTCGGGCATGTTGCTCGAAGACCCGTTGATCGAAGGCTGGATCAACTCGCTCGGCTATGCCCTGATTGCCGCCAGTGACCGGCCGCAAAAAGATTTCACCTTCTTCATGATCCGCTCGCGCGACATCAACGCGTTCGCTACCTTGGGTGGTTATGTCGCCGTCAATGCCGGGCTGGTGCTCACCGCCGAAAATCAGGACGAAGTGGCTGCGGTGCTGGGCCACGAAATATCGCACGTCACCCAACGCCACATCGTGCGTGCGGTGGAAGCCGCCCAAAAAGACCAACTACCGATCATGCTAGCGATGCTGGCGGGTATCGTCATCGGCGCCACTGGCAATGGCGATGCGGTACAGGCAGCGGTAGCCGGCGGCACCGGGCTGATGCAGCAGCGGCAGATCAACTTCACCCGCGGCGGCGAGCAGGAAGCCGACCGCATCGGCATCCAGTTGCTGGCGCGCGCCGGCTTCAATCCCGAGGCGATGGCAAACTTTTTCTCGCGCATGCAGTTGGCAACGCGCTCCGGTGACGCCGGCCCACCCGAGTTCTTGCGTACCCACCCGGTTACCACCAACCGCATTGCCGAAGCCCGCGATCGTGCCGAGCGGATCGTCGGCGAAGAGCTCGCCAACGCCTTCAATTTCACCGGCGATGACGTACGCGCGCAAAACCCGTTGCTGTCGCGTGAGTTGACCAATGGCACCGACTTCGTGCACATCCGCCCCGACCCCACGTTGTTCGCCTGGGCGCGTGAGCGTTTGCGGGTGCTCAGCGCCGATTCCGCCAATCAGACAGCGGCCGATTACCAGAAACAACGAGAGGCTGACCCCAACGACTTCACCGCGGCCCAGCGCTACGGCGAAGCGCTGGCACTGACCCGCGCGAACCGCGCCAGCGTCGCCATCGCCCAGTTATCCGCCCTCGCCCGCGAGTACCCAGACAACTACTGGGCCGAGTTGGCGCTCGCCGAAGCCGAGCACAGCGCCGGCCTGCATGAGCGCTCGGACGCCCGTTATGACGCGTTGCTGGCGCGCTTGCCTGGCAACGAGGCGGTCTTGTTGGGCTATGCGCGCAGCCTCAATGAACGCAGCACCCGCGAAAGCGGCCAGCGTGCACAAGAAGTGCTGCGCCCATTGCTGTTGCTGGGCGCCTACGACGTCGAGTTTCAACGCAGCTTTGCGCGCGCCAGCGAACTGGCAGGCGACTCCTTGCGCGCGGCGGAAGCCTATGCCGAAGCAGCCTACCTGAGCGGTCGGGCCGATGACGCGCTGACGCAATTGCGCACCCTGCAACAACGCGACGACCTCGATTACATCCAGCGAGCACGGGTCGATGCCCGCATCGCCTACATCACCCCGATCGCCATCGAAATGCAACGCCGCGGCATCACCCAGCGGCAAAACCGCGGCCTCGCACCGCCTGCGCAACCATAACCCCCCGAAATCCCGCGATCCCGTATCCGTTCACCGCGACCACCGTACACGCGTCCCGCACCGCTCCCGGGTTACGGCCTGCGGCCTAACCCGGGCTACCACAACAGCAAAGCACCACAGCCAACCGTGTAGCCCGGGTTGAGGCGAAGCCGAAACCCGGGGCGCATCGCGCCCGAAACCCGCGACCCCGCAGCCGTTCACCGCGATCACCGCAACGCGGATAACCCGGAGCCGCTTGTCATGTCACATGATCGTCACAAAAGTGTTATCTACTGTGACTACTCGTTGACAGCCATGGCAAGGTGACGTGCGTGCGCAAACGCATCCTGATCGTAGAAGACGAACCCGCCATCCGTGACATGATCGCCTTTGCCCTGCGCAAGGCCGAATACGAACCGATACACGCTGGCGATGCCCGTGAAGCGCTTTCGCAGATTGCTGATCACGCGCCCGACCTGATCTTGCTTGATTGGATGTTGCCCGGCACCAGCGGCCTGGAACTGGCTCGCCGTTGGCGCCGCGAAGGCGTAACCCGCGATGTCCCGATCATCATGCTGACCGCTCGTGGCGAAGAGAACGACCGCGTCTCCGGCCTCGATGCCGGTGTCGACGATTACATGGTCAAACCGTTTTCGGCGCGCGAGTTGTTGGCGCGGATTCGCGCGGTGATGCGCCGCAGCCATGAGGAAAGTGAAGAAGGCATCGTCGAAGCCGGTGGCCTGCGCATCGATGTCGCCGCGCACCGGGTATTTGCCCGCGACAATCCGATCCAGATCGGTCCAACCGAATACCGTCTGCTGCATTTTTTCATGACCCACGCCGAGCGCGTGTACTCGCGCTCACAACTGCTCGATAGCGTGTGGGGTGGCAACGTGTATGTCGAGGAGCGCACAGTGGATGTCCATATCCGTCGCTTGCGCAAAACCCTTGAGCCGCATGCGCTCGACGCGCTGATCCAGACCGTGCGCGGCTCGGGTTACCGCTTTTCCACGGCGCTCTGATCGCCATGGTACTGGCGTACGGGTCAACCGGCCCTGCTATGCTGGCGCGGGCACTGAGCATCCAACCTGATCGATCATGAGTTTCTTCCCGGGCCGCGCGTGGCAATCCTCGATGTGGCGCCTGGCGGGCCTGCTGCTGGGTGGAGTGATCGTCGGCCACGCGGCGCTCGGCTCGGCCTGGATCGGCATCGCGCTGGTCGCGCTGGCAGTGGTTGCCTGGCACTATCTGCGACTGTGGCGGGTGCTGCGGCTGCTGCGCGAACGGCGGCGTCTGGTTGCTCCCATCGGCCGCGGCGTCTGGGGTGAACTGGAAAGCCTGCTGTACCGCCGCCAGCGCGAGTCGCTGGTGCGCAAGCGCAGGCTGGCCGCAATCCTGCGAGTCTATCGCCAGGTTGCCGCAGCGGTGCCCGACGGGGCGGTGGTGCTGGATCGCCAGGCACTCGCCATCGTGTGGTTCAACAATGCAGCGGAACGGCTGCTGGCGCTGCGCTATCCACGCGACCTTGGTGCCCGCTTCACCAATCTGCTGCGTACGCCGCGGGTGCTGGAATGGATCAATGGCCCGGATCGCCTGGAACCCCTGCTCGATCTGGGCGTGCCCGGCAACGACAGCGTGCGCCTGAGCCTGCGCCTGATCGCCTATACCGACCAGCAATGGCTGCTGGTGGTGCGCGACATTTCGCACCTGATGCGGCTGGAACAAGTCCGTCGCGATTTTGTCGCCAATGTCTCACACGAGTTGCGCACACCCTTGACCGTGATCCACGGCTACCTCGACCTGATCGAACCCGACGACAATCCCGAATGGGCACCGATCATTTTGCAAATGCGCAGCCAGACCGAGCGCATGGCGCAGATCGTCGAAGACCTGCTGATGCTGTCGCGGCTGGAGGAACAACATCGTCTCAGTGACGAGACCGTAGTCATGAGCAGCCTGCTGCCAACCCTGCAACGCGAGGCACAGGCATTGAGTCGCGGTAAACACACGATAACTATCAACGACGAGGCACACTGCAACCTGAGCGGCTCCCTCAAGGAGCTGCACAGCGCGTTTTCCAATCTGGTCAGCAACGCGGTGCGTTACACGCCCGATGGCGGCACCATCACCCTGCGCTGGCAGCGGTGCGACGATGGCGGCGCCACGCTCAGCGTCACCGATACCGGCGTCGGTATTCCGGCGCAGCACATTCCGCGTATCACCGAGCGCTTTTATCGGGTGTCGTCCAGCCGTTCGCGCGACTCCGGCGGCACCGGCCTTGGCCTGAGCATCGTCAAACACGTGCTGGCCCGCCACCATGCCCAGTTGCTGATCGAAAGCGAAGTCGGCGTCGGCAGCCGCTTCACCTGCGTGTTCGCTGCCAGCAGCGTGCGCGAAACCCCATGAGTCATTGGCCGTTGCTTGGCGCTGGTGCTTATTGCATTTTCTTCTATAGTGTTGGCACCCATTATCGCTTGCACAGCATCGCCTGAACCCATGAATCCCGAACCCAACCATCGCGACGGCGCGCTGTTCCTCAACCGTGAGCTCTCGCAACTGGAGTTCAACGCGCGCGTGCTGGCGCAGGCCACCGATACCCGAATGCCACTACTTGAACGCCTGCGCTATCTGTGCATCTCCAGCACCAATCTCGATGAGTTCTTCGAAATCCGCGTCGCCGCCGTTCGCCATCAGCTTGAATTTGGCGGCACCCTGGGCCCGGACAACCTCAGCCCGGCCACGGCGATGGCGCGTATCCATGAGCGCACCCGCGCCCTGGTGGCGGAGCAATACCAACACTGGAACGAGGTGCTGCGGCCAACGCTGGCCGCGAACGGTATCCGCATCCTGCAACGCGATGGCTGGACCGCGCGCCAGCAGCGCTGGCTGCGCGGTTATTTCCGCGACGAGATACTGCCGGTGCTGTCGCCGCTTGGCCTTGACCCGGCACACCCGTTTCCGCGCATCCTCAACAAGAGCCTGAACATCATCGTGGTGCTGCACGGCAAGGATGCCTTTGGCCGCGCCGGCCACATGGCGGTGGTGCGGGCACCACGCTCGCTGCCGCGCATCATCCAGTTACCTTCGAACATTGGTGGCGGGCCGCACGATTTCGTGTTCCTGTCGGCGGTGCTTTCCGCCTTCGTCGATGAGCTGTTCCCCGGGCTGAAGGTCAAGGGTGCCTACCAATTCCGGGTCACCCGCAACAGCGAGTTGTTCGTCGACGAGGAAGAAGTGGAAGATCTCGCCCATGCACTCAAGGACGAACTCGCCAATCGCGGCTTCCGCCGTGCAGTGCGGCTTGAGATCGCCGAACACTGCCCACGGCCGATCCTGCGCACCCTGCTAAAAAACTTCGAGCTCACCGAAAACGAGGTTTACCGGATCAAGGGCCCAGTCAATTTGAGCCGGGTAATCCAGGTCTACGATCTGGTCGATCGGGCGGATCTGAAGTTTCCGCCGCTACTGCCGCGGCCGCTGCCGCATGCCGGCAGCAACATCTTCCAGCGCATCAGCGATGGCGACGTATTGCTGCACCATCCGTTCGACTCCTTCAACGCGGTACTCGATCTGGTCAAACAGGCATCCACTGATCCCAATGTGCTGGCGATCAAACAAACTTTGTATCGCACCGGTGGCGACGCCACCCTGATCGAGCATCTGATTGCGGCAGCGCAAAAGGGCAAAGACGTTACCGTGGTGATCGAGCTGCGCGCGCGCTTCGACGAGGAAGCCAACATTCGCCTCGCCGACCGCCTGCAGGAAGCCGGCGTGCAAGTCGTTTACGGTGTGGTTGGCCACAAGACCCACGCCAAAATGCTGCTGGTGGTGCGCCGTGAGGCCGGCAAACTGCGCCGCTACGTGCATCTGGCGACCGGCAACTACCACGCCGGCACCGCACGCGCGTATACCGACATCGGCCTGATGAGCGCGCACCCGGAGATCGGCAGCGATGTCCACCAGATCTTCCAGCAAGTCAGCGGCCTGGCGCCGGCAATCAAGCTCAAGCGCCTGCTGCAGGCGCCGTTCACCCTGCACGCCGGCATCATCGAAAAAATCGGCCGTGAAGCCAAGCACGCGCGCGCCGGCCGCGTCGGTCACATCATTGCCAAGATGAACGCACTGACCGAGCCGATGGTGATCCGCGCCCTGTACCAAGCCTCGCAGGCCGGCGTCACAATCGAGTTGATCGTGCGCGGTGCCTGCGCATTGCGTCCTGGCGTCGCCGGCATCTCCGACAACATCCGTGTGCGCTCGGTGGTCGGCCGCTTTCTCGAACACACCCGCATCGCCTGGTTCGCCAACAACGGCCACCCCGAACTGTTTTGTGCCAGCGCCGACTGGATGGATCGCAATCTGCTGCGCCGGGTGGAGATCAGCTTCCCGATCCTCGACCCGGCTTTGGCAGAACGGGTGTTCGACGAAGGCCTGGCCAATTATCTGGCCGACAACGCCAGTGCCTGGGAATTGCAAGGCGATGGCAGCTACCAACGCGTTGTGTGCGGCCCGGACGCGATGCCGCACAACGCCCAGACCCACCTGCTCAACCTGATCCGCGGCTGAGCGACGATGCCCGACACACGCAGCAAACTTCAGAACGGCGAGCTGCTGGCGGCAATCGATCTGGGGTCCAACAGCTTCCACATGGTCGTGGCGCGCTACGTGTTGGGCCAATTGCGTATCGTGGACCGCCTGCGCGACAGCGTGCGCCTGGCCGAAGGCCTCGATGCCCATGGCGGCTTGCATCCCGAAGTGCTGGCGCGCGCGCTTGATGCCCTGGCGCGGCTGGGGCAGCGTATTCGCACCATTCCAGCGCACCGGGTACGTGCCATCGCCACCAACAGCGTGCGCCAACTGCACAAACCACTGAGCTTTCTGGTGCCGGCTGAGACCGCCCTCGGCCATGCCATCGAAGTGGTTTCCGGGCGTGAGGAAGCACGCCTGATCTATCTCGGGGTTGCGCACGGCTACCCGCCGTCCGGCCGCAATCGCCTGGTCATCGACATTGGCGGTGGCTCCACCGAGTTCATCATCGGCAAGCGCTATGAGCCGCTGGAGCGCGAAAGCCTGCAACTGGGCTGCATCGCCACCACCCGCCGTTTTTTTGCCGACGGCAAACTGAGCAAACGCCGCTGGCGCGAAGCGCTCACCGAAATATCGGCCGAGTTCCAGCAATTCGCTGCGATCTATCGCGAGCGCGGCTGGAAAGAAGTCTATGGCTCATCCGGCACCATCAAGGCGGTCGGCGAAATCGCCAGCAAGATGAAGCTGTCGCGTGGTCAGATCAGCGACACGGCCGTCGAACAGATTTGCGACCGGCTGCTCGGCTTCGACCACGTCGCCGATATTCGCCTCGCGGGGCTGGACGACGACCGCCGCAGCGTCATCGCTGGCGGCCTGCTGGTGTTGCAGGCAGCGTTCAACGAACTCGACCTCAAGCGCATGCAAATCAGCAAAACCGCGATGCGCGAAGGCATTTTGTACGACATCATCGGTCGCGCCAGCGACGAAGACCCACGCGAAGACTCGGTTTCGGCACTGATGCAGCGCTACGATGTCGACCGCGAACAGGCGCAGCGCGTGGAAGCAACCGCACTCGACCTGTTCGATCAGATTGCCAAAGACTGGGAGCTTGGCGACGACGATCGCCGCATGCTGGCCTGGGCCGCACGCATTCACGAGGTCGGCTTGGCGATAGCACACAGCCAGCATCATGTGCATGGCGCCTACCTGATCGAACACTCCGACATTGCCGGATTTTCCCGGCAAGAGCAGAAAATGCTCTCGGTGTTGATCCGTTGCCAGCGCCGCAACCTCTCGCGCAACGCCGTCGATTCGCTACCCGACCGGCTGTCGCTGCCCGGCCTGCGCCTGATCGTGTTGCTGCGCCACGCCGTGCTGCTGCACCGTGGCCACGAGCGTGATGCACTGCCGCGCCTCAAACTGAAGGTCGATGCCCGTACTCTGGAGCTGCGCGCACCGCGCAACTGGCTCGATCGCCACCCACTCACGGGCAGCGATCTGGATGCCGAAGCAAACTACCTCGCAGACGCCGGCTTTGCGTTGGTGGTGCGATCGAGTTGAACGTGCCGCAATGCCGTCGCCCGGGCTACCACACCTCACGCCCTTGCAGCCCGGGTTGAGGCGAAGCCGAAAACCCGGGGTTACCACACCTCACGCCCTTGTAGCCCGGGTTGAGGCGAAGCCGAAAACCCGGGGTTACCACACCTCACGCCCTTGTAGCCCGGGTTGAGGCGAAGCCGAAACCCGGGGCGCAGCGCGCCCGAAACCCGGGGCGCAGCGCGCCCGAAACCCGGGGCACGCAGTGCCGGCAAACCCCGCAGCCAACAAATCAGAACGCGACGCTCAAGCCAACCATGATCGAATGCACGCCGCCGGTCAATTGGTCGAACGCATCGTCATCGTAGTAATCAAGCACGTAGCTGCTGCTCACCAACATCTTCGGATTGATCTGATAGCGCACGCCAACCGCCAAACTGTGCACGGCGTTGTCGACCCGGCCATCAATGCTGGGCAGCGACGACAGAATCAGCCCGCTGGCAGTGTTGCCGGTCGATTGCGAGTAGTTGTAACTGGCGTTCCAGGTCAGGTCATCGTTGACCTTCCAGTCGCCACCGGCGTTGAACACATAGGTGTCGATGTTGTAATCGGAGCGATCACGCAACAGGAACAACACCGTGTTGCCGGGCGCCTCATAGCGGCGGCGGTTGGAGCTGAAGAACAGGCCTTCGAAATCATCCTGCAACCACGAGAAGCCGGCATTCAGGGTCACCCACTCGCTGGGATTCATGCTCACCGACAAGCCTGCACTTTGCGCGGTACGATCGATATCCTGGGTTGCCAAGGTGCCATCGGTAGCCAGCAACGCGTGATCGTTGTTGCTCTTGTCGACATAGTTGTAGTACGCGCTCCAGAACGCGCCGCCGGGCGCCATGTAGGTCAGGTTGGATTTGACCTTGAACTGTTTCTCCGGCTCGGTAACCAGCGCAGTCTGGCTCGCCCACAGGTACGACGGCGTCACCCGCAGGTGCCACGCGCTCGACAGGCGGGTATCGATCTTCAGCGCAATCTCGTCGTAACTGGTGTGTTCGCTGTACAACGAGCGCTCGGCCGAGATGCCATTGACCGCCGGCGGCCCGATCGCGCTGTCGTGAAAGGTGAGATTGCGATCCTTGTCCTCGTGTTTCCAGGCCAGGGTGAAGCCGCTTTTGAGCGGACGACTGCGGTAGCTGGCGCTCAGCCCATAGCTGTCGGATTCGAGCCGGTTGATCCGCACGCCGAGTTGTTCCGAAGCCGACGGGTTGAGCAGGCCAACCACCGGGAACGATGAATCGTTATCGCGCTGGGTGTACTTGTAGAACCCTTGCAGGCCAACCCGCGAGAACACCGTGCTGGAGAAATTGAAGTAGGCGTTGTCGGTTTGTACTTCGCCATTGTCGAAGCCCAGCCGCTGCTGCGGCTGGGTGAAGGTGTCCTGCTCCAGCCGCGACTGGCCATAACCCGCGGCAATCGCGGTACGGCCGAAGGTCTTGGCCAGACGCACGCCATGCGACAACAGATGGCTGTCGGCAACGAAACCCAGTGGCCGGGTGATATCACCACCGGTGTTGTACTGCCAACCCGGCGACAGGAATTGCACGATATCGGCATGGGTGCCGTTGGTCGCGTTGTTGTCGTACTTGTCCCAACTGAAGGTGTACGAAAGCTGGAACAGGTCGCGTGGGGTCAGCATCGCCGTCACCGAGACGCGGCGATTGGTCTCGTCCACTTCCTGATCGAAGCCGCGCCAGCGTTGCAGCACGCGCGCCGCAGTGCTCGCGTTGGTGCCGGCCTCGCGGATATCGCCACCACCCAGCGCATAGTTGAACAACTGGCGGCCGTCACGCTGGTAGCCGTCGAAGTTGGCACGCAGCGAGCCCATGCCATTGAACAGCGTCGGCTTGGCCGTTACCCCAAATCCGTAGGTCGAGCGTTTGATGTTGAAGTTCTGGTTGCGGGTGTCATCGTTGTACTGCGCGATATAGCCCGAGTTGGCATTGGTCTGTGCCGGGAAGAAATACGAGGCATCAGTGCCGCCGACTACCTGGTTCGGGCTGAACAGGTAATCGATGCCGCCGGTTGCCGAGCGGAACTGGCGGAAGTAGCCGGTTACCGCAAACGCCTCGCGGTTGATGGTCACCTTGTTGCGATGGTTGTAGCGGCCAAAACCGAGCCGCTCAACCACCAACAGGTCACGCTCGGCATCGCTCATGGTGAGGCGAAAATCTGCGTCCAACCACACGTCCGAGCGGCGGTCGCCACTGAGCCCCTTGCGATAGTCGTAACGCTCCAGAAACGCGGTGCGCTCCTCGCCAGGGCCGCTGAAATAATCGTAGACGAACACCTTGGGCGTGATCTCGCCCACCGTGGTCGTGCCCTGCGCCGCTTGCGCGGCGGCATCTCCCGCATACAGGGAACCCATCGCCAACAGCAAAGCCGCAGGCAGGATGGCGCGTTGCAATACAACCGAACTTGTCATGACATTTCTCCGATCAGCAGCGAGTGCGATTCGAGGTGAATGATGGGTATGAAACCGGGTGCCGGACGTCAGATCCGGCGGCAGATGGCGCGCAGCAGGCACTTGGCACAACTGCCGCTCGCCGTCCGCAGCGAGGTACCGACATCAATAACGCAAGTGTTCATCCTGGGTGCTGCCATGCACCGCACTGTGGCAGTTCGTGCAGCGGCGCAGCAGCGCACCGGACACCGGCTGATTCAGGGCTTCGGGTGTGGTGGCAGTGGACGCCGTTTGCCCGTGACGATTGTTGGGCAGCGAATGGCACTGCAAGCACAGCATCGGCTGCGCCGCCGCCAGCAAGCGCCGGGTCGGTGCACCATGCGGGTCATGGCAATTGGAGCAATCTTCCACCGCCGGCACATGCTCGAACGCGAATGGCCCACGCAAGCGCTGATGGCAGGTCAGGCACCTCTCGGTATTGCTTTGCAGCGACACCGTCTTGCTGCCGTGTTGATCGTGGCAGCCGACGCACGACACTCCGCCTTCCTTGACCGGGTGATGCGAGGGCATGTCGAAACGCGCCAACACATCGCGGTGGCAGGTGGCGCACAGCTTGGAGCTGTCTTCCGCCTTGGCCAGGCTCAGATCGTTGCCCTTGACCTTGGGCGAATGCACGCCGTGGCAATCGGCACACGCAACACCGGCATTGTGGTGGTCGGAAACGGCGAAGTTCATGCGCGCGTCGTCGTTTTTGTGGCAGGCGAGGCACTGCTCGGTTTCCGGCAAGCCCGGCGCGGTTTTTCGGGGGCTTTTGGCGGCCGCGTGGGTGCTCGCGTTCAGATGGCAGCTTGTGCATTCCGCGTGATTGGCGTGAATCTGGCTCTCGCTCTCATGGCACTCGGCGCACACGCTGGCGGTGCTGGGGTGGTCTGCCGGCAACGTCGCTGAATCCTGATTGGCGGCGATCAGCCCCGGCGAGAACGCCAGCAAGCAACTGGCAGCGATGCCGAGAAGGGTGCTTGTGTGTCTCATGGTCGAATCCTCATTGATTGTTGTGGTCTTGAATTGGGTTTCGCTCGCCGCTCAGCCTGCATGCAGCGCATGGCAGGCTGCTTTGCCGACGGCGTGTCAAGGTGTGGCCGCACCCGCCGCTGATGCCACTGCAACGTCCACAGCCGGCTCGGCACTCGATGTTGCCGCCGCCGAAGGTGCCGGTTCCTCGGCAGGAGGCGTTGGCATGCGCCCGCGCACCGGCAAATCGCGTGGGCCCAACGGGCCTTCCGGCTCGTTGTGGGCAATGCCGAAATGGCAATCGATGCAGGTCATGCCCTCGGCATCAGCCTTGGTGTGGCGCTTTTGCGCGCGTGCCGACTGCAGCTCGGCGCTCATCGAGCTGCGCACATGGCAGTTGCGGCATTCCAGCGAGTCGGTATCCTTCATCCGCTGCCACACCTTCAGTGCCAGTTGATAGCGGTGTGCCTCGAACTTCTCGCGCGTATCGATGGTGCCGACCAGCTTGTGATACAGCTCAAAGGTGGCCGCGAACTTGCGCTTGATCAGCGCCACCGGCTCATGCGGAACATGGCAATTGGTGCAGATCGCGCGCACCCCACTGCGGTTGGTGTCGTGGATCGTGCCCTGGTATTCGGCATAGACGTTTTCGCGCATTTCGTGACACGAGATGCAGAACTTTTCGGTGCTGGTCCATGCCAGGCCAGCAGCGCCGCCCACGACCAGCGTCATCGCGATCAACAGTGCCAGCAGCGATACCCAGATGATGCGAAACCAACCCCACGTACGAACGGAACCAAAAACCTTTTTCATGTTGCTCCCCAGAAATCCGCTTCGACCTCAGGCCGAGGCCATCGGCACAGCGCACGCTGCAAACCGTGCGCTGTGCGCAGGTGACGCGCTCAGCCGCTCAGCGCGTCAGTATCCAATGCACCAGATTGTCGATCTTGGCGGCGTCGCGGGTCTTGACCACGCCGTGGTCTTCCTCTTCACCATCGATCTCGACCGGGTGACTGGTGCTCACCCAATCGGTGAGCTTGGCAACGGCTTCCGGGTTGTCGCGGTATTTCTCGGCAACGGATGTGTAGCTGGGGCCATCCTTCTTTTTGTCGACGCTGTGGCAGGTCAGGCACTTGCTCTGCTTGAGCAACGCCATCGCCGCAGCATCATCCGGGGCATCGGTGGCCATTGCGCCACCGCTGGTGAGGCCCGCGCCGAGCAGCAGCGTGATGAGTGTCAGTGCTTTCATGTCATCGTCTCCATAGTTATTTGAGTAGCGGGGGTAACCGGTGCTTTGGCTCCCGTATCTGTCAAGGCAAGTATCCGCCTGTTATTTCGTCGTTAATTGACCAGCGTCAATTTCACCGGCTTGCCGAGCACTGTCCCAAGTTTACACCCCGTGAAAGAAGCGTAGAAGGCACCATCGACGTGGCCGCAATACGGCACAATCACCGGCGAAAGCCGATCAAACCGGCCATCGGAAGCCCGTACCGTGCGCACACAGCGTGCCGACATCTTCGTTCCATCCCTGTTGGCCCGATCCGCGCCAGCGCAGCCGATCGTGGTCGGCTTCAGCGGCGGCCTGGATTCGAGCGTGTTGCTGCACGCGCTCGCCGCGCTGCCCGCCGTGCGCGCGCACGGCCTGCGCGCGATCCATGTGCACCACGGCCTGCACGCCGATGCCGACGCCTGGGCTGTGCATTGCCAGCAGGTCTGTGCCAATCTCGGGCTGACGCTGCACATTGCCCGCGTCAGCGTCGATCGCAATCAAGGCATTGGCCTTGAAGCCGCCGCGCGCCATGCCCGCTACACCGCATTTCGCACGCAGCTCGCCGAAAACGAGGTACTCGCGCTTGC
>Ga0100392_1001106_pt1 | contig 24852 bp, 31 predicted proteins | sample CryGeymeta201516_FD_81548 | JGI IMG/M metagenome (GOLD analysis project Ga0100392, IMG submission 81548) | Groundwater microbial communities from Crystal Geyser aquifers in Utah, USA - Crystal Geyser metaG 2015-16 | ecosystem: Environmental > Aquatic > Deep subsurface > Groundwater | place: USA... | reverse complement strand
GAACTCTTCGGAATGCTTCATCATCTAATCGGTCTCCTAATGCGAGCTTTAAACGCTCAGGTGACCGGCGCAAAACCGTTACAAGTCCACTGGTTTGCGGGGGAGTAGCTTGTCGTGAACCTCGGCTTTTTTCGCACCGTCGATCTGGCGCACCAGGGAATGCACCTCGCCGTGATGATCGATGATCACAAAGGTATTCGGCTTGTCGCCGCGGGCGAGATCAAACCCTGCCTCGGCCATCGCTGAGACAAAGGCATTGCTGCTATCCGACTGGCGATAGAGGCCGGTAATGAGCTCCTTGCGATCGGCAACGCTCAGGTCGGTGCGACTGGACTGCTGGGTTTCCGGAAAGTCATGGCTGCGGTCTTGGACGAAATCCTGAAAGCGATGGAGATCGAGGGTTTCCTCAATCTCGCGCGCTGCCTCCATATGGCTTTTGTAATTCTGCTTATAGTCTCGCAGCACACCCTTTTCGGTATCGTAGCGCTGCCAGACCACGTGGATGTGCTCGCGGCCTTCCTTTTCGTGAAGGACGATGACGCGAGGCTGGCCTTCGAAGCCGAGTTTGGTTTCGAGGATATCGGCGGCTTGTTTCCATTCTTCCGGTGACAGGGGGCGGTCATCATCCTGGGGATTGATGGAAGCCTGATAGAAGCCAAGCTCGCCTTTGCTGCTCACCTGGGCGAGCATTTGAAATTCGCTCAAGACGGCGTGGAGGTCATCCGACGGGGCGGCGGGATCGATCTCCAGAATTTCGACGCGGGTGTTTTCATCGGTGCGCATCAAATGCTTTGAGAGGGCGCCGGTGTGGCCGCCCTTGCCGCCGGCGCCACCCTTTACGATCATACGTCGAACCCCATCGCGCGAAGGACTGCGGCACGCATTACGCCGAGTTCTGCCACGGCGGTTTCGTAGTCCTTGAGCGCTGCCGCAAGCTCGCCGGCGGCGATTGCTTCGAAGCCCTCGGTATTGGCAGTGCGAGCGAGCTGATTCAGGTTTGATCCGGCTTTGTTATGTTCGGCTGACAGGCGTTGCAGAGCGATGGTGAGTTCGGCCATTTTTTCGCGGCCAGGCCGTGCACGGCGCTGTGCGCGTTCGCCAATTTCGCCAAGCCCGCGCAGGCGAAAATAGGCGCTGAGGGAAAGCCCGTTTTCAGCCGCGAGCTGGGCGGCGCGCGCCGCCTCGGAATCATCCATGCGGATGGTCACGCGGTGATTGCGCTGTCGGGTTTCACTCTTCTTGTTTTCGGTCTCCATGCAGTCTTCCTGCGTGGGGACGGTGGGGGTTCACGGGGGAGGTTCAACTCCCCCTGACAAGCGGACGGTCTGCCCGTCCATGGCTTGCTTCATCTCTGCGAGACTTACTTCTTTCCCCTTGCCCTCACACTTTCGCTTCGGTTTGGATTTCAGTCAACCGCCATGTCGCCCCTCTGCGATCATGTCATTTTTCAATTCTATCAAACTTTCGTTAACGCTTTTTTCCGCCATTAGACCTCGCCGCGATCTGGCATTGATGAGGCAGTGGGCGCGTATTTTTCACGTGCCGGTGCGTCCTGATCCAACCGATCTTTCAGCACAGGATTCGAGGTCACGAACTCCTTTTGCACACGAGCCGGCGATGCCCCCCTGGAGAGCACGATGATGTCATCGCGAAAGCTCTGGCCGCATAAATCATGGATGGGCGCAACGGGCACTTGCTGCATTCCACCACCGCTCATCGCAGGCACCTGACGCTCCCCGATAGCGCGCGACAGCATCTCGGCCGATCCATCTTCGGGGGAGGGATTCATATAGGCGCGGGCTTCGAATGTGCCGAGAAAATCGCCTGCGCTGCCATAGGCATCTTCGATCTGTTTTCGGCGCTGTGCAAAGCCATAGAGCAGAAGTCCGTAACCACGGCCAAGGTCGATGACCTGCTCGATCCCGCGCATGTGTCCAAGCTGCGGCATCTCATCGAGCAACAACAATGTCGGGGGTGCATCATGCTCGGGCAAGCGATCGAGAAGCAGACCCAGGTGAGCATTGAGAACGAGCGCCATGATCGTACGGTATTGCCCTTTGGCGTTCGGGGGCAGTGTGACGTAGACGGTCGTGTTGCCCTTGCGAAGATCGAGCGGCTGCCAGTGGGTGTCGTTGGTGATTTCCCGAATCTGCTCCGTATTGAGAGCCGCGAGCTGGTTCGACAGTTCCGCCCATACGCTCTGTGCTGTGCGTGTCAGCCGGCCATCGGATTCGAAAAACTGCCCCCTCAGGCCGCGGGCGAGGTTCTGGGTCGATTTGAGAAATTTCTGCTCATCATCCTGTCCGATTTCCTCAACGAGGCGAAGGAACAGGGCGGGGTCATAACACGACGCCAGAAAGTCTTGCATCGAGACCGTTTCAGGGCTTTCGACACACTCATAATGCAGCACGATCTCAATGATCTGCCGCGCTGCCCGCAGGAAGAACGGCTCACGCGCATTGGGTGGGATTGGCACCAGCACCTCGGCAATATCCGCGATGCTCTGTTCGATCTGAAATGTGTCGCGATTGATGAAGGCGAGTGGATTGAATTTGTTGCTGCCAGGGTCGGAGGGATCGAACCGGTAGACCTTCTGCCCGAGCGTAGCGATCCGATAGCCAGCGGTGCGATAATAGAGCTCACCTTTGACATCGAGCACGATCACCGAATGCGGCCAGGTCAGCAGGGCAGGGATCGCGAGAGCCTGGCTTTTGCCAGCTCCGCTAGGCGCGACGCAAAACATGTGGGCGCGGCCATGATAGGCGATCGGCTGCGTTGCCGCGCCATGGTCAGTTTTTAGCTTGCCGAGCGGAATGGCGGCTCCGGCATTCGCATCGCCCCGAGGCGGTGCGAATGCGCTCCCGGGCATGTCATGCGCGCCAAGCCAGTTTGCCATCAGACCGCTCGCAGTGCAGCTTGGACGGCAACATTCTCGGGCTGTCCTTTTTCAAAGCGCCCCAGATCAATCCGCGTGCCCTCTATAGCCGCGTTAACGGTCGTATAGCGTTGCCTCATGATCCAGTGAAACACGTCTGTCGCGGTCTCGGCATTCACCGAAATCCCGTGGGCATGCCAACCTTCCCATCTGTGAAGGGTCGCGAGATTGTCCTGATTGAGTAAAGACCAGGATCGGACATCGAACGTCATATCTTCGATCAAGTCCATGTTATAGAGCAGGGTATTCACTTTCAGAAAGACGCCGGCTGCTCCCATCGCACCGATTGCACGCCTGACGACAAAGGGCTTCAGTGTTACGCCGAGGCGACCTTCTTGCGTGCCGATAGAGCCTTGCTTGTGCCGAAATTCGGCGTGAACGGTGATGTCGTTGTTGTCGCTCGCAAACCATTGAAGGATCGCGATATGCCGGTGGGCTTGGTCGGATTTGTCAAATTCCTCCTGCGTCATACCGGTGCAGGCGCGCAGCACTTCCTGATTCCGTTCACGCCGTGTCGGGGCTCTGGCATGGCTGGCTGAGCGGCTAACGAAGATCACCACGATCAGCAGGATGAAGGCGGTTATCAGGCCTAAGGGGTTCTCCAAGTCCACGGCCAAAATGATCATGAAGCCCCCGGCAACGGAGAGCAAGATGACCAAAACGCTGCGGGATTTTCGGCCTTCTTGTTTCGAGAATGGTCGCCACCCGGCCAGCAACGCGACGACCATAAAAAAGACAATTACGCCGCCAAAGACCTCGAAAAGCTCGACAAGGGCATCGGTGATAATCGGCCCTGAGATGGGCGCTTCTTCGATTAAAGAAGGTCGATTATCCGGGTTCGGCACGCCGATCGTTCGGCCTAGCGTTGCTTGGTAGTCGACATATTCCGGCCAGTATCGGTGAAAAATATCTTCGCGGTAATTGTCCTCTGCGGCCCAAAATTCCCGAAACCATCGTCCGCGTGGCCTCCCCTCCATCGCCTCCGACAAACCGGCACGAAGGCGTTCATTCAGGCGGTGCTCCAAAGCGCTCCAGTTGTCGCGCGGGCCGATGAGGGTGTTTGACGTATCCAGAAGAACTTTGAATGCCGCAGCGGCATAGATGCTCCGCTCATAGTCATCCTCACCAAGTCCGCGCTCCAGGATTTCGTCATTGCTTGGAATAGCGGCGAGCAATTCCCTGGACTCTGCGCGGCTAATTTGGGCAACGGCAGCAGTCGCCACGATGAACAATGCGCCTATCGCAATCAATAAATAAGCTGTCGCCCGATATTTCTTGATATAGATAAGCACCCCCTGCACATCTTTACCGAATCTTTATAAATATAACTCAAACTTGTAATTATGGGAGATCATTACAATTACTGATATATACTTAGGTAGTAGTTATGGCACATCATTTCTTTTCAGAAGGACTATCCGAAAAAGCAAACGCGCGGTTCAAACGCCCATGCTCATTTGCTGGCCACCCGTCGTGGAAGCTATGGGCGCAATCTTACCAATGGCTCGACCATACAGGAAATCTTCGCGAAGGCGATACTATCGCCTTTGTCGAGCGGTTGAGCCGCTCACCTTATCCATCTCTTGTCGTTTGTACGATCGCCGTCATCGACGGCGAATTTTGTCAGCTGGCGCTCGTTGCACACGATCAGGCCGAGCGGCTTGAGGGTGGAGGCCTGATCACGCGAAAAATTGAGTGGCTGGAAGCGCAGCCGGTCAAGCGTTGGCCGCGCCAACCCCGTCCGTTTGAGCGTGATGCGCCGCAAGTGCCGCACAACGGAGGAGGGCTGCATCGATGACAAAGAAATTTACGGACAAATGGGGCGACGAACGCGAGGCGGTCGATCAGAAAGATTGGTCGAGATGGCCGCTTTGGGGCAATTATGAGGCGGCTTATCAGTGGGAAGAGGATCCCGATTTCATCGAGCAGGACGTGATCGTCTGGCGTGAGAGCATTGTGGTCAACCGCAATGCGCGATCGCCGGATAAACCCGCCGATTGGGTGCGGACGGGCGAGCGCCTGGTGATCGCGCATGTGCGCGGATTCGAGGGGCAGGCCGCGGACTGGGTTTATCTGGTCGTCATCCACTCGGATGGCGACGAGCCGCTCGTGCGAGATCGAAAGATCAAGCGCCGAAAGAATAACATTCTACGCAACGGCGTGCGCCGTTGGCCTCGTGGCGAAATGGCATCGGTCAGCCGACCGATTGCTGAACTAGGACGCGTGCCGGATACCCCTCTCAATGTCCGGCGCGCGTCATCGCCAACGCCAACCAGGCAAAGCCGTTTTCTCGGGAGCGCAGGTAGGCATAATCGATCAGAGTCAGCTCAGTATCCGCGATCGTAATCTTCATCCCGGGCGGCGCGGCGTTTTTCGATTTTTGGTCGGTCAACCTTCTCAAGCGTCCGGGCTTTGTCCCGTTCGATAACTGCTTCAGTGATCTTTTTCGCGAGAGAAGGCGGTAGGGTGCCATACTCCCATTGCCCCGTCGCGACTGGAATGATGCCTGCATCCGCCCAGTCCACAAAATTGACTTCGTCCACCACAATCCACGAGCGATCGTCATCCAACCCAAGATGCTCTTTGACCTTGGGTGGAATTTCAATCGCGTCTTTGGGGTCGGCGGGCGGCGTGTGCGTGATTGCACAGATCACAGCCACGGGAGGCTGTTCTGGACTCTTATTCTGGATAGCAAGGACGACGGCGCAGGGGCGGTCTTTCGCTCCTTCTTCGCGGCCACGGCGGGCTTCGTCAGACCAGAGATAATCATATCGGATGACAAGGCCGGGAACCGGATGAGGCTTCATCTGACCTTAGTCCATGAGCTTGTCGAGTTCGGGATCAAGATGGCTGTAGTCGACCTCTTGGAGCGCTTTTCTGACCTCATCGGGCAGATCGCCGGCTTTGAAAGCTTGCCGTGTCGGTCGCTCTGTGGCTTTCGTTTTCAGCGTCCGGTATTCTTCTGCCGACAGCAGGACGAGCGCCTGGCGACCGTGACGGGTGATGCTGACCGGTTCGGCGAGGGCTTTTTCGACATAAACGCCGATCTTGCCGCGAAGCTCGGTTGAGGTGATGGTTTCCATGATAACCTGCCTTTCTAGATACAATCTTACCAGAAACAGCTAAAATAGTCAATACCGCTATAATGACTAATTTATAGCGAGCGACCGGCTAGGTCGCGAGCGTTTTTCCCTCAACGATCCGCCCCAAGCCAAAGCTTGGGGCGTTCGCGATCAGAAAAGCGACAGCTGAACTTTCTCGCCTTTGATGAAGGTCGTTTCGGGGCCGCACATTACAAGTTCCTGCCCGCCGCTCTGAATCCTCATTCCATGATAGAACCCAAAGCGCGCGAAATCTGCGCCATCATGTTTGGTCACGCGCTCGCCGTAGGTGAAGGTATCATCTGGAAAGCGGCTCGGATGCACTAGCTTGTAGCATTTTGCCTCGTCTCCTTGCTTTCCGATGCAGACATACAAAGCTCCCTCGTGGCGGAACGGCTTGCGGACGGGTTTCCCCATGCCGATGCGATCGGCGCTGTAGCTCGCCGAAATGTCGCCTTCGCCGATTTGACGATCGAGATCGTGCGACCATGCGCCATATGCGAGGCGATCGGGATCGACTGCGTGGAGTGTTTGAGGAGTCATGATCAATACTCCTCTGCCAGCATGATGGTCAGAACGCGGGTGGTCTGCTCAGGCCGTTCCGGCGCTTCACTGCCCTGCGAGAAGTCATCTTTGGCGTAGTAATCGATCTTCCAGAATATCTTCTGGCCGTTGTGCTCGAGGGCACCGAAGTCGCGCTCTCCGTGGGGGTCATTGTCATCGGTAAAATCATCGAACCGCTCGACGGCTTCGCGGATGGCTGACTGATCGATCGGGGGCAGGGCGGTAATCCCTGCGGTCTGATAGACGCGCCCGCATAGCCCCATCGCCTTCCGGCATTGGTCGTTTAGCTCTGCTATTTTCAATGTTGTTTGGTCAAATTCCCTTTCCATTTCTCTGTCCTTTCATGGGCTTAAGGTTGCACAGCACTGCTGCTGCAACCCTGCCCTTCGGCGAGAATGGGGGGTGCAAGGCACAATGGAGGGGGATCACCCGCCCTGCACGGAGCGCCAGCGAAGGAAGGGTGGGGAAACCATTGTGCCGCGCCAGGGGGCAAAGCACCCAAGCACTTGCGTTAGGGATCGTCACCGAATGGCCGAGACGCACCATCGGGGCGGCTCGGGGAGCAAAGCGAGTAGAGCCCGGGCTGAGAAGCAACGCCCGATAAACTCAACTCTTTACGTCACACATAAACTACTGTATTATTTCAATAATACACCTCTCCCGCAGAATAGGAGTTGAATGAAAGGTGCTGCCGGAAATGCTCTGTTCCTGATCCTGATCGCGGTCGCTCTGTTCGCGGCGCTTTCTTATGCGGTGACAAATTCGAGCAGGGGAGGTGTTAGTACGGATCGGGAGGAAGCAATCATCGCCCTCAACGAGTTACGCCAGAATGCCGCACAGATCAGCTATGCCATTCAAAAAATGACAGTCGTCTTTGGAGTACCGCTCGAAAATCTGAGTTTTACGTCTCCTCACCGCATGAATCTAAATAGCACCGGAGCCGCCGCATGGCACAACGACGGGTGCACCGAACCGTTATGCCGAGTATTTTCACCTGACGGGGGCGGGGCTGTTTACCGCAACTTCAAGCACCTTTCGGTTTTTCCTGATCCATCTTGGAATGCAGGAATGCCAGGTGATGGCGAGCACGTACCGGGATTATATGGCGTCGAAGGGCTGGGCACGAGCCTCGGAGAGCTCATGTTAAAGACCCGCGCGATTCCAAAGGACCTCTGTTTCGAACTTAATCGGGTTCTTGGCCTCCCTGACTCGCCTCAATACTCGTTCAGCGGGGAAGATGCCACGGGCCTGATGTACAGATCACAAAGCGCTGCGCACTGGGCAAGCATCTTGGCGCTGACAAATCCGCACACCTTCGGAAATGATTTCCCAGACCTCGCCGGCGCACATGAATTCTGCCTTCCCACTGGGGGAAGCCACAACTACGGAACCTTTTATCAAGTTCTCATGGAACGGTAAATTCCGCCCCTATCCACACACAGCCAATCACAAGTCTACCGCAATCGTCGAACCGGTACAGTACCTCTCCGGTTCTAGGGCCTTTAATGGAAAGGGACGCGATGCCGGCGCTCAAGCGGTAATTTATGGTGCCATCCTCATCGCGCCGGGTCTCGGCCAGGCAAAGTCCCCAAGCCTCGCGTTAGGGATCGTCACCGAATGGCCGAGACGCACCAGCGGGGCGGCTCGGGGAGCGAAGCGAGTAGAGCCCGGGCTGCCAAGCAACGCCCGATAGACTGGACTCTTTACGTCACACATAAACTACTGTATTATTTCACCAATACACCTGATTAACAGAATAGGAGTTGAATGAAAGGTGCTGCTGGAAATGCCCTGTTCCTGATCCTGATCGCGGTCGCTCTGTTCGCGGCGCTGTCCTATGCGGTCACTAATTCGGGAAGGGGCGGAGGCAGCATCGATCGGGAGAAGGCCTCGCTTATCGCATCACAGCTTATTCAGTACATGGGAATGATAGATCGGGCGATAATCCGTATCCGAACCGTCAACCAATGTCGCCAGAATCAGATCAGTTTTGTTTATGATTCCAACGAGGATGGCGTCATCACCGGCGGCGATTCATACTACAACCCTAATTCGGATGCTCTAGCTGATAGTAGCTGCCGCGTATTTAGTCCCGAGGGTGGCAACATAACAAGGATTGTTCCGGAAGCTGAAATTTTCGATACAACTTTCGAGGGCATAGCGCACCCGAACATCTATTCGAAAGATTTCAAATATGATCCTGCAACCTGTATGCGGGATGCGCCGTCTAATCCGGACTGCTCAGTCGCTCCACGCGGTGATCTGATCATGAAGTTATCGTTTGTTCAAAAGGAACTCTGTGAGGCGGTCAATCGCCAGTTGAAGATGCCGATACCTCCCTTAGCAAATGGCACTATCAATGACACCGGTAGTAGCGGATTTTGGCGAGGCCAATTTAATAATAGCTTCCAGATGATTGCGACAGCAGATGGAAGTTTTGCTCCGACGGGATGCGTCAGGTTTACGCATACTTCCGGGGGCCCGCTCTCATATATGATTTATCACGTCCTGATCGACAACTGACAGCCTTGTGATCGCCCCGCAGGGGTTGGCGTTTAGTCCTCCGATCGGTAGAGCTGCGAGAGATTGATCGGCAATACGTTCACCTTGTGTTCCAGGCGCCAAACCGGTATGGAAACCCCAAGCAACAGTTCTTGGTATAGGTGGCTGCAACATACCCAAAATAACGATAGCGAGACGGTCAACACACCACATCAACCGACGGGTGAGCCAATCGATCTTTCGGGCCTTTGATTATGCCATCGCTATCGGTACGCCTTTGAACATCTACGTCGTTATCGTCCTCATCGATCGCGCCACAAAATCGGCCGCGGCGGTCTTTGCAGACATCCGCCAGCGATACAGAAACTGGCTCAGCTACAGACTGAAAAAGGCCGGTCGGGAAGGCGAAGCACCGGCCTATATCTACGCCATCGAGAACCCGAATGGTAATCATCATGCGAATTGGGCGGTTCATATCCCGCCTGGGCTCGAACAGGAGTTCCTAGCCAAGCTGCCGCGATGGATTGAACGGGCGCAAGGCGAGTGCAGACCCTATGATCTGAAAGCCTGTCCGATCAAACAGTCGCACGCCAAGCGCCTCGCCAAATACATCGTGAAGGGCACTGATCCCGCGTTCGTCGATCACTTCTTTCTGACCGATCTCGCCGCACCCCAAGGCGAAGTCTGGGGCAAGCGAGCCGGTGTCAGCCCGTCGCTGGGCCATTCGGCGCGAAAGGCGGCGGCGTTCCATCCTGGCCGCGGGCGGCATTACAGGTGGGCTGCATAGCGCTGCTCTATGCGCCCCGAGCGAGAAAGCGGTCGTAGCTGTCCTCGACCGGCTCCTCACCCCATCCACTATCGCTTTGACCATCCTCGAAGGTCAGCAGAGAAATCGTCATCTCGTGCCGGGGTGCGAATATTGCCAGTTCTCGCGCGGTCATGGTGTCATGCCATGTCCCGGCCTCATGCTCGAGCCCGAGTGCGTCTGCGACCATGAGATCGGGCTTGGCCGCCCAAGACTCCTCGTGCAGCTCCATACCCTGCGGGAACCACAGGCCGCGCTGTTGCGCGCGAGCACTGCGCCAGCACCACAAGACGAAGCCGTTGGTGGCCGCAACCAGCACAGCGCATTCATTGGTGAGATCGATCCATTTAAGCGCCGCGGCAGTCCGCGAAACGCCGTAGCGATCGACGCAGTGGTCGAGTAGATCGAGAGAGATATCCGCGCGCCTAACCTGGGTGCGAAAATCCTCTTTCGGCATGAGAAGATGGGAGGCAAACTGATCTGCTTCTTGCTCGATCTGTTTACGTGCCGCATCGCCATCGAGACCGAGAAGGTTCTTGTCACCGCACTCAAACCCGCCAGGGCGAAGATGGCGATGAACGAGGTAGTGGCCGAGTTCGTGGGCCAGAGTGAAGTTGATACGTCCCGGCGAAGTGATGCCAGGATTGTACAGGATCGCCCATTTTCCTGACTTCGGTAGGGGGCAAAGTGCGCCTTCGAAGTTATCGACGGGGGCCGCATTTATGGTTTTGATCGGGTCGGGAAACCGCACGGAATAGTCCATCGCGATCGTCCGCACGTCGACCGGGAAACGCTCGCCCCATAGCTTGCCGAGAAAGGCAGCCCACGGGACGGGTTTCGTCGGCTCCTTCACTCGTCGTCTTCGTCGAGCACGTCGAGGATGCGCCGAAGCTTGTCTTTCACGCTTTGATCGGCGCTCTGAAAGCGATGAAAAAACGCTTGGTCGAGATCGTTGGCGTTTGGTTCGGCGCGGCTTTCGTTGATTAGATACTCCGTGGTGACGCCGAGCACCTCAGCAATGCGGCCAAGCTTCTCCGCTGACGGTCGAGCCGCGGGCTTATTCTCGATTTCCCACATGTAGCTTTTGCTGCTGCCCGTTGCTGCGGCGAGCTGCTCAAGCGTCATTCCCTTCTCTTGGCGGAGGTCTCGAACCTTTCGCCCTAACGGTGATGTCATGGTTGCTCCGTGGTAATCCGTGTTCGGTATGCCGGTATCTGCCGCACTTGACAAGCGAACTCGCTATCGCCATATCTCTTGTGCGCCTACACCGAACAGCGCGCAGCAATGGAGTAACGAAAATGGCAGGCAAGAAGGGCGGCGGCTACCGAAGCGCGATCAGCGGGCGGTATGTGACCACTAAGCACGGCAAAGCGAGCCCGCGCACTACGCTGCGGGAAGCATCGGGCAAATCTGGCACCACCGGCGGAAGCTACCGGAGCGCAATCTCTGGCCGCTTCGTCACAACGAAGCATGGCAAGGCCAGCCCGAATACGACGACCCGCGAGAAGTGATTTCAGACAGCAAGGAATGAGAATATGGCAACGCGATACGTGAACAAATCCCGCAAGGATCGGGACGGCGACATCACCGCCCTCTGCAATGCTTCGGAGACCTGGTCGCCCCGGCTTAAGGCCGATGCGATCCGCGACATTGAGGGCGGATTCCATAGCTACTATGTAAACTGGTCGGACGGGAAGGTGACCGCGATCCACGTCGTAAATGGAACGACGGGCAAGTACCTCCGTACCGATCACGATAGTACCACGCGCAACAATCTCGACGATCTGCCCGATTGTTAGGCCAGATTTGTATAGGCCTATAGGTGTATACACGCCCCTATGAAGGGGCGTGCGCGGCGAGGCCGTGGAGGTATGCGACAGCACGCTCAGCGTGAGCGGCGGCAGTGAAGACAGCCCGGGTATCGTTCCGGAGAGCCTTGAGCCAACTCGCGACATAGGCGGCATGATCTTCACGATCCTGATTGGTGATGTTCAGGTCAGCGCAGAGGAATGCAGCGCCCAGCTCGGCCACCAGCTCTTCCTGGGCATAGCCTTCGTCGCCGAAGCGCTTGCGGCCGAAATCTCGGTCGAGGCGGGAAGGATGACGGGTCCAGTGGGTCAGCTCATGGGCAAGAGTTGCATAGAATCCCTCGGCATCGTGGAAGCGCTCAAAGACCGGCATCTGGATATGATCCTGATCGATCCGGTAATAGGCGCCTGCGCCGCCATAGCGGATATCGGCACCGGTAGAGGCGATAAAGGTGTCAGCCGCGGCGTGGCGGGCATCGGGGTTCTCAAGGATTTCAGCCTTCGCGTAGAAGGCGGCAGGCAGGCCGTCGATCTGATCGACGTTGAAGACGGTATAGGCTTTGAGGAACGGAATCTGGCGGTCGTCGTCGCCGGTCTCGGGGTCGGCTTCCTTGGTAAAGGTATTGGCGTAGACCACCGGGGATCCCTTTTCTCCTTTGCGGACGCAACCGCCCAGCTCGATCGCCTGCTTGAAGGTCATCCAGGTCGGCGTGGTGAAATTGCCGAGCATGGCGGCGCTCCAGAGGGCGAGGACGTTGATGCCGGCGTAAGGGGTCCCGTTGTGACGGAGTGGTCTGGAAACTGCGCCAGCGGCGCTAGGTGATTGCCAGGGCTGCATCCACGGCTTCGTGCCGGTTTCGAGGGCAGCAATAATCTGGTTGGTGATGCGGGTGTAGATGTCTGGTTGAGTTGGTTTTCTGTTGGTCATGTCCTTTCTCCTTTCGCTTGGTCGTTGAGGACGCGAAGGAAAAAGAACGGGGGCAAAGCCCATTGGTCAGCGCGCCAGAGCGCGTGAAACAGTCAACACGGGAGCGATAGCGAACGGAGCGGGCAGAGTGTTGACCGAGGGGCGAACCCGGTCACATTCGCGTGAACCTCATCGTGCCAATGCGAAGAGTGGGCAGTGCATACAAGCCCTACTCAAACGTAGAAACCGCACCCCATAGATAATCACGTTGTATAGCTTAGACGCATCAGGGGGCAGCGCCCGAGTTGAGCTTTACGCCGGTATCGGAACAGCTTTCGCAAGTGCCAAGTCTATCGGCGATAAGCCGAACAGGTCCGTGACCCGCGCCTCGATCTGCTCACGTAACACGGCTGCGTTCCGTTCATGCATGGTTCGGTGATGCGGCAGCCGCGCCGCACGGGCAGAATCATTGGCGCCAATCAGCTGGCCTACAAGGGCTTCGATTTCCGCCCTATCCGCCTGCGTCGCTGGTGGGACTGGAAGGTGCTGAATAAACTGCTTCCCGTGCGAGTAGTACCCGCCTCGGAACGAGCTGGTGTGCGTACGGATCATCGCTTCGCTCAACGGATGATGCAGAACGGCCAAAAGGAAGAAATTGGTTTCGGGCGCTCCGTCCACAGGCCGGATTAGGTAATAAGGACCGTTACCGCCCCCGGTCATCATGATATCGGTATCGTCAAAGGCGTAACGGGCCTCGCGCGAAAGGATCGGTAGGATGATTTTCGGGCTATCGAATTTTGTCAGGCTTTGCGAGCGACCGAACTGATAGAACTGGCGCTGCCCAGCTGCGCCGCCGACAATGTTTCGATCCTCCAATTCAGCTCTACGCGCAGTGAGGTATTGAAGGCATAGCGGAAAACGGCGCGCCATTTCATCAGGCTGAATGACTTGTGCCGATGTGCGTGCGCTCTGCACGATGTCATAGGGGAAGATCATCCAAGTGTTCGCCTCGGCGCGTGCATAAGGATTAAGGGGCGCATCGAGCAAACAGGGTCGCAAGACACCGCGTTCGATTGGCCAGTCTCGACCACCCCATCGCAGCGTCAAAGTATCTGGAGTCTCCCCGGCAGCTTGGAAGATGTAGATTGCATCGGCACTGGTCTGCACACCAACGAAGATCTCGGCGGCTTCGCTCAATTCTCGGCCACAGGTCGCTCGAACGCGGGCGAACATTGCCCGCGTATCGGCATCAGCGAATTGCCACGGATCATCCGTCAGCTCTGTTGCCGGCATGATATTGCGCGGTCCCGGTGTACCGTACCGCCACGCATCAAGGGCCGCGACCCGCTCGACTGTAACATCTGCCCTGCCCCGCCGGTCCATTATGAGAAGGCAGGTATAATTCGTAGCCAAGCGGCCAAAGACCTGCTGCACTCCAAAATGAACAATCTCTTCGAGGGGGTGTCCGTCAGTTACCAACCGACGAAGCGCCCTACCCGCTTGGATAGTCATAAACTTGTGGGGGACAATAACGCCAAGCCGTCCTTCTTCTCCCAAAAGAGACAAGGAACGCTCGATGAAGAGCGCGTACTTGTCAAAATTGTCGACTCTTGCGGTAACGTAAGGCGAACCTTTTGCTTTATAAAAGGCCGCCTCGTCCGGCGAATATGTCTGCATATTCTGGATACGGATATAAGGCGGGTTACCCACGATCACATCAAAACCGCCGCGCGCATTCTCCTCTGGAAATTCGTCCGGCCAGGAAAACGGATTAACCTGCTCCAAAAGCCGGGCCGGGAGAGCGCCCCGCGCGGCAGTCCATTCGGTTTGGCTGACAAGGCTGTTGCCGGAACGTAGCGTTTCATCCAGCTCTGGTAATGCCTGCCTGCCGGTGCGATCGACGTACTCGCGCAAGCCCACCGCGCTTTCGTCTTCGATCAACTTGAGAAGAAGGCTGAACCGCGCAACTTCAACAGCGTTAGCGTCAATATCGACGCCGCGGATATGCGTGAGCAAAATGCGGCGCTTTTCCTCGAAGGTAAGGCGCCATAGTCCCGCGCCGGCTTCATAGATCGTGCGGCCGGCGTGATTGGCGCGATCATTCGCCTGATACCAAAGAAGGTAATGGTCGGACAGAAACTCGAAGACCGAAAGCAGGAAGATTCCTGATCCGCAGCAAATGTCGGCAACGGTGAAACTTTCAAGATCAGTCGGAGATTTGCCAGCGAGTATCGGTCCGAGTGTGCGCTGTACGATGGTGTCTACGATATAGCGGGGTGTGGGAACAACGCCCCCGCTGTCCCGCACTTCCGGCTTGCTTACAATCTCTACGGCTCCATCAGCGTTGATCGTGATGATCTCGCCAAGGAACTGTTCATAGATTTCTCCGAGCACTTCGGTTTCTACGACCGCAAATGTGTAGGGGCTTTGGGGGTAATACAGCTCGTTTATGATGCCACTCAGCACGTCATCGCTGATACGAATTCCCAAGCGCTCATCATCCAGAAGACGGAATAACCCTGAATCGTAAAAAGCATCTGCGCGTCGCAACTCGACCATAAGCGCGTCGAAACTGTTGCCCGCCGCCAACGCTCGTAGCATTTCGTACTGCTCAATATCGCGATCTTCGCAGATGCGCAGGAACACAATACGCGAGAGGAACAGCTGCACGGCATAGGTCAACTCGAGCGCTGAAAGGCCGGGCGTATGCTGATGAATATCGCTGGCTAGTCGCTCTCGCCACGAACGGACCTGACCCAGGAAGAAATCGTCAAACTGATCGGCCCCGTGGCGTGTGACATCCACAGCGAAATGACGATCAAAATCGCCAGAATATACCGCGTCGCGCGACAGTAGCGGCCACAACTCATCAAAGCGCGCTTCAAAATCCTCGAATCCGACCAACAGAATACGGGCGACATGGGCTTCGTCCGCTAAATTCGGAGAAGGGCGGCAGTCATAGACAGCGAGATGGCGAAAATTGGTCAAAACCGAAATCGGCAGACTGGCCGAATACCCGTAACGTCGTGTTTGGAAAGCAGCATCGCGGCTGCGATCAATGCGCACATTGGGCTTTTTGGCTTCGACAAACAGCTTACGTTGACGCGCTAGCCGCAGCTCGTAATCAGGCTTCTTAGAGAGACGTTCCTCCCCTACCTCGACCGTTGCCTCTTCAATGACCTCTCGCATGCCAAGCGGCAAGCCGGCTGCATTGTGTACGTCCCATCCGAAGGCGCCGAGTAACGGCGTAATGAAATCGGTGCGTGCCTGTGTTTCATTATAAGCTGTCCGAAGATAATCCTTTTGATTTAGACGGAAGCTCTGGACCAGCTCGGCGACACGAGCTCGCGCGACCGCCTTCGCATCTATACCTTTCATTCTGCCGGTTTCCGCGCACTACGCCGACGCGAATTGCGACGATCGCGCATCTGGGTCCAGACACTTTTCAAGAGGTCGCAATCAGCACCGCTCAGACCCATGTGCCCGCGCAAAATTATCTTTGCGTTTTCCTCAAGCACCGAATCTAGGCGCCCTACTCGCACAAGCCGATCGACCTCTTTGAGTGGCATGGCGCCATTCAGCTGTGCCGGCATCAATAGCCGCTCCGCTTCCGTCGGTTCCAGCTCGAGCACCCCGCCTCCATAGCTTCGACCCTCAATTTCAGCTGAAGCCGCCGTCAGCCAGGTATAGGTATTAGCGACTATCCGCTCAGGCTTCGCACCGTGGCTGCGCATCCGATGGATCGTATCGGTGGACGTGGCACCCGACGCGTTCAAAACCATCCGCGGGAAATCGTAAATCTGACGAAAGGCAAAACCGTCCGGCACCCACGCGGAAGGCACGAGATACCAAGGTTTCCGAATGGAGCACTTGTATCCCTTGTGAAACTCCTTCCGTTCCCCATCCTCGATATACCGCCGCAGCTTCGGGCTCAGCTTACCTGCCTGTGCCTTGCTAATGTTGAGAAGATGGACGCGCTTCCCATCGGCGGCAAGGGAACGCCAGTCGGCTTTGCCGAGCTGACTTCCTTTAAGCTGCACTGAGCGTGAGACCAGTGGTGTCGTATATCCTTCAAGTCCAAAATCTTGGATTTGCTCGGTCGAAAGTACGAAAAACTCATTCTTTCCTGTGACTACCCCCACATCTATGCTCGCGTGCGTGGACATGGAGGTCGTGATTTCAGCATCGCGCAACGCGCGCATGAATGAAATCTGCCGATTGTCGAGAAAATATTTTAGCCACTTTTCGCTATCGTGGCGCATGGTCTTTGGTTCAGCGCGTTCTAGAATGAGAGCGGGCTGAAAATCGGTGATGTCTGCTACCGTTTTCGCTGCTGTTAGTGCGACGCGGCAGGTGTTGTCTTCCGTTGCTGACGCTAATGCTCCATCCGCCAACAGCAACACAACCTCTTGTTCGGCCTTTTCAAAAAACAGCTCGTTGCAGGCTATCACATCAATGCGCTCGAAATGATCGGTAAGGTACGACCTGAGCTGGGCGGCATAGGTGACCTGTAAAAGTTCTGCCGGAAGGACAAGTGCCAGACGGCCACCCGGTTTGAGGCTGGCCGTCGCTGCGACAACAAATGGCACCCAAATGTTGGTCAGACGGTTCGGTTTTAGCCCCTGTTCACCCATTATCGCCATCGCGCGCGTGCGGTGCGGTTCCGGGAAAGATTGGTAGCGGATAAAGGGCGGGTTCCCCACGATCACGTCAAAAGCGGGTTGATGGGTGCCTTGCCACCAACCGAAGAAATCTGAGTTGCAAACGATCCTGTCTGCGGCCTTCCCGAGATGGGCACGCAAACGTTCGGTTGCGGCAGTTGCTTCTGCGGCAATTATCTCGACACCGGTCAAGCGACGCGGGATCTTCCCTGGCGTCGCTCCCAGCGACAAGAGCCGCTGTGCAGCTGCGAGAAGAAACGCTCCATCGCCGCAACTTGGCTCTAGTACGGTATCTTCCGATGTCTGGATTGCCCATTCGCAAAGCCATTCCGCTACCTGCGCGGATGTATAGTACCCTCCCCGCAGCTTATCTTTATCTAGATCGGCAAATCGACCACCCGATGCGGTAGCCAGGACCTTCGTTTTGGACTTTGGGGCCACTCTGGCTTTGGCGGTACGTACGATTTTCATTCTTTTCCAACTTTGAACATGGGTAGGTACTTATTTCTGAGGAAGGCAGCTCTAGCCGCTAATTCACGGATTTATGGCCGCATTGGGATTTAGGTTTGCCTTGAAAGGGCATGACCTCGATGTCTCCTTCCCGCTTGCGGGCTTGCGCAATGTCATAGCTGTTCTGCATCCGCATCAGCGTATCCATCGACACGCCAAAGGCTTTCTCGACGCGCAAAGCCATCTCGGACGACAGATGCGCTCGCTCATTCAGCAACGTCGAAAGCGTTGCTCGCGTCACCCCAAGGGCCTCTGCTGCCGCGGTGACGGTCAGGTCCAGCGGCTCAATAATCTCATGCTTGATGAAGCTGCCAGGGTGCGCCGGGCTCTTCATGCGGAATCCAGAAATTGCGTTCATAGCCACCTCCTAGTGGTAATCTTCGTAATCCAGGTCGATGATCTCAATCTCGTCCTGATCGATCCGAAACGTCATCCGCCAGTTTTTCGTGACGAACAGGCTCCATGTGCCTTTGCGATCGCCGCTTAGCAGGTGCGCTTTCCAGCTGGGCACAGTTCGCAACTCGTCCTCTCGCTCCATGTCCTGGAGAAAGGAGACCATGCGCCTGATCTTTGCCACTGCGGCGGGCTGTAGCCCACTGGGGTCATCCATTTCGATGAAGCGGCGCAGTCCCTTATGGATCACGTTTTTGATCTTCATATACAATGCTAACAGAGAGAAGTGTGCGGTGTCAAGTGACGCCATACAGTTATGTAAAAGGGTTCCCTTTTGAAACAGTGTTCCGGACCGTGCAATAACAAGGCGTTGCGTGTTTCAAAAGGCTGTGTCAAAATAAATCATGAAATTCGACCTCGTGCTTGTCAGTTTGAGCCTATGCGATCGCCGCTCGGAAGAGCGGAGATTGAAGGTCATCCGTGGACGCGGATTTGATCAATGAAGATCGGCTATGCGCGAGTGTCGACCGATGAGCAGAACCTCGACCTTCAGCTGGATGCTCTAAACTCAGCGGGCTGCGAGAAGATTTATACCGATCGCGGCATGGGCGGCGCCACGGTCGATCGCGATGGGCTGAACCAGGCTCTTTCCGCAATGAGCAATGGCGACATTCTGATGGTGTGGAAGCTCGATCGGCTTGGCCGGTCACTGAGCTTTCTGATTGAGCTCGTCGAAAACCTGAAGGAACAGGGCTCCGGTTTCGTGAGCCTGTCCGACGGCATTGATACGACGACCGCCGGCGGGAAATTGGTTTTTCACATTATGGGCGCTTTGGCCGAGTTCGAACGATCCTTGATCATTGAGAGAACCAAAGCAGGAATGGCGGCAGCGCGCAGTCGTGGTCGGCACCTTGGTCGCCCCCCTGCCCTCAACGCGCAGCAAATTCATCATGCCAAGAAACTGATCGCGCGCGGCGAAGAAACACCCTCCTCAATCGCGGCACTCTATGGGGTAAGCCGCTCCACGTTGTGGCGCGCGCTCAAATAGCGGAGCTAGATTTGCGGACTCACCGAGACCGATAGGTATAGGGCTATAGGTGTATACCGGTTTAGCAAGCGCGTCGGTTCGCTGATCGATCTCGACGATGCCGATTGCGATCACAACAGCAACCAAGGCACCGTGTATACGGCTATACACGCCCTCGCCCCAAGCTCCCTCCTGATAAGCCCTACTTTTCTTTGGTCTAATCATGTCCGTTGAGGGGGTGGGCTGAAGTGAAGGCTTTCTACCCAGAATGAGAGTGTTTGCCGCCAGGCAAATTCCATTTGCGCGCCGGTAGGCGCGCTCTTTGTTCGCCAAAGCCGCCTGGTTTCGGCTTGGTGTGATCTGCTGGGTGTTAATTTATGAGTTAATATAAGTGTTAGCCGATTCTGGAAAATCGAATTACACAATAATTTCAAGGTGCTGCGGCGGTGCTCAAGCCATTTGGGTCACTAATACCACGAATCTTGGTCACTAAAACCACGAATCTCGGTCACTAAAAACACGTTTCTATTTTCATATTCAGGCGCACTTATCCACAGGCAGGGGTCCGTTCCTTCGGTCACTAAAACCACGAAATTCATACCGGCGTATGCAGGCAGCCGATCGGGGGTTCCAGACCCCTTGCGAACCCTCCAAAAATAAGGGTCCGGTCACTGAAACCACGAATCATTGACATCGGTCACTGATACCACGAATATCGGGTAGGTCACTGAAACCACGATTCGAGAAAAGGGGGAGGCCATTGAGCAATGATGACGGCCATACCCTGGTAGTCACTGATACCACGAATCATCTGATGCCGGAGAGGCATCCGACCGCAGATTTGTTCATCTGTGATGTCCATGATGCGGTGCTCAAAGACATCACCGAAATGATGGAGCACCCCTTCTACTCCCTATCCAAAAAGCCGGAAACTACAGTGCGAGAATATCGCCACAATGGCGATTGGCTCAGGGTCACTCCGAGCGTCAAAGGTCTCGCGACGATCTATGACAAGGATATCTTGATCTACGCCATCTCGCAGGTGATGGCGAAGCTGAACCGCGGGGAACAGGTCACGCGGCGGATCAAAATCAATACCCACGATCTGCTGCATTTTACGAACCGCGGCACCTCCGGCCGAGATTACGAGGCCATTTCCGAGGCGCTTGAGCGACTACGCGGCACGACGATCTCGACCAACATTCGGAAGGGCGATGAAGAGCACTTCTCTACCTTCGGTTTGATCGAATCCGGTACGGTTGCGCGGAAGCACGGTCTCGATGGCCGTCTGTTATGGATGCAGATCGATCTCGCGGATTGGATCTTCGATGCGATCCGCGACAGTGCCGTGCTCACTCTTCACCGCGATTATTTCCGGCTGAGAAAGCCGTTGGAACGGCGGCTATATGAGCTCGCGCGGAAACATTGCGGCCAGCAGGCCCAATGGAAGGCGTCTGTCGAGATACTGCACAAAAAGTCAGGCTCGAAGAGCCCTTTGAAGCACTTTCGCTATCTGGTGAAAGAGGCAGTGCGGAACGACCACCTGCCCGACTACATGGTCGAGTTTTTGCAGGAGAAAGACCAGGTCCTGTTCGTCAATCGCAACACGATGCCGAAAGACCTGCCCTCCCCTGCCCCGGCCTCGGGCAATTCGATCCTCAGCCGCTTGTCGCCAGACATCGGTGAGAAAGCCCGTCCGCTTGTGCCTGGGTGGGATATCTATCACGTCAAAGACGTGTTCGCGACGTGGTGGGTAAAGCTCGGCTCGCCGGCAGTCGAGCGACCCGACGCGATGTTTCTCAAATTTTGCCGATCGTTCTTCGAGAAAAATGGCCGCCCGCAATAGCGTAAAGTTTATACGCCTATAGCAGTATAGGTGTATACCGGTATAGGATTATACGGGTATACAACCAAGTTATCGCGCTAGCTTGGCCTTGCCCTTTTTTACGAAAAGCAAATCCAACGCCTCGGCGATCAGGTCCTGATTGGTGCAACCCTCTTCCGCCGCGATGATGTTGAGCTGGCGCTTTACCTCGGGTGCAAAATGCCCGCCGATCAGAACCGTATTCTTCCGCGATGGCCGCCGCTTGGCGGCTGCGATGGTTTCAGGTGTCGGAGCGGTGAGCTCGAAGTCGGGTTCGGGTTTGCGCGATTTCTCAAGCGCGGCTTGCAGTGCGTTTGCCATGATGGCCTCCTTCCTGTGCTGCGAGTTCGGATTCAAGATAGTCGTAGAGGGCGATGATCTCGTCGGCGGCTTTATCGGCAGGATCGTATTCCTGCACCGCCAGGCCAGCTTCTTGAGCGCGGTAGTACGCTTTGCGGTGGCCGATTGTGACGGGCGCCAGTGGCGCATCTAAGGTTTTGGCAATTTCCTGCGCCTCGATGATTTCGCGCCCGACCGGCGGGACGAAGGTCATGACAAGAGAGAAGGGCGTCTCGGTCGCGCGGACAGTCTCGATCGTGCTCATGACCGAGTTGATATCGAAGACTGCGGATTTGAATGGGATCAGCACATAGTCGGCCAGCTTTGCGGCCTCATGTGTGATGTCGCGGGCGACAGCTGCGCCATCGATAAAAAGATACTGGCATCCGGCCTCTGCCGCCGCTGTCTGAGCTGCGGCGAGCCGCACCGACGGAATTGCCGTCACTGCCGGCTCTTCCTTCTCCCGCACGTCGTGCCAGAATGAGGCCGTCGCCTGCGGGTCGAGATCGAGGAGGGCAGTGAGGTTCGATCGACGCTCCGCTTCGACCGCCAGGCACGTTGCCAGCGTCGTTTTTCCGACGCCGCCTTTCTGTGCCAGAATTGCAATTGTTCTCATGAAAACCCCGCTTGTATAATCGTATAGCCCTATACCAATATAGGCGTATATGTGTATACACTATCGCAAGCGCGGCGATTTTGCAAGCCTGCGGTTGAGGGCGGGGCGCCCATCAGGACGCCCCGGTTTCGATAGTCGAGATGAAGACCACGCCTTGGCTGCGGGTCAGCTCGACAGGGATATGATCAAAACGGAGAATGCCACCCTTGCCGTTCCTGCGCGGCCAGATCGCACCGATCGCGCGCGACGCGCCGAGCTTCTGATTGCCAGCCTCATCGCTGCCGGCGAAGGCGGCAAAGGAGACGCGATGCGTGGGTTTGTTGGTGCTCATAATTCAGTCCTTTCGTTCTTGGCCGAAATGATTTTCTGGCCATGCGAACAAAGGGGCGCGCGGGAATGAGCGCGCTGTCATACTCGCAACTACGTCCGTGTTGACTGCGTGCGGCCGTCCGCCAGGTTAAGCATGATAGCCTGTGAATCCTGGTTCCTCGGCCATGACGGGAGGACATGAGTACCGCTGCACCTGACCCCGCCATCGCACCTATCGCTCCGGCTCGATGATCTGCTGGCGTAGGCGCCGCCGCAAGGTGAGCGGAATAGTGGCTACAGACTGGGCAGGGGGCATATTGGCCGCATTGCTCTTCGCTTGCTGACCAGAAATGTCACCGTGGCAGAATCCCGTCAAAAACCGGCGCAAGGTGGAGCCACCTTTCTCGACTGCGTGCCACCCAAAGGGTGCGCCGTTTGAGAGATTCGGCCTGTTGGTAGTCATTACCAGCAACCGAAGGAGCACATAAATGCAGCATCGTTTTCAAGCCCTGAATGCCCGTTACACCGCACTATTCGCCACCCTGAAGGCAACCGACGATACACAGCAGGTTTTCGATCTCATCACCCAGCTTGAAGCGCTGAACGGGTTGATGATCGCGGCATTGCGGGCGGGCGCTTAGCGCCTGCTACCGCACGACCGGCAGGTTGTTCGGGCGGGCTGCGAGCTCCACGATATAGACGACCGGCACATAGTAGACCTCGCCGGTATCTTCATCGACGCATTTTTGCAGATGTCCAGCCCAGACATAGCCTGGTCCGGCATCATGGCCGACGATCGAAGCGCCGCGGGGCAGGGCGCGCCGCATGGGCGCGCCTTTTCGAATGTTCGCGCCAAAGATCGGGGGTAGGGGGGCGAGGCTTATTCTGCCGGTTGGCCGCGCGGTGCGGGCAATCGGTATCACCACTTCTACGCCAGATTTCCGGTCGATATATCGCTCATAGAGTGGCTCAAGCGCGACTCCGTTGGCCGGGTCGTCATTGTCAATCTCGTGCGCCTGCCGCTGCTCTCGTCTTGCACTGGCATCGTCGCGCAACCAGCTGGCATGTTCGACGGCACGCGCCACGCGATCTGCGTTGGCAGCGCCGTCTTTCGGATTTCCTGTGTCGCGGCTCGGCTTTTCCGAAGGGAAGCGCGAGCCGCTTACTGGTGGTAGCGGGGATCCCCGCGCGACCGGACTAGCTCGTCATGCGCTTTGTCGCGCTCGGCTTCTCGCATCCGCAATTGGGCCAACCGGTTCTGCAAGGCGGGATCGGCCAGCACTGTTTTGATGGCTTTGATCGTTTCCCGACTGTGTGCCGGCAATTTGCCAAGGCTGGCAGCATCGAGGCTGGATGCAGCGGAAGTGACATCGTGCATCAAGAGCAAACGGCGATCGTCCGGCTTTTCGTGTGCTTGCTGAATCGCGTCCTTATGCGCGGCGATGTGCTGGTGGAGATCATCTTCGCGCGCCGTGGCGTTGTGCTCCCAGGCTTGGCCTTCGATGCCGTGCTCGGCCATCAATTGGCGAACAGGCGTGTCCTGGTCGATCCGCAATCGGGTCTCGAACATCTTCTTCTCGGTGTAGTGGACGCTCCGAAGCGCAGGAGCGATCTTTTCGATGTCGGCGAGGGCAGGGGGGCTATTTGCCTCCCCAAAGCGCTCGGGACGGCGCTCGAGCTCGTTCTGGGCTGATTTGAGCCCGTGGGTGCGCGCATGGTCGCGAAACGCTCCATAGGCCGCATCTGCATCGTCATACGAACCTCGGAAGAGCCGCTTGGCCTGCTCCTGATTGTTCAAATAGGTCACAAGGCGCCGCTCCTCCGCCTGAAGCTCCTTTTCGAGGCGCGCCAACTGGCGCGAATGCCAGGCGACCGGCGAGTTGGGTGCGCGGTCGTCACGATCGATCGCATCGAGCGCGCTCCGTGTATCGCGAAGCAATCGATCCTGAAGCCCCATCGCGTGGCGGGGGCGCTCAGCTGACCGCTTTTGGCGATCGTGATCGCCAAGGGCGCGGGCTTCATCCTTGGCCAGTTGTTTCAGCTCGACCGCCTGCCGTTTGGTGAGGCGGTCAAACTCGATCTTCTGCTGCGTGAGACGATTCTGATCTTCCCGCCACCAACGGGCGTTCTGAGTGCGGAGCGGCTGTTTGACGATCGGGCGACCGAAATTAGACCGCCGCTTCATGTCCTGCGCGATCAGCTCGACCCCGCGCTTTTCGGATATCTCTTTGTTCTGCGCTTCAAAGGCGCGCTTCTGGTTGTCGCGCTCCTGAAGGTGGCGGGCTTCCAGTGCGATGCGCTCTTCGGCGAATTGGGCGCGAATGTGCTCGCGCTCGGTGTCGGGTTGCTTGGCCGGCTGATCATGGTGCCGGTCGGCCTTGATTTCGGAAACGGATTTGAAGTGCTCTGTGGACTTGTAACGGTTTTGCGCCGGTCACCGATCTCTTTATGCCACCTTGGCCTCGAATGCGAGCGGGCTGATGCCGCCCAGATATGAGTGGCGCCTGCGGG
>Ga0100392_1001081_pt1 | contig 25191 bp, 16 predicted proteins | sample CryGeymeta201516_FD_81548 | JGI IMG/M metagenome (GOLD analysis project Ga0100392, IMG submission 81548) | Groundwater microbial communities from Crystal Geyser aquifers in Utah, USA - Crystal Geyser metaG 2015-16 | ecosystem: Environmental > Aquatic > Deep subsurface > Groundwater | place: USA... | reverse complement strand
TCCGATTTCTCCCGATGTGTTCCTGTTTCTGAGTGGGAGACGGGATGGGGCATTTCGGGTCATTCCGGTGACGTCGGCTTCGGGTCTCCTTGTCTCACGTTCCCTTCGGCTGGCTCTGAGAAGTGTGCTGTGGTATTCCAATTGCCTAACATAGTAACATCTGTTCTGTAGCTGGCCAGCTACCATAGTACGCAAAAAATAGTATCTGAACTTGTTTAGACGCAGTGATGCACAATTGTGGTGAGGTTGAGATCGGGCTCAGTGTCACAAGGATAGGAGTATATTGCTACTTGGACATTGTCTCCGTCGCCGAATTTACACCTGCTGTGTCAATAATCAGAAGTTGAGCTGCAACTCATACCTGGGACTGAACTTGGGCTACTTCTATTGGCCCCTTAGCGCCCCAAAAGGTGATGCCTATCAGCTATTGCCACTGAGAAGACTAGAGAAATTCGTCGAAAAGAAAGGTTTTTCATTGCTCATTCGTTCTATTATAAATAAACAACGACAGCACTGACATTGTCAGAGGTTCCTTTTTCAATTGCCATGGAACACAATGTCTTTGCAGCGTCGCCAGCACTTGTCCCTTGGCTTCGGACTTTTGCAACGACTTTCGCTACTTGGAAGGAATCCACTACTTCCCATAGACCGTCTGTAGCGCTGACTATGCAATTTCCTGGCTCGGCCTGAACTGAAAAAATATCGGGTTCGCTTGTAACACCTTTCGAGGTAGCAAATGGTCCTTCCAATGATCTGGCTACCCCATACTGGTAATCACCAACGGGCAAAAACCAGCGCGAGGCGGAGCATTCTGGAAGGCTGTAGTCGAATCCTTCCTCTTGTCCGGCGCGTAGACGATTCCTTTCATTTTCATTTTTGGGTGTATGATCTGTCGTCTGAAAGACAACCTTCCCTTCGTTGTCAAAAAGTAGACTCCGGGAATCTCCACAATTCAGAAAACAAACTTTTCCAGTGCACTCGTCCAACGCTGCAACTGAAGCCGTTGTTCCTGCCTCGAGGTCACCGGCTCCTGTATTTGCATCTAGCTTTCCTTCCAAGGCATCATAATTGGCAACGCAGTCTGTCTCAGAGCATTCTTGCTGGTAATCCTGGGTAATTGTTTTCCAAGCTTCGGCCAAAACCTGGTCAACAGCCACATTTTCGTTGCGAAACAGGCCGTCCTTGACAAGACCCGGCATCTCTTCGGACGCCAACGTAGAAGCTGCAGTCCCCAAGTGTCCATCGTAGACTCCCGCCACCAAAACAGATCTAACAGAATCTACTATTTCGTGCAAGACAAACCTGTCCTCTTGAGATTCCCGACGACCCTTGGAAGTCCAGGCCCCACACTGTGGAACAATCTTTGAAACAATGGGGTTCTTGGGGCTGCTTGCAATGCTTGGACCTGATTCTATGGGAGACTTTTTTCGGTCAAAGTGCAACGTTGTAAATTTCGAACTAGCTGGTTGATTTTTCAATAGATCCACAGCCTTTTCAAAACCACGTTCAGCTACAGGTATTTCTCCAACACCCTGAAGCCGGTCTCCAATTTCAAAGATGTCAAACTTCTCGGCTTGACCTCCCGGTACAATGCCCTTGACAAAAACTTGTCCAGGCAGCGCATCCTTTGTAGCTGTATGCCACCGCAGGCGTTCTTCGTTACTAAATCCATCATCTTCGTCCTCGTGAGCCACATTTGCCTCAGCCAAGACCAAACCCAAGGGCACGTTGCGTTTAAAGGTCGCCACGAAATGAAGTGGGCGGCTGATGGCCTCTGTAGCTTTTAGATCGTCGCCGCTATCTAAATCATCGACTTCGCATTTTTCAGAAATTTCCAAAACGGATTGCAAAAAGGGTCCATCGTCTCGAAGTTTACTGTCTGTGTCGTCGTCTGCTAAAACGAGCCGCAATCGCAACAGGGCATCTTGGCTGCTCATACGATCCCACGGCTTTGGCCTCAACATTTCCGATATTAATCGCCACAATCCAGGTCGTTCTCCTAGTACCACAAGAGCTTCTTCTAGTCCTCGTGGTCTTACTTTTGATGCCATCGCCTGGTTCAACCAAGCATCCAGATCCCAATTGCATGATCGCAGCTGCTGGTGAAACCCCGCATCCGTTCGCTCGTCCAAAAAGTTGAACAACAGTTGACAGTAGAGCAGAGCCGCCGAAAAGACATCGAAGTGTTCGGGCTTGTCCTTGGGGTCAATGAACAATTCGGGTGCCGCATAAATGGGAGAAATAGCGACCCGATTGCCATTCTCCAAGCCTACACACTTTTTACCAAAAAATCCTCCTCCTTTGGCAGGTTCCAAGTCGGCAGCCGATCCAAAGTCAATCAAATACAGGCCGTTCTTATTGACGAGCAAATTACCAGGTTTAATATCTCGGTGCACAATTTTTTTGCTGTGAATAAAGGATAGCACTTGCAAGAGAGACTCGAATGTCACATCTAAGACTTGTCCCAACGACACATCGCTGCTTACACTATCCAATCCCAAGGCATGCTCAAGATGAAACAAGTGATGAGGATGTGTTTTGTCATGTTGCTTGTCATGATCTAATTTCATGAGATCACAAAGGCACGGAGCCGCTTCCTTAGTAGACTTGCTGTTGTCGCCATCCTTGGTCACGACATTAAAGAGCATCCATTGTCGTCCCTCAGCGTCGACAAAGTCAGAACCCAAGTATAATGGAATCTGATCGTTCGTTCCCAGCTTTTGATACATATGCTCCTCTATTTGCCAATAGTAATGACATCGCTCAAACTTTCTTTTTGGGTTTTCAGTATCGGCCACTTCATCCAAAGTCAAAGATCGTTTGCCAATCTTTATATCGTCATCATCTGAGACCAGCCAACAGTAATGAACCGTACCAAAGCTGCCCTTTCCGATTTCATCTCCCACCTCCACAGTCGTTGCCGTTTGGGCGGCAAACATTGATGATAAAGGCGCCCTTTTTTTACCTTTCTGTACACTTCTCGCTGTTGTGGATAAAAAGTGAGAATTAGCATCCCAGAATGTAGAGAAGGATTGGCACAACTGAATCTGGACACCCAGGAGCACGAGTACTGCTACAAGCGAGAGCACATTAGTGGGAGGTCCGAGCATTCTAAAAAGACCTCTATGCGCGTGCCTTGAGTGTCCTGGGTGTTTGCGTGGTGATAGTAGAGACCTTAAAGCAGAAAAAAATTGGAGCACCGACTAGAGGACGTAGGCATCCCCAAGTCGTACCTGGTAAGTGTCTCCATCTACCATTACCTGGTAGAGGTTGTTTTGGGTTGATTGTTTTATTTTTCTCTGCGTGTATTTCGTTCACGAGGTCAGTCACGGAAGAGAACTTGAGGCACACATGCCCGTTGTTATCAGTCGTCCCTCTCTGCAGTACGAGTAGACTACTGGACTAGTCTACTAGTAAGTTATTTTAAAGTGTGGACTGACACAAAAGAAATAGTTGGCGCAACAAGTAGACAATTCCAACTAACCTATTGCATGTCAGAAGTAATATGTCTGTAGGAACATGCAGAAACATAGAGAACTTGGTTTATTCGGAGCATTTTGCTCCGCCAATACTACCACTGGTAGGCGGACCAAATCAAACTCTTATCCATCCTCCCGCCATAAAGCAAAAGAGAACCAATGCCGCCGCCTTTTAAATGCACCAAGGCTACGCACCTCTTTATTCTTCTTTTAAAGCAGAGCAACAGTAAATAATGGTATTATTAGTATTTAGACAAAAAATTGCTATGATGAATTTTGTATGTCCGGGTGGTAGTAATCTTATTATTATTAAAATTTTGTCCACCGAAGATTTTTCGATCGGCACAATTTTGAAAGATAAAAATTGACTCTTGTAGCTTACATTTTGGTCGCCGAGTTTTATCTCCAAATCCAATTCGAAACATCGGTAAACATGCTCTTGCCACTTGCATCACAAAATTTCTTAAAGATCGATTTTAACCAACCTCTGTAACGATATTTACCAGAATTCCAGTGCACCATGATGAAAACTTTCCTCCTTTCATTAATCTTGTTAATCAGCAGTAATGCTGTCCTTGCTAACAAGGGCGCATCCATTCGAACTTTAAAAGACGACAAGGTCCACGAAGAAAAGGTGGGACGCCGGCTTCAAAGTCGCGCCTATGCTGCGAATATCCGCGGTATTATGCAGCTAAACTACTTTTCTGACACAGGCGAAAGTCCATCAAATGCCGACATCAATTCTTTTTTTGATGCCACGGAGGCATTTTTTAGTGACACCTTGGTAGACACCTTTGGCCAGGCTAACTTTGTTTTCAACAATAAGGGCAATGCGGTTCGAATGGGATTTCTTCAGTCCGAGTTTTCCCCTGCAACGGTCGAGACTGATAATATGGCCAAGTTTCTCATCTCTTTTCGTCTTCAAGTGGCTGTAAGGCCCTTATCCAAACTCTACGGGCGCGATGATGCCATCTCGCGTGCCTTGGATGGTGCCATTTTCGAAGATTATATCGTCGACTACCTCTGGCCCATCAATGGCGAAAACACCAATTTTTACGACGTCCAAGAGGTGCGATACCAGGGGAGACCCGCGCGATTGCACTAAATGGAAATAGAGAAATGAATACTGTAACTAGCTTCGACTTGTCTGCTTTTGTGGCTTGAAGCTGCGGAGTTAATGAGATCAATGATGAAAATGAAACGTAATATATGGCAGGACTCTCGGAAATGGAAAATTGAAGACCTTAAAATCCCATAGAGTCTATAATACTATGATAACATCAGAATGTAAAAATAGATTGCGGGTAAGTCATCCATTGTGCAGTCCATTGCGTCTAGGTTTGACTAGCTAGCTTTTGCAGCAAGCCAGGTAGCTAGATTGAATTGGTTGCAGAAAAAATGGTCCTGGTGAATGCGCTTTGTGCTTCAAGCGTGACAAGCTGCGCTGAATAACCCACCCGCGGGTACAGTGTAATTAACCTAAACCTTTGATTGCCAGCAAATGGAACTACAGTTCGGGTTAAAACACTGGTATTATTATTTTCGTTTTGGACCACATCGCCGAAAAGTGTGTACTTGGTACTGCAGTCTACTGCTCTAGTAGTAGAGGAGGATACTCGAGTACCGGTACTCTGTCTGCGGTACACAATATTATCTTGTGCTATACGTATTTTAGCATTATTTTTGCGGACGTGCAGGATGTCTAAGGAAAACCAATTGGATAGACTACATCCAGAGTTAACGAAATATGGGACCATTGCTAACATCATGAAAAGTATAGCACTTCGATTCTTGACTGCATTCGTCGTCACCACAATCATCATTTTGAGCCTGTCAAGGTCAGATCAGTCTTCCGATGGCTTTTACGTTTTGGATCCTCACGATTATCGATCATATTTTCCCGATGAAGAGTCATTTCAATTGGCCAAACGAGTAGCACCGTTTATTGATCTTCCTATTGACGACAACGACAAATCGCTGGAGTACTTTCATGATGTACAAATCGCCTTCTATTATCGCGTGCGATCGTACCGCAAGCACGTCGTGCAGACACCCAACAACGACGGCAAAATGGTTTGGGTAGTTACAGAATTTTTGCCTGAGGTAGGATGGTCAGGAGCAGGTAATACAATCTCGGCAGCAGCTGGACACCATATCCTAGAGGGTCGATGGTTTCACGATGCACCAATATTCTTGCAAGACTATATTAGGTTTTGGTATTTGGGGGGACAGGCAGAAACCGACAAGAGCATTACGGACAGGTGGGAACCCAGCTATAGAGCGTTTCTACATCAGCAATCACAGCGAGAATTGCAGCAACCACAGCCACAGCCTCATTTGGCACTCTATACAAACTGGATTTATCACGCAGCTTGGCAATTTGGAAAGTTGCGGGACCTTACATTACAATCAACTCTCTTTGTCGACACCTTTGACCACGCAGCACGGGTATTCGAAGATATTTATGTCAACAAATATTTAACAATTGGCGAACGCAACCGTATTGTATGGAACACTACAGACCGATTATGCTGGGCCCAGAACGACGGATATGATGCAATGGAAGATTCGGTAAGTGGACCGGGTTGTCGTCCCACCATTGCGAGTGCCATGTGGGGGGAAGCCACGGCATTGGTACACGCGGGAAAAGTTCTGGGAAAAAGTTCATTTGTCATCCAGAAATTCAAAGACTGGGCAGACTTGTCCCAAGACATTATAACCCAGCAACACTGGAATCCAACTATCGATTCGTTTGCTGTTATCCCACCGCCAAAAACAACCAAATCTGCGGAGACAAAGCTGAAAAATATGGACTTAGCTCCAGGTTGCGAATTGAACAAGATTCGAACTCCTAACCAGCCTGTTGGTTTCCGAGAGTTACTAGCCTTCATGCCGTGGTATTACTCTTCCTTGTTACCATTGGAAGATCCAGTTGCGGTCGATTGGGCTCGTCAATTTCGATCTCTCTTGAAATCATCTGGAAACGAAGGATTTTCGGGTCCATGGGGTCTTCGGACCGTCCAACGATCTAGCCCTTGCTATAACTTCACGTGGGAACACGGAGATTGCTGGAATGGACCTTCCTGGCCGTTCGAGACTTCTCGTGTCCTGACAGCTGTGGCGAATCTTTTGATCGACCACAACGATAATCCGAGCATTATCAAAGCCAGTGGAATGAATGATAAGGAATTCCAGCGACTATTTCTGCAGTATGCCTTACAGCATACGCGGACACGAGCCGTGAATGACACAGCCCGCCCGTTAACTTCGGGGCATGTCTTTGAGAATCTTCATCCCGACGAAGGCTATTGGAACAACCGCGAACGCATGTATTGGCGTAATGCCACTAACAAAGACATGGGAGATGACTACAATCACTCTACCTTTTTAGACATCATCTTTTCTTCTTGGCTGGGCATTCGCGTGCCTGAACAACACGATAGTGGAGATGCCACTGACAAAAGTGGAGCGCTGCCTTGGTTGGTTGTACATCCGCTATTTTCAGCTCCTTATTTTGCAGCTGATCGAATCCCCTACCGTGGCCGCGTCCTTTCGATTGTCTATGACCCAGACGGGTCGCACTACTCTCTTCGAAAGTCCTCCTCGGCTGTGGTGTTGAAAGGTTTTTTGATTTTAATTGACGGACAGATCGTAGCGCAGCGACCCGATATAGGACGATTGGAAGTTCCTTCGGAGCCGTTTCGGCGGAAATTGTGATTGTCTACACAGCTGCAATGAAGAATAGAAGATACAAGTGTAGTAGTCAGCTAAATGCATGCATGCATTCGAGGTTGGGCAGCCCAAGCAGCGACTCGTCGTTAGATTATACTAGTAGTGCAGTTGTATGGACAGGAAATTCGATTCTTGATTTTACGGCTTCAACAAACACCGTACTAGTATTACATATTCTACAGCATCTCATTTCTCTCTACTAGTCTTATTCTTTATTATTTCTAGATTGGCGTGTTCACCTTGAATCATTCTTGAATCCAATGGTCTGGCCTTCAACCTGCTTCTAACGGCGATAAACTGGATACGCGTATTTATTTTTTATTCCGGCATTAACCGGTACTCGAGTACATGTGTCTTATTTCACACGGAGGCACGGCAGCTGCACTCAACGGCGGAAATCAGTAGAAACATCAAGTAACTTACCCAAGAACCACCCTGAAAGCCTCACTGACAAGTTAAATTAAAAGAGAGTGACCATGGTGCGTACTTGTATCGATCAGCGGAGCAAAGCTGAAGTTAATTTGTCCAGTTTAAAGTCTGCGTGAAAACATACCGCAAGAGACGTGGAAAAATTGGCACGATTGCTGGCTGCTGAATTTGAGAATTCGTATCCAGCCAGATGCAGTCGTTCAAAACTCAAAACCAAACCCTATGCAATACCTCTGTTCTTTTCCGATACTTACATCATTATTCTGATATATTCTTTCTACTCGTATCTTTATCTTCCTTTATACTCAACATCAAATCAACCATATTATCTGCCACACCATCATACATCATACTGGTATTCAACGCACATCATGATCTTGACCTACCACAACAATACTGCGCATTCTTCTTCTCTGGATGCAATGCTACTTGAATCTTCCCTCCGACGTCTTCGTAATCGTCCTCCCTTGAACTCCTTGCTGCGATTACCTGCCCCGGTACAAACTGTTTCCAAAAAACACGGACGTTCTTCTTTTTCTGGAATTTCTGTTACTACTGCTCCTGTTGGTGTTGCCTCGGACAACTCGAACTCGAACTTGATTTTGGATCAAAATCAGGATCCCAAACGCCAACGTCGTCAAGCGGCTGCAACGCTTGTGCAGAACCTCCCGTCGTGGACAGGAGTGGGCAAGAAGTCCAAGGCACAACCACGTCCACAAGTTCAGATACCACCCAAAGGAATAGGACCCGTAACGGAGCCGAATCAGAACGATGTCCTCTGTGGACGAGGTGGAAGGTACATGGAATTTGACGAGAGAGACTGAAGTATTTGAAACTGATATGCTTTATAAGCACATCTAACATCTTTGTTTTGTTCTGTTGTTGAATCTCGCTCACAAAAACAGAATCAATTCTCACGAAGGCAATGTCCAGTTCCGAGAAATTGTTTGCGAAACGAAAAAGGACTACCTTGCGAAATCGACAAAGAAGCTAGAAAAGGCTCACATTGCCGCGGGTGTAGTGCAACGTATTCGAAACATGGAACCTTCGGGACGTTTTCTTAAGGAAGATGGAGACTCGGGTCAGTGGTGGGATATTGGGGATGCCAAGGCCATTAAGAAGGTAGGGCAAGCCCTGCGCGAAGATGCTCCGGATATCAGGGATGAAATTGTCGAAGAGAGCGACGGGGATAAGAAGAAGGGAATAAAACCCTCCAAGTCTGGTGGTGGAAAAAGTGTCATTGTTTTGCCTACTACAAGCAGGCCTGCCAGAAGAGGAGAAGACACAAGCGATGGAGCCCTTCCGCCGTCGCAGCAGGCGCAACTGTTACAGGCGCAAATGAACGGATTCCAACAAGCCCTTGCAGTTGGATCGGGTGCATCCATTGCTTCCGTATCACTTCCATCCATGGGTCCTACCTCACAGACGTGCATGTATCCACCTTCCTCCAACAACAGTAACTCAACAGCAACCCTCCGACATGGTCAATTCTCATTGCGAGGACAAGGCGCCATGTCGCAAACCGCAATGGAAGTCATGAGCCAACAACAAATGCAAAACAATGTAATGTTACAGAATGCCTTTGGTAGATCCTTTCTTCCGCCATCAGAAATGAGTCTGGGGTCGCACGGAAGTACCATCTCGGGTCTGAGCGGATTGACCAATTCTCAACTGATGGATACCAACACGTTGCTGTCAGGTTTTTCTGACGGCGTATCGAGTCTAACAGCAGGTGATGCTTCGATCCGCATGCAATTGGCGAATGCTGTGGCATCGGGGCAGTCCATCAATGGACTGAACCAACAGCAACTACTGACGCTGCAGGCCATGAACAACCAACAACAGGCTGTTCGCGTGGCTCAGGTGGCGGCTGCGAATCAAAGAAACGCCAACATGGTGAACATGAACAATATGAATGTAGGAATGTTTCAACAACGCAAAGCTACTATGAACTCTAACGCTTCTGTCTTTTCTGGTAGTCGAGGAAGTAACGGTTTCAATAACTACAGTGTCACCTCAGGGCAGAGTGCCATGTCTGGACAAACTATGCCACAAGCTGCTGCTATATTTGGACGAACAACGTCGCACAACGATCTCAGTAATCTCATGCGGGATGATGGCAGCCTGGCGAATCATTCCTTGCTTGGCGGGGGCATCCTACAACAGATGAATAACAGTAACAACCATTTCCAGCAACAACAGTTGATGCGACAGCAGCAGATGCAGCAGCAACAACAAATGCAGCAAACTCAGCAGCAGCAGCAGCAGCAACAACAACAACAACAACAACAACAACAGGCTCAATTTCAAAAGCAACGACAGCAACAGCAACAGGTTCATTTCGAAAAGCAACAAGAGCATCGGCAACATCATGATGATTCCCACGAAGATGGCATGGATGGTTCGTTCATGAGTGGCAACTCCTTTGCCCATCGTGCGCGCGGCTCTGCCTCGTACAAGGACGGTATGGACTTTTCCGTCTTTTCTGGTGCTTCCTTGTCCAACTCTGTGACGAATCGTTCGTCTCATCGTACCCCTAGGGCCTATCAACCACGATACAGTAGGGGAGATCAATCGGTGGCAGGACGCAGCCACGCGTCAAATTACAGCATTGGTGCCATGTCGCAATCGATTGCTTCAATGTCCTTACAAGATGGTGGTGCCTCCGTAGCCTCATTTTCTGCGTACGTACAACACTTTTTTGCCCGGGTCTAGTATTATTATTCTTCAACATGTACTTATTCCTTACCTTGCCTCCACTCGTTTCCTTGACTTGCAGTAATTCAATGATGTCAGACTTTTCGGAAACTCTGTTGGCGTTGGACCTTGCTGAGACAAGTAGTACAACCAAAAACAATGGTTTATTATAAGTTACAACTACTACTCTACTAGAGTTTCTGCAATATTAACACACGTTTCAACACAATCAAAGAATTAATGAGCAGTTGTTTTCTCGCTCGGAATAGATTGTCTGCTACCGCCAGGGTACTTAGTACTAGTAGTGGAGTACCACGTAGATGACAGTACTGCCAAGTGCGACAGTCTAACCTGAAAGTATCGCCCAGGAGGCTCTACTAATTTTTGTGCTGGTACTAGTACCACTCCCTGGTACTTTAGTTGCGTTAAATCTATTCCTTCCAATCATATTGTTCAGAGTCTCTGACATCAGTAAACACGTTTTTTGTACCTGGTATCTGCTGTGATGATCTACTTCCTTCTTTTTCAGCACCACTTCAAGAACAACAGGTGCTGGTGTCTGGATGCGTTGTCGTTGATGGCAGCCACAAACCTGAAGAAACAAAACTTTGTTTAATCTTTCTTTTCTCTACTACCATAGCAGCACACGAAATCATAATATTACTGTACATCCTCTTCATCTGTTTTGCTTGAGAACCGATTCAACAGAAGCCATGTATACCATGATTTCATTCTCCAAGAAAAAGTTCTGCGTCGTGTTGGCATTCCTCGGAGCCAGTAATAATGTCGAGGCCCTGGCTTACGGTACTGCCAATAATAATATGTATGGTAGTGGATTAGGTGGAACGAGCAGTCACGGTGGAACCAACAGTGGTCAGACTGCCAGCGCGTTCTTTGCTGATTCTAGACCCGGCCAAGTATCGGACCGTCAAGTCAGCAAGACGCCGTATGCTGGCTCTGGGTCTGCAGCGTACGATGACGGATCTCAAGGCTACAGCAACGCTGGTCAAAATTACAATAGCGGTTACGGAGGCTACAATAGTAACGGCAGCATGAATAATAATAATCAACAGTCTTATAACAGCATGAATGGAGGTGGCGGATATTCTCAGAATCAACCGTACCAACAAGGTGGTTCGTACCGTGGTGGTGGTGGTGGTGCTGGAGGAGGGGGGTACCAAGGAGGACAGGGTCATCAGGATGGTTACCGTGGTAACTCCATGGGCCGTGGTAGTTATGGTGGTGGGTACGAAGGAGGAGGAGGCATGCAAGGTGGAAACAACGGAGGACGTCCACGTGAAAATTTTGGCGGGCGCAGTTTTGACGAGTTTGATGGAATGGAAGACAGGATGGATGAGCACTTCTACGGTGGCACCAGTGGACACGACGGCCAGCAGGGATCCCCAATGGGAAGATCTGGCAGCACAATGAGAGCAGGCCCCGGAATGATGGGTGGGGGTCCTGGCATGATGGGTGGGGGCCCTGGTATGATGGGTCGGGGCCCTGAAATGATGGGTCGGGGCCCTGAAATGATGGGTCGGGGCCCTGGAATGATGGATCGAGGCCCTGGAATGATGAATCGACAGCAAAACCGTATGGGAGATCCTTACATGGGTCGTTCTAATCGAATGGAAGCACCAGGCGGCCGCCGCCAAAGCCGCTTTGGAGGCCCGGGTATGATGGGACCGCCCGGAGAAGGAGGTGTGATGAATGATATGGGCATGATGGGCCGCAATCGTGATTTCGGAAGCCGTGAATTTGTTGGAACCCAGGGATATGGCCGGGATAATTACAATTTCGACGGACCTGGTGCTCGAAGGGACTTTGGTAATGCCATGGGGTCTCAGATGAATGGCCCACCGGGAATGCGAGGTCCGGGAAACCAAGGATTGTATGATCGGCAAGGTCCCGATGGCCGATTTGGTGTTGGTGGTCGCCAGCGATTCACCTCCCGCCGCCAAGGTCTAAATGGCAATCAGCGTTTTGATGACAACCGTTCACGAGGAAGAGATTATGGAGGGTACAAATTGGGTGATAGGGACTTTTACAGCCCTATAAGCCGTGAGAATTAGAATCGAGAGCAATTGCATGGCAAGCACTCTACACCGGAGCCCTGTCGATTTTTTCTATTCATAATGTCAATTCAGTAAATAACCCCTTGTGTACAGGAAAAGCACTACGATCCAGCTCTGCCAATTTAGAAAACAGCAGAATAGAACTACAACTTTGTCGAAAAAAATTATTTGATCATAGCCCTACCTTGCTTACAGTAGAGTCGTACACACTCATAGATCGGCGCATGCTATATCTCTTCCCGCTAAAGAGGCTGGCAAGCCATTTCTCGGCAAACTCAAGTTGCGTCCGCAGCCCAGCCCACTTGAATGATATTGAAAAAAATGTCACCAATCCTTGCCAGGCGAGGAGCTAGAACTCTCCGCCCATGAGGAATGGCGGTAAAGTACCTACTGCAAACAAAGGCGTGACAGTACATCTCAGCTTCGTGCCTCCTTGCAGAGACCAGCCAATTTTTCAAAAGGAAAGGCGCCAAAGGTTAGCAAGATGTTGACAATGAGAGAGACGCAGCCCGCTCTTCGATGAGATCGAGCGGCAAAGAAAACCTTTCAAAGTAGTATTCAAAAATGCATATTAAGCCCTTTTCCTTTTCGCTAAAGGAGTTAATTTCTACTCACACTCTTTCAAATAGCACCCAACGAATTCTGCATTACTAAGAACAATTAAATTTCATATCCCAGTTAAGACATGCACAATGCCTTGACAACTTACACGACTGCTTTGTTAAGCTATATCTCCTGCGGCTGGATTCAAATCAGGTTGTTCTGTTTTCGATCCTGCCAAAAAGCCAACAACTTTATCCCGAAAGAAAAAAAGAGCGAATCCCAAACCTCCTAGAAGGAGAAAGATTGAAATAATACCAAATGCGCCCATTCCACCATCACCACCGCTTTCCTTTTGAGGTGCTGCTTCCTCTGCGGATACTGTTTCGTCCTTGTCATCTGCTTTCTCGACGGTCACTTCTTCATGGATGACGTCTTCGGCGTTGGCATCTTCATTGTCTGTGGGCTCCTCGGGAGCTTCGTCTTCTCCTTCCGGTGTCGTTTCCTCTGCTGGAGGAGCTTCGTCTTCGTCTTCGTCGGTTGTCTGTGAGATTTCAAATTTGCCGGCAGTGTCGATTTCACTACACACCAGCGATGGAACATGCTTGGCCAACGGGCATTCCACGTCGATACACTCTTTTTGATTATTGACTGTTTCTTGATCGTAATGCGCGCATAAATATTCCATATAACATTTTGCAGCAGGAATTCCGTGAAGGTCTTTGCATCCGGCGTTTAATCTGGCTTCATCAGCCGAGTCATCTGCACATTCATATTTCAAGGACGCGATGGTGCAAGCCTGGTTGGCCGGTTCAACTCGCTGCCCTTGTACTCCAAAAGAAAGTAAAAGGATCACTGCGAAGGAGAGTAGGTGCTGGATTGCGATCATTGTGAATACGTGTTGTAAAATAACGTAAGTAACTATTAATATATTATTTTAATAGTAGTAGACGACGGTACTGTACTCTTGTACCTGCTACTCTTTTGCTGTGTTGTGAAGGTTACTTTTTTTACTTTTTGTGAACACAGTCACACAGTGAGGGTTGAAGAAAGTCATAAATGAAACCCTGGTCATCGCCTCAATGACAGCTATTAGAATACACCTGGGCGGTTAAAGTAGACTACTCACAGAGTTTTTTAGTCCAGATCAGCGTCACAGCCTTTCTAGAGTAGAAGAGCTGTGACACTTTGAATCTCTGTCCAGCAAACCTCCCATGAGTTTGACCCATTGTCAAACGGTATTTTTTCGGTTCGATTATTGTTACAGATGATCGACGACCAAACTAGCTCCTGCGGGAGAGTAAGAGCAGGTCAGCGATGCAGACGGTCGCCTTATTAGCACTCTCGAAAACCTACTAGTACAGTAGCAAGCTACACAAAACCTCCATACTTCGCTTTTCAGCAGCAGCACAGCCAGAAAGCTACAACTTTTGGCTGCAATCGTCAAGCTTAATTCGTGGAAATTGTTGAATTGCTCGGCGCACTCGGCTGCCGCCACTGCGCGCTTCTTAAACCAAGAATATTGTTTATTTGTTCTTTCTGAAGTGTGCGCCAGCAACGAAGGATGCTTACTCCGAAACTGAAAATGGAGGAATAGTGGTCGAACCCACGTTAATCTGAACACTCTGGCTAGCTCCTGCTGATAGTGGTACACTGGCCGGTACTGATGAGTACACAGGCTGTTGAGAGGCTGTACAACCGATTCAGCTTCCACAAAAAATCTGACCACTCTGGCTACCTCCTACTGGTACTGATGAGAGTACTACACTGTTGAGAAGGACATACTGCCGATTCAACTCAGCACACACAAAAATCTGACCACTCTGGCTGGTACCAGTGTAGCTCCTACTGGTACTACTGATGAGTACTCAGTACACTGTTAAGAAGCTGTACCGCCGATTCAGCTTATACCATGGCACTAATAGTACGTCCTAAAACCACCACCAATACTACCTGGTAAAGTACTAGTAGTACTTGGGCGGTAGTGCGGTAGTAGTATCAGTACTACTATCAGCTAGTAGCTACTAGCTAGAGGCTAGTAGAAGTACTACTCTAGTAGTAGCTTGTACCCTGGTACCTGGTACGTACCAGTATCCAAGTCAACAACAGCCAATGCTGCATCGACAGGATTTAACACATGAATTACATGACTGGCAGAAATTTGGCTGATTTTTGTGAACATAGTACTAGCTAGTGGTACCAGGAGGGTACTAGCTAGTAGTACATGGTACCAATAGTAGACTCTACTACCAGCAGGTACTACTAGGTACTGGTGGTACTAGCCTTAAGTTACAGTCTGCCTTTCCTAAACCCAGGCAATAGTGCCGGGACGTGCCAGTTCGTTCGATGAGCGAAGGAATCAAAACCGAAACAAAAATAAGAAGACTTCTACCGGTACCAGGTACCAGGTACTAGACTACTCCATTAGTCTACTCATCATCAGAACGCAGACTCATCTTAGTAGCAAATTTTAAACCAGTAATTTCCATTTCATCAGAGAACAAAATTAATACACACCTTCCTTGAAAGAACAGAGACTACGAGAAAAGCTCTCAGTCTCACTTCTAAAACAGAACAAGTCGACTTTTATTCCTGTCCATAACTCATTCCACAGAGCATGCATTGCCACCAAACGAAAAAAACATTTACCTGTTCATCCTAGTCTTCTTATCCGTACCAGAAGAAAACTATGAGCGTGCAACATCAAGATGCAGAGCAAAGACGGAAATGTCGGGTGTCGTTTGACGAGACCTGCAGTATTGCCTTTGTGGAACCCCTCAAGACAAGTTTGACTCGCCAAGAGAAAGATTATGTATGGTGCAATCCTGACGAGATGGCGAGCTTCGTGTCGGTAGCACGGAATATTTGCCACGAGTTTACCGACGCACATGACCTTAACCCGCCAGTATATGTGCAAGGACTTGAGCTGCGTCGAAGTTTGCAACGACAAGAACGCAAGTACATGTCGATTCAGTGCGTGTTGATGGCCCAGCGATCTGGCAAGATGACCTCGGATGTCCTTGCTTGCTTTGCTTCTAAATGCAATCGCTGGGCCACCCAAGTGGCTACTATCCAAGGTCAACGTGACTTTTTGATGGCAGCTGTGGCCGATTCTGGCTTAAAGGGCGAATCCCTTTGCCTCCCTCCTCTACCCAAGATGACCCCCTTTCCTGTGCCTTTTAAATCGAAAGCCTTTTCCGTCAAGGAAAACAATACTAAGCGACGCGTAAGACAAAGAGTGACAACTTGTGGTGCCGGAATTTAAGAAAGAAGTCCAGCCACATGATACTAGAAACATAAGATGTTCCCTCCTTATGATTTCTACACGGGAAATGGGAAAGTAACAACGATTGTTACGATAAAAAATTAACATTTCTCTGATGATGAAACAATGATGTCTTCATACTCACTATTTGTTGAAATAGGGCGTGCAAGCTGTAAGCATATTCTTCGCATAGCCGCCATTTACACAGGCTTTACGCCGAAAAGCTGCAGTGCTACAAGTTTAGCTCTGTTACTGTAGCAAACCATGTTCTACCTTACAGATCCAAAACAATCGAGCAGTGGTTTATTCAGCAACTATTGCCCCAACTGACTTCGGAAGCTTATGGATCACACGACACACGGCCCAACCTTGCGTTCTATTGCGGACTATTACTGCCACATGTCTTTTGGGTTTTGTTGTTGTACTGTTTTACTTCGCCTGTGGCTAGAAAGAGCAGCAACACATAACTCAACCGTTCACAGGCCCTTGCTTGAGCTGCTAGTGTGCACGCTTTAGCTTCAGTAATGGGTAGTTCATCGACTATTCGTGATTTCAGATGACGAATCAGCCAAGCGTCTACTTCGTGTCCCTTTGAGGAGTGGCATACTGTAGTTTTATTCTTTTATGACATGATGTTGTCTATTCTTTCAAGAAAACTTTCAATCTCTCTCATTAGAATGGTCCCTTAAATAATCAGAGGTTCTCTAATTGCTGCTTTAGTGTTGATCGATCCTACTCCCAGGTACCAGGTACGTACCTGGTACCAGTACCAGGTAGTACCATACCAGAGTGGTACGTACTAACCTTACTGTTTTACTATAAGGATATACCACCGTCACCTCCAAAATGAGACGATGAACAACCACTACAGTACCAGGTACTACTACTCCTACTTTGCCTGTAGACTCTACTTGGTAATCAAGAAACAGTGGAATAAGACCAATACTTATTATTATTACAAGTAGACTAGTAGTTGCCGCGGCGATGTTGTTGCCGATGGCCATCAATTTGTTGCCAGCACATTTAAAATGTCGCAAAGCCCTAAACCCAATTACTAGCTAGCTACTAGGGTACTTTCTTCGCAAAAAGATACGGTAGTGCTATTGACTAGTACTAGTACTACTCCAGCTAGGTAGAATACTACTATTAACAGTAGACAAGATGATGGCTTTGTAATGGGTAGTTTGTAGTTTAGCCAAAAATAGTTGAAATAAAGATGATAGCTCCGTGCTCTCTAGTATTAGGCTGACCGTGATGCCGGCATGATGCGAAACTTTTTCTTGGGAACAAAGCCAGCCATGGAAGGGCGAGCAAAACTTGGCTTGATACAGGTAAAATTCCCTGTTCGAATCATTTGAAAAACGGCTTTGCGTACGCTGGCAAATGCAATGGCTGATCCATTTCGCCGTTGGAGTTCCACGACCCATTCGTTTTTGTTGTCTGCCGAGAAAGGAGCACGATACAATTGCACGACCATCTTCAGTGTTTCTACATCGTCCTCTTTGATACAATCGATGCGCCCGTCAAGAATCACTTCATCAGTATCTTCATCGGGGGGAGGAACGGCGAAGTTGAGAGAAAGAGCTTTCAGCACGCTAGAAATTCGAATTGTTACTTCCTCGAGAGAAAGTGGTGTTTTGAGGTGGGTTCGGTGGGTTCGTTCCAACGGATAGTCTGGGATGGCAGGGATACGGACCGGATCAACCTTCCACTCCAGGGCATTAATTGAACTTGATGCAGTAGTTACGGGCTTGAGGGAGGCCAAGCTACGCTTGCCAGGAGTCAGAGTAGCCAATCCACCCGCCAGCGAAGGCAGCGGTATCATTGCCCTCGCCAAAGGCGCATTGGATGGGATGGAGCGAAATGGAGCCGACTGTTCTTCATTTTGTTGTTCTAGTTGTTGTTTGATTGGAATGTTACCGTTACTGATCGAGTCCGACATGGTGCTTTCGTTGTAAAGAAATCTGTGAAAGTGCTCGAGCAGTTTGTCTTCTTTGGATATGAATTATTGTGTTGTTCGGGTTCATCCAAATCGAATGAATTTCATACTTTCTCTTGTGAAGCTTCAGGAAGCCCTTGAGTTCGCTGGAAGTTCTCAGTGGGCAACGCTTCTCTTCCCCGTTAAATAAGCTGTAAAAAGGTGAAAGCGAAACACGATTAGTGTTGAAACATGAGGACAACTCCAAGTTTAAGGCCCCAGGTTACTATGCCGAACAGGCCGAATCAAAACTCCGGTGCCATTAGGATTACTGTAAGGCGCTTTCTTAAAAAGTGCGTTTCAGACAAATCATGATTGAGACGTCATTTTAGGGTTCCCAAATCCGCCTTCAAAATCAATCGTTGATTCTGCTGTTCCAAAGTCACCAACAGAATTTCGAACATTTGACGCGCCTATCATCAAAAATAAATAAAAACACCCTTCGCAGATGGAAGCAATGGTCAAGAAGAACGGGCATTTATTTATTCTTATTTTCACACGACCATAGTTCTCTTAATATTTATATTTTCGTTGCAGCAAAATTTAGTATGCCGTATCCCACATTTATTTCCTTTCTAGCTTCGTGGCTGATGCTGGCAGGGCTCCAATATCATTCACTGGTAACGGCATTCGTGCCGCTTTCCCCAATTACACCATTTTTGAAACCAAAGACGCGTCTATTTTATCTCAATGATGAGCGAAAGCTTCCTTCTGATAGTGACCTTATCCAGCAAATTGGTCAACGAGAACAACCACAAGATACCCCTCCGCTCTCCAGTCGCTGTCGAGCCTCCATTGGAGGTGTGTCCTTGGCTGAGGACGGGTTTTGGGCCGTGTTACGGGTTGCAAACGATGGATACGTAGCGTGGCAAGTGACCAAGGATCCCGCTGATGCCAAGGCAGCTACCTCTCCGGAAGCTCTTACTTTGATTCAATTGTTGAGTGGCGTAGACATGGCCGGAGCGATTTTGCCTCCCGATCTTTTGTCGAAGATTGTAGTCATGGAATGTGAACGAATCATTCAGCAACGCAATCGAGAGGGTATGTTCATTCAAGACGAGGTCATGGTCTTGGCGCAGACTGTCTTGAAAGAAGTGCAGGCATCATTGCCCCAAGAACATGCAACAACTCCGTACTCGGAAGCCCATGAATGGGTTCAATCACGTGCCACATTACCACAAGTTGCCATGGACGAAATTACGGTATACACGAATGGAAAAGGGGAATCGTCGTTTCAATGGACATGTCAAATCGAAAAACGTGGGAGTCTAGCTTTGGAACCAACGCCTGAAATGCTGCAATCAGTTCTGTATCAATACAGTCCCGACACCTCCTTGCCCTTTTGTTCCTTGTGCTTGGCATTACGCTATCAAACTCCGATTACGGTTGTCTTGGAGGATGAATATGTCATCAGCGATAAACAAGACAATGGCGAGGACAATATGATCCAAGCAACACCCGTGTTGACGTTGGCTGCGCTTCAAGAACAATTTCCCATGTACGCTACCAAACAGAGCTTGCAGCAGAAATCCAACCTTGTCCAAGAAAATATAGTGCGTGGCTTTGAAATTCACAAGCTCACCGGAGCACTTAATATCGCCACAAAGTTAGGTGATAGTGCAGCCGCCAAAAAGATTCGACAAGCTCTGGATGAATTTGACAGTATGGATGATTTACCGACCATGCCAGGAGGTGCGGAGGGTGGTATTGTTATGGAAAACGACGATGACAATGACGAGGAGGGAGAGGACAAGGGCACAGGACTTGATTCGATGCAATAGACACACAGTCGATTTATGAAATAACATGGCAGCATTTCCAGCTAATCATCTTGAAAAGGGCTTACTGCAATAACAGAGCAAATTGGTCCAAGCTACTTTGAATGTTTGACACACTAATGTCTCTAATATCGTCCCCGGCAAAGAACTTGAAAGAAAGCTCTTCTACAGCGTATAACGGCGTATATATAAGCAAATGAGGTACACTTCTGGCTTTGGCGCAATAAGTTTGACTCTGTTGCCTGTTGCTTTACGAAATTGATGTGCCTGGCTATACTGGGTCGCAACTCTTCATTCTTGCTGCAAAGTTGCAACCGTCGCGGTCCCTTCACTTGCTCACTTGATTTTAGAAAGGTGACTACCCGAATCGAAAACAAGATTTTGCTGCTCATGTTCCTTCAATTCTGGTCCGCTGGTATTTACAGCAAATACCAACTTTTCCTCTTCTCGTAAAGTTTACTTTTAGGTAGTCAGTTGTCCGCTGCATCAGCCAGATTGTATCCAGTTGGTGCAGTAATAGTAGTTCCTTCGGCGAAGGACGCATCATCGAAAGCAGCCAGGGCAGGGCGTAAGTTTGGAGCAAGTATCCATCCACAAAAGGCCCCAAAGGTGGCAGCTTTGGCGAGTGCTTGACGGCGAGATGCCGTGCCTTGCCCTTTCCTTATATATTGTTGCAGCGGTTGTTGCAATCCGATGTATTTTTCCTTTCGTTGATTATCAAATGCAGTAGGATCAGTGAGAAGCGAGTCGGTGGTTGGGTGAATACTTCCAAGTAGGCCAGCCCTGGATCTTTCAAAGGGCTGCGTAAGTGAAGAGAGGCCTTCAACGGTACTAGCTGCTGTAGTAGCAGCAAGTAAGCAGTAATATATTTCAATTTTCTTCATGGTTAGGTGAGACTATGGTGTTGAGCTGTTTGAGAACGCTCGACTTCTTTGTGACCATGAGAGATTGATATCTTTTTTGACACGGCATATTCTCCAGATCTGCAGATGTCATTCGTTCCATCAGGCAAGATTCAACGTCAACGTAATCCGATCAATGGTGATCTAAATCTGCTACCACTACTAGTAGCTAGTAGCTACTCTAGCTACTAATCGAGTACTCCCTACTAGTAGCTAGTACACTGTAACACTCGCAACTGCAACCGTACTGTACCAAGCTGCGACGATCCCCATCAATTCATATTCCAGTTTTTCTGGAATAGTCTAGATTAGTAGTCGTTAGATCTATCCTTGCTACCGAGAATAAAAGACACAACAATATTATTATTTAAACAAGCTAGAAAAGCCGACTGGTTTCAGTAGGAGGCTTTTCCTCCTTTCTACTGCCCGTATTGGCTTCTTCACCGTTATTGTAGCCGACGCCATCATTCGTATTTGTCGCGCCATACATTTTCTGTTGTTGCTGGAGCCAAAGATTGCGTCTCTTCAGGAGATCGACGGGACTCATGGTGTCATCGCCAGCATCGCGCGTACTGAGCAGCTTTCGAGCTTCCTGTTGTCGTTGTCGCTCTTCATCGTTGAATACTTCCACGTCATCTTCACTGATAAAATCATCTTCGTCGTCAAAGGAACTATCGCCTGTAGTGCCAGCACATAAAGGCGGAAAATTGAGTTCTTTCATTCCTTTTTGAAAGAAAGAAAGAGACTCTTGGACAGCAACGCCATCAAAGGTTGTCATACGATCTTCAATACTCAGCAGAGAAACATCGTCGTCCAGTGTTTTGGATGAATCAGGCCGGTTGGGCTCCAGAGAGTACTGGTCCGAAATCATTAGTGCACTATGATCGGTGCCATCTATGGAAGGTTTAATTGAGGTGGTGGAAGCCAAAGCTGAGGCAGCATAATGAGCAAGTTCCGCTTCCATTTTGTCTTGGTCCTGTGGTAATGCGTTTGCCAGATAGCAGAGTTGAATGGCGGCCAGTGTCCAAAACACGCCCAGGGTAATATTGAAACTTTCTTGACGCGACAAATCAAAGCTCGAACCCAGCAGGGTGATACAAGAGGGACCCAGACCACGGGCTAGATTGATAATGAGGTTGGCAGCAGTAAGGCTCGCGCCTCTTGTTTCTGGTGGATTGACATTGATAAGGCAGGGTCGGACGTTAACTGATGGCATGCTAGAAAAGCAACCGCCCGTGAATGCATACAAAATACACCAGTATCCTCGAGCGTTGGTAGTGTGACCATTCAAAAGGGCAAAGAACGGCACCACCCCGATGAGGGTGGTTGCAGCCATGAAGAGAGGTAGAAATGATCTGTTGATGGATTGAATCCATGCTCCGAGATACCCACCCAAAATACCCCCGACGGCACAGCCGATTCCAAATACGAGAACGATGAAAGTGGCATCGGGGACGCTGAATCCACGTTCTTGACTCAAATAATCGTTGAAGAAGACAAAGAGAATACCAAAAGGCAGACTCGAGAAGAAACCTTGCGTCATTAAGATTGCGTTGGATCGATTGTTGCTCATGGCATTCTTGAAACCAGCCCAGGTCAACTTGCGGTCGTATCGCTTGCCTTGTTGCAACAGATCCTGCAACACCTTTTCTTTACCTCCCCGAACTGGTTCCTGGACCCAGACAGCAACACACAGTCCTAACACTACTGTAACACCGCTGCTGACCCAAAACCCGTTCTGCCATCCTCTACTATTTCCAAAGATACCAGCATAAACTTGACCCAGAATGATTCTGCAAATATCCGTAAAAAGTGATTATGAGCGTCAATGCTTGTATGAATACTGAAACCCTAGCGCTCTATATAGAAACAAAATAACAAAAAAGACCTACCCAAGTCCCATCATCGCTGTCAAACCACTGGACGCTGCGTTCCGTTCTTCCGTAGCAAATAAATCTCCCATCAGCGAAAAGGCCACACTGACGCTGGCAGACATGAATCCACCGCTAAAAAAACGCGCCAACAAGAGCCACGGATAGGTAGGACTCAAGCCTGTCGCGGCACTTGCCATAGCACCACCAAACGCAGTTCCAACAAACAAGTACTTGCGTGGATAGAAATCCGTCATTACCCCGATGGCAGCACTGATAGGGAAACCGAGAACACCCGTGGCCAACGCCAAGAAGCTTCCTAAATACAAGTCGCGTTCTGTTTCTGTCATGCCATAAAAGGTGGCAATTCGAGTCAGGTTTGGTGCCATGATATTATTGGGGCTCCAGATAGCCATAAAACACAAGCCTAACAGCAAGGATTGTGCATGGACTGTTTCGTGTATCCTTTTAATTCGGTGCTGCTGATGATGGTAAATCTTTGAGGCCGAGTTGGTTTGTTTGGAGTTCTGGTGGTTGCGATGTCGCATTTGCTTCGAGGCTAATATTGCCGCAGTCAATTGTTTGTTTTTGTTAGCTGTTGGTCTCATAGAGGTGTTGGGTGTACAAGTGCCTGCCACTAAGAATGGTGGTGATTCAAGCGGTGATACCAATGAACTCGCAGGATTGGCGCCCATGCTATTAGTGATGATAACGGTCGGGTTCAGAGAATTGCGAGGCGTAAAAAAGTCTTCCATGGAATCTGTGCTGCTCAAAGCCTCGGCTGGACTATCATCGTCGTGCGTAATGACCATGGTGAGGGGCGGTGGTGGGTGATCAGAGACAGGATCAGCAGCGGCATATGGGGCTGGGTCGTGTTCGGCCTTGGCAGCATTTGCATTCGCATCGTCCGTCGCGACCCAATTCGGAGGTTGCGGTACTTGCTGTTGAAAGGTAATGTGTTTCCCATCTTCAATAATATTGTAAAAAGGGGCAGGGTCGGCGGGTGGTGCAGGCTGTGGCAACTGCTGATCTTGTCGTCGATTCGCCGTAGGATATCGCTGCTGCACGCGACGTCCAAACACACTGCGGCGTTGTGTAGCAGCAGTGGAACCACTTTCCTCACTATTTGCATGGAACTCCTTTCGAACCAATAGCCGCGGCGGAGAGATAGTGTTGCAATTACTTTTTGTTCGTGCTTGACGCAGATTGTTGTGGCGTTGTTTGGATTGTTGAAAATGATCTCGTTGATATTCTTGTAGGGTTGCAACATTACTAGTAGGTACCGTATCTACAGATTGTGGAATGATCATCTGGTGTTGATGACGTTGATTTAGTTGTGAAGAATCTTCCGACTGCGAACTCCTGCGGCTCATACATGATGGATCTTGATAGTGTTGCTGGGAACTACTAGCAAGAGACGAGATATTGCTATTACTGCCACTGCTCGTTCTTGTGGCCGTTACATGATCATGTGGTTGGTAACCACCATCGCCTATAGCAGCGGCCTCGCCTCCTCGGTTATCCACGCCTAGAGTTGTGTCAGTGCTAATGCGACGTGGTGGGTCTGATGGGTGCTCATGCTTTGGATCATAATGATGCCGATGAAGAACATTGTTCGAATTGGTGGAGGCGTCATTCTGGTGTATGGGCGTTCGGTGACCACCGTTGCTACTACTGGCACTGTATTCTTGCAGCCGCCGCCGCTGCTGCTGCTGTGATGACGATACATCGGGGTGTTTCCGTGTAACAAAAGTGGGCGTTAAGCTTTCAAAGTAATTCTCGGAGGATGAACCATCGCGATCATCCTCCGCCGCTGCACTGTTGGTGAAGTTGTTGTTGTTGTTGTTGGGATGGATCGCATTATCGCTGTCCCACGACAAATTACTACTACTGGGCATTTGTAAGGCTTGATCCAAGAATCCTTCCGCCAGATGTTGTTGTTCGTGATGCTCTGGTGGATGGTGCAATTCAACATTTATTGCTGCTGCGTCTCGTGGATGATCTCCACCAAAATAAATGTCTTCATTTTCGGCTATTTCCCGACTACTACTTCCGCCTCTACTACATGGCCCGGAGGTGGATGACGATGACATGATAGGAAGATCAACGGCAGGCGCATGGGGCATACTCTATGACGAATTGACTTAAGTTGGAGGAGCAATGACTGCAACATCGTTGTACTAGTCTACTACTGGAGAGAAGGAAGGCTTCACCGTTTGATATTTTTCAAGGGAACGATTCACTCTTTTGGGGGGGTTGCTGTAGATATACATAAGGCTGCACACCTGCTCCAAGCTGGGGATACAAAAATGTGTTGTATCAAAAATCGCCAACCACTCTAGCCAGTGGGTGGCCTATCAAAGTTTTATTTGTGTGTTACTGATAAATATTTAGCTTACTATTTTAGAAGTAGAGTACTAAAAATTTGTATAGTCATATCTTAAG